>JAEEGL013706023.1_pt1 | contig 18604 bp, 12 predicted proteins | sample 9134231 | NCBI WGS metagenome assembly JAEEGL01 (sample SAMN16246548, study PRJNA631951) | gut metagenome | biome: gut microbiome; feature: rumen; material: fiber-attached | host: Bos | place: Iran: Karaj | collected 2018-10 | reverse complement strand
GGTGCCGAAGTGTTCCACAACCTCGCCAAACTGCTGAAAGCACGCGGCCTCAGCACGGCTGTGGGTGATGAAGGTGGTTATGCGCCCAACTTCGACGGCATCGAAGATGCACTCGACACGATTGTCGAGGCCATCAAGAAGGCCGGCTACGAACCTGGCAAGGACATCAAGATCGCCATGGACTGCGCCGCTTCCGAATTCGCCGTACAGGAGAACGGAGAATGGTTCTACGACTATCGCCAGCTGAAGAACGGAACGAAGAAAGATCCGAACGGCAAGAAACTGACCGCCGCCCAGCAGATCGACTACCTCGAGGAACTAATCACCAAGTTCCCGATCGACTCCATCGAGGACGGCCTGGACGAGAACGACTGGGACAACTGGGTGAAACTCACCGAGCGCATCGGTGACCGCTGCCAGCTCGTGGGCGACGACCTCTTCGTGACCAACGTGAAGTTCCTGGAGAAGGGCATCAAGATGGGTGCCGCCAACTCTATCCTCATCAAGGTCAACCAGATCGGTTCCCTTTCCGAGACTCTCGACGCCATCGAGATGGCTCACCGTCACGGCTACACCACCGTCACGAGCCACCGCTCCGGTGAGACCGAAGACACCACCATCGCCGACATCGCCGTGGCCACCAACAGCGGTCAGATCAAGACCGGTTCGCTGAGCCGCACCGACCGTATGGCGAAGTACAACCAGCTGATCCGCATCGAGGAGCAGCTCGGCGCCCGCGCTGTCTACGGCTTCAAGAAGCTGCGCTAATCAGCGGATTCCAGGAGCAAAAATCATCGATTTTGCTCCCGCAATGCTGCTAAATGCCCATCGGGGAGCAAGACAAAACTGTTTTGCTCCCCGATGAACGTCAATGCCTGACCCACGCCTTGCTGCTAATAACTGTCTATGGTCATCAGGGTAATCTTGGAATAGAATACCGGGATGCCCGAGATGCTCTGGCTGGCCTGAACGGGTGATTTGGATATCAGGCCGTTCATAATCAGACCAGTATTGTAGGCCATGTCCTTCAGGTTCTTGTCGATGGTCATGGTCTGCAGATGGTTTTTGATATTTGCCTGAGCCATGGTAGTATTGTCCTGACCCGTGATGACCGGCATGTCGGTAATACCCGCTTCCATCAGCGCTTCAATGGCACCCTGGGCCAGATTGTCATTGGCTGCGAGAACCATGTCAGGACGTTCACCCTCTCCATAGCTGGCAAGACGGTCTTGCATGGCGGTCTTGCCGTCGGCAATGTTCCAGCTGTCGGCCTTTACCTGGCTATAATCCTTCTTGCCGCTCTTGACCACCAGTTTTCCGCTGTCGATGTATTTTTTGAGAAGTTCCATGGCTCCTTCAAAGTAGTCCCTGGCGTTGAGGTCGGTTTCTGGACCTTCAAGGAATTCAATGGTTATGGAAGAGGCTCCGGAGGAATGGTAATGATTGAGAAGGAACATGGCCTGCATACTACCGATCTCCCGGGTGTCGGTTGAAGAGACATAAGCGATGCGGGGGTTGTCAAGGACAAAACGGTCGTGGCAGACAACCTTCACATCGGGATACTGCTCCAGCAGTCCGGACTCGTTGATCTTCTTATAATCGATGGCCGTTAGCACGATATACCTGGCTCCGTCGTTGATGGCCTCCCTAAGCTGTTCGACCTGTAGCGCTGCACCCTCCGCCGTTTCCGGGGCAACGTAGAACGTAGCATTGAAGCCGTACTTATCCATTACAGTCTCAAGGTTCGCCCTGTCCATGGCCCAACGGTCAATGACGGAAGCGTCAGGAAGCAACACGGCTACTTTTTTATGAATACATACCCAATCGTCTGTACAGGCAACTGCCATTAGTGCTACTGCGACAAGAATCAATGCTTTATCTATGATGTTCTTTTTCATGTTTGTAAAAAATGATTTATTTTAACTACAGAAAATTTATTCAAGATACATATTCCCCTTCTTCTGAGCAACAGCTTAAAAGAAAAATTGACGCAGAATCAAAAGGAGGGGGTAAAAATTTACGCAGAATCAATTTTTTACCCAATCTTTGGGTAGCTGTCCCGCGATGGCCGTGAAAGTGCGGCTGAAAACGGAAGGCGATGAAAAGCCACAACTGGCAGAAACATCGGCCATTTTCATGCCGGGGTTCTCGTTCATCAGGCGCTTGGCTTCCTCTACCCGGTAACGGTTCACGAAAAGATAAAAACTGCAGCCGTATTCCGCGTGGATAAACTGCGACAGGTAGGTGCGGTTCATGGGCAGCACGTTCTGCAGGTCCACGAGCTTGAAATCCGGATTCAGATAGGGTTTCTCCTTTTCCATCCATTCTTCCAGCGCCTGGCGGTATGCCTCGTTGGACTGCGTCTGAATATCCTCCTTGGGAGAATTACTCTTCATGGACAGCCACACCTGCTCCCACGGGTCCCGGCGGAACAAAATGAGGTCTGTCCCGTAGGCAAGGATGAAGATGACCAGCCACTGCTGGGTAAAACCCCGCGCATGATCATGGGAGACGCACATATAAATATAGACTGCCACAATCAGGAACCCTACAAAAATGTATCGGATGATACTCCTTTCATCTATGTCTTCCAGAGAGGAGAAGTTATCCTCGCACCAGAGCCTGTATTCTCGCACGTGAGTAAGCAGCAGCACGATCAGGACGGCCGGATATAATGCAACCAGAATGCGCAGATTCACAGGAAGAATATAATCCAGCGCAATCAATACATACATAGGAAGAATTTGAAGCAGGGCGCGCCGGGCATTCAACCAACCCGGCCGAAGCGCCTCCGTGGGAAACAGGAGCAGTGACCATCCCAGCAGATTGCCCAGCGCAAGCTCCATCGTGGTGAGTTCATAGGCGCCCATATTCATCACGGGCTTGCCCATTAACAGCCAGGATAAGACATATATCCCATCCAGAAGGCCCCAGATAAGAAGTGTCCAGGCCCATATTCTACGCATACGGTATCCCTCCGAATGCCGGACAGTAATCCAGGCACAACAAAGGGCGACGGCTGTGGATGCCGACATGAGAATGGGTGTAATGGCGCCATCAAAATACTCGTCGCGAATATAGCGGGACGCCCACATGCTCAGCGCGACCACGGCGGTGAGAATGACGGCAAATCGAATTTCGGCCTTATAATGGGTAATGGCTGTCATTTCATGGATGGTTTAAAAGGTCCAATAACAAATAAATCCCACCAACAGCGCGACAATGCAGTTGATGGCCTTTGCGCGCAGGAAAGCACCCTTCGATTCAGCCAGCAGCGGCAACGAGGCGTGGCCGTCCTGGGAGATGCAGCTGGCGATGAGAACCGGGGCGGGGATGACGCCGGCGGCAAAGAGCGTGACGAAGATCAGGTGCGGACCCGACTCGGGAATGATGCCGATGAGCGTGGCCAGTACGATCATCAGCGGGATGTTGTCGCTGATCCAGCCGCTGAGGTCCCAGACTTCGGTGATGAAACCCAGCACGATGAGTACCCCGAAGGTCCAGGCGAAGATCTTCAGGGCATGCCGGGCGATGACATGGTGCCACAGATGTTCCTCCACGAAGTGGTCGGTGCCGAAAGCCACTACACCCACCATGATGAGGCTCACCGCCGCAAAGAGCAGGTTCATCCAATCTTCACTCAGCAGGTTGAAGCCGTGGTCGTCGGAAGGCGCAGCGCCTTCGTGCTCATGCTCGAGCATGCCGGTAGCCAGGGCGACGATGTAGAGGGCGGTGCCGATCAGCAGCAGGATGCGTTTCCAGGTAAAGAAATGACGTTTGCGCGCCCGGGCCTCCGCCGGATGGACGTGCTCGTGCGCGTGTTCGTGCTTGTCCTCCTCGTGGATCTGCATCTCGTCGCAGGAGCGGAGTGCATAGGGCTTCAGGCCCAGTTTCGGGCCTATGTAGTCGATCAGCACGCCCGTGAGGATGCCGATGGCCAGGATCAGGCCGGAGATCCAGAGCGCCTTGCCCGGGAAGAGCGTGAGCATCACGAATGCCTCGTCACCCGACGTGGCGATGAGCATCGCCACCAGAGCGCCGAAACTGATCATGCCATGGGAGAAGAGCGACACCGAGGCGAAGCCGCCGATACAGCCGGGAATCCAGCCCAGCAGGGCCGACACCACGATCTGCCCGAACTTCGACTTTTGCAGCCGGCTGAAAAAGCGGCCGCCCGACGAGATGTTCAGGCTTTCGATCATCATCATCATCATCACGACCATCCCGGTGATCAGGATGGCGGCCCGCAGGGCATCCACGAAAATATCCAAAATGTCCATTATATCTAACCTTGTCCTTGTGATGGAACGGTGATGAACCCGTCTTCCGGGTTCCAGCCGGTATGTTTGAGGGTACGGAGGAAGAATCGTCCGTCCGCGCATTTTACGTAGAGTCGGTTGCCGATAAAGCAGAGGGCGTCGATGCGGCGGGAGGGGAGGGTGAGGATGGCGCGCACGCGGCCGTTCTGGTCACAGACCTGCACGCCGCAGCACGTAGCCGCATAGAGGTTGCCCAGGGTGTCGAAAGCCAGGTCGCTGGCGATGGCTCCGTCGGGGCCTGAGCTGAAGTTGTCGGGGTTGTGGAGCCAGTAGAACTGCTCGCGGGCCATACGTTTGCCATCGGGCTCTACCAGTGCGGAGAGCAGCCAGTTGGAATGCGGCTCTGCCGAGACCTCCAGCTTGCCGGAGGGATCGCGCAGCGTGGTGACCGGATGTGCGAGCCGCTTGCGGACGGAGCCCGGAAGCGCTTCGGAGGCGATCTCCGTCCAGCCCGCTTCGCGCTCATCTCCCGTGCCCAGCAGTGACTGGAGCATGTCGTTGCGCGATTCACCCGCCTTCACGGGTGCAGGCCAGCCCTTCCAAAGCCAGCGCATGGCGTCGGGGAACATCCGGGTACCGTGCCAGATGCTGTGGCCGCCGCGGTCCCAGTGCGCCATCACTTCGTAGCCCGCGAAATCGAGCGCCGATTCCATGAGCAGGTTCTGCTCCCACCATTCGCCGAAGAGGGGATTCCAGGCGTCTTTCATGCCGTCCTGCAGGAAGATGCGCAAGGGCTTGGGCTCGGTTTTGCGGATATAGGCGGGATAGTCGTTGCCGCCGCGCATGGCCACGAAGGTGCCCACCGAACTGTAGACGCGGTGGAAGAGGTCGGGACGCTCCCAGGCTGCTGTGAAGGCGGCGATGCCGCTGCTGCTGGCTCCGGTGATGGCCCGGTCGTCGGGATTGCGGGAAAGTTTGACCGGGCGGCCGTCGGGGGTAACGAGACGCTCGACCAGAGGCAGGATCTCGTGTTCCAGAAAGTAGGCGAAGGTGCCGTCGGTGCGGTCGAATTCGTTGCTGCGGTTGTAGCGCAGCACGTTGCCGTCGGCGTCGTACGACACGCCGGGCTGCACGAACACACCGATGGTCACGGGCATCTCGCCGCTGGCGATGAGGTGGTCGAGGACGGTGGTGGCGTTGAACAGGATGCCGTCTAGGCCGACGAGCAGACAGGCGGGCGTCACGCCGTCGTATTGCACGGGGACGTAGACCTTCCACTCACGGCGCGTCTCGGGATAGACCTGTGATTCCGTGAATTCGCTGGTGATGATCAGCCCCTTGAGACTGTCGGCCACGGGCACGAACGCCGGGTCGTCCGGATATTGCGCATTGTGCCGCAACTCCTGCGCTCCTGCCGGCAGAGCCAGCAGCGCGATCAAAATGACGGTTATAATTCTTTGATGTAACATCTTGCGCGTTTATGCAGACGGGTTTCAAAACGGTTCCACATGTTCTGGACACTGCTGTTCTCCTCGAGCTCGCGCGTCGTCTCCAGATACTTGATGCCATATTTCCGGATGGACGGCGCCACCTTGTCGAAGATCATGGCATTGAGCCCCTTGCCCTGGTATTCCTCCTTGATGCCGATCAGGAGCAGGTCAAGCGTGTCGTTGTGCCGGATGGCATGCAGGATGTGCATCCAGCCGAATGGGAAGAGCTTGCCATGGCATTTCTGCATCGCCCTGGAGAGCGAAGGCATCGAAATGCCGAAAGCCACCACTTCGTCTTTCTCGTTGAGGATGATCGAGACGAAATCGGTGTTGAGGTTCGGGACGAACTGGGCGATGAGGTCGTCGACCTGCTCCTTGGTCAGCTCGGAGAAACCGTGGAGATTGTGGTACGTTTCGTTGAGCACCGGGATGCACTGCGGAAAATAGTCGACCATCTGTTTCTTGGTGTCGATCGTGGCCTGGTGCAGGTGGTAGCGCTGGGCAACCAGGCCGGCCGGACGCCTGAACCACTCCTCGATGTTGTCGGGCATCTTGATGCTGTATTCCACCCAGTCGGTGTCCTTGGCGTAGCCCCGCCGCAGCAACTGCGTCTCGTAATACGGGTGGTTGTATTTGCCGTAAGCCGTAGGCAGTTCGTCGAAGCCCGCCACCAGTACGCCGGAGGCATCGAATTCCAGGAAACCCAGCGGACCGTTCATGACCTTCATCCCCTTTTCCCGTGCCCAGGTCTCCACCGTGTCGAACAGGGCGTCGACCACCTCGTCATCGTCGACGAAATCCATGAAGCCGAAACGGGCGTAGGGCGTGCCGGTCTTCTCGTTGTACTGCCGGTTGATGATGCCCGCGATGCGGCCCACGATGTGCCGCTGTTCATCGAGCGCCAGCCAGTATTTTCCCTCGCAGAATGCGAAGGCATGGTTCTTTTTCGGGTCGAGTACGGCCAGGTCGCCCCTTTCCAAGGTTGGTACGTAATAGGGGTTGTCCTTATAGAGAGCATTGGGGAAATGGACGAACTGGCGGAGTTCCCGCTGCGTCTTCACTTCCTGTATGGTGGTCTTCATATGGAGTTGAAGTTGTATTCGGTGATTTACAGATTCTTCTGGTAGCAGCGCATCCGTTTGTTGAGTCGGTATACGAAACGGGACCACATGGGCTTGAACGGATCGTAGTCCTCTCGTTCCAGGGTGGTTTCCAGGTATTTGATCTCGTAGCGCAGGATGGCGTCGGCGAACTTGTCGAACAGCATGTCCGTGACGCCTTTTCCCTGGTACTCCTTGGCGACGCCCACCATCAGCAGGTCGAGCGTGTCGTTGTGCCTGAGGGCGTGGCGGATGCGCTGATAGCTAAAGGGGGACATCTTGCCTTTCATCCGTCGCAGGGCCTTCGAAAGGGAAGGCATCGCGAAACCGAAGGCGACGACTTCCTCTTTCTCGTTGAGGACGATCGACACGAAATCGAGATTGAGCTGCGGATTGAAACGGCGGATCAGTTCCTGCGCCTGTCTCTGTGTGATGCCGTTGAATCCAGGAACGCCGTCGTAGGTCTCGTTGAGCACTTTGGCGCATTGGCGGAAATAGGCGTTCATTTTCTTCCGGGAAGTGATGTCGGCCTGGTGCAGGTGGTAGCGCTGGGCGACCACGTTGGCGTCGTGCGCGTACATTTCCTTGATGTTGTCGGGCAGCACCACGTTGTATTGCACGTAGTCCTGGACTGGCTCAAATCCCCGTCGCAGCAGATGCTTTTCGTAATAGGGAGCGTGGTAGTTGGTGTACGCCGTAGGTATCTCGTCGAACCCCTCCACCATCAGGCCGATGGCATCGAAATCCTGAAACTCCTGCGGTCCGGAGATCCGTTGCATGCCGTTTTTCCGCGCCCATTCCTCGGCCGTGTCGAAGAGCGCGTCGACCACGGTTTCGTCGTCGATGAAATCCGCAAAGCCGAAGCGGGCGCAGGCCTCGCCGTTCTCCTCGTTGTCGCTCCGGTTGATGATGCCGGCGATGCGGCCCACAACACGGGTCGGCCCGTCATAGGCCAGCCAGAGGCTGCAGTCGCAGAAAGCGGAAGCCGGATTCTTTTTCGGATTGAGTTCCGCGCGGATCAACATCTCCAGCTTGGGGACATAGTAGGGATTGTCCTTGAAGAGCGCGTTCGGAAAATGGACGAACTGCTTCAGCTGGAGCTTGTTGGTTACTTCTTTGATCGTGACTTTCATATAGAATTGCCGTTATTGTTCTTTATCGTTTCATCCAGGGCGTTGCGGAGTGCGTGCCCCGTAAAGGTGTCGGCCCCGGCAAGGTCTTCGGGCGTGCCTTCAAACACCACCTGTCCGCCTTCGGCGCCCGCATCGGGCCCCAGGTCGATGACCCAGTCGGCTGCACGGATCACGTCGAGGTTGTGCTCCACCACGACGATGGAGTGCCCCCGGTCGACCAGCGCGGCGAAGGCTGCGAGCAGTTTCTCGATGTCGTGGAAATGCAGGCCGGTGGTGGGTTCGTCGAAGATGAAGAGGATGGATCCCTTCGCCTCGTAGTCCTTGCCCAGGAACGAGGCCAGCTTGATGCGCGGGCTCTCGCCGCCGCTGAGCGAACTGCTGCTCTGGCCCAGCTGCAGGTAGGAGAGGCCCACGTCGACCAGCGGCTGCAACCGCTCTGCGATGCGTCGGGCCAGCGGGTCGCTCTGCGCACCGAAGAAGGCGATGGCCTCCTCCACGCGCATGTCGAGGACTTCGCTGATGTCCTTGCCCTGGTATTTCACTTCCAGGATGTCGCTTTGGAAGCGCTTGCCGCCGCAGGCATCGCACACCATCTCCACGTCGGCCATGAATTGCATCGGGATGTGGATAACCCCTTCGCCCAGGCATTCGGGGCAGCGTCCGCCGTCGATGTTGAACGAGAAGTGCGAATGTCCGTAGCCGTTCATCCGGGCGTAGGGCTGGTCGGCGAAAAGGCGCCGGATGTCATCGTAGACCTTGAGGTAGGTAACGGGATTGGAGCGGGTGCTCTTGCCGATGGGGTTCTGGTCGATGTATTCGATCGAGGCGATCTTGCCCAGGTCGCCACGGAGTTCCTTGTAGATGCCGGGCTTGCTGCCGATCTGGTTGAGGTGCCGGTAAATGGCGGGATAGAGGATATCGCCCACCAGCGAACTCTTGCCACTGCCGCTCACGCCCGTGACGACGGTCAGGCAGCGCAGCGGGAACTTGACGTCGATGTTTTTCAGGTTGTTTTCGCGTGCGCCGGCCACTTCCACGGCATACTTCCAGCTGCGTTTCTTCGCTGGAACGGGAATCCGTTTCCGCCCCGATAGGTAATCGAGCGTCAGGGAACGGGCGCCTTCGGCCAGGCCCTGTGCGATGGAGCCCTGAAATACGATGCGGCCGCCGTTCGAGCCGGCGAATGGGCCGATGTCGATGAGCTGGTCGGCCGCCTCGATGATGTGGCGGTCGTGCTCCACGACGATGACGGTGTTGCCCAGGTCGCGCAGGCGCAGCAGCACGCCGATGAGCCGCTCTGTGTCGCGTTCGTGGAGGCCGATGCTCGGCTCGTCGAGGATATACATCGATCCCACCAGGTTGTTGCCCAACGAACTGACCAGGTTGATGCGCTGGCTCTCGCCGCCGCTCAGCGTGTTGGAGGCGCGGCTCAACGTGAGATAGCCCAGGCCCACCTCACAGATATACTGCAGGCGGGAACGGATTTCACGCAGCGGACGTTCCGCCACCGTGCGGTCGTAGTCGTCGAGCCGGAGCTCCTGGAAGAAAGCGTTCAGTTCGCTGACGGGCATCGTCATCAGTTCGTGGATGTTCCGTCCACCGACCTTCACGTAGAGGGCTTCCGGGCGCAGGCGCGAGCCGCCGCAGGCGTGGCAGGTGGTCTTGCCGGAGTAGCGGCTGAGCATGTACCGGTACTGGATCTTGTATCGCTGGCTTTCCACCCATTTGAAGAAGGGGTCGATGCCGGTGAAGTATTCGTTGCCGCGCCACAGGAGGGCTTTCTGTTCGGGGCTGAGCTCGATGTAGGGTTTGTGGATGGGGAAATCGAACTTGTAGGCGTTCATCACCAGCTCGTCATTGAGCTGTTTCATCATTTCGCCCCGCCAGCAGGCGATGGCGCCCTGGTAGATGCTCAGGGTCGGGTCGGGGATGACGAGGGCCTCGTCGATGCCGATGGTCTTGCCGTAGCCGCCGCAGACGGGGCAGGCGCCCAGCGGGCTGTTGTAGCTGAACAGGTGTTCGGAGGGTTCTTCGAAGCGCATGCCGTCGGCCTCGAAGAGGTTGGAGAAGTTGCGGGCGCCGGCTTTTTCACTCCAGACACAGAGATAGCCGCCCCCCTGGGCAAAAGCGGTCTGGGCGGAATCGAGCGCGCGGCTCACTGTGTCTTCGTCGGCGGCCGCCGTCAGGCGGTCGACCAGCAGCAGCCATTCGTCTTCAAAGTCCCCGATATGTTGCAGGGCTTCCTCCATTTTGGCCATCCGCCCGTCGCGGGTAGCCAGGCGCGAATATCCTTCTTCCTTGAGATTCAGGAGCTTCTCGATCTTTCCGTCTTCTTGCCAACGGATATCAGCCAGGATCAGCACGGTGGATCCGGCTTCCAGGCTGGTGACGTAGCCGGCCACGTCCTTGGTGGTGTCGCAGCGGACCTCGCGGCCGGAGATGGGGGAGTAGGTCTTGCCGATGCGGGCAAAGAGCAGCCGCAGGTGGTCGTAGATTTCGGTGCTGGTGCCCACCGTGGAGCGGGGGTTGCGGGTATTGACCTTCTGTTCGATGGCGATGGCCGGCGGGATACCCGAGATCAGGTCGACGTCGGGTTTGCTCATCCGGCCGAGGAACTGGCGGGCGAAGGAGGAGAGGCTTTCGGCAAAGCGGCGCTGGCCTTCGGCAAACAGGGTGTCGAAGGCAAGCGAACTCTTGCCGCTGCCCGAGATGCCGGTAATGACGACCAGCTTCCCGAGCGGGATATCAAGATCGATATTCTGCAGGTTGTTAACCCTGGCGCCTCTTATGTGTATCTCCTTTGTCTCCATCTTTTTCGCTGGACCGGGGTTTCCAGCTTACTTCAATCACCCGGTAGGGGTAGTTTTCGCGCAGGCGTGCCGCATTGGGGCAGTTGATGCGGTGTATCTTGATGCCGTCGCGGATGGTGAGGAACCCGAAGATCGGGTCACCATAGGCGGGCGTGCAGCATTTGGCGGGTTTGAGATCGACGCCTTTCAGCTTGCGGTCAATGAGGAAATCGCCGCTTTCGATGCCGCTTCTGTCGGCGTGGGCCGTTTCGGGGGTCTTCGTCTCCGTCGTGCTTTCGGCAGCCGTTTCGGTCTCCATCTTGTGGACGAGGAAATCCTTGACGAGGGCTACGTCGAACTGACCGTTGCCGATGGCGCCGAAGAATTCGTTGAGGGTGCCGAACCGGTTGCGGCGGGCCAGCGTCCACAGTTCCCCATCCGAAATCACCATTTTCCAGTTCTTGAGCCGTCGGGCGAGCAGTTCCTTGCCCGTGGCGGCGCGGGCGTTCTCCTCCTCCTTGAGTTTCTGCTTGATCTTGCTGCGGGCTTTCGACGACACCACGAAATTCAGCCAGTCGGCGGTGGGCTTCTGGTTTTTGCTGCTGATGATTTCCACCACGTCGCCGGTGTGGAGCTTTTCGCGGATCGAGCACATCTTTCCATTGACGCGGGCGCCGGTACAGCGCAGGCCGAGTTTGGAGTGGATCTCGAAGGCGAAGTCAAGCACGGTACTGCCGGCGTGCAGCTGGCGCAGGTCGCCGGTCGGGGTATAGACCAGCAACTCGTCCAGGGCCAGGGAGGCGTGTTCGTATTTTTCCTCCTCGCTGCTCTGCATCAGGTCGCGGACCTGGTTGAGCCAGTCGGTGAGGTGGCTTTTGCCGCCCTTGATACCCTTGTACGACCAGTGGGCGGCGTTGCCTTTTTCTGCGATGTAATCCATCCGCGTGGTGCGGATCTGCACTTCCACGGGCAATCCTTCTTTCGTCCGGACGGTTGTATGGAGCGATTCATAGCCGTTGTCGCGCGGTTTGGAGATCCAGTCACGGAGCCGTTTGGTGTCGGGAGTGTATTCTTCCGTCACCAGGGAGTAGACTTTCCAGCAGAGGGCTTCTTCCAGCTTGTGGTCGGGTTCGCAGTCGATGATGAAACGCATGGCGAACAGGTCGTACACCTTGTCGAAGGTAATCTGCTGGGCCTGCATCTTCCGCCAGATGGAATAGGGGCTTTTGGTCCGGGCCTTGAGGGTGTAACGGATGCCTTCGCGGTCGAGCTTCTCGCGGAGCGGGTTGATGAACTGCTCTACCAGGGCTTCGCGCTGGGGCTCGGTTTCCTTGATCTTGCGGGTGATCTCCTTGTATTTTTCGGGCTCTGTATATTTGAGGAAGATGTCCTCGAGTTCGCTCTTCACGCGGTAGAGGCCGAGCTGGTGGGCGAGGGGGATGTAAAGCATCATTGTCTCCATCAGCTTCTTGGTGCGCTTGGCCGGCGGCAGGATGTTGATGCTGCGCATCACCTCGAGGCGGTCGGCCAGCTTGATCAGGATCACGCGCGGGTCGGTGGAATACGAGATGATGAGCTTGCGGTAGCGCTCTTCGTCGAGGTTGGCTTCCTGCAGCTGTACGTTCGAGATGTTGTTGAGCCCCTCCACGATCTCGATGATGTCGTGGGGATACTCGGCCCGGAATGATTCGAGCAGCGGGGTTTTGTTGAGTTCGGCCACGTTGTCGGTCTGGAAGCGGTTGGCTTCGTGGAGCAGGGTGGCGGCTGCGGCGTCGGCCTGCAGGCCCATCTCCCGGCACACGATATGGGCGACCGCCAGGGGGTGTTCGATGAAGGGGCTGCTGTTGCTGCGCATTTTGCCCTGCAGGGCTTCGGCCGCCGACTCATAGGCCGACAGCACCATCCGCTTCTCGGATTCGGAGAAGTCGCTCAAGATCTCTTGCAGTTTCCGGGGTATCATCATCTTATCGCTTTCCTGCTAAGGTTTCCAAGGCCCGCATCTCATCGCGCCAGCGGGCAGCCGTACCGAAGTCGAGCTGTGCGGCGGCGGCCTCCATCTGCTTGCGGGCGGCTTCGATGGCGGTCTTCATTTCTGCCGGTGTCATCCGGGCGATCACCGGGTCTTCTTCGAGGTAACGTACTTTTTCCTCGAGCGGCTCGGCGTACAGTTTTCTGCCCTGCAAGGCACCGTGGGCTGCGGCGCCCACCTGCTGCGGGGTGATGCCGTGTTCCTGGTTGTAGGCCATCTGCTTGGCCCGGCGCCGGTTGGTCCCGTCGATGGTGGACTGCATCGATTCGGTGATCTTGTCGGCATACATGATCACCTTCCCGTTGATGTTGCGGGCGGCGCGGCCGGCGGTCTGGGTGAGGCTGCGGTCAGAACGCAGAAATCCTTCCTTGTCGGCGTCGAGGATGGCCACCAGCGACACGGTAGGCAGGTCGAGTCCCTCGCGCAGGAGGTTCACGCCCACCAGCACGTCGAAGCGGCCGGCCTTGAAGTCGTCGAGGATCTCCACGCGTTCCAGGGTGTCCACGTCGGAGTGGATATAGCGGGTCCGGATGCCGAGCCGGGTGAGGTATTTTTCCAGTTCTTCGGCCATCCGTTTGGTGAGGGTGGTCACCAGCACGCGTTCGTCTTTCTCGGCCCGGACCTGGATCTCTTCGAGCAGATCGTCGATCTGGCCTTCGATGGGCCGCACTTCGATGGGAGGGTCGAGCAGGCCGGTGGGGCGCACTACCTGTTCCACCACCTCACCGCCGGTTTCTTCCAGTTCATAGTCGCCGGGCGTGGCGCTCACGTAGAGCCGCTGGCCCACCAGGGCCTCGAACTCGTCGAAGCGCAGTGGCCGGTTGTCGGCAGCGGCAGGCAGGCGGAAGCCGTATTCGATGAGGGTCTGTTTGCGGCTGCGGTCGCCGCCCGACATGGCGCGGATCTGCGGAATGGTGACGTGGCTTTCGTCGATGAAGGTCAGGAAGTCGTCGGGGAAGTAGTCGAGCAGGCAGAAAGGACGCATGCCGGCGCTGCGTCCGTCGAAGTAGCGGGAGTAGTTCTCGATGCCGGGGCAGTAGCCCACCTCCCGGATCATTTCCAGGTCGTATTCCACGCGGGTCTTGAGGCGCTTGGCTTCCAGGTGCTTGCCGATCTCCTCGAAGTAGGCGCACTGGGCCATCATGTCGTCCTGGATGGTGGCGATGGCGCTGCGGGTGCGTTCCTTGGTGGTGACGAAGTTGTTGGCCGGATAGATCGAGATTTCGTTCAGGAATTCGAGGGTGGCGCCGCTCACGGGGTCGATGGTCTCGATGGTCTCGATCTCGTCGCCGAAAAACACCACGCGGCAGCCGTAGTCGCCGTAGGCAAGGAAGATGTCGACGCTGTCGCCCTTGACGCGGAAGGTGCCGCGTTTGAATTCGGCTTCGTTGCGGGAGTACAGGGCGTCGACGAGGGCGTAGAGGAATTTCTGGCGGCTGAGTTTCTGGCCGGTTTCGACATGGACGGTGGTCTCGTGGAAGTCGTCGGGATTGCCGATGCCGTAGAGGCACGACACCGATGACACGACGACGACGTCGCGGCGGCCCGACAGCAGGGCCGACGAGGTGCTGAGGCGCAGTTTCTCGATTTCGTCGTTGATGCTCAGGTCTTTCTCGATATAAGTGTCGGTGGTCGGCAGGTAGGCTTCTGGCTGGTAATAGTCGTAGTACGAGACGAAGTATTCGACGAGGTTCTTGGGGAAGAAGGCTTTGAATTCGCTGTACAGCTGAGCGGCGAGGGTCTTGTTGTGGCTGAGGATGAGGGTCGGGCGGTTGAGTTCGGCGATGACGTTGGCCATCGTGAACGTCTTGCCCGATCCGGTCACGCCCATCAGGGTGGTCGCAGGGTTCCCTGAGCGGATCGATGCGACGATCTGCCTGATGGCCTCCGGCTGGTCTCCCGTCGGCTGATAGGGTGCTGTCAACTCAAAATTCATTTGTCTACCGTTCTCCTTCGATAATTGCTTGCGTTGCGCTCTGATACTTGCTCCGCAACCGTCTCGCTACGCTCGACCCCTCCCATGCTGCGCATGGGCCCCTCCCTCTTACAGTGCCGAGGGTGGCATGGGTTGCGGGAGCAAGTATCACCCGCGCTGTAACGCAAGCAATCAGAACTGACCATGAGGCAAAAACTTGGTTCTTCACAAGAATAAATGCTTGCGCGTACGGACACGGGTGGAATATTGCCTTGAGGACCCTAAGCACCCGCGCTTGATAGCGGGAGGGGCCCAAAGCCGGCGGCTTTGGGAGGGAGACGCGAAGCGTCGGTCCGAAAGGCAATTTCCAGAGTGTCAGCGCAAGCATTATTTCTTTGATTTCTTTTTGGTTACTAATCCTTTAGATTCGGCGACCTGGTTGAGATAGTCTTCGAGGCCGGCGACGACTTTTTCAGCAATCTTCCGATGGTTGGCGGGATCGGCCAGGAATTCCTCGTCGGGGAGGCTGCTCATGAAGAGACATTCCACCAGGGCGTTCGGGTATTCCGTCGGGGCGTTCAACGAGAAGTTGAAGTTGCCCGTCAGACCGTAGTTCGGCACGTCCAGTTCGAGCATGTGCCTGAGGAGCGTAGCCGCCAGGTCGCGGTTCGTAATGTGCTTGAAATAAGTGCTGGCGCCCATCGCCGAGAGGGGAGAGCCACCGGCGTTGTTGTGGATCGACACCAGCAGGTCGATGCGGTTGTCGAGGAAGATCTTCTTGCGCTGCGGCATCGTCAGGTTGATGTCTTCGCTGCGGCTCAGCACGACCTTCGCGCCTTTCTTCTTCAAGATTTTCTCGATCTCCCTGACGATGCTCAGGTTGACGTCGCTTTCCTTGAGGCCCGTGACGCTGATGGCGCCCGGCAGCTCGCCGCCGTGGCCCGCGTCCAGGCCGATGGTCAGGCCCTTGAGCGAAAGATCCTTCGGCGTGTGCTTGACCTCCACCACGAGGCTGTTGTCGTCGTAGTGGACGCTGTAGCCCCAGCAGTATTTGTCCTTCAGCTTGATGACCAGCCGGAGCACGTCGCTCTCCACCTGCTGCACGTCGAGATAGTCGACCATCCCCAGCTCGTGGTACTGCGTGATCCAGTTGCTGTTGTTCATGGCCCCGAACACATCGACGATGATGGTAGTGGGGTCGAGGGCGGTGCGGGAGGCATAGGGGAGACGCAGGGGCAGCGACAGCCGGATGCGGTCGGTGTCGCCGGAGTTCGAGATGCCGATGCTGCCCGTATTCACGATACGGTAGCTGCGCGGCGTCATCTCCACGTCTTCCTGGTGGATGTAGGCGAAGCGGTTGCCCGACAGCTGAACCTGGTACAGGTCGTCGATGGCGCCGGTCACCTTCAGCACGATGCCCGGGTCGAGGAAGCCCATCTTCGAGCCGCCGAGCCGGTCACCGCCCGAACCGTACTGCAGATACGCATTCTCCTTCGTCTCCACGTAGAAGAGCCGCTCTTCCAGCCGGGGTTCCGGAGCCGGACGGCTGACAAGGCCCAGGGTCGGACGGTAGTGGATGTTCACTTCCCGGGTCTCGACCTGCGTGCCCTTGAAAAGGGTGATCTCAATGCGGTTGTCGCCCTCTTTGAGGGTAAGCTGCCGGCCGAAGGCACCGGTCTTGTAGACCTTCACCTGCTGACCGCCGATGGCGGCCAGATTACCCGGGTCGGTGATGCAGACCAGATAGTACTTGCTGTTGGTGACGGTGTCCTGGCTGTATTGCGGGGCACGCCGGAAGGTGATTTCGGCCGAAACTTCGGTCGTCGCTGCCAGCACGAGCGCGGCTGTCAAAAGGATGCGGAACAGTTTCATCAAGTGCGTTTTTTTCTTGTGTGCGTCCGCACGCGCATAGCGCGCGAACCTACAAAGATACGTTTTTTCAATATATTTTTGCTTATCTTTGAAGGTCAATCCTTGAAGTTATGAAAAGATTCGCTTTCATCCTGGCCTTCCTCGCTGCCGGGCTGTCGCTGCCGGCGCAGGAGAAACCCATCATTCCCGAGCGTGAGACCGTGGTGGTCGACAATTTTACCGCCGTTCCCAACATGACGCTCGGCCTGTACCAGTATGCACGCCAGCGCGTGCTGGAGGGACTTTCCCGTCGCCGCATCGACGTCATCGATGTGGAAGAGGATGGTTACGGCCGTGCCGACATCGTCTATCCCTCGCTCCATTTCGCGTCGGCCAACAGTGGACATCCCTTCGACATCAACCGGGCCGTCAGCGTAATGAACGACTACGGCCAGGCACGTTGGTACATGACGGTCTATATCGCCAAGTTCCACTCGCATCCCGTGGAGCACAAGAGCCAGGACAAAGACGGAAAACCGGTAGTCCATACCGATTACTCGGCCGAGCTGACCGCCGACATGTATCTCTATGATGCCGATACGCAGACCACCCAGGGCCCGTTCCACTGGACGCATGTCTACAACGGCGCGACCAATCCGGAGTATGCCGAACGTTACGTCATTTCGAATCTCTCCGACAAGGCCCGTTCCTTCGTCAGTGAATTCTTCCGCTTCAAGGCATCGGTTATCCAGCTGGGCGAATACAACAAGCGCGGCAAGCTGCAGGATCTTTATCTGAGCTGCGGCAGCGACATCGACGTGTCGAAGGGCGACGTATTCTTCATCTATTCCGTTTCCGACATCAACGGTATCTCGACGGCCAAAAAACTGGGCAAGGTCAAGGTGAAGGAGGTTTCGGGCCGGGAGAGCTGCCACTGCTCCGTTTCCAACGGGGAAGCGGATATCGATGCTGCTTTCAAGAACGGCGAGATGCTGGTGGCCGTGAGCGACAGGGACTTGTATTTTTAACCATCAACGTTTCGCACAATGATCAAGGATATTTACCTGGCGGGGGGATGCTTCTGGGGAGCAGAGCATTTCTTCAAGCAGATCGACGGGGTGGTCCTCACCGAAGTGGGCTTTGCCAACGGCCATACGCTCGACCCGACCTACCGGGAGGTGTATACCGATACCACGGGCTATGCCGAGACGGTGCATGTGCGCTATGACACTCAAAAGGTGGGGCTGAAGTTTTTGCTGCGGATGTTCTTCATGGCCATCGACCCGACTTCGCTCAACAAGCAGGGAGAAGACGAAGGGACGCGCTATCGCACAGGCGTTTATTATGTCGATCACGGCGATGTCGACAAGATCCACGAAGTGTTCGTGGAAGAGCAGAAAAAATGGACGGAACCCATCATGGTCGAGGTGCAGCCGCTCCTGGTCTTCCACCGCGCCGAGGAATACCACCAGAACTACCTCGACAAGAACCCCGACGGCTACTGCCACCTTCCCCTCGACCTCTTCCGCTTCGCCAAAGACGCCAAGCCCGAACGGGACTGACGGAGGTTGCGAGCGTGCGGGATTATTTGTAACTTTGACTGCGTTATGAAAGAGATCCTGGTATTCCTGAACGAGTTGGCGGCGCACAACGACCGCGAATGGTTCAACGCGCACAAGGCTGAATATCAATCGGCAGCGGCGCGATTCAGCGATTTCTCCGCAGGACTCATCGAGGGCATCCGCGCCTTTGATGACACCATCGGTCCGCTGACGCCGAAAGACTGCACTTATCGCATCTATCGCGACATCCGTTTCTCAAAGGATAAGTCGCCTTACAAGACGCACATGGGCGTCTATATCAATCGCGGCGGCAAGAAGTCCGGCTACAGCGGCTACTATCGTGGGGGCGAGAAGTGTCGGCAACATGGTGGCCGTGGGGGACATCTGCTGTCCGCCGGAAGTGCTGAGGATCCTGCGGGAGGACATTCAATTGGGCGGTGGCGATTTCCGCCATATCCTGTCGTCCGTCGACTCGC
>JAEEGL012069958.1_pt1 | contig 18604 bp, 15 predicted proteins | sample 9134231 | NCBI WGS metagenome assembly JAEEGL01 (sample SAMN16246548, study PRJNA631951) | gut metagenome | biome: gut microbiome; feature: rumen; material: fiber-attached | host: Bos | place: Iran: Karaj | collected 2018-10 | reverse complement strand
TCCCAGAAATGTAAGCCATGCATCAAATTCATTGTCTATACCTTCATTATGAAGTTTGTCCATGAAAATATCAATAGGAATGAAGATACAGTTCTCCAGCATATTAAGCGTTAATCCTGAATCGGATTTGTGTTTAAAGGTTTGCATTAAGATACCCGGATAATTCTTGTAGTTATTGAACCTGGTACCTCCCATTTTCTAAAATGTATCGTGTATCAACATTTTAGAGTTCTAAAATGTATCATGCATCAACATTTTAGAAAATCAAAGCATTAATAATGCATTGAGGCAATTAAAAAAGGTGACGGGAGTCGAACCCGTCACCATAAAAAACGAATCTATTTGATCAGTTGTAGAAGTCTTCAAAATCTTCCTTGTTTTCCGTAACAAAATCAATTATGTCATCAGTAGTCATGCTATCGACGTTATCACAGATCCATTCTGTTACATCTTTTTTATAGCTGAGATATTCGAAATCTCTGTAGGTTTTGCCGTAGGACTCATGAACATTTTCATATCCTTTGAATATGAGCGGTACTGTGCCGCCGTCGCAGACAGCGGTAACGATCAGGTCGGAAAGGCCGTCGTTATCTAAGTCGCAAAGAGCAACATCTATAACGTCAGTAACCTCTGGATATTTCTTATCCTCTGCACAAATGTCTCTTTTTTCTCCCGTATAATAGTCGTTCATAAGCTGAACGCTGGGATATTTATTATCTTCGCCATATCTTACGGAACAAAGAATGTTTTCATCTGAATAGGTGTTATCTACAATAAGGATTTCAACAGCTTCCTTTTCCCAAAGCTGTCTGCATGATACAAGCTGATATGGGTTATCGGAATCGCCTGTTTCTAAAAGAGTGATTCTCCTATTATGTCATAGATGCTACTAGCATTTTGATCAGTTTCTTTTTCATTACTTATTTTTCTCTTTAAAACTTTTTTCACCATTAAAAAATGATACAAATCGCTGAAAAATATAGCACAATGAGAATCAATAAGCAAATGTACTCTTGAAGTTCACAAAATTGGTGGTATTATTATAATATATTTTACAAAATGGAATAGCGTAAAATATAAAAAGTTATTAAGAGGTAGTTGTAATGAGCAAGGAATTTGATATTCAGGAATATATGACACATGGAGTAGAAAGAGTGGTTTCAGATGCGATAAAAGCTACTCTCAAGAATCCCAAAGAAAGTGTATATATGGCGAAGTTTGCACTGGCTACTAAAGCTGCATCAAAGAAAAGAGCCAGAATGGAAGCAGAGGGTGAGCATATTCCACCGTTCCTCATCGCAAGCATAACAAGCAGTTGTAATCTTCACTGTGCTGGCTGCTATTCCAGATGCAACAATGCTACAAACGACGCTGCGCCTGTTAAGCAGCTTACTGACGATGAATGGCTTAAGATCTTTGATGAGGCCGATGACCTTGGAGTAAGCTTTATACTTCTGGCGGGTGGTGAGCCGCTTCTTCGCAAGGGTGTGATAGAAGCTGCAGGCAGGAAACAGAATATTCTTTTTCCTATTTTTACCAATGGAACATTTATGACAGAGAAGTATTTTGACATGTTTGATCAGAATAGGAATCTTGTTCCAATAATGAGTATCGAGGGTGAGAAAGAAGCTACAGACAATAGACGTGGTGAGGGTGTCTATGACAAGCTCATATCCAACATGGATGAGCTTAAAAAGCGCGGACTTATTTTTGGCGCTTCAGTGACTGTGACCACGGAGAATATTAAGGACGTTTCTTCGGAGAGCTTTATTGGCAATCTGTCTGACAAGGGATGCAAAGCTGTTATTTTCGTTGAGTTTGTTCCTGTGACAGATGACTCAAAGCATCTTGCTCCGGGTGATGAAGATAGAGAATATCTGAAAAAAGAAATTATGAGATTAAGGCAGGAACATCCTGAGATGGTATTTGTATCTTTTCCGGGAGATGAGAAGAGCTCAGGTGGATGTATCGCAGCCGGAAGAGGCTTTTTCCATATCAATTCTCATGGAGGAGCTGAGCCTTGTCCGTTCTCGCCGTACTCTGATATAAATGTAAAAGACACATCGTTAAGGGAGGCTATGAACTCAAGATTATTCAAAGCCTTGCAGAAGGAAGGGGTACTTCTTGATGATCATGATGGTGGATGTGTTTTGTATGAAAAGAGGCATGAAGTGGAGGCGATTCTCTCAGGCGCGGTAAATTAAGCATGGTAAAGGGGTTCGTTATCTGGAAGCTTAATAAGTTTGCCTGAATTATGTGAGCGTCACTTTAGAAAAAGGGTACATGTACCCTTTTTCTAAAGTGACGTTATTTTTTGGACTTTCAAAGAAAAATGTGGTATTATTTAACTAAACATACGCAAAACATAATAGATTGCGGAGGTTTGGTGTGATATTTACATATGATGAGTGCATAAGCAAATATGGAACTAAATATATGGTTAGCAAAGCGGTTGAATCTGGAGAGATATACAAACAAGAAAAGGGTATATATTCTGACAAAGAGTATGTTCCGGCTCTTGCGGTTATAGCACGGAAATATCCAGACGCTATTTTTACTATGAATAGTGCTTTTTACTATTATGACCTGACGGATGTGATACCGGAAAAGTTCTATTTGGCTACGGATAGGGATTCTACAAAGATTGCAGATAAAAGAGTAGCTCAGATATTTGAGCAAAGGAATATTCTTGAACTTGGCTTGACAACTATGGACAGAGAGGGATATACAATACGCATTTATTCCCGGGAACGTCTGCTTGTTGAGGTTATTCGTCATAAGAGGAAAATACCATTTGACTACTATAAAGAGATAATGCGTAATTTCAGGGAGATTATTTACGATATGGATATTCCTGCCATAGAAGAGTATGCATATGAGGTACCAAAATCTTCCATGATTATGGAAACGCTTCGACTGGAGGTTTTATGATTGACATTGATGCAATGATAAAGAAGGAAATAGAGAATGGGTATGGCGATACTAATGCTCAGGCTAAGGTATGTCAGGATCTTATTCTTAAAGCTATAGCAACTAGTTCATTGAATCGCAACGTTACGATCAAGGGTGGGGTAGTGATGCGTAGTAAAACTAAAAATGTACGTAGGGCTACGCAGGATTTGGATCTTGATTTTATAAGATATTCATTAAATGACGAGGCTATAGATGCATTTATTACAAAACTAAACTGTCTAGATGGCCTTAAGTTCAAAAGGAAAGGTGAAATAAAGGAACTTAAACAACAGGATTACCGTGGAAAAAGAGTCTATATAGAGATAACAGACTCTAATGGTTATGCCATAGAAAATAAGATGGATCTTGGCGTTCACAACAGGCTTGATATAGAGCAGGAAGAATTCTGTTTTGACATCGCATATGATGATGAGGGTGCTAGTCTGTTGATTAATTCCAATGAGCAGATGATTGCAGAGAAGCTGAAATCTTTACTTCGTTTTGGAGCCCTCTCTTCGAGATATAAGGATATTTTTGATATTTATTATTTATGTCAGCACGTAGATAAAGCCATTATGAAGAAATGCTTTAAGACATATATTTTTGATGATCCTAAGATGCGCGAAAAGGATCTTAATGGTGTGTTACGAAGAATTGAAATAATATTCAAAGACAAGTTATACGTAAGTCACTTGAATTCCAATGAAGTAAATTGGATTGGAGAGGATATAAATACGGTTATAAGCGGTATTATTGCATTTATAAAGAAATCATGACATTTAACTAATCATCCGCAAAATATAGTAAAATGCGGATGCTGGGCCAAAAAGGTGGCAGGCTCTTTTTTGACGAGATATTTTTTTACATCAAAGGAGGTATGTATGGCTAACTTAATAGTGGTATGTGGACCGCAGGCAGTTGGTAAGATGACTGTAGCGGAGAGTCTTAGGGATAAACTTAAATATAATATGATGATGAATCATGACAGCATCGAGATGTCAGATAAGATTTTTGGTTTTGATACTCCTGCGCAAAGAGAGTTCAATAAATATTTTAGGGAGAAGGCGTTTGAACTGGCTGTGAAGCATGATGTGGATCTTTTATTCACTTATGTCTGCGCTTTTGAGATGCAGGAAGAGCGTGAATATCTTGAATCACTGAGGTCTCTATTCGAGCAGGCAGGAGGGCATTTCTATTTTGTAGAACTGAGTGCTACGCTGGATGAGAGGCTTGCGAGAAATGAGACGCCTCACCGTATGGAGAGGAAGGCATCTAAAAAAGATGTTGCATGGAGTAAGGCTAACCTGCTAAAAGATGCCGAGAAGCATAAACTGAACACTGATGAAGGCGAAACATGGTTTGAGAACCATTTGAAAATCGATAATACTAACCTTGAACCGGATGAGGTTGCAGAGCTTGTTATCAGGGAATTCGGACTGACTCCGAATGATAAGGATGAGAAAGAGTATCGTTTTGGCGTGTGAGGAATTGATCGTTATTGACATCATAACGCAATTCTGATAATCTCAGAATGTACCAAAAATTTAAAAGAAAGCGAGGTAATCATAATAATGAGTGTAATGACAATTGAGAATGTAACTGTATATCGTATGAAGACCTCGGTTTGTGTCTTATAATCCGTATAGGACGAGAATATATTTGATTTCTGACCGTGGCTTATTAGTCACGGTTTTTCTTTTTTAGGGAAGAAGTTTTCTTGTGCCTTAATCAGGCAATATTCACATTCAGAGGTCTCCATGTATATCAAAAAAATATGAATGGAGAATACAAAATTGAATAACAATATTATCAAACATGAAACTAATAAAGATTATGGTAATGAAAACAAAATCGGAAGAATTTCTGAAGTACAGAAGAACAGCTACAAGATAAGATTCTGTGGCACAGACCTTCCGGCTAAGCTTAAGGGAAGCTTTTATGAACAAGATGCAGAGCAGCTTCCAGTTGTGGGAGACTATGTAACTTTCCAGCATAACCCAATAGGTGAATCTGTCATTCTGTCAGTTTGTGAAAGAACCAGCTTCCTCCAAAGACCAGATCAGGCCAAGACTGGAGTTATGCAGTACATGGTAGCGAACGTCGATTACACTTTTATTGTAACATCACTTAATGAGGATTACAGCTATAACCGAATCGCCAGATACGTAAGTGCCGTCATTCAGGGCGGCTCTACTCCTGTCGTGATTCTTACGAAATCCGATCTTTACAGTAACGTCTGGCCCTATATCAGCGAAGTGGAATCTATCTCTGACAAAATAAGAGTTCACGCAATCTCTGCTCTTTACGACATAGGTATGGATGAGCTCAAAGAGTATTTTGCCAAAGGGAAAACCATATGCCTTCTGGGCTCATCAGGTGCGGGCAAATCTACTCTTATCAATGCGCTTACCGGCGAAGAGACCATGAAGACATCAGAAATAAGGTCATACGATTCCACCGGAAGGCACACCACAACTCACAGACAGCTGATCGAGCTTGAAAACGGCGTAAGTATCATTGACACTCCCGGTATGCGCGAGGTGGGAATGGCCAATATGGAAGAAGGAATCGATAATACTTTTTCCGGCATAATCGAGCTTGAAAGGTGCTGCAAATTCAGCGACTGCAAGCATGAGACTGAGCCTGGATGTGCGATCAAGGCTGCGATTGAATCCGGAGAGCTGTCCATGGAGAGGTACATGCTCTACAAGAATCTTGGCGCCGAGAATACGCGCAATTATGCCAAGAAAAAAGAGATTTCGAAGTGGAGGAATGTGCACAAGCAGTTCGACAAAAGGAATAGGTGGGATTGATATAAATTCTTTTCATAACCGTCATAATAGTATAGAATACATACGTGTTTAACAAAAATCTGGATTGTACCATATCCTGCCGGAAAGCACTTGGTTATACATCGGGCAGGAAAAATATATGGACAATACCGCATAGGAGGAGCAAGATGCTCAAGAATAAAACGATTGTACTTGGCGTTACCGGAAGTATCGCCGCATACAAGGCCGCAAACCTTGCAAGTATGCTCAAAAAGGAAGGTGCTGACGTTCACGTTATTATGACAAAGAACGCCATCAACTTCATAAACCCCATCACATTCGAAACACTCACCGGCAATAAGTGCCTCACTGACACATTTGACCGCAACTTCGAATTCTCCGTAGAGCACGTCTCTCTGGCCAAGAAGGCTGATATCATCGCCATCGCTCCGGCCAGCGCAGATATTATAGCGAAGTGTGCTCACGGCATTGCAGACGACATGCTGACAACAACTGTGCTTGCAGCAACCTGTAAGAAGCTCATCGTACCTGCAATGAACACACGTATGTATGAAAATAGTATAACTCAGGAGAACATAGAGCACCTTAAAAAGCACGGATTTGCCATCATGACACCCGAATCAGGCTATCTTGCCTGCGGTGACAGCGGCAAAGGTCGTTTTCCCAAGGAAGAACTCATACTTGAAGAGATCCTGTATCATGTAGCTTTTGACAAGGATCTTACTGGCAAAAAAGTCCTGATCACAGCCGGACCTACAAGAGAAGCTCTTGATCCTGTCCGTTTTATAACTAACTATTCAACAGGCAAAATGGGCTACGCCTTCGCCAAAGCTGCCATGCTTAGGGGCGCAGACGTAAGCCTTGTTTCAGGCCCAGTAAATATCGAGGCTCCGTCTCACATAGAGCTTGTACCTATTACTAGTGCAAAAGAGCTTTTTGAAGAGACTAGCAAAAGAGCTGCAGATGCAGACATCGTAATAGCAACAGCGGCCGTTGCAGACTACAGACCGCAGACTATCGCGGATAATAAGATCCGCAAGGAAGACAAGTCTGACAATACTATGACACTGACCCTTGAAAGAACAGAAGATACTCTTTCATGGATAGGTCAGCACAAAAAAGAAGGTCAGGTTCTCTGCGGTTTTGCCATGGAGACAGAAGATCTTGAGGCTCACGCCAAGGATAAGCTTGAAAGGAAAAACCTTGATCTTATCTGTGCCAACAATGTTAAGGTTGAAGGCGCCGGCTTTGGCGTAGATACCAATGTCATAACAGTCATAACCAAAGAGGGTGCGAATCACCTTCCTCTTATGAGTAAGTTTGAGGCAGCAGGAGAGATACTGACGATTTGTAGCCGGATCTTAGATGCTGCGAATAAGTAATATATAAATCAAGAGATAACTCACCACATTGAGGTGGTGGGTGAATATCTTGATCAGTACTGGAGATTAGTCTGGTACTGATCAGGCTTGCGAAGAAATCTGCTTTATAACGAGCAAATTTCGAAACAATTCGCGAGTATTACTACTCATATATGAGGATAGCTATGATTCTTACTTTTGATATTGGAAATACAAATATTACTATAGGCGTTTATGAGGATGATAAGCTTACCTTTACTGCGAGGCTTATAACTGACAGAGAATTGGAATCGGAAGCGTATGCAGATAAGATTCAGGGGATTCTTTTGTCTAAAGGAAAGTCTACTAATAGTATAGACGGCGCTGTCATATGTAGCGTTGTGCCGACTGTTACGGTTAAGGTATCATCTGCGGTAGAGATGCTGACAGGTAGCGCACCTTTAGTTGTTGATTCGCAGACTGATTATGGTCTTAAGATCCAGATGGATAACCCTAAGAAAGTCGGAACAGACCTTTTAGTTGGCGCGGGTGGAGCTGTGTTTAAGTACGAGGCGCCGCTTTGCGTCATTGATCTTGGGACTTTTACAACGCTGTGTTATGTCAGCGGCGATCATGAATATCAGGGCACTATCATAATTCCGGGTATAAGGACTACGGCGGATTCTTATTCTAGAGCTGCCCAGCTCTTTTCCTTCGAAATAGAAAGTCCTAAGGCTCTTCTTGGAACTAATACAAAAGACAGTATGTGTTCTGGGCTTATGCACGGGGCAGCAGCCATGCTGGACGGGCTTATTGACAGGATTGAGTCTGAGAAGGGTGAACTTAAAACTGTTATTGTCACAGGCGGCTTTTCAGAGCTTATCGTACCCCTGTTAAAACATAAAGTTTTAATAGATGAAGACCTTCTTTTGGATGGGCTTCTTCGGTTATACTATGATAATAGGGAAGTAAAGTAATAGGCATCATGTAGGGAGCGCTGATGAAGCTGATCTGGGAGTACATAAGGTATTACTACAAAAGAATAACGGGCAATATCACGATCAAGCTCATTGGCACCATGTGTGAGCTGTCTCTTCCATATATTTTGGAGCACATCATTGATGAGATAGTTCCTATCGGCAGCGTGAAGCTGGTTGTGTACTGGGGACTTTTCATGATCTTCATGGCGCTTGTGACCCGCTTTTTGAATGTTACTGCCAACAGGCTTGCTGTTGGAGTTGCAAGAGATGCTATTAGGAAGCTGCGACACGAGCTTTTTGCCAAGACTTCGAATCTGTCCGGAACAAGGTTCGATTCCTTTGGACTTGCATCGTTGACATCTCGTATGACTTCTGACTCTTATAATGTGCAGAACTTCCTGGCAAGGGCTCAGACCATGGCTGTCAGGTCGCCTATTATGCTGATCGGCGGTATCATCCTGACTCTTACAATGGATCCGTACCTTGCGCTTGTTCTTATATGCATGCTTCCGATACTGATGGGTGCCACCTTTTTTATCTCATTTAGAGGCATTCCTCTTTTTGACAAGGTTCAAAGGAGAGTTGATGATGTGGTCCGCATAATGCGAGAGAACATCACCGGTATCAGAGTTGTTAAGGCGCTTTCGAGAGAGGACCACGAGATAGGCAGATACAAGGAGGCCAATGACGAGCTTGCAGGCGCTGATATTCACGCCAATGCGATCATGGCTATCCCAGGGCCTTTTATGGAGATATGCCTTAATGTGGGCCTTTCCATAGTAGTGCTTCTTGGCGCCATTAGGGTTGATAAGGGCGCTATTGAGCCTGGCGTTATCCTTGCATTTCTTACGTATTTCAACCTGATCCTTCAGGCTGTTATGGGACTTAACAGGATATTCGTTATGATAAGTAAGGCTACGGCTTCAGCTGACAGGATCGCTCTTGTCCTTTCTGATGAGCCGGACCAGCCGGTTATGGATGTTGAGAGAAAAGATATCCCGGATGATGTGTGCGTTAGATTTGATCACGTGAGCTTTGACTATTTTACACACGATGAGGGCGCTTTGGAAAAAGAGGAAGGGCATGTTCTGGAAGATATCTCTTTTGACATCAAAAAAGGTCAGTCTCTGGGTATCATAGGTCAGACGGGAAGCGGCAAGACTACTGTTATCAATCTTCTTATGAGATTTTATGATGCTACATACGGGAACATCTATGTTGATGGCAAAGATGTAAGGTCTTATGAGAAGGACGCTCTTAGAAGGAAGTTTGGAGTAGTATTCCAAAACGATATTATTTTTGCAGATAGTATATATGGAAATATTGACTTTGAAAGAGATCTGACTTATCAGGCTATTCGTAAAGGAGCCGAAGATGCCGGAGCATCTGAGTTTATAGATAGGCTTGACGGCGGCTATGAATTCAAGGCTGCAATTGGTGGAGCCAATCTTTCAGGTGGTCAGAAGCAAAGGATCATGATATCAAGGGCCTTGGCGGGTGAACCGCAGATACTGATACTGGATGATTCATCCAGCGCCCTTGACTATAAGACTGATGCCGCGCTTCGTAAGGCGATAAGGCGGGATTATGCTGACTCGACGACTATCATGATAGCTCAGAGAGTTAGCTCTGTAATGAACTGTAATAATATCTTAGTTCTGGATGATGGCAGGATGGTAGCTTATGGAACTCATGATAAGCTGCTTAAGTCCTGTGAGTTATACAGGAAGATATTCGATCACCAGATGGCAAAGTAGAGTATTTATGAATAATGTTTTGGTTATTCAATTAGTATAGATAAAAGGAGTTTTTAAATGAAGAGAGAATTCAAATTTTACGGATGGGAAGGCGCAAACGTTGCACCTGTTAATAAAGAGTACGAAGTAATTGCGGATCCTAAGGAGCTTTACGTTCTTCTTACAGAGATCTGGTGCAAAGAGACCTGCGCTCCAAGGATGAGAGATAACTGGACCAAGGAGAACATGACTTATGGCCAGTGCTCAATCACAGCTTTCCTTGCACAGGATATCTTTGGAGGCAAGGTTTACGGTGTTCCAAGAGAAGATGGCAACTTCCACTGTTACAATGTGGTAGATGACTGTGTGTTCGATCTTACCAGCGAGCAGTTCGGTGATGAAGTCCTTTCATATGAGGGCAATCCTGAGCAGAGCAGGGAAGAGCATTTTGCCAAGACTGAGAAGTTTGAGCGTTATCAGTACCTTAAGGCAGAGCTTGATAAGAAGGTTTTGAAGCATAGACAGCTTAAGCTTATCGACGGCGCAGCAAGAGGAGATATTAACGCAGCCGCCGGCCTTGCTAAGGGATATTTTGATGGAAGCTTTGGCGAAGTTAATAAGGCTAAGGCCAAGAAGTGGGCTTCATATGCGGCTAAGCATGGTAGTAGCGAGGCGCAGGAACTCCTTAGCAAGCTTTAATTTGTGAAAATATAGAAATAATACAAAAGAAATATTTATCATTTTAAAGAGTATTTTGAAGATCATAAGGTAACCTAAGTTAAACAAATAAGTCTGTGAGATACAGAGAACAGGAAATTGCCACAAATATGGAAGAAAAAAAGCACAAGAGAAGAGTTCATTATTCAGGTAAGTATCCCAAGAAGTTTGAAGAAAAGTACAAGGAGCACGATCCTGAAAAATATAAGGACACAGTTGAGCACGTTATCAGTAAGGGCTCAACTCCTGCAGGCATGCACATTTCTATCATGGTTAAGGAAATCCTTGATTTTCTGCAGATTCAGCCTGGGCAACAGGGTCTTGACTGCACACTTGGTTACGGCGGTCATACCCGCAAGATGCTTGAACAGCTCCAGGGACAGGGATGCGTCTACGGTCTGGATATAGACCCTATTGAGTCTAAGAAGACCACAGCGCGCCTTAAAGATGCTGGCTTTGGAGATGATATCTTTAAGTTCAGACTTACAAATTTTGAAAATATAGATAAGGTTGCCGCCGAAGCAGGTAAGTTCGATTTTGTACTTGCCGATCTTGGCGTATCTTCCATGCAGATCGATAATCCTGAAAGAGGCTTTTCTTATAAGATTGACGGACCACTTGACCTTCGTCTCGATCCTGAGCACGGCCAGTCTGCAGCAGAAAGGCTTCACAGCATTACTCAGGAAGAGTTTGAAGGAATGATGATCGAAAACTCTGATGAGCCTTATGCCAGGGAGATCGCGTCAAAGGTCTTTTCCCAGATGGCTAAAGGCAACCCTATGGATACCACAACTGCGCTCAAGAATGCTATAACTGACGCTCTCTGGAAGGTTGATAAGTCTGAAAAAGAGCAGGCGATCAAGAAGAGCTGCGCAAGAGTATTTCAGGCTCTTCGCATAGATGTTAACAGCGAGTTCGAGGTTTTATATGCCTTCCTTGAAAAGCTTCCCGGCATCCTTAAGCCTGGCGGCAGAGTAGCGATCCTGACTTTCCATTCAGGTGAGGACAGGCTTGTTAAGAAGTCTTTTAAAGCTCTGAAAAAAGAGGGTGTGTATTCCGAAGTTTCAGATGAAGTCATAAGGCCATCTGCCGAGGAATGCAGGATCAACCCGAGAAGTAAATCCACTAAGATGAGATGGGCGATCAAAGCCTGATCAACCTGAGGACATGCTATGGCAATGCGACTTTCGACCAAAACTGATAAGCCCAAAGATACTAAAGGTGCATTAAAGCGCCTTTTAAAGTACTGCTTTGAGTATAAGTTCAGGCTATGTATCACTATTATCATGTGCTTTTGCGGCAATCTCCTTGCTTTAGCAGGTCCCAAGCTTGCAGGTAATGCCATAGAAGAGATATCCCACGGGTCAGGACGCATCAACATGCAGATCGTAATCCATTATGTGATTCTGATGATCTGCTGTTATGTGGCATCCGCCCTTATTTCATACATTGTATCTGTCACAATGATGAAAACAGGAAGACTCATTGCCCACAGGATGAGGCAGGATATTTTCAACAAGCTTATGACTCTTCATGTTGGATATTTTGACCGCAATCAGGCGGGAGATATCATAAGCAGAGTTTCTTATGACGTTGATGTTATCTCAACGTCTATTTCTACTGATACAGTTCAGATCCTTACCAGTATCGTTACGGTTGTGGGTGCTTTTATCATGATGTTTATGATATCCCCGCAGCTTGTAGTCATAACCCTTGTCACAATCCCGCTTGCAGTCATGTATACAAGATTTATGGGCAAAAGAACCAGACCTCTTTTTTCCAAAAGAAGCGCCAAGTATGGCCAGATGAACGGCTTCGTTGAGGAGATGTTCTCCGGGCAAAAGACGATTTTGGCTTACGGCAGGGAAAAGAAGGTTACGGAAAACTTTGATGTTATCAATTCTGAAGCCGCAGATCTTTTCTACAGGTCAGAGTATTATGGAATGACCATCGGCCCTTCTGTAGGTTTTATCAATAACCTGGGTCTTGCGCTTACCTGCATGTTTGGTAGCGTCTTGTATTTATACAGGATTGTCAATCTTGGAGAGATTTCCTCTTTTGTCTTATATACAAGAAAATTTTCAGGTCCTATTAACGAGATCGCAAATATTGTTAATGACCTGTTTTCAGCGCTGGCAGCGTCTGAGAGAGTCTTCAGGCTCCTTGATGAAGAGGAGGAGACTGTAGACGTCGAGGGTGCCAGGGAGCTTACAAATGTAAGGGGCGATGTGGAATTTGACCACGTTAAGTTCGGCTACGTCGAGGGCCGCACTATAATCAAGGACTTCTCCCTCAAGGTTCCTGCAGGTCAGCGTATTGCTATTGTTGGTAAGACGGGTGCTGGCAAGACCACTCTTATTAACCTTCTTATGAGATTTTATGATGTGAACGAAGGCCATATCTACGTTGATGGCAATGAGATAAGGTCCCTTACCAGGAAGAGCCTTAGAAGAGCCTATGCGATGGTACTTCAGGATACCTGGCTTTTTGAGGGAACTGTTTTTGAGAATATAGCTTATGGCTGCGACAATGTATCAAGGCAGGATGTGATAAATGCGGCTAAATCTGCCCATATTCATTCTTTTATAACGCATCTTCCCAAGGGCTATGACACTGTTATTAGCGAAGACGGCGGCAATATCTCTAAGGGTCAGAAGCAGCTTCTTACTATAGCGAGAGCTTTTTTGTATGATGCAAGTATTCTGATACTTGATGAAGCAACTTCCAATGTCGATACTACTACTGAGCAGGAGATTCAGAAGGCTATGACAAGTCTTATGAAGGGACGTACCTGCTTTGTAATAGCTCATAGACTATCTACTATTCAGAATGCCGACAACATCCTTGTTTTAGACCAGGGCGATATCATCGAGCAGGGAACTCATCAGAGCCTTATGGACCAAAAAGGAACTTATTACGATATGTACATGTCCCAGTGGCAGTAAGACAATCTGAATGCGATGGGCATTCATTCATAATTAACCAGATTACTTGTCTATGAATTTATGAATATGTGAGGGCGTTCCGTATAGGAATGTCCTATTTTTTTATTTAATACGAGGAAATTTCTTTGAATTTCCCATTAAATAAAAAACGCTCCGCTATGGATGCCCACTCGCGCGATATGTAGATGATGCCAAAGCATCCGTGCTCGGAGCGAGAATGCCGCAAACGACATTCTTTCCTGCTAAAAAGAGTAATTTATTAAATATATATTAAATATATAATTGCGATAGTTGTACTGGTAGAAGAGTATGATTAAAAAGATAGAATAGGTATATTAATGATATTGAAACATAATTAAAAAAATGTAATAAAATACTTGCATATATATATATATATATATATAATGTTTTTTGGTCATCAAATTCAGCTTCAGTAAGGCATATTTTCCAATTTTTTGAAGGTTGAGCTTAATGATATTTTAATAAGATCTGGCAAGTCGGGGGATTTGCTGGAAGGGGATTTATTATCTATAACCAAAAATAAATGATTAGTTTTGATTGAGGGAGGAATACAATGGCTTTTTGCGAAAAATGTGGAGCAAAAATATCAGATAATGCTGTATTTTGCCCAGGGTGTGGGAACAAGATTGAGAAGAAAGAGGAAGTGGCAGCTCAGAGTGTAGCGGTTGAGACTACAACCGGACATAAAAGCGGCTTTAGATTGAGAGAAGTATCGGCAGAATCAATGGCGCAAGCCGGAATAAATGAAACGGTTTTTGCAAACAGAGTAGAATCAGTTGATGACCTGAAGCTCAACGATTGCCTGTTTACGCTCTACAAAAAATTGATTTCTCCGGTTAGCAAGATTGAGCATTTAACGATTGCAATACAAAATAACGAATGTGAAATAGCAGCGAAAAAAGCATATGAGGGTGAAACACCTAGTGGTTCAGAATACCTATCTAGGTTCTTCATTTCACTTTTCGTAGCTCCGGTTGTTACGATTTTTGCTGCGTTAATTTTGGGGGTGATTGGGTTGATTTTTGGAGCCGAACTGACTTCTTCTTTTTGTTGACTACTATATTGGTTTTCCTTAATTTTATTGACCATAGTACCGTTAAAGATCAAATATCGTAAAATTTCAAGGACAACGATGTCCAGATACAATAACCATGATATACCGATACTTGAGAATGAAATAAAGGATTATGAGAATCAGCGTAATAAAATAGTTTTGGCAATTAAGGACTATATCTGTTACTGTCCGCCTGCATACAGACATAGCAGTGCACTTTCTTACTTTGTTGATTCATACACGAACACCAGGGTTAATAATCTTCAGGAGGCTGTTCGCGCCTTTGATGAGCACAAGCGTTCACAGGATGTGCTGAATGCTATGAAATGTATCTATTCAGTTCTTGAAGATATCAGAGCTGAGCAGATAAGAACTAATGAGCAGCTAGCATCATTACAGACGTCAGTATGGGCAGCGAATTTCATGTTCTGATGGTTTAAATAGCGACCCCTGGTAGTGTATGCCGGGGGTCATTTTCTGGTGCTGTTTCTGAACATGGGTGTGCATTCTACATGGGTCCAGCTGTAGGGGATGCTGGGATTGCCGATCCTTCTAAGGAGAACTTCTGCTGAGATGCGGCCTATCTCAACGCTTGGGATCTGGATAGTTGTAAGTGCAGGCTCTACGATAGAAGCCTGAGGTGTTCCGTCGAATCCTGTTACCATTATGTCGCCCGGAATAGATAATCCCATCTTTTTAAGAGCATTCATTAGATGAGCTGCAAGGAAGTCATTTGCGCATACGAAGGCATCCGGCAGCTTTTTCATTTTCCCAAGTCTTGATACGATCCAGTCGGTGTCTGCATATGGAGATGAGTCAGGATCAAGGATACAATAGTCTTCATTGTATTCAATGCCTGCATCTATAAGGGCTGTTCGGTATCCTATCCATCTGTCATAGAAACTTCCGCAGTGCTCATAATCACCGTAGAATCCAATCTTTTTTGCACCTTTACTAATAATATAGTTTACTATTTCTATTATTCCGGCACGGCTTTCCATAGCTACGAAGTCGCACTCCATGAGCTTCTTGGAAGCGTGTGTGGGGCTGTCCAGCATTATTGTAGGGATGTCGAGCTTGCATATATAATCAAGATAGTCTTGATCAAACAGCTCTATTCCTACTATTCCGGCGGTCTGATCCGGGATGAAGTGGGGCGGGAGTTCTTTTCGCTTTAACTCTTCTGAAGATATCTCGAACATCTTAAGGTTATAACCTGCTCTGCATATCCTGTCTGTAAAAGTTGTAACAAAATATGTACCAAAATGGTATTCAGCAGGGAGTTTGTTGGAAAGAAGTGCTATAACCTTTCCATGAGAAGACTGCCGGAAGACTTTTTCGCTGGGGATGGCTTTGTAGCCGAGTTCCTCAGCTTTTTTTAATATATGATTACGTGTATTTGAAGGGACATTGCCTCGTCCGTTGAAAACTTTGGATACTGTATTTCTGGATAATCCGCAGGCATCTGCGATATCCTGCATAGTCACTTTATTGTTGGCCACGATCATTACCTCATGTTGATGAGAAATTTACATATGATAATAGTGCATCAAAGCTTGTCTTAACGCATTCATCAGATATCTTTAAAAATCTTAGCATATCAAAAAGGTCAGAACAAGTTTACAAATGTAAATTACATATGTGCGATATTTTTACATCTAATAAAATTATTATTTTCCATAATGTGTCTGATATTGTTAATGTTATACAAAAAACTGGTCTATAAAACAGCTATTATCAAATATTGACGATAAAATCGCAAGGATGTAAAATCATAGTCATTGATAACAAGCAATGTAAATAACGTAAACAATGTAAACCTTCGTGCGGTAATCATTTACTCGCACAAGTGCCCATCTTGAGGAGATGTGTATGAAAAACAAGTTGTTAGTTATTATCAGGATTATGTGTGTTCTATGCGTATTTACTGCAGGATGCAGCGTAGGAGAGCAGAAGCTTTCTAAAAAGAATTTAGAATACGATGATGAAGGGGAACCTTTTGTGGAATATACAAATGATAAAGATTTCTCAGAGCTTACGACTCCCGGAAGCATGGAAAAAGCTTATGAATACAAAAACTTTTTTCTCCCGAAAGAGTGTGGTACTAATCAGCCGTACGTAGGCGATCCGATGGCATATTATGAAGACGGAACATATTATATCTATTATCTCAAGGATGGCGGAGATTCATATAATCACTCGGTATTCCTGACCAAGACAACAGACTTTGTAACTTATGAAGAAGTGGAAGGCCCTGTGCTTGAAGCTGACAGATCAGGCGGTCAGGATGCATGGATAGGAACAGGATCTGTTGTGAAGATAGGTGATGAATATCTATTCTTCTACACAGGACACGGATCTCATCCTACCTGTGAATATGCAGAGACTATCAAGGTTGCAAGAGGAACTAGTCCTACAGAGTTTGAAAAGGACGAGACTTTCGAGATCATACCTCCTGATGAACTTGGACAAAAGAATGATTTTAGGGATCCGCAGGCATATTATGATGAAGAAACAGGTAATATAGTGCTTACAGTTACTGCATCTAAGGATAATGTTGCAAGGATCCTTAAGTACACGCTAAGCTCTGATCTTAAAGAAGTGACTTATGATGGAGTTATCTTCGATGATCCTACTAAAGAGTTCTGGAATCTTGAGTGTTCTGATACTTTTAAAATAGGAGACAAGTATTACATCACATATTCAGCACAGGATGATACTCTCTGGTATGCAGTATCTGATACACCTTACGGCCCTTATGAGAATGCTGCAAGAATTGATGGCAAGCTCTTCTATGCAGCCAAGCACGTAGAGGGCCCTGATGGAATGTATATGGTAGCATGGGCCAGAAGAAGTGATTCACCTTCTGACATCATGGGTGTAACAGCCTGGGCAGGGAACCTTATAGTCATGAAGATCTGTCAAAATGAGGATGGAAGTCTGTATCTTGCACCTGTTGACAAGATCGTGGAGCAGTACAAGGATAGAAGAAAGCCTCTTATGGCACAGGATGATGTGAACATAACAGCGGGCTCTAGATATTACTACGAAGAGTATTTTAACTGCTATGAAAGCTTTATGCTGACCGGTAAGTTCACATATTCCGGTAATGGAAGCTTCGGACTAGCCTTTGATTATAATGGCAATAGTGATAATTACAAGATGATAAGCATAGATACAAGGACTCAGCTTCTTGATCTTAATTTTAATGAAGGTACGACAGATATCACTTCTACAAGCGTATCACTAAAAGAAGGCGAGACATACTCTTTTACCTATATTCAGGAAGGATCTGTGGGCGTCTTCTATATAGATGGTCAGGCATCACTTACAGTAAGGCTCTACGGAGTGTCCGGCAAGAGCATCAGACTCTTTGCAGAAAACTGCACAGTGGACTTTACGGATCTTAGAGAGTATACGAGGTGATGATCGTAAATAATAGGGCAACTGATATTGCCTAATGGCTAAGCTTCTCACATGAGGGTTAACTTCATGTGGGAAGTTTTTTAAATTAATGGACAAGTGAACTGCCCAAAGCAGAAAACTAAGAAAAGAAGCAGTATGTCAGAGCAATTGTATTGCCAAAACAAATAAAGCAGAACAATTGGATGTTGTTAAAGAAATAAAATAAAAAATCTAAGAAAGAGTTTAGAAAAAAATAAGAAGTGTACGATATACTTATTGATATACTATATTAGGTGAAATCTATCAGGGTACGTAGTCATAATATAAATTGATTTTCAAAAAAAGTAATTGTAATTCAAAAAGAAAATGGTATAATATTCAATTGTACACAATCTATATTGTAATCAATCTAACTTGTGTGCATTAAGTTTTGCCAAAATGTTGTTTAATACATACTATATGTGGGCAACGATTTAATAATTATGTTTTAACTTTGGTAGGTATAGGTAGGAGGTTTAGTGGTGTCCGATTCTAAGAGATTTAATCCTGTAAATAGATCAGGTGAAGAGATACATGAAGAGCAGTTGTCAGGTGAGAGAGCACTCTATAGAGGGCGTGACCTTAAGATATATGATACAGTTTTTCATGATGGAGAGTCTCCG
>JAEEGL010756459.1_pt1 | contig 18604 bp, 10 predicted proteins | sample 9134231 | NCBI WGS metagenome assembly JAEEGL01 (sample SAMN16246548, study PRJNA631951) | gut metagenome | biome: gut microbiome; feature: rumen; material: fiber-attached | host: Bos | place: Iran: Karaj | collected 2018-10 | reverse complement strand
CAAATTTTTAATAATCGAAAAAAAAAAAAAAAAATAAAAAATAAAAGTTTTTTATATTAAAAAAAAATAAAAAATAGTTTTTTTCTATAAAAAAAAATAACAAAAATAAAAATTCTTTATATAAATAAAACAAGAAAAAAAAAAAAATAACAAAAAAACCTTTTTTAATAAATTTTCTCCTTCAACTTTTCTTTAATTTTTTCAATAACACTTACATCTTCAATAGTAGGTGGAATTTTAGGTTCTATTCCATTAGCAATTTTCTTCAAAATTTTTCTAATAATTTTCCCACTTCTAGTTTTAGGTAAAGCATCAACAACACAAACACCTTTCAATCTACTAATAGCACCAATATTATTAGCAATAGAATCTTTAACTTTTTTACAAATAGCATCTAAATTATCTTTATTAACAAAATCTTTGACAATAATAAAAGCAAAAGGTAATTCTCCTTTTAAAAAATCTTTTACAGCAACAACAGCACATTCAGCAACTTCTTCATTTTTTAAAATAACTTCTTCCATTCTTCCAGTTGTTAATCTATGACCAGCAATTTTAATCATATCATCATTTCTACTTAAAATTGTAACAGCACCATCATCATTAAAAATTCCAATATCTTCTGTAATATAATATTGTAAATCTTTAGTATAATATCTTTCAATATATGCTTTATCATTATTATATAATGTAGTCATAAATGATGGTGGTGTTGGTAATTTAATACAAATTATACCTGGTTTATTATTTTCTTTTATTTCTTTATATTTATCATTCTCAAAATCAATTTCTAATATTTTAACATTAAAACCTAACATTGGTCTTCCTGTTTCTCCTGCTATATTTTTAAATCTATGTATGTTTATATTGTTACAACATATTGGATATCCACTCTCTGTTTGCCACCAATGATCATTTATTAATTTATCTTCACCTACACATTTCATCATAAAATTAAATGATTCTGGATCACATCTTTCACCTGATAAACATACACTTTCTAATGAACTTACATTTGATTTATGTATTATTTCACAATTTGGATCTTCTTTTTTATATGCTCTTACTACTGTTGGTGCTGTATAAAATATTTTTACTTTATATTTTTCTATTAATTCAAAACATTTACCACAATTAGGATTTCCAATTGGTTTACCTTCAAATAAAATTGTAGTAGCACATCTTAATAAAGGTCCATATACAATAAATAAATGACCAACAATCCAACCAATATCAGAACTACTAAAAATTATATCACCTTTATTTAAATTTAAAATATATTTCATAGTGAAATTTGCAGTTACTGCACAACCACCAATATCTCTTACAATACCTTTTGGTGTTCCTGTAGTACCACTTGTATATAATGTATATAATATATCATTACTATTTAATATTACACATTCTACAAAAATATCATTTGGTATTTTATCCATTTCATCATTTAAAATTAAAGTTTTAATCCCGCTTTCAGAAATTTCTTTTTCAGAAACTTTATCAGCATTATTTCTTTGAAATAATAATATTTTTGATTCATTTTCTAAATGACTTAATTTAACAGCTTTAGTAACTAAAGTATAATAATTAATACATTTTCTAGGTTCAATACCACAAGAAGCACAAATAATAAATTTTGGTTTAGAATCATTTAATCTATCACTTAATTCTTCAGAAGCAAAACCACCAAAAACAACAGAATGTATTGCACCAATTCTCCAACAAGCCATCATAGAAATAATTGCCATAGGAATCATTGGCATATAAATAATTACTCTATCACCAATTTGAACATTATTATTTAATAAAATTTTAGATAATTTATTCACTTCTCTATATAATTCATTATAAGTTAAAATTTCTGTTGGTTTACCATAACCACTTTCCCATATTATTGCTTTTATATCACCATTATTATCTTTTATATGACGATCTAATGTATTATAACATAAATTTATTTTTCCATCTGGAAACCATTTTATGAATGGAGGATTTGAATTGTCTAATATTTTTTCTGGACGCTTATACCAAAAAATTTCATCAATGTGTTTTGACCAAAATTGTTCCATTGTTTCTGGGTTTAGTGATTCATTGTATTGTTCTTCATAATATGATAATGTGTTTTTTGAATTTAAATTTTCCATAGGATTTTTTATTAATGATATTTTAAGATTTTACGTTTTTAAATAGAAAAATATCATTTTTAGAGTTTTGGGTTTTTTTTTCTTTGTTTGAGGAATTATATTGTGGATTTTATATATTATTATAAGGGTTTTTTTAAGTTTTTTATATTTTAGATTTTTAATTTTAGTTTTGTTTTTTTTTCTTTGTATTATGTATTTTTGTTTTTTTTTTTTCTTAAATTATATGATTGAATAATATGATAAGATTTTTTTTTTTATTTTTTTTTTTTTAAATTTTTTTAATTTATTTTTTATTTGTTTATTTTAAATAAATTACCTCAATAATAAAGAGATTCATAATTTTAAATATATTAACGTATAAAATATCTTTATAAATATCATTATAATTTACAATTTAAAACTTTTTTTTATTTTTTTTGTTAATATTTTAAAAATTTAATTTAATGAATAAACAAAACTTTTAAATTGTAAAATTGCTTAAAAAGTAATGATCAAGTTATATTCTTCAAAGATATCTCAAAATATTTATTAAAATGAATAAAAAAATTATTGAAAATTATAAAAAAATTATTTTTTTACAATAATATGATAAAGGATTAATTAAAACCACCTAGAATCATTTAGAATAAAAAATATTTTTTTTAAAATTACTGTTTAAAAATGATTAATTTACATAAGATTATTTCTGTCAATAATTTCTTTATATTTTTTAATTTCCTCATTTCTTTCTTCAATTATTTTACTTTTACCATTATTTTCAATTATATACATTTCTAATTGTTGTTTAAGTACTTTATTATCATTTTCTAATTCAGAAATTCTTATTTTATTTTCTCTTATTTCTTTTTTCAATTCAGCAATTAATTTTTCTTTTTCTTTTATTTCCTCTTTTAATTGTTTATTTTCTTTACTTCTTGCTTTAAAATTAATTTCATAATTATTTATTTGTGTTAACATTTTTTGTTTTTCATTTTCAAGTTTAGATAATTCAATTTTAAATCCTTTTGTTGAAGTTCTTCTTAATTGCTTTCTTTGATTTAATAATAATTTTATTTTTTGTATTTTTTCTTCCATTTGTTTAAATTTCTTTTCATAAATATTTTGAATATCAATAAATTTTATATTAAAACTTTCATAAACTTTAATTATTGATTCTTTTATTTCTTTTATATTTGAAAGTAAAATTTTCCCATTTTCTTTATTTGAATTTTTTGACTTATTATTCAAATCTTTTATTTTTTTATTTAAGGATTCATTTTCTGATTTTATTTCTTTTATTTTCTTTGTTAATGAATCATTTTCTGATTTTAATTTTGAAAATTCTTTTTCTAAATTTTCACTATTATTATTTGAATTATTCTGTTTGGAGATAATTTTAAAATTATTTTTTATAATTTTTAATTCTATTTTTTTTTTAGAATTATTTTCAATATTTTTCTTATCCATATGATTTATTTTTTCATTCAATATTGATATTTGTTTTAATAATTTTTCATTTTCTTCATTATTAACTTTTAAACTATTTGAATTATCTTTTTTTATTTTTTCAATTTCTTCATTTAGTTTGTTTAATGTTTCTAAATTATTTTTTTCATTATCTTTTAATTTATTTATTTCATCCAAATACTTTTTTATATTTTCATTTATTTCTTTTTCTCTATTATCATTATTTAATTGTAAAGAAGAATTTAATTGTATTATTTTATCATTTAACTCTTTATTTTTATTATTTAATTCATTAATTTTATTATTTAATTCATTATTATTATTATTTAATTCATTATTATTATTATTTAATTCATTATTTTTATTTTTTAATTCTTTAATTTGTTCTTTTAAATCATTATTATTAGAATTTAAATTTTTAAATTTTTCATTTAATTCATTATTCTTTTCATTTAATAATTTATTATTATCAATTTCTTTTTTTAATTTATCAATTTCTTTTTTATAATTATTAATTAATTCATCATTTTTATTTTTATCCTTCTCATTATTTTCCATTTTTTCTTTAAAATCTTCAACTTTTTTTCTCCATTCTTCAATTTCAATTTTCATTTTATTTAAATTAATATTCCATTGATTTTCATTTCTATCTTTTTCATTTTTTAAATTTTCTAATTTCTCTTTTAAATCTTTTAATTCAATTTCATTTTGATTATTTTTTTTCTTTTTTGGAAAATAATGAGAAAAATGAGTAATTTTCAAAATATATTTTTTTCCTTTTCCCTTTCCTTTAAAATTATTATTATTATTTCCTCTTAAATTTAAAGCAACTTGCATTCCATATTGTTTTTCTTTTTCATAATCATCTTTTAATTTATTATATTTATCAATAAATAAAGATAAACTTGTTTTTAATTCTTCAATAACTTTTGCTCTTTCATTTAATTCTTTTGTTTGAGCATTTAATTTTTCTTCTATTTCTTGATAAATTACACTATAATATTTATACTATTATTTATGTTTTTATTTTACTCATTTTTAACAATTTCTGTTCTTTTTTGACGTGATGATACTAATGATGTTCTTTTTTGATTTGTATTATTTGAAGTATAAAAATTTATATTTGGTAACATTTTTTTTTTTGTATTTTTTTTGGTATTAAAAATTAAAATTATTTTAAACTAATTTTTATATTATTAATATATTATATTATAATATTTTGTTTAAAATTGCAATTCAAATTTAATAATCTTTTTATCTTTTTACTAAAATTATATATTTACAAAATAAAGTTAAAATTATTGTAAAAACATTTTTAAGATATCTATAGATAAAATTTCAATTAAATTTATTTTTTTTTTTCTTTATTTTCTATTTCTTTTTGATTTTTATCAGCTAATTCACTCCATTTTTCTAAATTAATATTAACTTGTTCCCAATAATAATTTAATTGAGGTAAAAATTCAACTAAAATTTCAAAAGAAGGAATAATAATTCCTTTCATAAATCCAACTTGATTTCTTGGAATATCAGTATTACTTCTTTCAAATAAAAAATTAATACTAAATCCTTTTTCTTTTTCTTCATCACCTTGTCTCCAAAATTCTTCACTTAATAAAAATGACCATTTATAAGTTATTTCAAATTTTTTACTACTATGACTTAAATCACCAATATGAATTAAATAATTTAATACTTCTTGTTGTTCATTAAATAAATTATCAATATTATTTTTATTAACAATTTTATCACTATTTTCACCATTTTTAATATTATTATTTTCAACTCTATTTTTCATTAATGCAATTATTCTTGAATGAAAAGACATATCTATTGCAAGAACCATATCAATCATTCTTTTTCTAATATAAGAAAATTCATTTTTTGATAAAATTTTAAAAATATTACAATTTTCATTTTTTAAAATTTGAAAAGTTAAAGAAATATGATAATTTTCTAATACACTTTTATCATTATAAGTTATTGATAAATCTGTAACCATTTTTATTTGATAATCATTATTATAACCTGGATGACCTACATCATGACATAATCCTGAAATTAAAAGAGATATTATATCAATGTTGTTTAAATCTAAATAATTTATTAAATTTGTTTTTGATATGTAAATTGATAATGTTTGTAACATATCAATTGCATGCTTTTCTGTATGATAAATTGCATTTTTTGAATAATTTTCTTTTATTGATTTAATGAAATTATATATTGTTAATGTATTTGAATATTTTTTTAAATTATATTTATTTAATATTATTTGTGATGATAATGTAAATGGATTTAAATTTTGGTATTTATCATAAAAATCAAAAATATTAAATTCAAAACTAAATAAATCATTTCTTAATTTGTGAATTAATATACTATCAATATTATCTATTAAATAAATATTAGATTCTAAATTATTTGTTATTACTCTTCTAATTCCTACTTTATAATTTCTTTTTTGGATATTTTTTTTAGTTAAATTTGGAAAATAATCTTTTTTTTCTTCTTTTTCTTCTTTTTCACTTTCTACATTTTCACTATCTTCATATTCATCTTCACTTTTTTCACTAAAATTAATTTTTTCTTTATCATCTGAATAATTTTCTTCGTCTGAATTATTTAAAATTTTATTTTTATAATGAAGAATCATATTTCTATAATTACTTTTTATATTTTCATTTTTTAAATCAACAGTTTGACTTCTTTTATTTAAATTAGGATTAAAAATTGGAGATTCTGAATATTCATTTAAAAATCCAAGAACTAATTTCATATCTTTTGATTCTTTCATATCATTTAATTTATTTAATCCTTCATATGAATATAATTTTTGACTTATTATTGCATTAATTACCCAATTTACTTCATTTGCTAATAATGAATTTTTATCTGTTAAATAAGTTACTACTTTTTTTAATATTTTTATTGCTTTTTCATATGGAGTTACTAATGCTTTTTCTATTTCTAATTGTTCTTTTGTTTTTCCAATACTTAAAGATAATGCTCTGTGAAACATTATTTAAATAAAAATTATAATTATTAATTTTATTTTATTTAATTCTTTATCAATTTATTTTTATTTATTATTCATCATTAATAGTCTTTTTAATTTAAATTATTTATATTTTATGAGAGATTTGTTAAAAAATGTTTTAAGGTAATCTGAATAAAAAATAATTAAATATTTATTTAAAATGTTTAATAAATATTTTTTTCTATTTAAAATTAATAATTTATCTCTTAAAAAAAAATGAATAATAGTATGTTTCCAAAAAATACGACTACCAAGAAATATAAAAAAAGAATTTCTTTTTTTTCAAACAATAGAATTAACACTATTAAATTTCCTTCATTATTTCACAATAAATTCATTAATGATACAATTATTAAAGAGAAACAGGAAAATGGATTTTTTTTATTATTTTTATCAAGAAGTTTAGGAAATAATTCAAAATTATTCAATAAAATTTTATATGAGAAAAAATCAAATATAATTTTTAGAAATTACTTTGAAAATAATATAAAATGTAAAACTCGAACTTTTAAATTAAATGATAATTTAAGTAATAGAAAAATAAAAAATTTTTCATCTGAAAATATACTACATCCAAATTCAAATGATTCATTGAACAAGATAGTTTTTAAAAAAATCAAATTAAAAAAAAAAAATAATTCAAATACTTTACCCATTTATTAAATTTAATTTTAAAAAAAATAAATTAATTAAATGAAAAGTACAAATTTAAATAAAAAAAAATTAAAAAAAAATATTCCTTATTTCATATCAACTTTATTCAAAGAATTTTTTAAATTTTCAATTAAATGATATGAAAATCTAACAGAATCATCTCTATCATTTGAATTAATATTAAATTCACTTCCTCTAGTTGGATTATATGTAAAATAACTATTATTCATAATACCTTGATTTAAATTATTCATATCTGAAAAATTTTTTAATTTTGATAAAGTATCTTTATACATTCTTTCTCTTTTTTTTAAAGATAAATTTTCATTTTTTAAAATTTTAAATTGATTATTATATTCATTTTTCATTGTTTCAAATTCTTTATTTTTTTTATTCAATTCTTTATTTATTTTATCATATTCAATTTTTAAATTATCTAAATCTTGAACTGCTCCATTATATGCATTTTCTAATGTACCATTTATTTTATTTAAATTATCTATTTTTTCTTCTAACTCATTTATATCACTTTCATATCTTCTATTTATATTTTCTATTTCATTTAAATGTATTTTTAATTCTTCATTTACTTTTTCATACATTTCTATTTTTGTACTTTTTTCAATCATTTCTTTTTCTAAATTTAAAAAATCTTGTTTTACATTTTCAAATTCATCTTTAAATTTAGTTAAAACTATAATTTTATCATTTAATTCTTTTTCTTTTATTTTCATTTGTTGATTTTCATTTATTAGATTTTTATTTTCTTCTTCTAAATAATTATATTTAGTATTAAGTTCTTCAAATTGATTTGATAAAGAAGAAAGTTCTCTTTCATAAAATTCTTTTTCTTCTTTTGATTGATTTATTATTGTATTATGTTCTTTTTCTAAATCTTGAAATTGTTGAATTAAAGGAAGATATTTATTTTTTAATTCTAAATATTTTTGACTTTTTTTTTCTAATTCATTTTGATTTTCAGTATTTGTTGTCATAAAATCTTCAAAACGTAATTTTGATATTTTTGCTAATTCTTCAAATTCTGATAAATATTGATTTTTTTGTTGAATTAATTCATTTTGTTTATTAATTTCATAATTTAAATTTACATTTTCTTGAATAACATTATCTAATGTTGATAATTTTTCATTCATTTCTGAAATTATTTGTTCTAAATTTTCAATTTTTTCATTTTGTTCATGATTTATTTTTTCATATTCTGAAATAGAATTTTGAAGATTTTGAATTAAATAATCTCTATTATTATTTGAATTTTCCATTATATAAAATTAATATATTTAAAAAAATAAAAATTTCAAATCACAAAAATAAAATAAATAAATAATAAAAATTTATTCTAATTTATTATACTGAATATTAAAAAATAAAATGAGTATAAAATTTAATTTCGAGCAATTAATAAAAAATTATCGAATAATAAATATAGAAACTTTTATATCATATTTAACTGATGTATGGCAAGATTTATCATATAGAACTTGTAAAAAAGGAATATCAAAAATAACATTTAGTACATATTATAAAGTCCCTGGTTTAATTTCTCAACGTTTATTTTCAGTTTTTGATTCAGATAATGATGATTATATAAATATGAAAGAATTTATTAATGGAATGAAATCACTTTTTTATGATTCATTTGAAAATTCTTCAAAATTTATTTTTAATTTTTATGATTTTGATAAAGATGGTTTAATTGATAAAAATGATATTAGAATTGTTTTATCTTATATTTCTTCTAATAATTTAAAAAATGAAAATAAAGATGATTCTGATAATAATAACCTTCATATTAGAAATTATACACAAGATGAATTATCTAATTTATTAGATGAATCTTTTAAAATTTTTCAAAAAGAAAAAATTGATTATAATGAATTTATTTATTTAATTGAAAATATTGGAAGTGATATTTATTTATTAATTTTATTATTTCTTTTAGAAAAAAAACCATTCAATAAAAATGCAATTAATGAATTTCATTTTGAAGAAAAAAAAAATTATAAAAGTAGTCCAAATCAAATAAATAAAAGAATAAAATTAATTGCATCACCACTTAATATTAATACTAATTTAAAATTAAATAATTTTTTCCAAAGAGCAAATAAAAAAAGAAAAACTTATACTGCAAAAGTAGATTTTAAACAAATGAGTTTATGGAAAAATAATTTAGGATCATTAAAACAAGATAATATAAATGAAAATGAAAATATTATTTTTTATTATGAAGAAAATGAAGAAAATGAAAATAAATTATTAAAATTTCCAGTTAAAAGAAAAAATAATTTAAATATTGAAGATGAATCATCAATAAAAACAAATAAAAATATAAATAATATAGAATTTAAAGATTTAAAATTAATGCCTGCTTATAAATATAATAAATCAAATAAAGATTATGATATATCAGAAATATCAGAAAATAATGAAAAAAAAAATACAGATGAAAATATGTTTTATTTTAATGAAGAAGAAATTGAAGAAGAAGATGATGATAATAATTTTATAAAATTTGAAGGTTATTTATATAAATTAATTGATAATATAAAATTAAAAAGATTATGGTTTAAACTTTTATATAAAGATTTATATTTTTATTCAGATAAAGATGAAAAAATACATAAAGGAATGCATCATTTAAGTGGAGTTTTTTTAAAGGAAAATTCACCTGTTATTTATAATGGAATTAAATTTTATAATTTTTCTATAATTTATCCTAAAAAAGAAAGAATTTATTATACAAGTGAAGAAGATGAATATAAAAAATGGATTGAAAATTTAAAAATTGCAACAAATTATACAAATTTAAATGATATATATGAAATAACTAAAACATTAGGAAAAGGAAAATATGGTTTAATTAAATTAGGTAAAAATAAAAAAACAAATGAAGAAGTTGCAATAAAAATATTATGTAAAACAAATATGAGAAATGATCAATTAACATTAATAAAAACTGAAATAGATATATTAAAAATATGTCATCATAAAAATATAATTAAATTATATGATATATTTGAAAATGAGAATTTTTTTTATATAATAATGGAATATTGTCCAGGTGGTGATTTATTTTCTTATTTAGAAAGAAATAAATTTCATATTCCAGAAAGACAATCATGTAAAATAATATATAAAATATTAAAAGCTTTATCATATCTTCATTCATTTGGAATAATTCATAGAGATATTAAATCAGAAAATATATTAATAACATATAATAATGATGAAGAATTTGATATAAGAATAAATGATTTTAATTTAAGTAAAATTTTAGGACCAGGTGAATATTGTAATGAAACTTGTGGTACTTTATCTTATGTTGCCCCTGAAATATTATTAAAAAAAAAATATAATAAATTAGTTGATTCTTGGTCTTTAGGTGTTACTTGTTATTTATTAATTAGTGGTTCTTTACCTTTTGATCATCCTTTAAATGATAAAGAAATTATTAGAAAAACTATTTATGAACAACCTAATTTTAGAAATGGAATTTGGGAAAAAATTCCTAATGAATGTATTAATTTTATTTCTAAATTATTAGAAAAAAATCCTAAAAAAAGAATGACTATTAATGAAGCATTAAATCATGAATGGATTAAAAAATTTGGATTTGATAATGAAATAAAATGTAATAATAATAATTCAAATCATAATTTTGATATTGAAAGTTTTGAGGATGATTTTATAAATGAATAAGAGAGTTAATAATAAGTATTAAATTTTTTTAACTATTGTATATTTTGATTTTTAGTTTAATTTGAAGTATAATTATTAATTAAATGGTTTAAGTGAAAATTAAGATTATATTAATTTAAAAATTTTAAAAATATGTATTTTGTAAAAATTAAATATTTATAATTAATTATATTAATATAAATAATAAATATTAAAAAAATATTTTAATTATTTAAAAAAAAATATTACAATTAAAGAATTATAAATAACACTTTTATTAAATGGAATTTTATAATAAATAATAATTCAAAAGAATATTTTTTTAGTTTTTTTCCATTTATACATTTAAAAAAATATTATTTTTTTTTAGGAATAGGAACATTAAATTTTCTAGGATTATTAATTTGTTGTTTTTTAACTTTAGTATCACTTAAATTATTAAAAGTTTCTTTTCCTAAACTAAAAGCTTTATTTTTAATTTTATCATTTTGAATATGTTCTTCATCTAATTCAAAAAAGTTTTTAAAAGGAACTGAATTTAAAACTTCATCAATTTCAATTAATTCATTTATATAATTATCAAGTTGATTTATTTTATTTTCATGAAAAGAATTTCCAGTCATTTCATTTATATTAGTAAATAAAGAACCAGTCTTTGGTAATTGTATTGTATCTTTAAATAAATTTTTAATTGAATTATGAAAGAATACAAATTGATTAAATTTTTTTAAAAGTTTCCATTCTTTATCATTATATTTTACTTCACATATATAATCTAAATAAGGTTTTCCATATTCATCTTTTTTTAACATTGTATTTTTTATTTTTACTTGTAATTTATTACTTTTTTTTTCTTTTGGAGTTTGTAAATTTATATTTTTAAATGTATTAAATTGAGAAATTGGTTTTTGATAAGAAAATGCATTTGATATTAAATTATTATTATCTTTTTCATTTTCTTCATTTTGTTTATTTAATAAATTACTATTATCTTCTATATTTGAAATTGATAAAGCTAAATTTTGATTTGAAGAATTTAAATCTTTATTATTTTTAATTAAAATAGAAATTATATCTTTTAATTGTTCAATATATTCTCTTATTTCATTATTTCCTTTTAAAATATTATTTAAATTCATATTACTTAAATTTGTATTATTATCTGTTTTTAAATATGAATTTTGTAAATCATCATTTTGATTTTCTCCTGTATTTATTCTCATATTTCCTTTTAAAAATTTATTTTTTAAACTTTGAATTTCTCCATTTAATTTATCATTTTCTGCTGTTAAATTTATTAATTTACTTTTTGCTTCTGAAAAATCTTTTGATTGAATATTATATCTTTCTTTCCATTCTCCTAATTCTTTTTCATAAAAATTTATTTTTTGAATATTTAATGCATTTACTTTTTCATTATTTAATTTATTTAATAATATTTCTTCATCTTTTGATTTTATTTCATTTTTTAATTTTTCAATTTCTATTGTATATTTCTCAATTTGTGATTGAGATTCTTTTTTTAATTCTTCAATTGTTCTTTGATGTGTTTCTTTTAATGTTTTTTTTTCATTTTCAAAATTTTTTATTTTTCCTTCATTTGATTTATTTATTAATTTATATTCAATTAACATTTCATTATATTTATCAATATATTGTTTAAATTCTTTTTTATCTTTTTCATATTCATTATTTAAATTATTATATTTTGAAGTTAAAATTTCTTTTTCATTATTAATTGTACTTACTTTATTTTCAATTTCATTTTTTGATTTTACAAAAAATTCTTCTATATATTTTTTAATTGCATTTATTATTTTTTCAAAAGCAATTTGTTGTTTTAATAAAAAATCAGGAATTAAATTATCAATTTTATCTTTAATTTGTAATAATCCATTTATAAAAGTAATATAATTTTCTTTAGTTAATTTATCTTTATCAGAAATACTTTTATTAATTTCTTTATCTAATTCCAAAATATATTTATCTTTTAACAAATTAAAATTATCTTCATTTATTTTTTTAAATTCTTGATTTAATCCAATTTTTAATTTTTTAACATATTCATCAATATCATCAAATTTACTAGAATTTTCATCTTGAAATTTTTGTATTAATTCATTACATAAATTCTGATTATAATTTTCTAAAAGAGAAAAATAATCAGATTTATCAAAATTATCTTTTTGATATTTAATAATATTTTCTTTATATTCTTTAATAATACCATTTAAATTTTTTAAACATTCAGTATTAATAACATATTTCCAAGAATTTTCAATAACTGGAATAACTCCTTCATTAATTGAAGAAATAACACTTTCAATTAAACTAAATAACATTTCTCCAGAAAGTATTTTTTGATTAAAATTTTTAGGTTTAATTTTTTTTAAAATTTTATTAGTTAAAAGTTGACATTGATTTAAAAATTCAGGTCTAATATTTTCATCAGATAAATTTTGTAAATTTTGTAAATCATTTTCATTTTCAACTGGTCTAACTAAAGGAAAACAATCTCTTTCAGGAAAATAAGTTTTAATTAATTTTCTAACTTGATTTTTTTCAATAATAATATCAGACATTCCTTTTTGTTCCATTAAAGCATTTTCTAAATATTGTTTTGCAGTTATAACATTTCCTTCATTATCTTCTAATTTTAAAGCAAAATCTCTAAGTAACCATAATAAAGAAGGAAAATATTTTCCCATTTCTTCTTCTTCATTTTTAAAAGAAGAATTTCTTAATTTAATATTTTTTGATAAATTTAATATTAAACTCAAATTATTTAATGCATTTTCATCAATTGTACCAAAAGAATTATAAATAAATAAAGAACTAATTAAAATTGCAATTAAAAATATTTTTGTATCATGATTTATTTCTTCATCATATGCACCTAAACCTTCAGTGTCAATTAAAAAAGAAGGAAATGAATTTTTACTATGATTATTTTTTATTATTATTGGATTTGGCCAAATCCAAATTCCTTTTGTACATGGTTTTATTGTTGGACCTACGTCAAATCCATTATAATTTTTATTTATTTTTATTTCTGAGTTTTCTATTTTTATGTTTTCATTTTCTGAATTTATATTTAAATTATTTTCATTTGCTTGTTTTAAAAATCTGTTTAAAAGAAATGATTTTCCTGTTCTGTATTTTCCTACTAAACTTATTATTCCTACTTCTGTATAATTTGGATTACATATTATTTTTTTTGCTTCTTTTGATATTATAAATTTTTTTGTTGATGTGTCGAATGTTATAAATGGAATTGGCTTTATTTGGGTTTTATTTTCTGGGTTTGACATTTTTTTTTTAAATTTATTTAAATATATTTATTTTATTATATTTTTTGTTTTTATTATTTATTCATATAGTAATATTATTTTATTTAATTCATTTTGATTATTAAATATTGATAAATATATTTTATTGTTATAATTAAAGAAAATATAATTATTGTCTTTATTAAAATCATATTTTAATTCTTTTTTATCACTTAAACAAAAATGAATATTATCAATTGAATATATTAAAATATGATTTTCACTTTGTAATAATAAAATATTATTTTTATTAAATGTATTACAATAAATAATATTATCTTCAATTTTTTCCTTTTTTTGTAATTGGAAATCATAAAGTGACCAAATATCAACATCAGAATTTTTAGTAAAAACAATTAAACTTTTATCAATTTCTCCACTAAAATTAACAAATTTTACATCATTTTCATGATAAATTATAATAGAAAGTACATTAAATAAATTTGGAAATTGATATATTTTTAATTTACCAAAACTATCACATGATAATAATAATTTTTTATCATTACTAATATTTAAATGTGTTATTGAATCACTATGTCCACATATTATTTTTCCCATTTTGTTAAATGATTCTTCTGTTTCATTCTCTGTTATTTTTTTTATTGAAATTTCACCAACTTTATCTGCGTATAATAAATAATTTATATTATTTTCATTTAATGTAATTAATGATATTAAATTTTTATTACAAATACTTGAAAATTTTATTTGATTATCTTTAGATGAAATATAATATATTGTTTTATTTGTTTTACCAACTACGATTATATCATTTGTTAAATTTAATTTTCCTATTGTTAATATTTGATCTGGAATTTCTATTTCTTTTTGTTTTTTAAATGATAATAAATCACTTAAGTTTATTTCATATATGATTATTTTTTTATTTTGAGTGAATGCTATTTGAAATGGATTTTCTGATATTATTATATAATTATTAATAGAATGAAAGTATTTTTCTTCATTTTTATTTTCCATTAAATAAAATAAATATATTTAATATATTTAAAATTAGAAATTAAAAATTCTATTAAAGAAAGTTTTTTTTAATATATGTTATATTTAGAAACCTAATAACTCATAACAAAAAAAATTAACACTTAAAATTATTATCTAAAAACTAAATTATATATTATTTTTATATAAATGAAATAAAAAAGTTTTATTAATTATATATATTATATAATAATAATATAAATAAAGTATTATTTTCTAAAACATATATTCAATTTTATATCCTAAAAAAAGTTAAAAACTTTATTATAATTTATTTTTAATATATTAATAATAACAATAAAATATATATTTGAAGATAATTTCTTTTTTCTTAATTAATTAAAATTAAACAACATTATTAAATATTAAATATAATAAATGATTAGGAAAAAATTAAAAAATGCAGCATTTGAAACAGTGATAAATAATAATGAATCTATTTTTCAAAATACTTTAGACTTTTTTCCAATTGGACTTTTAATATTAGAAAAAGATAATGATTCTAATGACTATAAAATAACAAATGTTAATTCATATTTATTAAAATTATTAGATTTACCAAAAAATTTAGACATTAAAGTATTTAAAGAAAGAATGGAAGAATTTAAAAGATGGGAAAATAATCATTTAAGTGAAACAAATTTAAAAAAAATAATATTTGAAAGTGAAGGTGAAGAACATCAAAATAAAATTCAATCTGGAACATATATTTCACCTTTATCAATGATATATGTAAAAATTAAAGTTGTAAAGAAAAATATTTATATATGTATGGATAATTATAATGATGAAAGAAAGTCAATTCAAAATAATTTAATTAAAAGTATAAAGTATCAATATATTGTTACTTTATATCATGAATTAAATAATCCTTTAAATGCTTTACAAAATACAATTGAAGAAAATATAAATGAAGAAACTAGAATAGAAGAAAATAAAATAGAAGAAAATTCACATGAGAGAAAAACAAGATATAATAATATAAATTTATTAGTTAATTTAATTAAAGTTTTTATTAAAAATTTTATATGGTATTTTAGAGTAATATTTGAAAATACAAATAATTTAAAAATTAATCCTTCAATTAAAATTAATTTAGAATATCAATTTAATAGAATTTTACATCATTTTTCTATATTATTTAAATATAAAGAAATACATTATTCAAATAATTTTTCTTTGTTAAAAGATATATATATTGAATCAAATGAAGATTATTTAAATAATTTTTTAAGAGGAACATATATTTTATTATATCATATGATTCCAAGAAAAGGAGGATTTGAACATAAATTTAATATAATAAAAGATAATAAAATTAAAATAAATTTTCATAACAATGAACAAATAAAAAAATCAGATAGAAGAAAAAGTAAAATAATAAATGATATAGATTTTAGTTTTAAAGAAGAATTTGATTTTTCAAAAACAGTTCAAACAATAGAAATGACAAAAAAATTATTATTAAATATGAGTGAAATATTAAAAATAAAATTTAAAATATATGAAGAAGAAGAAAATATACTTTTAAGTATAATTTTACCATATATAATAGAAAAAGAAGATATAGAAATAATAAATGAAGATTCACAAGAAAAAAAAGATATTATAATAGAAGCAATTAATAGAAAATTATTTGATTCAATAAATGAAGATTCAAAATATTTAGATAATATAACATCACATATAAATAAAAAATATTCATCAAATATTCACTCATCATCAATAATAAATTCAAATAATCCATTATATAATATAAAAATAAATGGTGATGAATTAAAAAAAAATAGTATAAAAAATAATAATAATAATAATAATAATATAAATATAAATAATAGTTTTCAAAATTCAAAAAATTATGAGAATTTAGAATTAATATCATTAGAAAATGATCCATTTATTAAAGTAACTAAAGATAAAAATTTTAAAACAATGGAAATAAGTAATGATACAGAAATATCAAATATATCAATATCAGAAATTAAACAATCAAAAACAACTCAACCAAAAAGAAAAAATTATTCAAATGAAGAATCGGTGCATTTTAATGATAAATTTCGTCCAATTAAAAATGGTTATTTGGCAGTTGGAAGATTAAGTGTTAAAAATATATCATTTAATACAAAAGAAAAACAAGATATAATATTAAATGAAATTTCTATATCATATAATAATAAAATTACAGCAAAAACTACACCAAGAGAAAATTCAAGTTTTGAAATAATTAAAAATTCAAATATAAATAAATGTAATTGTAATAATGTTTTATTATGTGATGATGAGACTTTAAAAAAATTTAATATTGAATGTGATTAAAGTACAAATGGGAAAGAATGTATTGATGCAATTGAAAATAAAAAAAAATTAATGTGTAATTGTGATAAAAAAAATAAATTAATTTTTTTAAATATGACGATGCCTATTATGAATGGATTAGATACTGCTAAAAAAATAGAAAAAATGATTGATGATAAAGAAATTTATGAATTAAAAATTATTATTGTTTCTGCTCATATTGAAGAAAATTTATTGAAACAATTAAAAAATATTTAATGTATTGTTGAAATGAGACATAAACCTTTAAAAAAAAGTAAACTTGGAAATGTTAAATTCTTATTATTTTATAAAATGAAAATTTTTGAATAAATAAAAAAAATAGTAAAAATATGTATTTTGTGGTATAAATTTCATTGGATGAAATTTTTATTTATATTACATTCAACAAAAATAAATTTATATAATAAAATGTTATTATAATTATAAATATATATTAATATTTTTAAAATTTTTTGAATATATTATTCACTGAATTTTATTAAAATATAGTTTTTTAAAATTTTTTTTTTCAAATATATTTTTTATATTCAATTCGTTATTTTGATTCTTCTATATTGTCTTTTTTTTTATAATTACCTGATAAAATAATTTGAACTTCTTTTCTTAATTCAAATTTATCATTACTATTTTTCTTTTTTAATAAATAAGAATTATTATATATTAATTTTTCATCTTTTTCATTATAATTTCCTAATTTAATTCTTCTTTTAAATTTATTATGATTTACATTATTTTGATTATTTTCAATATTATTTTGTTCATTTTCATTCTCATTTAAATTTTCTAATTCATTTTTTTTTACTTCTTCTATAATGTCATTATGAAATTATTCTTGTTTAAAAAAATTAGGATTATTTCTTCCTAATAAATGTTTTAAAAAGTCTTTATGTTCTATTGTTCCTTTACTTAATTGATTTGAATAATCATTCATTGGATTTTTTATTGTTAAATTTGATTTTTGT
>JAEEGL010532143.1_pt1 | contig 18604 bp, 21 predicted proteins | sample 9134231 | NCBI WGS metagenome assembly JAEEGL01 (sample SAMN16246548, study PRJNA631951) | gut metagenome | biome: gut microbiome; feature: rumen; material: fiber-attached | host: Bos | place: Iran: Karaj | collected 2018-10 | reverse complement strand
CTGTGTAGTGTGAACCTGTCGGTCCTCTGCATTTTTAATGTTCATATCTCTTCTCCTTAAAAATCAAAATTTACGTATTTTTTCAGTTCTTTCTTCTATATGACTTTTTATTTTTGATTTTTCCGGAAATGACGATTTTTATAAAAAAATAAGGTCTTGCCATAAACAGCAAAACCTTATCTCATAATTTTATTAATGCCTTTGTTGATATAATTTAAGATACGCCAAAGAAACGCTCAAAGAAAGCTTTTAGTTTATCAATAGCTGTAATAGTGGATGCTACAGGCATTATTTCAGGGCATATATCAATGAGTGTAACAAATGGTGAGTACAGAAAAATAAGGGATGCACTTGATGGTAAAATCATTGCATAACTTCCATTTCCAGAATTTTAGAATTACATGTTTTATCTTTTATAAGAAAAGAGCTATGAAAAAGAAATAATTTCCTTTTTCACAGCCTCTTTTATATCTTTTATATCGCTTTACGGATTGTCTATTACCGGGCTTCCTAACCCCTTATTAGCAGCTTTGTCAGAGAAATCGATACTGAAAGCTATCGGATAGTTATACTGATTATTTATTAGAAAATAATAGCGTAGCTCATTTGAATCTTTCCTATAAAATGCAGGGACACCATCATCCACAAATGCATCGTCAAAACGCATTGTTACACCATCTTCGTCTAATCCTCTTACGGTTTTGATGTATCCGGCCTTTTCAAGCATTTCTCCTGTATTATCCCATGTCAAGTTACTTGTGTCTGTAAGACTTATCCCTCCGGGAAACCAAAAGTAATATGGATTTTCTTCAGACCTGTTAGGAGCTCCTATCCCTACTAATAATGATGCCGATGTTTCAGCAGCATCATCAGTAGTATTTAGAAACGACAAATAAACGATTCCAAAAGTATCAGATTCATTCGAAATCATCTTACATACTTTGAAACTTCTCCATTTACCTGCACCTATCAAGGTTGACTCCGCATCTTCAGGCTTATCAAAAACGTTATCAGTATTTTCTTCCTTCCAGATATATTTCTCTTCATTGTTTCCAAAGGCAGTTATAGCATCATGAAAAGTCATTGAGCCGTCAAGTCTTAAGACTATATCATCTACTTGGAAAAGCAATTCTGATGCATCTGCATTTTTAACTTCATCCTTCAGTTCGTAGGATTTAAGCTCCTTTGCTTCCTCTGAAGATTCAGGTTCTGATTGCTTTGTTGTATCTGCTGCATCATCTTCAAGCACCTCATCGTATACTTCTTTCAGTTCAGCTGTTTCATCATCCGAAAGCCCTAATTCTTTCTGGGCTTTTTCAGCAGCTTTTTCTGATGTTGTTTTTCCACAGGCACACATTGAAAAAACGAGTGAAAGTGTTAGCAGTGACATTAATATATACTTTTTCATTGTTTTTCTCCTTTTAAAACTGTTAGTCAAGTCATCTAATACACTAATTGCCGCATATTTAATATATTACTGGAACTTCAAGTCCAACATCTGTAGCATCGCTTGAAAAATCTAAAAAGTAATATCTACCATTAAGCGAGTGAAAATGTGAGTAGTGGTATTATCAAATTTTTTTTCATTGTTTTTCTCCTAAAAAAAACTGTTGCCAGGGACAACAGTTTAAATCTCATAAATAAATTGCAACTGGCTGTCTCATTAAGACCCTATAGCTTTGCGCCACCGGATTGCTCCGGCTTTGCCAATGTGTTTTTAAACCTCTTCTCCGTTTACTACGACGTCGGGATTTTTTATACGATAAATTCTAAATGCTATGTGGGCAATAATAATCAGGGCTTTTAATATTATCCCCATAACACTCTCGTCAAGAAACTTCCCTATTAGCGTCAAAGCCAACAGCCATATAATAAATGTTACAAAAGCTCTTAAAATGACAAACACATTCAAAATAGGGAAATGTAATAATACTCCATTAAAAAGGTACTTCCACATAAGTCCAAAAATCGGTGTAAAAAATGTAAAAAACGCACCTAACATCAATCCAAAAGCAACAGCTGTAGGCGCATCAGAATCATGAACAAATGAATAGATGCCTGCTACAGTACCAACTGCCACTATTGCGAGTAGCACTCCTAATAAAATTTTGTCCTTCATTTTTTCCTCCTAAATTATAAAGAATACGTATATTGACCGAATATGGTCTATACAAGTATGCACCATATACGGTTAATATTCAAGTAGAAATTTTTAACAAAGGATGAGAAAAAGTTGATTACATATGCGCCGTTATGGGAGACGATGAAACGTAAAAATGTTTCGCAGTATGCCCTTATAAAACAGTATAATGTGAGTCCTGGTCAGCTAACCCGTCTCAGAAATGATTCATATGTATCAACACATACTATAGAGGTGCTGTGTAGTATTTTGAAATGTAGAGTAGAAGATATAATGGAATATAGAGAATGAAAAGCTCCGGGAATCCGGAGCTTGCTTTTTTGTTCAGACTTTCTACCAGTGTTTCAGAAAGGTTCTTATGCTTATCGACAATCACTACTTAATGTTTTTGCAGGGACCCTGCCCTGTGGTTTTCTCGAGAGAGCAAATACGAACCCGGTTAATGATATGCTTTATTAAAGAAGTATTTCTCCCATAATATTCATCCACCACATGGAAGTTTTTTCTTTTCTTATGCTTGATAAAATGCCTGGCTGATACTTTTGTTTCAATCTTAAGACAGTCAAAGAAGGCATATATAGTCCCGGATATGTATCCAAGTTTCCCAGCTATTTTCATCATGGTTGTTTCATCGGCTTTAAGATAAGCTTTGTACTGCTGGGGTGTAGTTATTGGGAAATCGATTATTTTATTATCATCCATATTGTCACCTCAAATACTGTATAACAATTGCATATATTTATTAAATACCATCTATAATGATTCTGCAATTAACTAGACATAAAAAATCCCCTGAAAAAGCAGCCACTCTTCCAAGAACCCCTCTTGTAAATGTAGACCACTTCTCAGCAATCTCTAATACTGTATAAGCCTTGCGTACTGTCTTAGCTGTATGTATAACATAAATTACCATAAATATCTGTTCATTAATCTGCTCTTTATACCAACCATTTTTATATCCACGCTTCTGCAGTTCTCCTGTCCGGAAACCTTGTGAAAATCGTTGTCCATGGTCTCACCTAAATCTTTTCCAATATGGCCTTTGGACTTATCTGCCATATCAAGTAGGGCGGCATCGGTAGAGGCTACAAGCTCTTCTTTTGTCATCATATAATTTTTCTCTTTCCTTCTCGAGAGTAAGAAACGACAGTATGCTTCCTCAATAAAAATATTTCCACATATATATGCGAAAAAACCCCCCTTTTTTGTAAAAAAAAATCACATATATCTATGTAATAAAAATCACATGAAAGGCATAAAAGCATATGGAGTTTTTTCATTTATTTGGAATCAGTTTTAACACCTTTAATGAAAACCCTTGGCTGCTTCCGGTTATTGGTCTTGCAGCCTTATGTGGTGTCCTCGACTCCTTAGTAAATGGCAGCCTTAAAAAGACATCCCAAAAGCGTTCTGCCGAGCAAATCCAAGCGCAGAATAAGCCCCCTGATGAGTGCTGGTTGTCAAAAAAGCCAGACGGCGTTGTCATTGGAAAAGTTAAAGATGGTCGTTACTTTCGAGTTCCGGTAGATAAAAACGCTATATATAACGGCTTCATTGTGGGTGGTGCTGGGGCCGCAAAAACAACTACTTTACTGATGTGTACAGAGCTTGTCAATGCTGTATCTGAAAATCCCTTCACCTGTCTTGTTGTTGACCCTAAGAGGGAGCAATATGACACGATTCCTGCGGCTAACAACTTATGTTTATACCCAACACACAGAGATACATGGGGCTGGGCCCTTTACTTTGCATTAAACAATATGCAAAACGCCTCTGCAGACATAAAGATAGAAGAGTTTGGACGTATTGCAAGAAGCCTCCTCCCAGTGGAAGACCCAAAAAGTTCTTTTTGGGTACATAACGCACAGGACATGCTCATAGGGCTACTCGCAGCATACTACGGAAAACTGGATTTCATAGATGCAGTGAATACTGTACTCGCCTGCAATCTGCAGGACAAGATAAAGGAGCTGTGTGAAGATGCGTCTACTTCCACCGTTGCTCTTAAATATCTTCAAAAATTTGTCGGTAAAGAATCTGAGGCTATGCAGGATATAGAGACGCACCTTTATACCCCGCTCAGTATTTTCTCAAACTCTGATGTTCAGTACTTCTTTCAATCTAACCCCAAGAAGGCTACACCTCTTTCAATCATCAATGAAGGAAAGTCACTATACCTATGTGTGCCTACGCACAAGCTGTTTGAACTCGGAAGCATCTTCCGCTTAATCATCTGCCAAACACTGGACCAGCTTACCAAGCGTCCTATCGGCTCAAATCCTTGTTTTGTGATGATTGATGAAGCGTATGCCATAGGAAAGATTGATGGTATAAAAGAAAAACTCTCTATAGCAAGAGGTTATGGAGTGAGCATATGGCTTTCATTTCAGGGCCTTGCCCAGCTAAGAGAGCTTTACGGTAAAGATGGAGCACAAATCATCATAGATAACTGCAGAATCAAGTGTTTCCTTGAATCCTCTGACCTTGATACAAGCTCTTACGTCATCAAAATGGCAGGAACATATCGAGAAAGGAAACTGTCTACTACCAGAGGCTCAAAAGGTAGCAGTACTGTATCGTATCAGAACTCTAACATCTTTGAAGAATCTGACCTGCAAAAACTTGCAACAAAAAATCGAGAAATAGTGATGACTCCAACCGGAACCTACCAAATTCATAAGAATTATTGGTTCAGAGATAGAAAAATCAAAAAAATACAGGAAGAATTGCAGAAGAAGTATGAAGAACGACTCCTTCTCGAGAAAGGAAGTGATGCTCTATGATTGTGATTTTTAATTGCTGCAATAACCACATTCTCAATAAATGAAAGGAAAACAAGTAAATGAAATACGAAGAATATAAACAAAATCTCATACAAGAACTCCAAGCATGGGGAAATACCCATAATTACGAAATCAGCGAGACAACTTCTCAGAAAGTAAATGGTCCTGTTGAGACCATCACTATTAAGAGAACCGAAGAAAAAGTCGCTGCAGCAATTTATCCAAAGGCTCTTTATGAAGACTATACCAACGGAGCTTCACTTGAAGAACAGCTTAAGCACATAGAGGAATCCGCTATTGCTCCTATTCCTGAAGCAATAAGAAATCTTGATATCACAAGAAATTCTATTGAGCCAAACCTTTTTCCAGAACTTATTAGTGCTAAAGCAAATGAGGCCCTCCTTAAAACTGTTCCACACCGCATTATAGCTGATGACCTTGCACTTGTCGCAAGAATAAAAGTCGAAGGCGTTGATGGAGGCACTATCCTCTGTACTAATCCTCTTATGGAAAAGTGTCAGATGACAAAATCAGAAATCCTCGATGGTGCTCTGCAAAATCAGGAACAGAAACCGTATACCGTGATGTCACTCTTTGAACAGATAGGAATACTAATGGATGACCCGTACGGAGCTCCTGCAGATGATGGTGGTCTTCTCATCTTAACAAATGATGATAAACATTTTGGTGCCGCAGAGATACTCAATCGCAGAGCAATGCAGGAAGTCGTAAATAAGATTAAAGGTGATTTTTACTGCCTTCCATCATCTATACACGAATTTTTGTTTTGCCCTGTATCATCCGGAGCAGATGCCAAATCTCTTAAGGAAATGGTAATGTCAGTCAACGAAACTACCGTTGAAAAATGCGACAAGCTTTTAGATTCAGTCTATTACTACGATAGTGCAAAACATACTCTTACAAATACCGACTCTTTAGGCTTTAAAAATAACCTGAAGGCAGATTCCGTCAAAACATCCCGTTCAATGCATATGTAAATAATTGCCCTTTCGGTAGGCGGTCAGACCGTAATGACAGGAGAATAATTATGAATATAAATGAACTCACACAAAAAAGAGCCATATATGAAGCTTATCAGGCATACAGAAACAATGTTGCAGTACCTGATGATGATGAATACATAACTCCCCTCGGCTTTGTAGTTAATATAAACGATAATCCTACACTTATCGAAAGATGAGGTGGCTATGCAAAATACAGATTTTCATAGAAAAACTTCTTCGGAGCGCAAACAGGAAATAGAAGGTTTAACCAAGCAGCTTGAAGATGGTGTATCCGCATATCTGCAGTCAGATAAATACAAGGAGCTTCTTAATACATTCTCAAAATTTCATCAGTATAGCCTTAACAATAATATTCTTATTGCAATGCAGACCCAGGGAAAAGCTCAGGCTGTTGCTTCCTTTACTACATGGAAGTCCATGAACCGCTATCCGCGTAAAGGTGAGAAAGGTATCAAGATACTCTGTCCTGCTCCATTTAAATCCAAACAGCAGCTTCAAAAGATTGATGACCTTACTCAAAAGCCAGTATATGACAGTCTTGGAAATGCTGTTATGGAAGAGAAGGAAATAACTATTCCTGCATATAAAGTCGGATATGTATTTGACGTCAGCCAAACCGATGGAGAACCATTACCGGAAGCCACAAGAGAACTTACTGGTGATGTATATGGATATGAACAGTTAAAGCAGGCTTTGGAACAATCTTCTGACGTGCCTATTGAATATAAGAACATCGATGGAGCTGAAAAGGGCTATTATTCGCTGTCAGATAACCGGATTGTAATTAAGGCTAATCTTCCTCAGCTGCAGACCTGTAAAACCTTACTACATGAAACTGTTCATAGCAGATTACATTCCAAAGACAATAAAGCCATTTCAAAAGTAGATGCTGAAATACAAGCAGAATCTGTTGCCTATATCGTAAGTAAGCATCTTGGTCTGGATACTGACAGCTACAGCTTCCCTTATATCGGAACATGGGCTAAAAGTGCTGATAAGGTCAAAGATAATCTTGAAGTCATAAGGAAAACCGCAAATGAGCTTATAAATCGTATCGACCATGAGCTTTCTCTTCTCGAGAAGAAAAGATTATCAGAACAGACTCAGATAAACGAGCCAATAAAAAAGAACTATATCCGCATACATATGTAGCCATTATCTATCATCCGGTCAGTGGTATATAAAACCACTATATCTCCTATAAGCAACCGCCTTATATCTGGGGCGGTTTCTTATCGGCGCTAAAGGCAAGATTCGCAAAATGGATATCCATCCATTTTACACCGGAACCGCAGAGCGCTTCCTAATCTTGTCGGGGACAAAATCCCCTGAACCCCTAAAAACATTCGCTCCCTATGCGGAGCGCGGCATGTACTTAGTAGACTGTCTACTAACTTTATCAGTAATTTTAGTAGACAGTCTACTAAGTCAAGAAAGGAAATATTATGAGTAATTGCAACCGTTCAAGGAACCATTCTGTGTTGATTCGTATGAATGACACTGAATATAAAGCTTTCAAAGCAAAATTAAAAAAATCAGGACAAACACAGCAAAGTTATCTCACCGCTGCCGTAAATGAGTTAAAATGCCTCACTCCTGAAGAAATCGAAATGCTACGCTGGTCAAATGCTCAATTAGCAGATATTAGTCGTTCTATCAGAGGCATAGGTACAAATATAAATCAGCTTGCCAAATATACAAATACTGAAAAGTCGCTCCCACAACAACAAATCCTTCAAAACGCAAGCAATGATATTGCTGAAATAAAACAGGAGGTAAATGATTCATGGCGATTATTAAGGCGGTCAATGGCAATAATAAGACAAAAGCCGGACTCAAAGGAGTTATAAAGTATGTTCTCCAAGAGACTAAAACATCACAAACACTGGTTTCCGGTGTAGGTGATTTTCTCACTGATAACACAGCACTTAATAGTGAAAACACATATAATGAGTTTCAGCGGATTAAAAAAATGTTCAGCAAGGATACCGGCAGGCAGTATATGCATGTAGTAATGTCCTTTGCACCACATGAAGGCACTCCTGACCAGATTCACCGATTAGGTGTTGAGTTTGCTGAAAAAGTATGGCCAGACCATCAGGTTCTTGTAGTCACACACACTGACCGCGAGCATCTTCATAATCATTTTGTGATAAACTCCGTCAGTTATATTGATGGAAAAAAGCTCCATTGGAAAAAGGAAGACCTGCAGAAAGCAAAGGAATATTGTATTGAGTTATGCAAACGGGAAGGGCTACACATAGCAAAGAAAGGGGAACATGTGGATGGTACTCCTTTCAAAAAAGGTGATATCACTGTTTGGAGCAAAAATCTATATCATCTTCTCGAGAGGGCACAATACGAAGACTCTGGAAGTTATGTACTGGATTGTGTAAATACAATCTTGAGAGCTGCAGAAAAAGCCGCTGATAAGCTGTCATTTTGTGATGAAATGTCAACACATGGCTGGAAAGTCACTTGGTCTGACAGTCGTAAGTATATAACTTTTGAAAATGCAGAAGGTAAAAAGGTCAGAAACCGAACTCTTACAAAGCATCTTGGAATAGATTTTTCAAAAGAAACCTTAGAAGAACAGTTTAAGCATACACAAAGCATCAATACTCTTAAAAGACTTGCTGAAGACAGTGAAAACCTTCGCATAAATCTGATTATTGCCATATGTAAACGAATGCAGACAGAAGAAGCACTAAATGAACTTCATATAAAATACTCCAACCAAGATATAATGCATCTTAATCAGCTATCAGAAAGCTTGACCGCTTCCAAAGAAATGATTATGGAACACCAAAATAATATAAATACTCTGTCTGATACTTGCAAAAATATAAGTTCCTTGCATCCTTTTCAAAGAGCTGACATTCAAAGAAAAATCTTTGAAGAAGAAACTGCCATGAATAAAGAGCAGGCAAATATTAAATCTTTACTACTTCGCGCTGGTTATGAATCAGAGGCCGACTTTGTTAAGTCATATACTGAAGCCCAAAATGAAAAGCAGAAGCTTTCTTTGCTTAAACAGTCTTTGCAGCAGCAGATAGAAAAACAGGAGCAAGCCTTAATATCTTATAAAGAGTCTGTAACTGTACCGGAAAATCAATTATCCGACTTTTATAATGAATGTAATCGTCTAAGACACTATGAACAAACCAAAGGAATAATTCAGAGAACACTTCCCTCCATTACAAAGGCTCAGCTCGATAAAGCAGAAAGCATTATTAAAAAGTCCTATCCCAACATAGACAGCACAAAGAAACAGTATTCTCACAGCATCCATATTTAAAAGAGAAAACCAAATATCAATTACATCAATTCATATCAATTTATATCAATATACAAGAAGCCTATCGTATAACAGTCGGCTGAGATGCGATTTATAGATTTTAAATCATTGCTGCCGACGTTTTTCTCGAGAGGACAAAAGAATCTGGTTGATAATATGTTTGGCAAAAGATGTTCTCATGCCATAATATTCATGCACCACATGAAAATTCTTACGCTTCTTATGCTTCAAAAAGTGTTTGATAAAGAGCCTTACATCAAGTAAAATCACGCTGCCAAAAGCATATATAGTCCCGTATATATACCCCAGCTTTCCAGCGACCTTCATCATGGTTGTCTCTTCAGCTTTAAGATAGGCTTTACACTGTTGCGCTGAAGTTATTGGAAAATTGATGATTTTATTCTCAGTCATAATAACAACCTCTAGGTAATGTATAACAATATTAAATAACATCGCTGGAGATTCCGCAATTAACTGGACATAAAAAATTCTTCTTCCATCTGTTTACCCAGCTCAAATTTAACCCAAACCTTACTTTTCTGAGGCTAATCTATAAATTCTGTAAGTGCCGTATCGAGAAAAACAGACCTTCCAAGAACTCCCATTGTAAAGTTATACCATTTCTCAGCAACTTCTTCCGAAAATGTATAACCCTTACAAGACGCGTAAACAGCTCAGAAAAATCTTCAGAAGTAAAAATTTTCCACCAGATTTATCTGAATTTAAAAAAATATCTTTTTTTATAGCTTTAGCATTTTTTATGTACATATATTATATGTAACAGTTAAATTCATCCTTTTATAGGGATAAAAAGTATGGAGGATAGTTATGTTGTTTAACAAAACAGTTAAAAAAAGTAAAGAAAGCAGAGTAACTTTTGTTTCAGGAAAGCCTATTATGTTTAATATTGAGGTTGATAAGTCAGGGGTGAGTGTAAAATTAGATGGAGGGCCGGAATTAGGCTATGCTAAGATAGTTCAGTTTATGGAAAAAGACGAGAAAGTGTATCAGTTAACGCATTTTGTAACATTTTCTCAGAATAAAGCCATTGTGAGGATGCTACTTTCAGGAATCTTGTTGCTTGCCGAAAGTAATAATGTAAAGAGGATAGATGCATACCCACAACCTGATGATTTACAGGTAAAAGAAGCGAATGACGCATATGACATTTTCAAAAACCTAGGGTTTGAGTTTTTTAATGAACAGGCTGAGACAAAAATTCGGAACAAAAGAATGTTTTATAAAATTTAAAAGGATAAAAAGCACACAGGGTGTTGTTACCTGTGTGCTTTTTATTGATTCCCCTACCCGGAAGAAGGATTGTATTATTGTCTCAACGACGCTGCATCAAGCGGATAATGCAATGGTCAAGGTTTACGATACCACCATCTTTTGCATATAATCCTGCGAGACACTCAATATCGTCATTATTTAACTCATGCCACCATGATGCTGCAGCCGCCATATCATTGAGATAATCTCTGTGTTCGTTATAATACTCTTTGATAAAATTTCTATAATATTTCGTTGTCATATTTTCCTTCTTCCTTTAACCCCGATGCGGGTTTTCTATATTCTGCTGTGCATTTCTCTCTCGAGATAAGGTCTAAGTCAGCATGGGACACCCCTGCACCCGTGCAAAACTTATACGCTCCGCAGGGCTTAATAAAAGCGGAGCGTGCCATTGTAGATTTTTCTCTTTGCCTGCTCTGGTGTATATCTACCCCATGCGTTATCCCATCCATCTTCATAACGCCGCCCGTTGCTATATCTCCAGCATTTCTTATAAGGTATGCCATATCCGCTTGAACAAGAGTCTGTCCATGCTCCCACAACATATCCAGCTTCGTTGATATTTAAAGTGCATCCGTGTACTGTCATAGAGTCTCCTTTCTCTCAAGAAAAGCCTTGAAAACATCCAGTGACTGAAAGTGACTTCTTACAAGAGATACTATCTCTTTGTTCTCTTTATCTTCCTGTCTTTTCTTCTGCTTTTTAAGCCTTTCTTCAAACTCAGCGAGTAACTTCTTTCTCTGTGCAATCTTTGCTTCAAGCTGTTCGTTTGTTAATGCTTTCATAATAAAATTCTCCTTTCATATGAAGTTAATATCTTCCTACTTATATACTGTTAAGAATTTTCACAAAAATAGTGGCAAAGTGATTTTTTACTTTTAAAAATCCAAAAAGTCATAAATTTTTAACTTTTGCGATTTTATTAATCAGGGGGGTGAAAATAAGTTTTATCTTTTAAATTTTTAAATAGATATTTTGAATAAATGAGATTGACTTTTGATTTTTTAGGGCTTCAAACCCGCATAAATAAAGGAAAGTTCATTTCGTTCTTAGATTTGCGAAAATCCTTGACATATATCTCCGAAAGGAGAACTAACATTATGTCAAAAAAAACAGAAGTAATTATTTCATCTTTGCAGTATGCTGTTGAAAAGGGTATTATAGATACGCAGGGCATACTGCAGCAGATAACAATGAGCAAACGAAAGGAAGTAGAAGAAAGACATCCGTATAAGATTACGGAACAGAAGGACGGAACTTGGAAAACCAATATCCGTGATGAAAGCAAAAAGAATAACCAGAGGACAATACACAAAGCAACCAAAGAGGCTATCCTTGATGAGCTTATCAGATGGTATGAGGATGCAGATGTAAATCCATCAATCGGGGATTGTGGTCTGAAATGGCTTCTTGATTTTCAAGAGAGAGCCTATTCAGAAGAACGAATAGGAAGAAAGACAACATGTTCTCGATACGAAAGGCAGTATAAGCAATTCTTCATCGATTCAGAAACAGGAGCAACTTTTGCCAAAAGAAAGATAAAAACCTTATCTGATGATGACATTCACGATTTCGCTATCGACTTACAACTTAAAGGACATTACACAGAAAATGCTTATAAGAAATTCTGGGAAGTCATGGGCGGCATCATTGATGTTTGTCTGGATGAGTATAAAGTCATCTTTCATAAAAGGGATATCAAAGATAAGGTTAAAAGAACTATCATCAAGAAAGGTATAACTTTCAGACAGACCAAAGACCAGCTTCAAGTAAAGGAAAATGCTTACTTCTCTGCAGACGGTTATAATTCAGAAAAAAACAGAATAATCGCTTTTTGTGAAGAATCTGGGACACTTGTAGACCTCGGTATAGCCTTGAATTTCTTCTTAGGAGATAGACCCGGAGAGCTCTCTACAGTTTTAAAAAGTGATGTTAGTGAAGATTTTCACTTTATCTGGATTAATAAAACAGAGCAAAGATATAAAGATAAGGATACAGGAAAGTATGTAACAGAAGTATATCCTGCCCCAAAGACAGAAGCAGGAATCAGACCAAACCCTGTTGTAGATGATGCTATCCCCATTCTTCAGAAGATATGTCTACAGAGTAATCCTAACAGTGAATGGCTTTTCTCTGATGAAAAATATGGCCGCTATACTAATGCCAAGTTTCAGCGAAGACTTCAAACCATTTGTAAAAAGCTTAATATCGATTCAAAGAGTTTTACTGATATGAGACATACCTTTACTTCTGAAGTTGATGAGAGTGAGCTTCCTGAAAAGAGTAAAGCAGCAATTGCGGGACATACTGACTACAGAACCACGAAGGCCAACTATAACCAAGATATCCATGATATCGAGTATAAGAGAGAAGCACTAAACAAAGTTTTGAACAAAGTGAATATTCTGGCTTGCGAGAGCCATGATTCCGTTGAGACGTGAGCCAGTATTCCGGCTGGCATTGAGCCACCTTGATTATGCTTGGCCGCCTCATATGATTGAGGGGGCTATCATGTCAAGCCCTTGCCGCGTACGCGGTGCGAAGCAGGCTTTACATGGCAGGCCCTCAATCATACCATTCAAGCAACAAAATCGAGGCTGTTTATAAGTGGCTCATTCACACCGGACAGACGGCTCAAAACCATCCAGATTATTCACGAATGCGGAGGATAGACGGTATGGGAGAAGTGGTATGCTTTACAGAGTTTGTTAAAAACAGGAGCTTCGAATGCATTAATATCTGCGGGCCTTTAAATGCCGGGAAAACGTCATTACTTAACGCTGTGCGGCAATATAACATGTGTAGTACAGATGATCGTGAAGAGGACAGGCGTGATAAACACTTTATTGTTTCACTGGATTTTTCCGATTATTCGGGCAAGTCTTATGATGTTTGGCTAACCTATATACGGAAGAAAATGTCGGACCTTTATGTTTCTTTGTATGACAAGGTTGAGGATGAACTGCGCGCTTATAGAACAATGGAGTCTTATATAAATATCGTAGAAGGGATCAGTGGGGAGGATGAATTACGGACAAGCCTGGACTGCATGATACGGTATTTAAGATGGGGAAACTGGAACGATGAGTTTTTTCTAAGACCACTTGTTATAATTGACGAAGTGTCAAGACCGGTTTTATATGGGGCTGAATATGGCTACGTAGATGAAATCAAGAACTTTATGCATTATTACCTGGAAATAGATCATTATGAGCTCACTGCGGGGATAATAACTACATCTTATTCGCCTGCAAACGTTGATGTTAATTATGATTTTCGGTATATCAGGAATGTTCCGGTAAATGAAATAGAGCCTTTGAATAGTATCTGTGCTCTGAATGGAATTGATCTAACGGCGACTCGTAAGGACCGGTATTGTATTGGAGGTATCAGATATTTTGATATAGATGTAAGTTTGAAAGCTTGTTTCAAAAGCATGGCTTTGGAAGAAGGGAATAGGGGGCCAACAGGAGAAGACTATAAGATATCTTTTTCTGAGGAATTATCCGAATTTGTACGTGAAAAGAGGCAGTGGATCCAGAAAGCTAAAGAGGCTGAGGCAGAAACGAATAGAGTACGGAAGGAGAGGGAAAGGATTGAGTACGCAGAGAATCTTGCGTCGGATGTGGTCATTCCGTCTCATTTTGCTGGTGTCAGAAACCTGAATATTTCAGCAGGAAATCGAGACAGGCACGAGGCTTTAAACACAATCCTAAAAGATATTTTTGACAAATATGGAAATGATGTTGATTCGAGGGAGGTATACTATTATATTCAAGGCATCAGTGGTTGTAGCAGTAATAGAAAAGAAATATCCAATACTTTGAGAGATATTTTGGAATATGCGGAATCAAAAAAGTGCTTTTATCATTGCTGGATTGATGTTGATGATTCTTTTTGGGCAAAATTTGATCTCCAGAGAGATGAGACAAAAGTTGGCATGGGTGATCTGGCATTGGTTAAGGTGTATATGTCAGTTGCGGATCCTTCTGAAGTGTTGCATATATTTGATGATGCTGTCAGGTATCTGATAGATAAAGGAAGACACCTGTTCCATGCAAAGATTTCAAAAAGGAACAGAAAAGACCACATATGTTTATGGATATCAAGAGAAGACTTTTTCTTGTTAGAACAATATGTGCAGAAGTATGGCGATGCCCTGGAAAAACCGCTTGATTTCGTGGCATACAGAGGCAATTTGGGAGTCAGCAGGGAGTTGTATTCCTGGAATAGTCATAATGGGATTCAATCAAAATTGATTTCAATTTATTTAAGCGGCGTTAAGGCAAGGGATGATATTGACGTTATTGATATGTACGCCCAATATGTAAAGGCGTGGAACGGTGAACTGGACGATGATAATGCATTTTCTAAGGAGTTTAAAAAAGGTAATGCACAGGAACTGATTATCTTGCTGGAGAGCCTGAATACTATTCTTGGAAATGCATGTTTGGATTCTGATAACATCCTTTTGAGTGGAGATGGTGGATTGTGGAATATGCTGGGGCAATCTAAGAATTGGCATGATGTCAGCGATGAGTGGAGACGAAAAGAGGGGAGGTATAAGTAGGTATGGAGGAGAACAGGGTGATAAAGTGGCATCCAAGGAAATATCTGTTAAATCCAATGTCTCTATTGCCATAGTTAATCAAGTACTACAGGAAAAAGGAATGCTGTGAATCTAAGGCTATAACTATATATTAAACCTCTATTAAACTTCTATAAAATCTAATATTTTCCCATGGTTTGTCGATATAATATATGTACCGGAAGTATGTTTTTTGTTGCGCAATGGAGGCGCGGGGGGATGTTTCACACACGGAATATTCTGGCAAAATCCCAGTGGATGGGCATAGCTGCGCTGATCGTGGCAATGATCATGGTTTTGGACCCTGTTCTGTCGTTGGCACAGGAGGGCGGTTCTGATGATAAGATCGTGATCTTTTCTTCTGACGGAGATGAGATTGAGTTCGGCGGAACCAATTCCTATGGCGACCTCAGCGGCGGGACACAGTCCCAGGGCTACGTTGAGAGTGATTCCGGCAGGAAAAGCGCAGCTGGTATATTGAATGAGGATGAGATCTGGGCTCTGGTGGATTACGACGAGCTGAGGTCTCTTGTTGATGTTCAGAGCCTGCGCAGCAGCATAGATGAACCTGCTCTTCTTGACAGTATCGACAGGGATGAGCTCAGGGCAGAGATAGATGGAAAAGAGCTTCTTGCTGAGTTTGACGAAGAGGACCTCGAGGATGAATTTATAGAGAGGAAGCTTGAAGGGGAATGCTTTGTCATTGACGAAAACGGGCAGGCAATCATCGTAGATGAAAACTACACCCAGGATTCTGGCGAAGAAACGCTTCAGGATTATGACGAAGAAGATCTCCCGGATTTCGATGAAGACAGTGTTGAGGAGAGTACTGGGGAAGCTCTAGAGGACGCTTCGGAAGATGCGGCTAACGACGGGGTTGAGCCTGCCGACCAGCTGTCTGAGATAATCAGTGAAGAGACCTTCGTTCTTGAAGACGGCAGGGAGATAAAGAGCGTCAAGGTGAAGTATCTGCGGGAGATGGTGGAGGAACATCCCGTGGATATAGTAAAAACCCAGCTTCCGATTCTTGGAGAGAACAGCCCCTTTGATTTTATTATTGATCCAATGAACCTTTTATATCAGACTTCGCCTGAAGGGACCGTTGAAGAAGGCGCCAGTGTGCTCTTTAAGAATACGGATAGTGAATACGACTTCTCCCACAGAAGTGACATGATCAATTTTATCAATAAGGGCAATGTCCCTGTCAAACTGATCATAACTGCCAATATCAGAAATCCGGAGTCTGTTCCGCTGGTTGGAAGTACCTATGAGCTGAGTGGTAATGAGCCGGGGCTCTTTATGGCACTGGCTGATGATACGGGCGTTGCGGCAGTGATATCCAGCTATGGCGACGCTGTCATCGAAACTGTGCTCAGGCCTGTTCCTGAGGGGACATATGTTTTCAAGTATAATGAGACCACCGGCAAGTACTCCTATACTATGGTGGAGGAAGCGGTAGAGTCCGAAGATGGCGCAGAGATACCGGAGACGGATGACGGGGAGAGTACGGAAAACAGTGATGATGTTGAGAATCCGGAAGAAGACAATGATGCCGCGGAACTGATGGATTCTGAAACTGGCGAGACGGATGACGCAGATGCTGATGAAGTTATAGAACTGGTGGATTCCGAGACTTCTGAGACAGATGATGAAGATAGCAACGACGATGCTGATCTGATGGATTCAGAAATAGCAGAGCCCAAGGAGGACTCAATATTTGATTCATATTCTTTTGGAGTAGTCGGAGCATGTAACACTGAGGCTGATTGGAGTGGCGTAATGTCCAGGCCCATCATAAACTTCAGCTGGAAGGTTGAGCCCATCCTCTCTGATTGGGATAACCTGACGGAGCAGCTGGAGGCTGAGCTTAGAGCACGTCTGCTGGAGGACCGTGAGGAGTTCGAGGTTTTCAAGCTGGTAAAGGAATCGGAACTTGTGGAGGAGAAGCTATTGGAGCTCCTCCAGGTGAAGTTTGAGGAGCTGAAAGAGAAAGAACTTGAGCGCCTGATCAAAGAAGAAGTTCTTAGACTGGCATTAGAACGGATTGCAGAGATGCCAAAGAGTGATAATGATAATGGAATTGGAGCTGAAGCTGAAACTGAAGTTGAAGCTGAAGAAGTATCCGGTGATGAGGAAAACGCAGGGGGAAGCACTGAAGATTCTGATATTGTCGATACAAAAGGTGCCGAAACCGGGGCGGATGAGGCTGCAGAGTCAAAAGACACTGTAGAGATTACTTCCGATGGAGATACCATCCTCATTCCTGAAACGCCCGCCCCTCCGGATGCAAAACCGCCTGAATCGGATGGAGTCGAGTTTTTTGATAGCGATGATAACTGATATGTGACCACCAGGAACCACCGGAGACGGTTCCCGGTGGTTCATTTCATAACAGCAGAAACCATTCCCGGTGGTTTCTATCAAGGTGATGATTGAGAAATTCAGTCACGCTCAGTAATAAAGGAGGCGCCCTGTGAACATCGCGATAATCCTTGCCGGTGGCACCGGCAGCAGAATATCATCTGACATACCCAAGCAGTTCATCGAACTCTCCGGGCAGATGATGATCATTCACAGCATCAGGCCCTTTGCGGACAGCGATATGGTGGACAACTACCAGATCGTAGCTGCCGGGCAGTGGCGTGAAAGAATTGAAAACGAGCTGTTTGAAGATCCAAAGTCCCCAATATCCCAGAAGTTCCTGGGGTTTTCCGACCCCGGTGAAAACAGGCAGATGTCCATATACAATGCGCTCATCGACATTCAGAAGCTCCTTGACTGTGCAAAAGAAAACGATGACAGCGCCAATGTCAGTGCCGACACGAAGGAGAATGGCAATTGTTCAAAGTACATGGTCCACAGCGCCTTTGGCAGCATGGACGGTGTGATCATCCACGATGCAGCGCGACCCTTTGTCACTGTGGAAGATATCGATGAGTGTCTCAAAGCCCTGGAGGACCACGATGGTGCGATGCCGGTCCTTCCGATGAAAGACACGGTTTACTTTTCGCGCAGCGGCAAAAAAGTTGACGAGCTGTTAAACCGCAACTGCATTTACGCCGGACAGGCCCCGGAAGCTTTCAGGTTTGAAAAGTATCTGAGAGCCAATGAGGAGCTTCTTCCTGACAGGATCCTGCTTATCAAGGGTTCTACGGAGCCTGCGATAATGGCAGGTATGGATGTTGCAATGATCCCGGGAGACCAGAGGAATTTTAAGGTCACGACAGATGAGGATCTGGAGAGAGCGAAGGAAATATTGGGATATTGATTTTCCTAATACAGAATATTTACATGCGATATTGAAAATGTTATAATATGGCTAATTCCGAATTGAAATCGGAATTAGCCATTTTTAGAGGTGTGTAATGGAATATATTCATAGACATGTGGAAAACACAATACTTGCAGCTGAGCAGATGTTCAAGACTGTGCTGGTTACCGGAGCAAGGCAGACAGGTAAGTCTACAGTGGTCAGGG
>JAEEGL016555499.1_pt1 | contig 18605 bp, 11 predicted proteins | sample 9134231 | NCBI WGS metagenome assembly JAEEGL01 (sample SAMN16246548, study PRJNA631951) | gut metagenome | biome: gut microbiome; feature: rumen; material: fiber-attached | host: Bos | place: Iran: Karaj | collected 2018-10 | reverse complement strand
GCGCTATAGTTTGAATGATGTGGAACGATAGCACGTTTAATCAATCTTTGCCTTTACATACGGTTTGATAACCACTGGGCCTACGAGGCCGGCGGGCTGTAGTTTGCCTCGGCGGTTCCAGTGCTTATAGGCTACAAACGTGGTGCGGCCGGACTCGCGGGGCTGTTCGGGATGCTGCATCCACTCGGGCCATGCAGCAAATGTTACGCCCTTCTGTTCGAAGTCCTCGGGCAGGCTATCATCCCCAATCAGACGGTTTATCCACTGGTTCGTGAGCCGGACTTCCAGCTGGTTCTTGCCCGTGCGGAGTTCCTTGGTGATGTCCACGCTGTAGGGTGCGTTCCACAGAATTCCCATGTTCTTTCCGTTGAGAATCACCTCGGCGATTACATAGACCTGACCCAGGTCGAGCTTCAGCAAGAGGTCTTTCTTGGTGAGCGTGTTGGGCACGTCGAACGTTTTGGTGTAAATCGCGGTACCGCTGAAGTACTTCACATCCTCGTTGTCCGAGGTTTCCCATGAAATAAGCTCGGGCAGAGTGGTGTCCCATTCGCGTCCCCACTTCTGGTTGAAGTGTACGTCCCAGCTGCCTTCGATGGTCAATGGCTCAGGAACCTCTGTCACTGTGGCCTCATGTGTCTGGCCTTTCTTGTCGGTCAACTTGATGCTGCCCGGCTCGGATGTTACCCAGTAGCTCTTGCGTCCCTCAGTCATGATGGTCGGGTTCTCACGGCTGGGGCTCTTGAAATCTACCGTCATGTCGGCCGTGTAGAGGTTGTCGAAGGGTACGCCTCCTACATTATAGATAATGTGCAGCTTGGGGTCGCCCAATATCTCCTGACGGTTGGGCAGTTCGGCCGTAATCTCGCCAGCAGGGAACATGTATTCACCCTTCTCTATGCGGGCCTTTATCTGGTCAGTGACATCTGCAGGCACAGGGACACGCATCGGGACGAAACCTTGTCCGAGGCGTCCGTAGAACGCACCCTGAATGCTCAATTCGCCCTTCTCGCCTGGCTGTGGCAGCGTGATGCGGTGGCTCTCACGCACGGTGATGCTGTGGGGCTGGCCGCCAGTGGTGTATTCCACGCGCAGCTCCTTCACGGTGCCGTATGCGGGGTCTTCCTGAGCCAGATTGTTGTTGGCCACTACATTCAGGCGTCCGTCGCGAATCTTCTCTGTCAGGATGTCGGTGATGTCTATTACGCCGCGCATCGGCAGCTGACCGTACTCGGCCTTTATGATGGAGAGGCCAATCACGGGTCGCTTGTCAAATTCAGGCATATCCTCAGTGAAGCTCGTGAACTGGCGGCCTGCGCTGCTGTTTTCATGGAACACCACAAAGTAGGCCTCCTCGGGCGAGAAGTCCAGTGTGAGCTGAGTTGTTCCGTCCGCTTCGTTCCAGACGGCGATGGGTGCGATGGTGCCCTTCTGGGGATTCCATAATTCGGGGGCCATACCCTCTACGCGGAAGGTACACAGCTCGCGGCGATAGCACTTTTGCTGGTTGGAGATGAAGTAAATCTCGGCCGACGGAGTGCGGCGGTGGATATAGCGCAAGCGGTTGGGCTGGCCGCTGTCCGTAAAGTCGGGCTTCAGGCCGGTGGCCTGTAATGCCTCAGCGAAGTTGCTCTGTTTGATGGGGGCTGCAGCTGCATCGGCATCGGTTTTGCCCCACAGCTCGTCGGCCAGAGCCTGGTATTCGGCATCGCTCTCGGGATAGCCGTCCAAGCTGGGCGAGAACTCGGGTTTGGGACCGAAGATGGGCACTCCGCCCTCGGCCAGTTCCTTCAGCTTGTGCAGGGTGGTGAGGGAAAGCGGCTCGTTCTCGGGCAACAGCAGCATGCGGTAGTGGCGGCCTACGCTTGAGCAAATCATGTGGTCTTCGACTGTCAGCGCAAGCAACTTGGTCAGGCCGATTACGTCATAGTCCAGTCCAGCCTCGCGGATTTCGGGACGGTCTATGCCGTTGTTGGGTGTGGATTCACCGATGAAGAAAAGGACGTCCTGAACACCCTCGCCCTGCTGGAGCATGAACTGCGAGCGGGCGCAATAGTCCATCCAGGCGCGGCTCTGCTCCCACCACGTATTGTGTCGGTTGAAGTTGGTGCCGTACTGTCCCAGACTGAAGCCGGGGCCTATATCCCAAGGCTGGTGGGCATTGGTGTGGAGAATGAAATGATTCACGCCCTCGGTCCAGTTCAAATCGCCCAGCGCCTTGATGAAGCCGGGGTGATTGCGATGCTTGCTCTGGTCGCCCGAGGCGGTGAAGGACTCGGCTCCTACAATCTGATTGCCGTTGTGGTGGGCAATGGACGCAGCCAGTCGGGCCTTGTCACCGAAGAAGTTGCTGCCCACCCAGAACTCACTCATGGGGATATCGGCGGGTGCACCAATCTCCATCGAGTTGAAAGGACCGTCGTACGGCTCGGTCAGGAAACGCATATTGTTCTGATGGCAGAGCTCGGCAAAGTACGCATAATAGTTCTCGGCCGTCAGCTCGCCAATGGTGAAACGGAAGTCCCAGAGGAAACGCTCGGAGATCTCGCCGCTCTCCACATAATATCCAGCCAGTGTGGGCAGGAAAGGAAGGATGTTGTAATGGCGACGGCTGAGGAATTCTTGGTCGAAGCCCTCTGTCCAGTTGCCGCAGCCGACCTCATAACTATCCACCAATGCGCCAGTGAAAGCCGTACCAATCAGGGGACCGAGCTTGTCGATGATGGGCTGCAAACCTCCGGCCCAATAGTTGTCCAGGGCGCGGCGGCTCATCTTGTCCACTTCCAGTCCGCGGCCTTCCTTCGGTGCCGGAGCATTCTCCCGGCCAGTGGGCGTGAAGCCGATGCGCAGGATGGTCCAGTTGCCTTGAGGTGCATCCCACTCCAAAGTGCCGTCGGGCTTCATCTGAGCCGTGAGGTCCACGATGTCGCTCTGCCGGATAACAGCCTTCTCATCCACTTGTGCCATGCTTGGCTGCAGATGGTTCTTGTAGGCATGGTGGGAGAGCGATTTGCTGTTGAGGTCGTTGATACGCTGCTCGCTTTGCGGAGTTGGGAAGGCCAGCACAGCAATGTCGCGGTAGCAGTCGAGACGCGTCTCGGGCTGAGCCAGATTGACTGACAGGGACGAGCCGCCCTTTACGGTCTGCTCGCTGGTGGTCACCGTCTGCATGCCGTCCTCGGGCTTCACCCACGGTCCGCCGCTGGACGACCATCCGGCACAGTTGTGGAACGAAAGCTCCATGCCCAAGCGCTTGGCCTCGCTTGCTGCGTGGTGAACAAGCTCAAGCCATTCGGGGCTCATATACTTGACGTCGCCTGCGGGGAACCCCATGCCGCCGTTGAAGAGCGTGGCTTCGTGGATGCCCACGCGGTGCATGGCTTCGAGGTCGGCCGTGATGCCCTCGCGTGTCACATTGCCGTCAAGCCAGTGCCACCATGTGCACACTTGCGCCTCCTTGGGCGGATTGTTGAACCCTTTCTTCAGGGATGCGAGGCTTGTGCCCTCCGACGTACAGCCCATCAGGCACAACAAAAGGCCCGATAGGAAAAGTGCTGTTTTCTTTTTCATCTCGATATCAATTAAAGTTTGTTGGTTTGTTCGTTGTCCTTTGAGGCAGATGCCGCTGCAAAGTTACGAATAAGCGAGTGAAAAGCCAAAAGTTTTTGAACTTTTCTGAGCGGGAGTAATTTCGACCGAAGTTCAAAGTTACGAATAAGCGAGAGAAAAGCCAAAAGTTTTTTGGACTTTTCAGAGCTGTTGTATTCTTCCGCTAATAAGAACACGTTCCTCCGCTTCCAAGAACACGTTCCTCTGCCTCCAAGAACACGTTCCTCTGCCCCCAAGAACACGCTCTTCCGTGACAATGAAAAAATGAATCCCAGGAGCGCGAACTCCTGGGACTCATTCCGAATGTTATGACTGTGCCGTTTGTTTTACTTCACCACCACCTTACGTCCACCGACGATGTAGAGGCCCTTAGGCAGCGACTTCACAGTGCTAACCGGAGTCTGTGCCTTCACGAGGCGTCCGTCGAGTGTGTAGATGTTCACAAGGCCGGTATTGCCGGTGGTTGCGGGACGAAGGGCAATCTGCTGGATGCCAGTGAGCAGTTCCTTGTTGAAGGTGGGATATTCACCTGCAGCCATGCCGCATGTCCAAGGATCGCCCCATCCTACAACAAGCTGCTGCAGGGCTGCGAAGTTGGAGCCGTCATAGTAGGAGATGCCCTCGGCTGTGTCGCCCTCGGCCAGCGTGCCGAACTCGGTAGCATTGTTCCATACCACGCAGTTGGTGTAGGTGCTGGCAGGCGTGCTTGCGTTCTGTCCGCCGCCGAGGATGCCGCCGCCTGTGTTGATGGTGCCGGCTGCATAGACGTTCTGCATCGTGAGTGCGTCGCGCACACGGCCAACGATACCGCCTACATAAGTAGCCTCGCTGGTAATCTCCAGGTTCGTGTAGCAGTTCTTGATGGTGCTGGGGCCACCGATGTTGCCCACGATACCACCGCAGTAAGCGGAGCTGACGTTCAGCTTACCCGTTACCCAAACGTTCTCGAAGCTGCTGCTGTACTTGTTGCCCGCTGCATCTGCGTAGTTGCTGTGGCCCATGTAGCCGCCCAGTGCGCCGCTGCCGGTGCTGGAGGCTACGATGTTCACGTTCTCGAAGCCCACGTTGTACACATGGCCGCAGAAGACGCCGAATACGCTGGCGTATTCATAGTCGTGGCAGCTGAGGTTGCTCACTACGTGTCCCTTACCGTCAAATTCGAGCCAGTTCATCCAGCTCTTGCCGTCGGCGGTGTTGGTGGCATCGTTCAGAGGCATCCAGTTGTCGTAGGCGCTCATGTCGATGTCGGCGGTCAGGATGACGTAGGTCGTCTCGCCCGTGTGCATCTTGTTGTGGAGGTCCACAAAGTCCTCGGCGGTGGCAATCTCGTAAGGATCGTTCTTCGTACCCGTGTGTGGCTTGGCAATGCCACTCAGACTGCGCACGACGTCAACGAGAGCCTGCAGTTCGTCGATGTCGGCCTGCGTGCCGGCACCCTTCTTTACCAGAGCGAGCTTAGCCTCGGCCACAGCATCCATCTCGTCCACGGCTGCCTTGATTTCACCGTTCGTGTCATAGATTGACGTGCCAGCTTCGCCGATGCTGTACATCTGGAATTCGGTGATGTTCCAGTATGGATTGTTGCTCGTTGCGTGCAGGATGTAGAAGCGGATGTACTGATAGTTGCCGCCCAGCTTAATCGGTGTCTCCGACTTGTAGTGTGCACCGTTCTCGTTGGGGATGAGGCCTGTGTAATCCTCCACGCTGGTCTCCACCCAGCTCGATTCGTTCTCGGGCGTGTTGGTAGCCATGATGCGAATCTTGTCGGGCGTATCATGCCAGTTCTTTTCGGGAGCTCCGTCGCTACGTCCCGTGTATTCAATGTAGAATCCGGTGACAGGAGATGCCAGGTTCACCTGGAAGTACTCTGTGCCGTTCTCCAGCGGGGTGTCGATGCGCGAGTGGAAGTAGGTGCTCTGTTCGCCATCGATGATGGTCTGAATCTCAAAGCCGGCTTGCCACAGGCAGTTGTCGGACAGCTGGTCGCCCGATGTGATAAGCGGCTCGCCGCCCGTCATCTTGAGGGTGCTGCTCAGTCCTTGTGCTTCCTGCACCAGAGCAATCAGCGCAGCATTGGTGTCGTCGAAGTTGGAGTAGGCTCCGTTCTCCGTCAAGCGCACGATATAGTGCGTGTTGTCCAGCACGGGGCTGTTGTCCTCCATGATGGTCTGATACCATATAACCTCCTCGGGAGCGGTGGCTCCGCCGTTGAGCTTATAGGCAATCTCGCCACCAGCAAAGCGGGAAGCTGACACTCCGCCCTCGCAGGCAGTGGTGGTACCGGCTTGTGAGCTGGTCACGCTACCGAAGTCGGTGTAGCAGTTCTCAACAACGCCCACCCATTTCATGTCGTTCTGCGTGTCGCCGGCAATACCGCCAAAGCGTCCGCTGTGGCCCGAAAGGGAATTCTTAAAGCCGTAGCAGTTTCTTACCGTACCGCCACATACGGCACCGGCCACACCGCCGCATACGCGCTCTTTGGTCAGGATGCTGGAGTTCTTCACGAAGCAGTTCTCCACGAGACCCTCGCTGGTCTCCGATGCGGTCACCGTACCGGCAATACCACCAGCGCGGCAGTCCATCGTGGCTTCGAAGTATGCGTTGTCGATGCCCAGGTTCTTCACCGTGCCTGTGACGACACCGAAGAAACCTACGGCGTCGGTTTCGTTACCCTCGAGGATAGTGAAGTTCGAAACGACGTGTCCCTGTCCGTCAAACGTGCCTGCGTATCCGGGGTTGGTCACTCCGCTCGGGCCTTCGGTCTTGTTATATGAATGGGCGATTCCGATAGGTCTCCATTCGCCACCTTGCAAGTCGATGTCGTTCAGCAGGACGGCATTCACGGAGGCATAGAAGCCCGAGTTCACCAAAGCGGAGAACAGTATCAACTCCTTCGAATTGGAAATCTTCACCATGTTGTCCTCGATGGAGGGCATGAAGGAGATTGCGTTGAAGGCATCGGCAGCCAGTGCCTCCTCGAGGGAGTAGGTGCCGTCCAGATAAGCATCGCTGATAGCGCTGTAGCCGTCAATCATCAGCTTGGCCTCATCGTCATACTCGGTCATCAGGCCGGCGTGAATCAGGTCGGTGTAGAGGTCCATCGTTGTCTCGGCCTTGCTCATCATGGCTGCGTATGCCTGCTTGCAGTCGTAGATTTCCTGCATCAGGTCGCCCAGGGCGGTAATCTTCTCGAGCTGGTTGCTGTCGGCCGGTCCGTTCTCTACGGCTGCGGCAGCCTCGTCGCGGAGTGCCTGGCTGTAGTTAGGAGTAGCCATATAGTCGAAGCTGTCGCATTCGTAATTGTTGGCCACGGTATTCAGACGGGAAAGCTGGCATACCTGTGCCTCCTCGAAGGCTGCATCGGCAAAGTCCGTAGTGGCTGCGCCGCAGTATGTCAGGTGGAAGTCGCCCACCCAAGTCTCGTTTGTCCTATTGCAGCCGAGTGTCTGTACGCCCAGCGTCAGTGCGCCGTCCTCGCCCACCTCGGCTACGATGGCATTCTCATAGTATCCGTCGCCGAAGGCAAAGGCCAGCGCGTTGGTCGAGTTGGGCTGGTAGCCGATGAACTCGCCAAACTCATCCTCTACGGGATCGTACTTGTCCAGGTTTGCACTCTCGCTGTCGCCCGGGATGATGCCCTCGCGCAGCGTGGGTACATATACCTTCTTTCCGTTGGCGAAGACGAAGGCCGTCTGGTTCATGTTAGCGTTGTCGCCAGCTGCACGATAGGCGGCATTCACCTTCACGAGATAGAAGCCGGGCTTCAGGTCGGTGATTGTCTGCGAGAGACGAATCCTACCGTTCGAATAGCCGATGTACGGTACGCCGGCACCGCCTACGTTGCTGATGCTCAGCGAGGCGTTCTCGATGGTCCAGCCCTTGGTGCCCTGCGAGAGGTCGCCATTGACAATCAGGTTGCTGATGTCGGTGCCGGGCGTGTAGCCGCCGGAAATTGCAAAGTCGAGCAGCTTCTGGGCGAAGTCGGTTTCTGCGGACAGCGCGTCATTGTCGAGCTCGCGGGTGTCGATGATGTAGGGATACGAGCCGTTGGGATATGTCTCGTTGGGCTCTAACATCTCTTTCAGGTAGGCATCCAACTGCTCACGCTCCTTGCCGATCACCGTAGCGCCGTTCTCCTCGAGATAGGCGTTGATGTAGTCAATCTTTGCCTGATAGGCGGCGTAGGCGGCAGCCGATGATGCCAGCTGAGCCTTCATGTCGTTGAGCTGTCCGAACAGGGTGAAGAAGTCCTGCACGGTGGTTGCCTCGCCAAATGCGTTCAGCATTGCCTCATAGTTCTCGTTCAGCACTTTGAGGCAGATAACGCTCTCGTTATAGTCGAATTCCTTCGAATAGATTTCGTCGCGCACGCCCTCGAACGAGTCGTCGGTGAAGCTGATGAACTCGTTGCCCACGGGCATCACGAAGCCGCTGTGGGTATCCAGCACGGGATAGGCATCCTCGTTAATGTTCTGGCGCCAGGCCGATGTGGGCGTCGTGGTGCTGCCATTCATCTTGTAGGTAATCTCGCCGCTTGCGAAACGGTCGGCCGAGACGTTGGCCTCGCTGGCAATGGTGGTGCCAACCTGCGAGCTGGTCACGCGAGCGAAGTCGGTGTAGCAGTTCTCGACTATGCCCACCCAACCGTTGTCGTTCTTTGTGTCGCCGGCAATACCGCCAAAGCGCTCGCCGTATCCTGACAGTTCGTTATTGGCCGTGAAGCAATTGCGCACCGTACCGCCGCACACAGCGCCAACCAAACCGCCGCAAACACGCTCGGTGGTCAGGATGCTGGAGTTCATAACGAAGCAGTTTTCCACGAGACCGACACTTGAAGCCGTAGCAGTCACCGTACCGGCGATACCGCCAGCGCGGCAGTCGGCTGTTGCCTGATAGGAGAGTCCGATAACGCCTACATTCTTTACAGTACCCGTTACCACACCAAAGAGGCCGACAGCATCGTTCATAGTGATGACAAAGTTCGAAACGGTGTGTCCCTGTCCGTCGAAGATGCCGGCAAAACCAGGATTGGTAACTCCGGCTTCGTTATCCGTCTTGTTATACGTGGGACCGGCGCCGATCGGTGTCCACACCTCGCCACTCAGGTCAAGGTCCTCGGTCAGGCGCACATTGATGTTGTTCATCGACAGGACGTTCACTGCATGAGCCACTTGGGCCAGATCCTCGGGAGTGTTCACCAGATAGTATCCCTCGGCATCCTTCGTGAGGGTGATTTCCGTATTGCCGCCAATGGCCTCCAAATACTCCTTCTTCGTGATGAAATGGATGTTGCGGATGTCCAGAATGATGCCTGCCTGGTTGGCCAGGTCGAGACGCAGGAAGTCGCCAGCCTTGCCCCAGCTATAGCCGGCAATAGGCGACGACAGGTCGAAGTAGAAGGTTGTCCAGTCGTCCGCCACAGCGAGGTCGAAGCTAATCTCGCGTCCGCCTGCAATGGGAGAGAAGAAGAACTCCGAGCCGAGAGAACCCGTCGAACTCTTGTACTCGAAGGTGATGACGGTCTGTTCCTCGCCCAGATCCTTCTGTATGGGATTCCAGTACATATAGGGGTCATCGCCTATGCTTTCGAGGTGGTAGGCAAAAGCCTCTCCCTCGATTGGCTCGCAGGTCATGTTGTTTACGCTGCCGCCCGGCATGCTGATGTAGGGATCGTACTCCTGTTCATCGACATGCTCTGCAGCCCCGGTGTCCTTGGCCTGCACGGCGGCATAGAGCGCCTTTACGTCGGCCTCCTCCAGGGCTTTGCCGTAGATACGGGCAATGGCGATGTCGCCGGAGAAGGCGTTAGTGCTATTGCCCTTGGTCGAGGGGTCGCTACCGATGCTGAACCATTCGCTGCCCTCAACCGGGCCTTTGTAGGAACCATCGACCTCTTCCTCGCCGCAGAGCTCGCCGTTCACGTAGATGGAGATGATGCCGTAGTCCTTGTCCCAAACGCCCACTACGTGGTAGTAGGTGCCGGGCACGGGAGATATGCCGCTCTGCACGTACTGAGTTTCTTGGCCAATCCAGTCGCAGTAGCATATCTCGTAGTTACGGCTGCTGCCACCCACATAGAGGTTACCGCCGCCCGACTGCTGGTTCGAGAAGAACTTGCAGGTTGCGTCGTACTCTTTGGGGTCAACCAGGGGGCGAATCAGCGCCTCGAAGGTGTGGCTCTCTGCCAAGGCCGCCTGAAATTCATCGTTCTCTGCGTAATCTACGCGGAAGTAGCCCTTGGGCGTGCTGCCCCAGAGGTTGTTGCGGAAACAGGCTACGTTCATTCCGTACTTGGTGCTCTTCACCACGTAGGGCTCACCCACGGGATACACCTCGTTCTGTAACTCGGAAACGTCAGTAGCCGTTCCGTCGTCATTGAAGACCACATCCAGAATGTCGGCCTTCGGCGCCTGCGCCCATGCGGTCAGTCCGACGAGGAGCGCAGTCATCAACAGGTAAAATTTTCGTTTCATGTTGGTTTTGTTGGTTAATAATGTTTAAAGATGTTCTCTTTCTACTGCAAAGTTACCATATTTATGCATCCGCTACATCCCTTCGAGGGTTAAATTATGTTAATTCGGCTACTTGCACTCGAGATAGGGACGCAGGCGCTCGATGCTCTCATCCGTGAAAGAGGGGAGGGCGTGCAGTTCGTTGATGGAGGCAAAGGGGCCATGCTTCTTGCGATATTCAACGATGTCGCGCGCCTGATAGAATGAGATGTAGGGATGGCGCATGAGCTGGCGCACAGAGAGTTGGTTGATGTCGAGACGCGAGGGCTGCGATTCGCCGACTGTGAACCATTCGAGCACCTCGTCGGGCATTTCGCAGGCTTCCATGGCCTGCTCCGGAGTGATGTAACCGCCCAGCCGCTGCCGATATTCCACTATCTTTCCCGCACGATACGAAGCGATGCCCGGAATCCGCTTGAGCACATTGGTGTCGGCCTCGTTGATATCTACCACTGTGCCCGAAGGGAATTTCTCGGGGCGACTTAACGTGTCGCGCACAGAGTCGGCAACGGCAACGCTTGGCTTTGCGGGCGGGGATGGGACGAGAGCCGTGCTGTCACTCAAAGGTTCAGCCGACGGACGGGCAGTTCTTGGAACTGGTTTCGCGGAGGGCTCTAAATAGCGGAACCGTTCGGCAATGCGCACATAGGGTCCCAGGCGTTCCCACAGTTCGCCCGTCATTCCGGGCAACCGCTTGAAATCGTCGGGAGTGTGGTAGCGCCCGTGTCGGGCTCGGTAACGATAGATGGCGCGCACCTGCCAAGGAGCCAACCCAAGGCGAAGCAACTGGGTGCTGTCTGCCGTATTTGGGTCGAAAGGAAAAGTCTCCACCGGCTCCTCGGGCACACCGTAAATATAGTCACTCGGCTGAGCGTCCTTCGCGGGCGTGCGCGTATTATATAAAGATGAGTCGGCCGGTGAAGCAGAACGCGGCGGGCTGGAGGCAGGCTTGCGCCAGAAATAGGCGGTGGCAAACACCAGTGCCAATACGAGCAGCCACTCTAACAGAAGCAGTGCACGTCGTTCGCCGCGCGAAAGAAAGGGGAGGCGCCTCATTGCCGCAATTCGTTCACGAAGATGACGCCGATAACAATCGGCACGACATAGCGAATGAGGAAGATATAGAGGCGGAAGAGACGGAAGCGGAGTGTGCCGCCGTTCGTCACCTCATCGTAAACCAACTGGCGGTCGAGCTTCCATCCCACGAAGAGACAGATGACGATGCCGCTCAATAGCATAATGACTTTCGAGGCGGCGAAGTCGAACAGCTCGAAGATATTCATCCCAAACACCTTGAACCCGCTCCAAGGTCCGAAGGAGAGCGAACAGGCCACGCCCAGCAGCATGCAGGCAACCGAGACGATAATCGAGGCGCGGCGGCGCGAGATATTGGCAACCTCGAGCACATAGGCCGTAACGGATTCGTGGAGCGACATCGCACTGGTGAGGGCTGCCAGGAGAAGGAGCAGATAGAAGAGCACGGAGAAGGCATAACCCAGGAAGGGCACGCTGTGGAACGCCATCTGGAAGACGTGGGGCAACGTGATGAAGACCAAGCCGGGACCCTCATCCACCTGCACACCCGCTACACTGAACACGGCGGGGAAGATGATGAAACCGCTCATAATGGCCACAAGGGTGTCGATGAGGCTGACATTGACCGCTGTGCGCACAAGGCGAGTGTCGGACGAGAAGTAGGAGGCATAGGTGCAGAGGCAACCCATCGCCAAGCTGAGCGAGAAGAAAGCCTGCCCCATCGCACTGAGCATGACCCGCGTAGTGACCTTCGAGAAGTCGGGCTTCAGCAGGAAACGAAGGCCGTCGTGCGCTCCAGGCATATTGAACGAACAGACCACCAGCACCACAATGATGACCAGCAGCAGAGGCATCATCACCTTGCTGAAGCGCTCGATGCCCGACTGCACCCCCCTGGCCACAACCAGATGCGTAAGTCCCATGAAGATGCAGCCATAGACCACCGGCCACCAAGGATGAGCGATGAACGCAGAGAAACCGGCCTTGAAGTCCTGCGCTACGGAGAGGGTGCCGATGCAGGACTGCACCAAATAGTAAAGCGTCCAACCCGAGATGATGACGTAGTAGGAGAGAATCAGGAAGGCGACAAAGACGCCGGCCACACCCTCGATGCGCCACCATGATTTGGGTGCCAGCCGCTCGTAGGCGGTGATGGTGTTGGCGTGTGTGTGGCGACCGATAAGGAACTCGCTGATCATAACGGGTACACCTATCAGCAACACACAGATGAGATAGATGAGGATAAAGGCGGCACCGCCGTTATTGCCCACTTCCGTCGGGAAGCGCCATACATTGCCCAAGCCTACTGCACTACCGGCTGCGGCCAGCACCGCGCCCAGCTTGCTTCCGAAATTACTGCGAGTTGTCATCCTTTATTCTCCTCTTAAACCGTTAATGAAAATTATACATACACCCAGCGGCGCCACCCATCGTATAAGGAAGATGAGCAAGCGCGCCAAAATCCGACTGCAGGTGCCGCCGTTCGTGAGTTCGTCCATCACTTGAGACCGCTGCATGCGCCACCCGACGAAAAGCGTGATGAGAATGCCTCCCAAAGGCATGAAGAACTTGGCCGTCAGATAGTCGAAGAGGGCAAAGAAGCCCATGCCATGAATCGTCAGTTCCCGCAAAGGCCCGAAGGAAAGCGCACAGGCCGCACCGCCTATGAAGCACAGGAGGGTGACAATCCATGCAGCGCGGCAGCGGCTCACTCCATGCTTTTCGTGGATGAAGGCCGTGCAGATTTCGTGCATGGAAATGCTGCTTGTAAGTGCCGCCAAGAGCAGGAGCACATAGAAGAGCAGCGAGAAGACGTAACCCACAATCGGGATCTGGGCAAAGGCGGCATTGAAGACGTTGGGAAGTGTGATGAACACCAGCCCCGGACCTGCATCCACCGAGAGGCCGGGCACGCTGAAGACGGCGGGAAAGATGATGAAGCCGCTGGTGACGGCCACCAAGGTGTCAATCAGGCAAACGTGCATCGCCGAGGGCACCAAGCGCATGCTGCTGCCGAAGTAAGAGGCGTATGTAATCATGCAGCCGATGCCTACGCTCAGCGAGAAGAAAGCCTGCCCGATGGCACTCAGTATCACTGGCCAAGTGACTTTCGAGAAGTCGGGGCGCAACAGGAAGCGGAGTCCATCGCCGGCTCCCGGCATGTTCAGCGAGCAGCCCACCAGCACAAAGATAATAATGAAGAGCAGCGGCATCATCCACTTGCTGTAACGCTCGATACCTTCCTGCACTCCGCGCGCCACAACCATGTGAGTGAGCAACAGGAAAGCAGCCAGATAGGCTAAGGGAAGCAGCGGATGAGCGATGAACGCGTTGAATTCCGCACCGAAATCGTGGCCGGCAGAAAGTTGGCAGAGGAGCGAGGAAACGGCATAGTGCATCGTCCAGCCCGCTACCACCGAATAAAAGGAGAGCACCAGAAAGCCCGCCAAGACGCCCATGAAGCCTGCAACCACCCAGGGTGTGCCCGGCGAAAGTGTGCGATAGGCATCGACGGTGTTCGATTTCGAGGCGCGGCCGATAACAAACTCGCTCACCATGACGGGCAGCGCCAGAAAGAGCACAAAGCCCACATAGACGAGGATGAAAGCCGCTCCGCCGTTACGTCCGACCTCGGTAGGGAAACGCCATATATTGCCCAGCCCCACCGCACTGCCGGCAGAAGCCAGTATCACACCTATCCGACTGCCAAATCGACCTCGACCCTCCATGAATGAATAGCTTTTTGTGGCGAAAGATTGTTAAAACAATGCAAAATTACAAATTATTTCCGTAACTGTGACTTGTCGTCGAACTTACTTTGCACTCGGCATGAAAAAAGAATAGAATTCTTTTTGTCCTGCGCTCGTTTTCTCGTAACTTTGCAGCGAAATACGAACGAATATGGCTTCAATGCTTACAAATTATGCAAAACGCTATCCGCTGACCCTCCTTGCAGCGCTGGCGATTGTGACACTTTCGCTTATCCCCGTTCCCGAGATAAAGCCGCTGGAGGGCGTCGGCCTGTTGGACAAGTGGGCCCACATGCTGATGTATGGCGGTCTTGTCTGCATTATGTGGTGGGAATACCTGCGCAACCACAAACGGTTGAACGCAGGCCGCCTGTTTGTCTGCGCCTTTCTGGCTCCCATCCTCTTGGGCGGCATGCTGGAACTTGCCCAACGCTATCTGACCACCTGCCGCAGTGGCGAGTGGCTCGACTTTGTAGCCAATACAACGGGTGTGGTGCTGGCCACCTTGCTGAGCCTCGCTGTCGCACACCTGATGAAGAAGACGCGAAAAAGCTAGCCCGGCGATGGCACAGACGGAAAGAATCAAACAGATGGAAGCGTGCCTCGACACTGCCGAGCAGGCCGTGAACAATCTTTCGGAAGCACTCGACCGCTACCTCGAAGCACAGGAAGCCCTCAAGCAGCTGGACGCTTACTACGGCAGCGAGGAATGGCTGCAGGACTTGGCCGATGACGAAGCCGGGCGCTTGCCGCACGACCTGAAGCGCGGTGTGCTTTCCGAGGATGCCGCATGGAATGTGCTGGCCGAAGCCCATGCGTTGGAATGCCGTATGGCGGAATTCCAAGGGGTGAAGGAATAAGGCCCTACAGCGTATCCTTCCAGAGTTTGTAGGGGTTGCGGCGGAGATGTGAATTATAGAAACGCCGGTCACCCGTCACTTCGCGGCCGATGAAGTCGGGTTTCTCGAAGGGCTCGTTTTCGTCTTGCAGCTCCACTTCGGCCATCAGCAACCCCTCATTGTCACCATAGAACTCGTCCACCTCAAAGACATGCTTGCCGCTGTGCACCAGGTAGCGCGTCTTGTCGATGATGCCGGGCTCGCAGATGCGCATGAGGTCTTCGGCATCGCTAAGCGACACCTCGGTCTCGAACTCGTAGCGTGCCAACCCTGCGCGGTCGCTGGGTCCCTTGATGGTGAGGTAGCCGCGGTCGTCGCGAATGCGAATGCGCACCGTGCGGCCGTTCCCCGAACTAATGTATCCTTGCCGAATGCGGCTGTGAGCGTAGGCCTGGTCGCGAAACTCGCCTGCGACCAGGAACTTGCGTTCAATCTCGAGCCCCATGCTTAGGCGGTAATCCAAATCAACAGCAACACGCTGAGCACCATTAGGACGAGAAGTCCGTAAGCGACATAGCGCACCAGTTTCTTACCCTCGCGTTCTTCGCGCCTTGCCTTCTTGGCTGCGCGCATTGCTTTCTTTTCCTTGCTCATTTTATATAATGGTTAAAAGTTCAGTCCGATTATGAATTGTGCAACCTCTACTCCTCTCCGCCGAACTCCATGAGATAGGCCTTGATGAAGGCATCAATCTTGCCATCCATCACGCCGCCCACATCGCTCGTCTGATAGTTGGTGCGGTGGTCCTTCACTCGCCGGTCGTCGAAGACGTAGCTGCGAATCTGGCTGCCCCATTCTATCTTGCGTTTCCCCGCTTCCACCTTGGCCTGCTCGGCCATGCGATGCTGCAGTTCCTTGTCGTAGAGCATCGAGCGCAGCAGACGCAGGGCGTTCTCCTTGTTCTTCGGCTGGTCGCGCGTCTCGGTGTTCTCGATGAGGATTTCCTCTTCCTCGCCCGTATAAGGGTCTTTGTATTGATAGCGCAGGCGCACGCCCGACTCCACCTTGTTCACGTTCTGTCCTCCGGCACCGCTGGAGCGGAAGGTGTCCCACGAAATGCGAGCCTGCTCGATGTTCACCTCGATGGTGTCGTCCACCAGCGGGGTCACGAATACCGAGGCGAAAGAAGTCATACGCTTGCCCTGGGCATTATAGGGCGAGACGCGCACAAGGCGGTGCACGCCGTTCTCGCTCTTCAGGTAGCCATAGGCATAGTCACCCTCGATTTCGAGCGTGCACGACTTGATGCCGGCATCGTCGCCGTCGAGAATGTTGCTCACGACACACTTGTACTTGTTCTCCTCGGCCCACCGCATATACATTCGCATGAGCATCTGCGCCCAATCCTGTGCCTCGGTGCCTCCTGCGCCGGAGTTAATCTTCAAGACGGCCGACATTACGTCCTCCTCCCTGCGCAGCATGTTCTTCAGTTCCAGGTCCTCGATGGCAGTCACCGTCTTGGCGTAGAGCTCATCGACCTCCTGCTCGGTGACCAGTTCCTCCTTGTAGTACTCGAAAGCCAAGTCCAGCTCGTCGGCCAGGCTCTTCACCTCGGCATAGCCCTTTATCCACTTCTCCAGTCCCTTCACCAGCTTCATCTGCGCCTCGGCCTTCTTCTGGTCGTCCCAGAAGCCGGGTGCCTGCGTCCGCAACTGCTCCTCCTCGAGCTGTATCTTCTTCCCGTCGATATTCAGGTAGCGGTGCAGCTGCTCCGTGCGGTCGCGAACTTCCTTCAGTTGTTCTATTGTTATCATAATTCGATGTTCTCCTTATTCTGCATACATGGCTTCGATTTCGGCCGCATAGTTCTGGTTGAGCACGGCACGCTTCACCTTGAGGGTGTTCGTAAGTTCACCTTTCTCGAGCGAGAACGGCTCGGGCAGGAGCGTGATGCGCTTTACCTGTTCGTAGTGGGCAAACTCCTGCTGGAGAGTCTCGATGCGGTCCATCACGAACTCCACCACTTGCGGGTTGGCACATAGCTCCTTCGTGTCGGCATAGGCAATGCCCTGTTTCCGCGCATAGTCCTCGAGCAGTTTATACTCGGGGATGATGAGAGCCGAGACGAACTTGCGCTGGTCGGCAATGATGACAATCTGGTCGATGTAGCGATCGACGACAAGCTTGCTTTCGAGCATCTGCGGCGCGATGTACTTGCCGTTGCTGGTCTTGAAAAGATCCTTGATGCGCTCCGTGAGGAAGAGCTCGCCGTCCTTCATATAGCCGGCATCGCCGGTGTGGAACCAGCCCTCCTCGTCGATGGCCAGCGCCGTCACCTCGGCCTTGCGATAATAGCCCTTCGTGATGGTGTCGCCCTTGAGCAGGATTTCGTTGTTCTCGCCGAACTTCACATAGACGCCGTTCAGCACACGGCCTATCGAGCCCATGGTAATCTTCTGGTTCCATCGGTCGCAGCAGACGGTGGCAGTGCTCTCCGTCAGTCCGTAGCCGGCAATCATCTGGATGCCCACGGAATGCACGAATTCCTCGATGGCGGGTGGAATGGCTGCGCCGGCAGTGGGGAAGAAGTTGGAACGTTCGAGTCCGAGCGTCTTCAGCAAGAGGGCGATGATGGTCTTCTCGTAGAAGAGATACTGCATCTTCAGTCCGAGCGGCGGTGTGAGGCCCTTGAGCTTGTAATCCACATTATAAGCCTTGCCCACCCGCAGCGCATCCTGCATCAGTTTGCGCTCGAGGGCGTTACTGTTGTTTATCTTCTCCATCACGCCGTTATAGACCTTCTCCCAGAAGCGGGGCACAGTGCACATACAGCTGGGATGCACTTCGCGGAGCGACTGCAAGATGTCCTGCGGATGCAGGTTCACGGCCAGCGTGGCGCCCTGCGTCAGGCAGAGGTACGACCATCCGCGTTCGAAGACATGCGTGAAGGGCAGGAAGTTCATGATAAGGTCATCCTCGCTCAGCGGTATGGCACCCACATGTGCCCGCATGGCCGCGTTATACATGCGATGAGTGAGCATCACACCCTTGCTCAGCCCCGTAGTGCCGCTCGTATAGAGGATGTTGGCAAGGTCGTCCGGGACCAGCTCGGCGGCGCGCCTGTCCACCTCCGCGTTATGCTGCAGGGCGGCACCCATCTGCAGGAACTCGTCGAAGTAGATGCTTACGTGGTCCTGCTCGTTGCGCTGTATACGCTTGTCGAAGATGATGAGCTTGCAGATGCTCGGGTCAATCTTCAGCACACGATATGCCGTATCATACTGATACTGCTCGCCGACGAAGATGTAGCGTATCTTGGCATCGCTGATTATATATTTGATTTGCGACTCGCTGCTCGTGGCATAGAACGGGATGGTTACTGCGCGGATGGCATAGGCCGCGAAATCCACGAACATACACTCGGGCATGTTCTGCGAAAAGACGCCCATATTCTCCTGTACGTCCACGCCCATCTCCAGCATGGCATTGCTTGCAAGGCGCACTTTCCGGGAGAATTCGTTCCACGAAATACTGTTCCATTGGTTGGTGTCATAATCGCGATACATCATGGCCGTGCGGTCGCCATATCGCTCGGCTTGGCTATGTATCAAGACGGAAAAAGGACTTGTGTTCTGCATATTCCTTCGCGTTTCTCTGCACAAAGATAGTGCAAACGAGCGACATGACAAAAGAAAAACCATTTTTTCTTTTTCAATGTCCAGGTGCAACCCTTCCATTTCTCTGCGTCCGACCAGAGGCTTCCCATTTCAAATTAAACCGTTCTGATTCCTTTTATGCTACTTTGTGGCCTCTTCCGAGAGCTTTATTGTGCCATTCGGTAACTAATTATTAGTCTTTTG
>JAEEGL015311728.1_pt1 | contig 18605 bp, 8 predicted proteins | sample 9134231 | NCBI WGS metagenome assembly JAEEGL01 (sample SAMN16246548, study PRJNA631951) | gut metagenome | biome: gut microbiome; feature: rumen; material: fiber-attached | host: Bos | place: Iran: Karaj | collected 2018-10 | reverse complement strand
TTTCTGCGCCAGCGCGGGAGTGGTGATGCGCTCCATCGAGGCCGGGCGAACGTTGCCTGTTGTCATAATGCTTTGTGTTTTGTTGTTGTTGTGTGTGCATATGATTGGTTCCGTTTGGTTGCCCCCTGCTCGTTCGCTGCGCGATGCAGCGCGCAGCGCGGCATTTCCAGCGTCTCAGTCGCTCCCGGCGGGCGGCGGGGGGAGCGCTTTCGCGCGCACTGCTCATGCACATCGCAATAGCATCGTGCAAAAGTAGGCATTTTCTTTTGAAAAAGAAAAGAATTCGTCAGCAAAACAACATCATTTAACAAACTGCCACCTCCTAAGCTTCTTATTCAACTTGAAAAAGTTGAGTGACATCACATCACTTAAACCCAAATCGGTCATTAGAAACAATATCCGTAACAGACCTCCCCTAGCTTGTGCTAACGACCGATTCGGCCTTATGGTACATCGCGCTTTCTACTCCGGGGGGCCTCCCCGACAGTATTCCGCCAGCCTTTCAGCCCTTGCTTCGCAAAAGATTCGGAAAGACGCAAAACTCTTCACGTCGGATGTAACAGGCTCATTTCAAGCCACTTCTGGTGAAGGGTTCCTTCGGTCAATCCAACCGCGTGTTTACTCGCCATTGAGGGCACAGCCGATGCCGTAGGCATCAGATTTTCGTAGCCAGCCATTCCTATGGCTGGTATTTGAAGGTTGTAGTGACGAGCGTGCCTTTAGGTACGCGACAACATTGCGCCTTTGTCGCGTACCTAAAGGCACGCTTTCCCTGGATCCTGTATTCTTCCCAGCCATTTCGCAACCCCTACGGGGTAGCTGTATGGCTGGCTACGGAAATCTGATGCCTACGGCATCACGTCGTAAGTATGCCATTTACGGGTCGTAAGTATACCATTTGCGGGTTGTAAGTATGACGTTTACGGATCGTAAGTATGCCATTTACGGGTCTTAAGTATGCCGTTTACGGGTTGTAAGTATGCCGTTTACAGGTCGTAAACCTATGACTTACGAGTCTAATTCCCGAGAATAAAATCACAAAACCCGAGAATAAAATCACAAAACCCGAGAATAAAATCGCAAAACCCGAGAATAAACTCGTAAAACCCGAGAATAAAAACGCGAAACCCGAGAATAAAACGAAAAACATCCTGCATACCCAGCACGTGCAGGGTATGCAGGGTATGCAGGATGTTTTTCAGTTAAGAACAGAAATAATGATAGCAACGAGCCCTTGTCAACTACCCAGAAGCCACTTATTCACCAAGGGCAGGACATACGAAACGAACCCTTCACCACATTCTCCTGATACACAGACGTATACGCCAAAAGTGAAGGATTAAACCCAAACGCAGTTTCTTATGCTAACGACCGATTTCCTCTATAAATAGCAACTTTTTATTCTACTGGTGTAAAGGAAATGCTTTATACGCGTTTGGGTTCAACGAACGTGCCTTTAGGCACACGACAAATACGTGGTGTTGTCGTTTACCTAAAGGCACGTTTTCTTTTGTCCTTGCTTTGCACCAGCCATTTAGCAACCCTTTGATGGAGGCAGCTGTATGGCTTGGCTACGGCAATGTGATACCTATGGCATTTGTGCCTGATAAAAGGTTAGTTGGCGCTCAGAGTGTGACGGTGACAACCTGCAGGTTCTGGTCAGCACTGCTTGAACCCACCATCAGCTGGTAGTCGCCAGGAACGACGCGCATGGTGTTGGTCGTGGCGTCCCACACCTCAAAGCGCTCGCGTGGCAGGTTGATGGTGACCGTGCGGCGCTCGCCGGCCTTGAGGTTGACACGCTGGTAGCCGCAGAGGGTCTTCAGCGGGCCATCACTATCGGCTGGCCGACGCAAGTAGACCTGCACGACCTCTGTGCCATCGCGTCGACCCGTGTTCTTCACGGTGACTTCGACGTCTGTCCCCGTTGCTTTCAGGCCGGAGTACTCAAAGGTGGTGTAGCTCAGACCGTGGCCGAAGGGGTAGAGGGGCTCGCCCTGGAAGTAGCGGTAGGTGCGGTTTGTCATGCGGTAGTCGAGGAAGTCGGGCAACTGTGAGTCGTCCTTGTAGAACGTGACGGGCAGTCGTCCGCTGGGATTGTAGCGTCCCGTCAGCACATCGGCGACAGCCTGTCCACCCTGCTCGCCACCATACCACACCTGCAGGATGGCATCGCAGAACTGGCTTTCAGGTGTCAGGGCAACGGCGCCACCTGAACAGTTCAGGAAGATGATGCGCTTACCTGCCTCATGAAGTGCACGGACGACATCGCGCTGTGGTTGTGGCAGTTCGATGGTGGTGCGGTCGCCGCCCTTGAAGCCCGGTGCAGAGACTTTCATCTCCTCGCCCTCTACGCGTGGCGAAATGCCGCCGCAGAAGATGACCACTTCGGCTTTACCAACTTCGGCCAGCAACTGCTCAGGCGTGGAAGTACCATCTGCGGCCTTGTCACCGTCGGCACTGGCCGTCAGCGGGCAGCCCGGCACGTAGCGGATGTTCTTCCCCAGGGCATTGCGGATGCCTTGCAGCAGCGTGACGGTCGACACGGGGAAACCGTTGTAGTTGCCCCACTGCATCACGGAGTCGTTGGCGTTGGGCCCCATCACGACTATTTTACTATTTGACGATTTACTATTTGACGATTTGAGTGGAAGAATACCGTTGTTCTGCAGCAGGACGATGCCTTCACGGGCTATCTGGAGGGCCAGCTGACGGTGCTCTTTCGAGGCGACGACGCTCTCAGGGATTTTGGTCCACTCCACCTGGTCGTCGGGGTCAAAGTCGCCCAGCTTCAGACGGCCAATCAGTAGGCGACGCAGACTGGTGTCAATGTCGCGCTCGCTGATGAGTCCCTTTCGGACAGCTTCAGGCAGATTCTTGTATTCTGATCCGCACTCCACGTCGGTGCCGGCACGAACGGCGATGGCCGATGCATGCTCGCTGGTCTCCACCACGTGGTGGTAGTTAGGCAGGAAGTCACGGACGGCGCCACAGTCGCTGGTGATGAGGCCCTTGAAGCCCCACTCGTCACGTAGTATCTGCTGCTCGTAACGTGTCTGTGCGCAGCAGGGCTCGCCGTCGACACGCTGATAGGCACACATAATCTCCTCGACGCCTGCTTCTTGTACCAGTGCCTTGAAGGCCGGCAGGTACGTCTCCCAAAGGTCACGCTCGGGCAGGTCTTCGACATTGAACGTGTGGCGGTTCCACTCTGGACCACTATGCACGGCGAAGTGCTTGGCGCAGGCCAGCAATTTGCGGTGCTTGGCATCGTCGGGGCCTTGCAGGCCGCGCACCACGGCCACGCCCATGCGGCTTGTGAGGAAGGGGTCCTCGCCGTAGGTCTCCTGTCCGCGTCCCCATCGTGGGTCGCGGAAAATGTTGATGTTGGGTGTCCAGAACGACAGACTATGGTAGCGCTTCATACCCTCGCCGTGCTTGGCCTGATGGGCTTTTACGCGCGCCTCATCGCTGACAGCGGTGAAGACGTCCTGTACGAGGGCATCGTCGAACGAGGCGGCCATGCCCATCGTAATGGGGAACACGGTGGAGGTGCCGTTGCGCCCTACGCCGTGGAGGGCCTCGCTCCACCAATCGAACTGGTGGATGCCTAAGCGCTCGATGGCGGGTGAGCCGTTCATCATGAGTTGCGTTTTCTCTTCAAGGGTGAGACGGCTGAGCAGGTCGTCGGCACGCTGCTCTATGGGCAGTGTAGGGTTCTGCCAGGGCATTTGCTGGGCACTGGCGCTCAGGGCCGTGGCCAGAGTCAGGGTTAGGAATGTTGCTTTCATTTTAATGTTGTTTTGTTGTCTTTTTATTTCTTGTTGTCTTGTTGTCTTTTTGTCTTCTCCTTTAGTCGTTATAACGTTATAACGAAATAACGTAATAACGACTGGCGGCAGGACGGCTGGCGGCAGAACGGCTGGCGGCAGAACGACTAAAGATGGGTCCGCCGTTATTTGATGACTACCTTGCGCCCATTGATGACGTAGAGTCCCCTGCGAAGTTGCGCGTTCGACTGCTTGCGTCCCAAAAGGTCGTAGACGATAGCGTCCGACATCTGGACATCGGCCAGCCTCAGCTCCTCGATGCCTTCAGTGTTGATGGCCTTGACAAAGAGCAGTCCCTCGCTGATGCGCGATGTGTCCCACTCGACAGGACCTTGGAAGGCAAACTTGGGCTTGCCCGTGAACTTGTCGGCCTTGAAGAGGCGAATGCTGTCGCCCACCTGCAGCGTGTTGTCGTCGGTAGCAACGACGGTGATGGTGCCGTTGATGGTCAGCAGGGCGATGTCCTCAATGCTGCCGCAGCCATTGTTGGTGGCGGTGGCGCAGCCGCGGGTGGTCACCGTCAGTGAGCCGCTCTCGTTGATGGTGACGCCCTTCTGGCCGAAGCGCAGCGTGCCCGACGTGGCGCCGGCGAAGTTACCTGGACGCAGTGTGCCGTTGATGGTCACCGCACTGTTGCTCAGAGGCTTGTCGCTGGCATTGGTGCCTGACAATGTGGCACCCTCGTTGACGGTCAGCCGTCCGCTTCCTAAGTGTGCCGAGCTGGCCAGTAGCAGTTCACCTTCGCTGACAAGCGTAGCACCGCTGTTGCTGTTGGCACCGTTCCAGCTGATGCGTCCTGTGCCAACTTTTGTGAAGTTGGCATTCGATGTCACCGTTACGTTAGTGCTCCAGTTGTCGTCGTTGCCTACTTGCCACGTGTTGGCACCTACGCTGGTGCCGTTGCTAAAGGTGCAGCTACCGCCTAAGGCGCCTGTGCCTGTCACACGTCCGATGCGGAAGGTCTTGCCGCTGTTTTGTACTTCAACTTTCTCTCCAATGTTCATGGTGCCTTTCGGCATGCCAGACGTGGTATTAAGGGTAAAGCGCAGCACGGCAGGGTCGTCGAGGCTTGACGTGGGGATAAGTGTGCCTTCGAAATTGCTGAAGTTACACTCAATGGGGGTGCGGGTGGCGTAGTAGTTGGAGCCTTTCTCGGTAACGCCGTACATGGTCAGTGTGCCTTCGCCTGTTACCTTGTTAGTGTAGGTGGAGCGGTTGGCCAGATACCATGTGCCCTTCTTACCTGACGGCACGTTGACGGCATAGCCCGTACTGGTGTTCTCACGGAGTGTGCCGCCCTGGTATTCCACTGTCTGGGCAGGGACGTTGCAGCTGATGCACTGCACGGTGCCCGCCTGTACGACGAGCCGTTGCAGTCCGTTGTTCGATACGTTCAGTTTCATCCATCCCGAGCCTTTCTTTGTCAGCACGGTGCCGTTAATGGCGCGCGCCGAAATGAAATCGTTCGAGTTGTTCACAACGCCGCCCTCTTCGCCCTCGGCGGTGATGGCGGAGCCGTTGGTGACGGCTGCTGTCGTGCGTAGCTCGCCGCCGTTGGCGACAATAAACTTACCCACGCCTGCCTGCAACACGCCCAGGTTGCCTTTCTCCTGATTGGCGTTGGCCAGTGAGCTGACGCTTACTGCGCCACCCTCGATGCGTGTGCCACCCGTGTAGGTGTTGTCGGTGCGGATGGTTAGTGTGCCCTTGCCGCGCTTCACCAGCGTGCTGCCTCCGGCGATGCTGCCTGAGCCACTGAATGTGTAGCTCTTTGTGTTATCAACGATGATGCTGTCAGCCACCAAGTCGCCCACCAGTGTGACGTTGAACTGGCTGGCGTCGTCGTTGAACAGCACGTTGTCGCCTGTGACAAAGAAGTCCTGCTGACCACCGGTCATGAAGTTGGGCGTCTCGCCCATGTCCCAGACGGCGCTCTCACTGCCGCTCCACACAATGTCAGTGGCCTCGCGAAGGCCTTCGACCACGAGGTAGAGGTGGCCTTCGTCGACCGTCAGGTGGCACTTGCTCTGTGCGTCGAGACCCTCGAGGCGGATGTCGCTAAGATTACCGCTGACAGTGCCTATCTCGCCCAGCAGATGATTGCCTGGCGATAGCTGGGGCGTGGCAGCGGCGTTGCCCATGGCTACAAATTCGAACACGGGCGTCAGGTATTCAGGACCGTACTCCCATGACTTCGTTTCTATGCTCATCCTTCCGGCGTTCAGCTGGTCGGTCTCACCGTTTGCCGCGACGTCGAATACGACCCGTGAGCCAAAGCCCAGCATCAGCGAGTCGGTGGTGATGGTGCCGATGTGATCGGCGCGACCGGGACGCAGACGCGCATCGTAGTCCATGCGGATGCTACGGAACTTGCCGCCGTCACTGTTCAACTGGGCAAAGCGGTTGAGCCATAGCGGTGACTTCAGCATTGTGCCGTCGAAGTTCAGGGTGCCTGCCCAGACGTCGGTGTTGCCGGTGTGGTTGAAGTCAGCAGTAGGCAGGTTCAGCGTGCCGTCGCCCTGCTTCACCAGGCGGGCACTGCCAGCGAAGCCGCCGCCAGTGGCGGTGCAGGTGTAGTAGTCACGGTTGATCTTGGCCGTGCCGTTGGTGAGGCTACTGTTAGTGCCTTGCACCCACGACGGCACATAGAACGTGGCCACCCATGGGTCGGCGCCGTCGGCAATGGTCACCTGTGTGTCGCTCCAGTCGCAGACGATGACATGCTCCGAGCTCATGCCCGTCGAGATGCTGGTGGTCTCCGTGCGTCCCGTCATGGTGAGGGGTGGCGGTGCGACGGTGATGCCCTCCAGCTCGCCGAGGAAGTAGCTGGCGTGGGGCGGCTGGTTGTAGCCAATGCTCTCCCACACCATGCCCTGACGGTACTGGTGGTCGTGCCACAGCGTGTAGTTGCGCCATTTGGTGCTCATATTAGTAGTGTACACGCGTACATATTTATTATCCTGCGTGCGCACGATGATTTCCTCGCGCCAGTCGCCCAGGATGTCGCCCGTTGCCGAAGGTGTGTTCTTCGTCCAGTTGCAGTTGGCGGTGCCATCGGCGGTGAAGACGATGCTACCGTCGCCCTTGAACACGCGTGCTGCTCCCTCGCGCGAATTGGCGCCGTCGAGGCCCTCCTCAAGCAGGTCGCCGTCCCAGTAGATGCGGAAGTTGTTGGTGAAACCGCTGGGACCGCCGTTGATGACCTTGTCGGCCACGCACGAGACGGTGCCCGACTGGCTGGAGTGGCCTATGCAACCCGGATAGTTGTTCGAGAAGTTGCCACACAGCGCGCGCCCGTCGTCGCTGGTCGACTGCAGGCGGTAGTAAATCTTCGACGTTGTGGCGTTGCGGTAGTTCATAGCTGGCTCGTCCTCATTGCAGGCGAAGATCTCCTGACCGTGGCGGTAGGGGTCGAAGTCGCCGCAGTGCTGGGCGTCGCCGTGGCCGAGTCCAGTCGTTGAGAGACCCTGCCCGTTGTCGTCGATGACCATCGAACCGAAGCATATCTCGTCGCGACCGTCCCAGTCAACGTCGGCAATGCCGAAGTTATGGTAGCCGTTGGCATACCAAGGGTCGCCCCAGCCATTATCGTTGCTCCACTCCCAGAAGAGGGACAGCTGGTGGCTCGAAGGGTCAACACTGAAGGTCTTCATGTGGTGCTTGGTGTAACAGCCGCGGCCCAGGAAGATATAAGGCCGACGGCCATCGAGGTAGGGGGCACCGAAGTAGTGCTTTGTCGAACGGTGACCGTAGCCGTCGCCCCAGGAGTCGGCCGTGCCGCGTGGCAGTGGATAGGTCATCCACAGCTGCCCGTTATTGCCGATGGGGTAGGGCTTACCAGTGGCACCCTCGAGGTAGAGCAGGTATTCGGCCCCGCTGTTGGTGTAGGTCATGTTGGCCGTCTGCAGCACGGTGTTGCGGGTGTTCACCTTCATGTTACCAATCTCGGTGGTCGTGCCGTCAGAGTGATGTATAATCATGTTGTCGGCACCACGCATTAGTACTTCGGCGCGTCCGTCCTGGTCCCAGTCGAAGCCCACGGCGTCATATTGCTCGTCAGGGCCTGAGACCATGTTCGGCCCAAGGTCAATCCACCATAGACGCTCGCCTTCCAGCGTGTAGCACTCTATGCAGTTGTAGGCAGAGTCGTTGGCAACGGAACTGCCGTCAGGGCCATAGTTGCGCTTCATGATAAACTCCGACACACCGTCGCCAGTGACGTCGGCCAAGGCAATGTCGTTGATGTTGTAGTCTTTGGTGATGTCGGTACCGCGGCGCGAGTACAGCTTGCCGACGGCAAACTGGTGGTATTGCTGGTTCCAGCGCGTGACGGGGGCACAGAGCGCCTGCTCCTCGCCGCGAACGACGGCAGCCACTTGGTAGGTGGCACCGCTGCGGCCGCCATTGTCAACATAGTTCGACACCTTCAGCGGCGTCTCGTTCAGTTTCACACCGTCGCGGTAGAGGTTGTACTCGGTGTCGTAATATTCCTCGGCAAAGATGCGCCAGCTGACGAAGCTGCCACTGCCAGAAGGTACGGCCACAAGTCCGCGGTCTAGCAAGTCGGTGGTGCGCTGTGCTTGTGCAGCGGTGACACAGAGCAACAGGGCAAAGGTTTTCAGTAAGAATCGTTTCATTGTAGTTAAACTTATTTGTTTTAATGTTCGGTTTTCAAGCACAATCGGCTGCAAAGTTACGAAAAAACGAGCGAAACACAAAAGAAAAGATAATTTTTCTTTTTGTTTCCGAGTGAAAGTAACTTGGGCAAAGCCAAAGTTACGAAAAAACGAGCGAAACACAAAAGAAAAGATAATTTTTCTTTTTGTTTCCGAGTGAAAGTAACTTCGGCAAAGCCAAAGTTACGAAAAAAAACAGATTTCTTTTGCCGTTCTCGTTTTTTTGTGTTACCTTTGCACCGTTTTTTAACAATTTACCCGCAACAACTAACTTATGACAGCAACAAGAAGCTTCTGCGCAGCCATCGTTGCACTCGTTGTGCTTTGTGTGACGCCACTTCCGGCAATGTCAGACAACGTGCTGAGTAGCATGATCGAGCGAGACTACTCGCCGCAGGCCGACAGTCTGACGACGGTGCTCGTCAGGAAATTCATGAATCCCTCAAAGGGCACTTTCTGGGCTGTGCCTAACAACCAGCCGAACCGCGAAAGCGAGACAACCTACATCTACTGGCAGCAGGCGCATGCAATGGACGTGCTCGTCTATGCCTACGAGCGCACCAAGGACACCAATCCCAATCAGGCCGAAACCTACAAGCGTAGTATCGGACTGTGGTACAAGAACCATGCCAACAACTGGTATCACGACAGCAACGATGCGACCGGCTTCCTCAACACCTATACCGACGACATGTGCTGGATTTGCCTGACGCTGCTTCATATTGCCGACGCACTCGACGATGAGCAGTATGCCCAGACGGCCCGCACCGTCTTCGACAATTACATTGCCCCACGAGGTTGGGCTGACGGCAATGGCTTTTGGGGACTGCCCTGGAAGCTCGACGACCGTGGACGTAACGCCTGCACCAACGCTCCCGGCTGCCTGGTGGCTTGTAAGCTCTATGAGCGCTATGTCGACGAATACTACCGGCAGGTGGCCATCGACATCTACAACTATCAGGCAAACGAGATGAAAACCAAGCTTAACAATGACGGTCGCGTTGAGGATCCGCCGCTGACCTACACGCAAGGCACCTTCGGCGAGGCCTGCCGACATCTCTTCCACATCACAGGCGACGATGCTTACATGACGATGGCCACGAAGGTCATCCACTACCTCTGCACAAGTACCCGCTGTGTCGACCGCGGTATTCTGCGCCACGAAGGCACGTCTATGGACCAAAGCATCTTCAAGGCCGTTGCTGTTCCCTACATCGCCAATATGGTACTCGACGAGGATGTGCCGTTGAATTATCGTCGCGTGTTCACACGCTTCTTGCAAAACAATGCCAAGAAGCTTTGGGCCAACCTCAATTTGGACAAGTACCCCGCCACCTACTGCAACTACTACTGGGGCGAGCCCGTCGACGAGTCGGCAGTGCCCTCGATGGGGGCGATGGCCAGCGGCTGCTCGTTGATGGAGAGTATGGCCCGTGTGGCCCTCCGTTTGCTCGGCGACGAGTCGGCTATTCAAGCTGTTGAGATTGCTGCTCCTGCAGATGCCCACGGCGTCTACTCGATAGACGGACGCCTCATGGACCGGTACGCCGACAGCGACAGACCGCTCAGATCGGGCATTTACATTGTCGGCAACAGGAAGATTGTTGTCAAATAGCATTAACAAGAACTACAAATCAATCAAGGTAAAAAGATATGGGTAAAGTCATTAAGCCTATAGGCTATGAGCGCCTGCTCGACATGCACCAGACGGAGCAGGGCATCAAACTTATCAAGGAGTTTTTCCAGCAGAACCTGTCAACGGAGCTGAGACTGCGGCGTGTCACCGCACCACTTTTCGTGCTGAAGGGACTGGGTATCAACGACGACCTGAATGGCGTGGAGCGTCCCGTCACCTTCCCCATCAAGGACATGAACGATGCACGCGCAGAGGTGGTTCATTCGCTTGCCAAGTGGAAGCGCCTGACATTGGCGGAATACGATGTGAAGCCGGGCTACGGCATCTACACCGACATGAACGCTATCCGCGCCGACGAAGAACTCGACAATCTGCATTCGCTCTACGTCGACCAGTGGGACTGGGAGGCAGTCATCCGCCGTGAGGACCGCACGCTGCAGTTCCTCCGCGGTATCGTCGAGCGCATCTATGCTGCTATCCGCCGCACGGAGTATCTGGCCTGTGAGACCTATCCGCAGTTGACCCCTTTCCTGCCAGAGAAGATCCATTTCATTCATGCAGAAGAGCTGTTGCGCATGTACCCCGATAAGACACCCAAGGAGCGCGAGGATGCTATCTGCGAGGCTTACGGTGCCGTCTTCATCATCGGCATTGGCGGGCGGCTCTCGAACGGTGAGAAGCACGATGGGCGTGCCGCCGACTACGACGACTGGTCGACCGTTGCTGAGGACGGGCGCAAGGGCCTGAATGGCGACATCCTTATCTGGTATCCTATCCTCGGACGCTCTTTTGAGCTCTCGTCAATGGGTATCCGTGTTGACAAGGAGGCACTGCTCCGCCAACTCGCTATCGAACATCAGGAGGAGCGCGAGCAGCTCTATTTCCACCAGCGTCTGCTCAACGATCAGTTGCCCCTCTCCATCGGTGGCGGTATTGGTCAGAGCCGACTGTGCATGATCATGCTCCACAAAGCACACATCGGTGAGATTCAGGCCAGCATCTGGCCCGACGACATGCGCCAGGAGTGCCTACAGCTGGGCATGCCCCTCATTTAGGCCCACCCCCTTACCCCCTCCCCAAGGGAGGGGGATTTATATAGACTTTCCGCGGAAAGGGGAGGTGAGAACTCTTTCGCTGATGAATGATTTCACTTTATTCAAGTTCCGCAAGCTATGAAGACTATGCGCAGCCAGCCCCGTTAGGGGCGTGACAGTGGTAGCCAGCCATTTCCGCTCGACCTTGTCGCTTGCTACCAACGGGACGCAAGAATGGCTGGCTACCATTGTCTGATGCCTACGGCATCGGCTGTGCAGAACTTGCGGAACTTGAATTACTTTGTCGTTTGTGCTTGTGAGTCTCCCCGAGCTCTTACCCTGTCCGCTCCTAGCTCTCTATCAGACATCTCCTAGCTCTCTATCAGACATCTCCTAGCTCTCTGCCAGTCCTCTCCGAGGGGAACGGGCTGTTCCAAAAGAAAATCCCGAAACCCTTTGTTTATCGGGGTTTCGGGATTTATCAGCGAGGTGCCTAGCAGATTCGAACTGCTGTAGACGGTTTTGCAGACCGTTGACTAAGCCACTCATCCAAGGCACCATTTACGCTTAGCGGGTGCAAAGATACGTCTTTTTTCTGAAGTGACCAAATTTTTTTGTTACTTTTTTCTTTCTTGCTCCCTCTTTTATGCTTTTTCGAGCTTTTTTTGTCTGAAGAACCCAAGAAAAATACATTGGTTATTAGCACTGCGCAGGGTTCTACTTGCCGATGCCAGGCTGTTCCATCAGCATGAAAGCAGCCTGCAAGAGCTTCTTGCGGAGGGCATCTGGAAGATTGGGATGACTTTCGAGGAACGACTGGACTTGCCAGCGTGCCTCTTCCGAGGTGTGCTCAAAGAGCAGGGCGTCGCACCAGTTCAGTGGGAAGAAGATGTCGTTGGTTTGCTGAATCTCTTCGAGTGCTTCCAATGCGGGCGCAATGTAGCGGTTGTTGAAAGGCTCGCGCTGGTGGTCGCTCAGCAGTTCGAGCATCAGGATGGCATCGGGTTCCACCGTGCGGTTCTCACGTTCAAGGAGCGAGCTGAACAACTGTTGCTGAACCAGCGTGTCGGGGTTGCAGGCCCTGCTGACGAAGTCGAACTCGCGCAAGTGGTCCTTGCTGGTGAGCCTTCCACGTTGAGTGTCGAGAATGTCTTTCCACTGGTTAGGGCGAAGGATTGCCAGATGATAGGCCGCGCGCATGTAGTCGGCGTCGCTGAGCAGCGTGTCGCCTTTCTGCAGCCAGAGGGCATAGACCGAGTCGACGACGGCGGAGCTGACGGCGTTGCGGGTGAGCAGCCGCGTGAGGCTTTGGCGCGCTACGTTCGAGTGGTGATGGCGTGCTGTCGTCCAAAGTCGTTTCTCCAACTCGGGCCGTAGGTCGGCGGATGCATAGCGCAGTGTGGTCGCGAGGTACGATGCGTAGCTACTGAGCAGCAGGTCGTTGTGCTCATTGTCTACGAGTTTGCAAAGTGGAGCGGCCATGAAGTCGGCCGAAATACGGTGCAGCAAGAAGTTCTCGTAGAGCGTCATGACGGCAGCAAGACGCCCGGATGGTGTGTTGAGTTCATCCCATCGCCCCACATACTGGCTGATGGCTGTGCTGTCGGCGAGGCGCAAACGGGCATAGTCGCGGCCGTCCTGATTGGGTAGGGGAGCAGCCTCGCTGAGCTGAATGTCGACGATGGGCACTCCCTGGTTCTTAACCCATTGACGGTCAAAAGCCACAATGTCGGCCTCAGGCTTCTCAGCATGAAGGATGTCGATGAGATCGTCCCACGTGGCGTTGCTGAAGGCAAAGCGTCGTAAGTAGGTCTGAAGACCGCTGCGCAGTGATGCCTTGCCCATGCGCTCCTCTAACTTGAGCATCATGATGGGCGCCTTGTGGTAGATGATGTTTCCGTAGAGCAAGCCGGCATTGCGGAGGTTGTCGAGTGGTTGTTGGATGGGGTGTGTGCCCGCAGTGCGGTCAGTGGCAATGGCTGGGATGTAGTGCTGCTTCAGGAAGTTCAGGTCGTGGTCAATATCGGGGAAGTGCTCACGGCAGACTTTGTCGGCCATGAAGTTGGCAAACACCTCCTTCGTCCACACATCGTTGAACCACCGCATGGTGACCAGGTCGCCGAACCAGATATGGGCGGTTTCGTGGGCAATGAGTTGTAGGCGTTTCAGTCGCTCGTCGGGCGTTGGGTTAGGGTCGAGAAAGATGGTCTTGTCGCGTAGCTGGATGCATCCCGGATGCTCCATTCCGCCAAACTGATAGCCGGGCAGTACCACGCAACCGTAGTTCTGGAAAGGGTAGGGGATGCCCGTATAGTCCTCCATCCAACGTATCGACAGTGCCATCTCGTCAACGATGTCGGGCAGCTGGGCCACCTTTGCGGCGTCTGTTTCTTGATAGAGTACGGTCAGCTGTCGGCCGTCGCGTTCAGCCGTCAGTCGCTCGAAGTGTCCGGCGGCGAAGCTGAACAGGTAGGTGGGCAGCAGGTCGCTCTCTTGTCCTAACGGTGCATTGCTGATGGCCTCCCAGCCCTCGGGCAACTGCAGCGTCAGCGTGAAGCGCGCCTTCAGGTTGGGTTGGTCGAAGCAAGGGAAGGCACTGCGTGCGTGGTCGGGCACGAAGAGGGTGTACAGCAAGTCGGGCCTGCGGTTCAAGGCCTTGTCGGTGGCTGTGAACGACAGTTTAAGCGTGTTGACACCATGTTTCAGGAAGCGCCTGCCAATGACGATGTGCTCCTGCGTGTAGCTGACAGGGCAGCGTTGGCCGTTGACCAGACAGACCTCGTCGGTGAGCTCGCCTTGAAAGTCAAGTTGCAGGTCGTCGTTGCCATTCCAGCTGAAGGTGATGGTCTCCTCGCCGCTCACGGCCTCCTGCTGATCTTCGGGGATGTGGAACGCCAGCTTGTAGTGCACGTCGCTGATGTGGCGTGCCCGGTATTCGGCAAGCTCGTGGCTCACGCCCGCCGTCAGCTCCACCGCTGCCGACTTGTAGGCAGCGCCATGGGCCGTCCCCAGCAGAAGAAGGGCGCAGAGTGCCAACACCCGCTCACACCCCTTGCACTTCGCTCTTGTACGTGCATCGTTCTTCAGGGCGCAGCCAGGACAGTTGGCACAGGGGTCGTGCCGACGGTTCAACGTCTGCCTGATGCGCAGTGCGGCGTAGGCTATGCTCGCCATCACGATAACTGTTACCGTAATAATCTGAATGGTTGCTGTCATCTTTTCTCTTTGATTGTGCAAAATTAGGGCTTTTTTCTCACATTTTACTATTAAATCAGGAAAAAAGTTGGTCATGTCGACAAAAAACGCTAACTTTGCACGGTGTACTACTAAAATAAACGGATATGAGACTAGTCAGTTGGAATGTGAATGGCCTGCGTGCCTGCGAGGGCAAGGGCTTCAGTGATGTCTTCCGGCAGTTGGATGCCGACTTCTTCTGCCTGCAGGAGACGAAGATGCAACCTGGGCAGCTGGACCTCCAGTTCCCCGGTTACGATAGTTATTGGAACTCAGCAGAGAAGAAGGGCTACTCGGGAACGGCTGTGTTTACACGTCACAAGCCGTTGGCGGTGACCTACGGCATCGGCATCGACGAGCACGACCATGAGGGGCGCGTCGTCACACTCGAGATGGACGACTTCTTCCTCGTCACCTGCTACACGCCGAACTCGCAGGACGAGCTGCGGCGACTGGACTACCGCATGCAGTGGGAAGATGCCTTCCAGGCCTACTTACAGCAGCTCGATGCGCGGAAGCCGGTCATCCTCTGTGGCGACTTGAACGTTGCCCACGAGGAGATTGACATCAAGAACCCGAAGACGAACCGCCGCAATGCTGGCTTCACCGACGAAGAGCGTGCGAAGTTCACACAGCTGCTGTCGAAAGGTTTTACGGACACGTTCCGCTGGAAATATCCCGAGCAGGTGACCTATTCTTGGTGGTCGTACCGCTTTCAGGCGCGACAGAAGAATGCCGGTTGGCGCATCGACTACTTTGTCGTTTCCGACCGTCTGCGCGAGCGCGTCGCAGATGCCAAGATCCTGACTGACATCATGGGCAGCGACCACTGTCCTGTGGTGCTGGAGATGGAAGAAGATTAAAGATTAAAGATTAAAGATGAAAGATGAAAGATGAAAAATTAAAGATAAAAGATTCGATATGAGACGTTTGTTATTAGGATTATTGTTGGTCGTCGGTCAGGTGGCGATGAGCCGTGCTGCCACCGTGACAGTGGGCGACACAAAGATTAGCGTGGAGTTTTTCACGCCTCGCACGGTGCATGTGACGAAAGTGCCGACAGGACAGCAGCTGAAACACCAGAGCTTGGTGGTCATCGCCGAACCGCAGACCTCGCTGGCAGTGAGGCAGACGGAGACGGCCGGAGCACTGACGGTGAGCAGCGGCGTGCTTCAGGTGCGTGTCGACAAGCGCACAGGCCTGCTGACGTTCAAGGGCGGTCAGGTGAGCATGAGCGAGCTGTCGTTCGCTCTCGACGAGCGCAAAAGTGGCCCCGATGCTGGTGCCTACCGTGTGACAACGGTTTTTGGCCTTGGAAAGGATGAGCCCATCTACGGTTTGGGTACGCTGCAGGACGGACGCCTGTCGCACCGTGGTAAGCGGGTGGAGATGGAGCAGTCGAACCTTGAGGACTTCCAGAACGTGTTCCAAAGCGTCCGTGGCTGGGGGCTCTACTGGGACAACTACTCGCGGACGACGTTCGACAGTCCCGAAGGTGGCACGTCGATGTCGCTCTCGTCTGAAGTGGGCGATGCCGTCGACTACTATTTCATGCTGGGTGGCTCTGCCGATGGCGTGATTGCCGAGATGCGCACGCTGTCAGGGCAGGTGCCGATGTTCCCGCTGTGGACCTACGGCTACTGGCAGTCGAAGGAACGCTACAAGTCGTCGCGCGAGTTGCTCGACGTGGTCGGCCGCTACCGTGAGGAGCAGGTGCCCCTCGACGGCATCATCCAGGACTGGCAGTATTGGGGCTCTAACTACACATGGAATGCCATGGAGTTTATTGCCGACGACTTCAGTGACGGCAAACGCATGGTCGACGAGGTGCACCGCCGTCATGCACATTTTATGATTAGCATCTGGGCCAGCTTCGGCCCGATGACAAAGCAGTATCGTGAGCTCGACTCCTTGGGGCTGCTCTACGACTTCGAGACGTGGCCGCAAAGCGGGCTCAGCTTTTGGCCGCCGCGCAGGGATTACCCCTCTGGCGTCCGGGTTTACGATGCCCTCTCGCCGGTGGCCCGCGACATCTACTGGCGCTACCTGAAGACACTGTTCGATGCTGGTACTGATGCCTGGTGGATGGATTCTACCGACCCAGACAACTTCGGCATGACCGATGCCCACTACGATCACTCGGCAGGCGACGGCACCTACCGCCGCTATCGCAATGCTTTCCCCCTGGCCACAGTTGCCGGCGTCTACGACCATCAGCGGGAAGCCAGCTCGCAGAAGCGCGTGTTCATCATGACGCGCTCGGCCTTTGCCGGGCAGCAGCGCTACGGTTCTGGACTGTGGAGCGGCGATGTGGTGTCGTCGTGGGAGGTGCTACGCCAGCAGGTGCCCCTCGGGCTGAACTACACGCTGACGGGCTGCCCTAACTTCAATACCGACATTGGCGGCTTCTTCTCAGGGCGCTATAACACGTCCAACGGTCCTGCGCCGCGTAACCCGCAGTTCCAGGAGCTCTACGTGCGCTGGATGCAGTATGGCCTGTTCTGCCCAGTGTTCCGCAGCCACGGCACTGACTGTGCACGTGAGGTGTGGCAGTTCGGTCGCAAGGGCGACCCCGTCTACGACGCCATCGTCAGCCAAATACGCCTGCGTTACCGCCTATTACCTTATTTATATAGTACGGCGTGGGAGGTGACGTCAGCTGGCGGTAGCTACATGCGCCCGCTCTTTGCCGACTTTGTCGCCGACCGTCGTACGTGGGAGGAGGGACAGGAGTTCCTCTTTGGGCGCAGCATCTTGGCGGCACCCATTCTCGAGGCCCAGTATACACCGGAGGAGCTCGACAAGCAGCAGGGCTTCGGCAATGTGGACTTCCGGGCCACTAAGACGGCGACGAAGTACCTACCAAAGGGTGCCGCATGGTATGACTTCTGGACGGGCCAGCGTTACAGCGGTGGCCGTGAGGTGACCATTGAGACCCGGCTCGACCGCGTGCCCATGTTTGTACGGGCAGGCAGCATCGTGCCCATCGGTCCTGAGATGGAGTGGACGGGCGAGAAGGCGTGGGATGAGCTCGAACTGCGCGTCTTTCCCGGTGCCGATGGCTCGTTTACACTCTACGAGGACGAGGGCGACAGCTACGACTACGAGAAGGGCCAGTACTCCACCATCCGCCTGACATGGAACGACCGCCGCCACACGCTCACCATCGGCGACCGTGAGGGTTCGTTCCCGGGTATGCTCACCGAGCGGCAGTTCATCGTCGTTCTGCCTGATGGCACTCGTAAGACCGTCGACTATGATGGCAAACAGCTCGCCGTCACCATCTGAAAGGCTTGAAATACAGGAGAGTAGGGGAATAATGGAACTGCCGCCCACTCACTTTTTTGTTAAAAAGCTTGCGCGTTAGCAGAAAAATGCTTAAATTTGCAGCCCGAAATGAAGCTTTCTGCGTGGAACGCCGTCAATAGAATAAACCATTTAACTCATTAAAAAATAAACAGCAACAATGAAGAAACTGATGATTGCAGGGGCTATCGCCATAGCATGTCTTATGGGAGCCCAGAGTGTACAGGCTCAGGATACGAAAGAGCTGAAAGAGAAGTACAAGATTTCGCAGAAGGCCGATAAGGCCAAGGCCAGTGTCCTTAAGGCTGAGAAGAGCCTTGAGAACTCGAAGAAGGCTGCCGAGAAGGCTGTCGATAAGGCCAAGGACGCTGAGAAAGACCTCGAGAAAGCCCGCAAGAAGGCTGCCGAGGCTGAGGCCGAGCGTGTCCGCGTGGTCGACCAGTCGCCCGCTCAGGATCCTACCACGCAGGACACTGCGGTGCTGAAGGAAAAGGCAAAGGTGTCGCAGAAGGCTGACAAGGCCAAGGCCGACGTCGTCAAGGCCGAGAAGAAACTGGAGTCCTCGAAGAAGGCTGCCGAGAAAGCCTCCGACAAGCTCAAGTCGGCAGAGAAGAACCTTGAAAAGGCTAACAAGAAAGCCGCTGAAGCTGAGGCCGAGCGTGTCCGCGTACTCGGAGAACAATAACAGTTAATAGTTTATAGTGAATAGTGAATAGTGAGGGCTGCGCGTTGTGTTCATGCGCAGCCCTCATAGTTTATAGTTTATCCCAAATTGGTCATTAGAAACAATAACCGTAAGAGACCTCCCCTAACCCCTCCTGTAGGAGGGGGATAAGATAGACCTGCAGCGGATAAGGTAACTTATCCCCCTCCTACAGGAGGGGTTAGG
>JAEEGL012030378.1_pt1 | contig 18605 bp, 18 predicted proteins | sample 9134231 | NCBI WGS metagenome assembly JAEEGL01 (sample SAMN16246548, study PRJNA631951) | gut metagenome | biome: gut microbiome; feature: rumen; material: fiber-attached | host: Bos | place: Iran: Karaj | collected 2018-10 | reverse complement strand
TACAAAACTTTTTTCAAAAATTCCCGTACTCTAGGAGTCTTTGGATTTTCAAAGAATTCCTTAGGGGTGCCTTCTTCAATGATTCGCCCCTTATCAATAAACACAATCCTTGTCGCAATTTCTTTTGCAAAACTCATCTCATGCGTCACAATCATAATTGTCATCCCTCTGTCTGCCAGTTCACGAATCAAAGACAACACATCCCCGATTGATTCTGGATCTAGCGCCGATGTTGGCTCATCAAATAACAACACTTCAGGGTTTAGCATCATCGCCCGAATAATGGCAATGCGTTGTTTTTGCCCACCAGACAGGGAAGCAGGATAAGCATTCGCTTTTCCAGGTAGCCCAATGTGCTTTAATAATTCCATCGCACGTTTTTCTGCTTCACCGCGTTTCATTAGCTTTAATTTCAGTGGCGCCAACAACAAGTTGTCCATCACCGTCATATTAGAGATTAAGTTAAAATGTTGAAATACCATCCCAAGATTTCGTCTTACTCGCCGTACATTTTTCTCCGTCACTACTTCACCATCAAAGATAATTTCACCAGAAGTTGGCTCTTCCATCCAGTTAATACAGCGTAAGAAGGTTGACTTGCCAGACCCAGATGGCCCGAGCACCACCACTCGCTCGCCTTAACGGAGTTCAAAATTTATTCCATTTAACACTTTATTTTTGCCAAACGATTTATGCAAATTTTTTATAACCAAATCAGTTTCTTTGTTTTCCATTTATTCCTCCGCCCTTAAATCGCTCCGCCGCAGCCCCTTTTCAATACGCTTCACAATAAATGTAATCAGATAAATTGTTGCAAGATAGAATAATGCCGCTACAAACATCGGCACGAGATAACTTGCCATGTTCTGTCCAGAGCCAATGTCTTTTGCCGCCATATTAAGGTCATACATCCCAACCATGCTCACAATGGCCGTCTCTTTTATCACTGTGATAATTTCATTTCCAAGCGCCGGGATAATATTTTTAATAGCTTGTGGCGCCACAATTTTCATAAAGATTGTAAACCGTGATAGTCCTAAAGCCAAACCAGCCTCCGTCTGCCCCGGGTCCACCGAAAGAATTCCACCACGAATCACCTCGGCTGTATATGCAGCAGAATTTAGCCCAAATGCAATAATTGCCGTAATAATGCTTGGGAAACCTTTCACTGCAAAGATAACGAAAAACATAATAAATAGCTGCAATGCCATCGGTGTCCCCCGGATCATCCCAACATATAATTTACAAATAAATTTTGGTATTTTCATCCATTTGGATGGTCTAGCCGTATCTACTAATGCAATTATTGTTCCAAGCACTATCCCAATTAAAATCGCAAAATACGACACTTGCATGGTTAATAAAAAGCCGTGTAGCAGAGACTCAATATACTCCGGTGTACTAAACAACTCTCCAATTTTACTAAAGAAACTATCCATCGCTTAACCCCATATATTTTAATACTAATCTATCTATTTCACTTACTCCATCTTCATTTTCTGCCAGCATTTCAGAAAGCACCCCATTAAATGCCTCTAGTAGTTCAGGTCTATTGCGATTTACTGCAATTGCATAGGACTCTTCTACTGGGTAATCATCTTCACGCGTAGTTCCGGAATAATACAATGGCAACGCAGACAAACCAGGGTTCTTTTCTATGATAAACTTTGCTGCTAACTCATCTGCTACCGCATAATCTATAATGTGTGCCTTAATGGCATCTGCTGCAAGTTGATGTGAGTCTATACCTTTCGCTGTTGTACCGGTTCCAGATAATACACCATTTTCTATTTCATCTTCAATAAATAAAAATCCAGTACTACCAATTTGTGAACCAAGTCGTGATCCAGCCAAAGCTTCCCACACTACATGATCTTCACGAAGCGATGGACGCATCTCGTCACTATAAATTACATATTGTACTGAATTATAGTAGGGAATTGTAAAATCTACTTTTTCAGCTCGCGCCGGCGTAATAGTTAAACCAGCCGCTCCCGCATCAGCAATTCTACCTGCCTCCACATTATCTATTATCACATCAAATTCTACATTCTTCATCTGTATAGTTTTATTCAGCCGCTCCGCTACTCTGTTCACTATCTCTACATCTACACCCACAATTTCCCGATTCTCATAAAACTCAAACGGCGCAAAAGGAACATTTGTTTCCACTATATAATCCGCTCCTTTTTCGTCATCAATTGATCGCCACACGCTAATCCCCATTCCCACAGTTACTAGTAGAAATACAACAATAGCAATCACATGTTTAACCTTATGCATAATCCCATTATAACATCAAACATCAGATTATGATATAATAATTGCATGGTCCGGTAGCTCAATGGATAGAGCAATTCCGTCCTAAGGAAGAGGTTGTGCGTTCGACTCGCACCCGGATCACCAAGAGGAAAGCATATGAGTATACTAAAGAAAAAAGACGACAAGAAAACCGAACAAGAAAAGGTAAATGAACGTCGCGAAGAAGTTTTAGCGCAAGGTCGCAAATTTAAATATCCCTTGCAATGGACACGACACCGCATAATTATTAATACTATTCTTATTGCTGTTATTGTTTTTGCAGTTATTATTATTGGTGGCTGGCTAGCTCTCTATCGTTTAGGAAGAACAGATGACCTGCTTTTTAAGGTCACTGAGATTATACCAGTTTCCGTTGCTAACACCGATGGTGAAGAAACCAGGTTTTCCGATTACCTTATGTTTTATCGTAGTAGTATGACCTCCATTGAACGTCAATCTGGTAGCCAATTTGATTCAGAATCATTTGAAGCACTCAGGAACGAGTACAAACGTTCCGCTCTCACTGAAGCTGAAGATTATACCTATGCCCTAAAACTAGCCAAGGAGTTAAATATAACTGCTACTAACGAAGAAGTTCAAACAGAATTTGATCGTCATCTCAAAATTGGCGGTGTTGACCGTTCCGAAGAAGGTTTTATCAAAATCATCTCTGACAATTTTGGTCTTACCAAATCAGAATATGAACGCATGCTTTACCTAACTCTCATAAAGGCCAAAGTTTCTACCGCCATTGATGAAAATGCTAATAGCATTGCCACCAAAGTAGAATCTCTTCTCGCAGGGAACGGTGAAAATTTTCAAGCTGTGGCAGACGCCTTAGGGGATGCCATTATTTATGAGGAAACCGGTGGTCTGGTTGACAGTAAAAACATTGATGGCGGTCGTGCCACCGAAGCTATGAAACTTGAACCCGGCCAGAGCAGTGGCAAGTTTGTTTCCATGAATGGTGATGGCTACTATTTCGTAAAACTAATTAAAAAGACCGACTCTTCAGTAGATTTCGTCTCTATAAAAATTCCTTTCACAGAATTTGATAAACGCCTTGCCTCTCTTCGCGATGAAGGCAAAATTCATGAATACATTTTTATAAAAGACTCTAATCTCTCTGAAACTCCAATTGAAGCCCCCGCTAATTAAAAAAACGCCACTATGGCGTTTATTGGTGCGGGTACAGGGAGATTGCTCTCCCTAGGCTCCACTCCACAGAAACTAAAAATAACCACAAGTGGTTATTTTTACTTTCTCTGGTGCGGGTACAGGGAGTCGGACCCTGGTCTCATCCTTGGGAAGGATACATAATAGCCGCTATACGATACCCGCAACCTCTTCATTATATCATATCCCTATTAATTATGGTATAATTATTTTATGCAAGAGATAAAAGACCAACTTAAAAAAGTTATTCAAAGCCTTTATGGCCTTAATTACAATCCAGAACTCACCCCCTCACCAGACAACATTAATGCAGACTATTCCTCAAATGTTCCATTAAAACTCGCTAAAGAAATACACCAATCGCCAATGGATATTGCAAAGGCTATTGCAGAGAAGATTGCACAGGCGGGCGACAGACCTGGAGAGGACCCCCTATCCACCGAAAGCGAAATGGGGGAGGAAAAGGTTTGGCAGGATCCGCCCAAAGTAGAAACCACTCCTCCGGGCTTCCTAAATTTTACATTATCAGATAGTTATTTGCAAAACGCAATTAAAGAGCTAAATGGCGATTATGTTTCAGATGAATATAAGGGAAAAACTGTCGTTTGCGAATTTAGCGACCCAAACCCTTTTAAAGTTCTTCATGTCGGACATCTGTATACGTCTATCGTAGGTGACTCTATTAGCCGTCTTTTTGAATACGCTGGCGCTAAAGTAATTCGTGCAAATTTTGGTGGTGATGTTGGTCTCCATGTAGCAAAAACTATGTATATCATGAAACAAAAGGATTTGGCTGACCTCACTATTGACGATATCTCTAGATGCTATGTTGAAGGCACTACTGCTTACGAGGATGATGAAGCTGCAAAGGCCGAAATTACCAAGTTAAATAAAGAAATCTATCACATCAATTCTGAAGATTTACATGACAGTGATCTGGCCAAGCTTTATTGGCGTGGCAGGGAATTATCATATGACTATTTCAAAGATTTTTATAATTCAATTGGTGTAAAGTTTGACAAGTACTATCCAGAGTCTACCGTAGCTAGCCTCGGTCTTGAGAAGGTCAAAGCTGAGTTAAACAAAGGAGTTTACGAAGTATCTCAAGGCGCTGTAGTATTCAATGGAGAGAAGTTTGGTCTTCATACCCGTGTCTTTATTAATCAAGAAGGTGTCCCCACTTATGAAACAAAAGACGTTGGCTTAATCTTTCAAAAAGACGCAGACTATCACTTTGATAAATCTGTTGTCATTACTGGTAGTGAACAACTTGAATACATGAAAGTTGTTCTCAAATCAATTGAGCAGTTTGCCCCAGAGTTAGTTGCAAAGACCTCACACCTGATTCATGGTATGGTCCGACTCCCCGGCAATGTCAAAATGTCTTCCAGGAAAGGAAATTTCCTCAAAGCCACTGATGTCATAGATATGGTCAAAGACGAACTAAAAGATGAATATAATTCTACTGACGAGAGAGTTTCTCTCGCCGCCACTAAATATGCTTTCCTAAAATACAAAATGGGCGGCGATATTGTTTTTGACCCTAAAGAATCTGTCAAAATGACTGGTAATTCTGGCCCCTATCTCCTTTACTCTTGCGTCCGCGCCAAAAAGATTCTTGATAAAACATCTGCGCAAGAAGAAGCGGACGAACAAACGAGGCCAAGAGACCTTCATCCAAGTGAAAGAAACCTAATAAAAAAGATTCTTGAATATATATCAGTTCTAAATGAATCAGTAGCCGAAATGGCTCCTCATAAAGTTGCGAACTATTTATATGAACTTGCCCAAACTTTTAGTCGTTTTTATGAAAACTGTCCAGTTGTTGGTAGCGAAGAAGAATCGGAACGTCTTAAACTCGTCCAAGCCTATTTTAATACCATGTCTCATGGGCTAAATATTTTAGGAATTGAAATTCCGGAGGAAATGTAATGAAAAAAGCAAAATTATTATGGCTAGATTTAGAAATGACCGGCCTAGACCCAGCCAAAGATAAAATTCTTGAAGTTGCTGCCATTGCTACAGACATGAAATTAAATCAAATTGCCACCTACGAAGCAGTAGTTAAAACTGATGAAAACCTTATGAAAGAACGCATGATTGGCGATTTCTGGGATAAAAATAGCAAATCCCGCGAAGCTCTCATCGCTCAAAACTCAAACGGGCAATCTATAGAAACAGTTGAAAGGGAATTATTGAATTTTGTAAAAAAGAATTTCGGCAAAGAAATCTATTTAGCAGGCAATTCAATTCATCAAGACCGCAAATTTATTGAGAAAGAAATGCCAGAATTAAATAAAATTCTTCATTACCGCATGCTAGATGTTTCAGCCTGGAAAATTTATTTTGAAAACGCGCTAAATAAGAAATTCATTAAGCCAGAAAATCATCGCGCGTTAGATGATATTAATGGCTCAATAGAGGAGCTAAAATGGTACTTAACATTTCTAAAATAAGTGGTATCGGCCCTTATGAGGTTAAATCAGAGCCCGAACGCGACTTATACTACAAAAATCAACTTGTTTTCCTAGTCATGCATCGCAACACTATTGAGGTTCGTTGTGACCAGATGCTCAGCGAGAATCTCAAAGCGAAATATGAATCAGTTATGGAATCTCGTTACTATGGCAAAGGCGGCATAGAAATTGTCCTCGCCGGCCAATTAAGCCCTACTGAAATAGAGGACCTAATCCGCCTCAGCTACAATATAACTCAGTAAAGCATAATTCTGGTTTTGAGGCATTTTGAAACTGCCCAATAAAAATTACAACAGTCACGGGCGAGTAGCTGGTACTGAAATACCAGGACGAGCCCGCCTGACCTGTTGTAATTTTTATGTGGCGCAAGTTTCAACGCCGAAAAACCAGAACTATGCTTTACTTAGCTTCTTTTTTAGCTTTTCTTTCGTCACGTTTGCGGTTCATGCGGTTCATAGCTTTAATCACCATGAAGATTACCCAAGCAATCACTAGAAACTGCACTACATGTTGGATAAAATTACCATAAGCAATGACGGCTTCATCGCCCGTTCCAAAGAAGTTTGGAATGCGTAGTGCCAAACCAGTAAAATCTACACCACCGAGTAATAATCCCACAATAGGCATTACTATATCGTTTACCAGGGAATTGACAATAGCAGTAAATGCTCCACCTACTGCCACACCTACAGCGAGATCAATCATTGAACCACGATTGATAAATTCAATAAATTCTTCCTTTAGACCTTTCTTCTCGGCTAGTTTTTTTGCCTCTTCTGATTTAGCCATAAAACTCCTTTCTTAGTATTATTTGGCCTCCGAAAAACTATCTACTTTATTGTATAAATTTTCCAGACTAGTATAATTATTTGACAAAAATCCTTTTAAGCTATCATCATTAGAAGCTCCGGCAATCTGGTTTTCTTCAGCCATTATCAACGAGATTTCATACGCCATCTTGTGCGCATATACTCTATCCAAATTACCATTAATTTTTGCCTCAAATAAAGATGCCTCTAAATCATCTTTCTCTAATTGTAACTGTTCAATTTTTTTCTCATTTAATTTCTTTTCTATCTCATTGACTTTCATATTGTATTTTTCAGTAACATATCCTTCAATATTACCGTTCAAATCTGCCAACAAACTAGATAGTGTAGAACCATCAGATCGTAAAGCCGAAGATTTAACCTTACCAAGATAGTCGTCTATTACATTTTTAGTATTATCAGCATGAACTTTAAGAGAGAAAAGATTATCTTTTACGTTTCCTTTAGCCCCTCCAATTATTGCACCAATAACCCCAATTACGATAAAAAGCGCAATAGCCCCCACTACAATCATAGTAATTTTTGATGATAGAATTTTTCCAAACTTGCCACCTTTTGCGGTGCCCACCGGCCTACTTGTAGCCGAAATCTGATTAAGATATTCCTGCTTGTTCATATGCTATAATTATAGCATATGTATGACCTAAAGGAGGAAATTAAATCCCGGTTAGCCGTGGAGGACGTGGTGGGTCAATATGTAGAGTTAAAGCGTGCCGGCCGCAATTTAAAAGGCCGTTCGCCTTGGGGCCCCGATAAAACTCCTTCCTTTATGGTTTCTCCCGAGAAAGGTATCTGGCATGATTTCTCCGCCGGCAAAGGTGGGGATATCTTTACCTTTGTCATGGAAGTAGAGGGGATCAGCTTTAAAGAAGCCCTTGAAAAACTTGCTCATCAAGCAGGGGTAGATATTTCCAAATACCAAGGTGGAGATCCAGCCGTTAGCCGCAAAAAGCAACGCGCAAAAGAAGCTCTTGCCCTCACAACAAAATACTATCAAGCATGTCTCATCCGCAACAAATCGGTTTGTGAATATGTTTTTTATAAGCGCAACCTTAATCGCCGAACAGTCTCAGAATTCAAAATTGGTTATGCCCCTTCAAGCGGTAAAGCTGTCACTGAAGCACTTAAAAAACGCGGTTTTAAGCTTGCGGAACTAGAAACTGCCGGCCTCCTCAACCGCTTTAAGACTGATTTATTCCGTGATCGTATGACAGTACCTTTTATAGATACTAATGGCGACGTTATCGGATTCACTGCCCGCATTTTAAAAGACGGGGAGCCAAAGTATCTTAATACTCCGGAAACACTGTTATTTAACAAATCTAGATTTATCTTTGGTTTGTTCCAGGCCAAAGAATCAATCCGAAGGAATGGCTATGTTGTTATAGTAGAAGGGAATATGGACGTTATTTCTTCTCATCAAGCAGGCGTCAAAGAGGCGGTTGCGACTTCTGGAACTGCTATGACTGAACAACACCTAAAAACCCTCTCTAAGCTCACCACAGACATTCGCCTTGCCTACGATGGCGACGAAGCAGGCATTAAAGCTACTGAGCGCGCCATCATGATGGCAGGCGATTTAGGGGTTGATTTAAAGGTTATTTCCGATTATCACGGCGCCAAAGACCCAGATGAATTAATCCAAAAAGACCCAAAATTATGGCAAAAAGCCGTCACTAAAAGCATCCCAGCTACCGACTGGCTACTCCAAAAATACGAGGAAAATCTTGACCTCTCATCTGCTCAAGACAAACGCAAATATTCCGACGTTGCTATCAAGTTATTAAGTTACATTAAAGATGAAATAGAACGAGCAAGTTACGAAGTAAAAATAGCCAAAAAACTAGGCGTTGACGTAGCTACTCTTCGTGAAAAAGGCGATCGTCTGAACAAAAAACTAGAACAATCCTCCAAAAAATACCTTAAAAAACCCAAAACTACCATCGCAAATGCCAAATTAGAAAAACTCACAAACTCTCTTCTTGCACTCAAAATATATGGTGGTGTTACCAAAACCAAAATCCCATTAAAGATACCGGAAGACGACACTAAACTTGCCGAACTTGAATTAGTATTTAATTCTGAACATGAGCTATCTAAAACCGATGATTATGAAAAAGAAGCCGCAGAACTCCTCGCGCTTTATCAAAAAGAAGATAAAAAACAACAAATAGCCATACTGAAACAGAAGTTATCTGACTATGATGAAGAATCAGATGAGTATTATGACATTCTCCGCGAAATAAATAATTTGCAAAAAAAGTGAAAGTGCTTTATAATCTATCATAATGAACTTGAAAAATGACGACATTTTGAACGCAAAAGAACAAAATATAGACTTTGAAGAGCCTGAGACCAGGGACCTAGAAAACGAAGAAGAGTTAACAGACGAAGAATTGGCCATTACTGCAGAGAATGTAGATGCTTTTGCTGATGACTCAGTCCGCCTCTATTTAAGAGAAATAGGCAAAATCCCGCTTCTCACGCCAGAAGAAGAAGCTGATCTTGCTCAGCGCATTGTCAAAGGCGATAAAAAAGCCAAGGACAAAATGGTTGAAGCTAACATGCGTCTAGTAGTTTCCATTGCTAAACGTTATGGTGGTCGTGGTCTTGATTTTCTTGATTTAATTCAAGAAGGGAATACTGGCCTTCTTAGAGCCGTTGAAAAATTTGATCCTGAAAAAGGTTTTAAGTTTTCTACATACGCTACCTGGTGGGTACGCCAAGCAATCACCCGTGCTATTGCTGATCAAGCTCGTACTATCCGCATCCCAGTCCATATGGTTGAGACTATCAATAAAGTTTTAAGGACCACTCGCAAGCTCACTTCAGAGCTAAATCGTGAGCCTACCAACGATGAAATTGCTAAGGCTCTAGATATGGAACCTGAGAAAGTTGATTACGTTATGCGCATTAAACAAGATATTGCGTCTCTAGACGCCTCTGTTGGCCGTGACGGTGACGATGAAGATTCTGTATTAGGCGATTTTGTGGAAGACGAGGAACGCGATTCTCCCGAAGAAGCTGCTTCCAACCAAATTCTTAAAGAACAACTTTCTGAAATCATCGCTACCCTTACCGAACGCGAGCAGAAAATCATCCGTCTTCGTTTTGGCATCGGCGGTGGTCGCCCTCATACCTTGGAAGAAGTAGGGAATGAGTTTGATGTCACACGCGAGCGTATTCGCCAAATTGAAGCCAAAGCCCTTTCCAAACTTCGCAAGAACAAAGACACAAAAAAACTACACGAATACTTAAGATAGGAGGTATATGAAAAAAATAATTAGTTTATTCATTGCAGCATTCGCAATTATTGCTTGTTTGAGCAATATTGCTGCTCCAGTTTATGCTGATGATGGTGAATGCCCAGAAGGATGCGTCCCCACAGCTATCTTAGGCGAAAATCATTGTAGTTGTGATGATGGCAATGGCTCCGGGGTAATGCATATTCTAAATACCGTAATTGATATCATGACAATTGGCATTGGCATTCTCGGCGTGATAGGTATCTCAGTTGTTGGTATACAATATCTAACTGCCGGCGGCAGTGAAGAAAAAACCCGTAAAGCCAAACGCCGTATGTTTGAAATAGTGATTGGCTTAGTTGCTTATGTCATACTCTATGCCGTTGTTAAATGGCTCATGCCAACACAATAAATATATGAATCGCTTGTTAGTAGTTTATAATCCGCGCTCTTCACGGTATTCTGATGTGCGAAAAGAAGTCTTAGACCGATTAACCGATCTCAAGGGCTACATAATTGGAAAGTACGAAGTAGCTCACACCAATATAGAAGACAACATCCTAAAACTATCAAAACTGTTAAAAGATGGTGATTTAGTTATTTCTGCCGGAGGCGACGCTACCGGTGTTATTGCTAGTAGCGCTATTCTAAAATCTGGCAAAGACGCTACTTTGGCAGTTTTACCTTATGGCAATTTTAATGACCTCTCCCATACTCTCGGCACCAAAACCTTAGAGAATATTATGCAAGTTGTGTCGTCAGAACCCACTCAGAGCGTTTTTTATCCCCTTGAAATCTATATTAATGACAAATTTTATCGCTATGCTACTTGTTATGTCACCATCGGCATGATGGGGGAAGCTGTTAAAATCTATGATAGCCCCAGTCTTCGCCGTAAATTAAAAACTAACTTCGGCCGCAAGATTAGTTCCTATACTCAGCTCGCAAAATGGTATTTTAAAAATCGCCATAAAAGAGTATTTTTGCCAGATTTTAAATTGAATGATGCTCTTCAGCCATCTCTTACCTCAGATTATGCCGCCGTTAATGGCCGTTATATGGCGCGTGTTATGAAAGGAAGAGAAGACTTTAAAAACCCCAATACTTTTCGTTCAAAGACCGACCGTCTTACCAACTTTTGGCGTCTTTTTAATCTAATGGCAAGAAGTATTCTATTCCGCATCCCTGGTTCAAATACCACCAGTGATACCTTGGAATTCACCGAACCTGCCACAATTACTCTTCAATCAGAAGGTGAATCTACAAGTTTTCAAAATGTTAAAACAATTAATATAAGGAAGAGCAAAAAATGCCTGAAAGTAATCACGATTTAGAGCAAATTATTAAGTACATGAAATCTCACTGGCCTAGTGAGGTTAAACCAGAATGGCAAGTTGGTTTGGCTGAATATCCCGCCATTTTACAAAAAGCAATGGACGATTTTACTCTCGCTGCTACAAAAAATCATCACCTCATCCGTCTTGCTGGCATCTCAGGCTCTGGCAAAACTACTCAAATCTTACCTGCAGTTGAAGCCTATTGCGAAAAAAAAGGTTATGAGCCTATCTTAATGGCTGCCAGAAAATTCGTAGAATATCATCCCCATTACCAAGAAATAAAAGATTATTATGGCGATGAGAACCTTCGCAAAAATACTGACGAATTTGCCACTATTATGCTATTTTTAGCTCTTTCTGAGCTTATCAAAGGCGGCTACGATATTATCCTTGATGTTACACTGCTGGATCCTGAAATGGAGGCAATTTTACTGAGACTGTTAAAAGCAGGAGATTATAAACTATTAATTCTCATGATTGCGATTTCCCCGACAGTCGCTGAACAATATTTAAGCGGTCGCGCGTGGCGTCATTCCAAAGAAACCGAATTAGAATTTATTCGCGCCACCGAAAAAGCCTTACAGTTTTATGCAGAAAGTGCCTCAGATACTCGTATTGTCCTCTGGAGCGTATATGATAAGCCACCAGTTTATGACGGCCCCGTTGCAAATTGTCTAAATATCTTTAAAGATTATTCCTCCCGTGACACCTTACCAAAAAAAGACGACGACGAGAGAAGAGAAGCTAAAATAGAATACTTATTAGACAATAATTTTTAGTTTATTAATCTAAAGTTGATTCAAATTAATCTCTGGAAAATGCGCCCGAATATGTTCAGCGTATCCGTTATCAATATGCTTCCAAGCCTTTTTCATTCGTTCTATTTCGCCAGTATTTTCAAAATAGCCTAAGAACTCTTTTTCAAAATCTTCTGGCGCTGGCCGCGAAACCATTCTCGCCACATCCATATTTGGATTACCGGTTCCAGCAAACGCAAAATCAATTACGCCGATTACTTTATCGTCTTTATTTAACAAAATATTTCCAAGGTTTAAATCCCCATGTACTAGGGAAGAGCCTTCGGTCTTCTTTATGTATTTATGGTCAGCATCTATGTGCTTATCGTAGTGTTCATAATCCAGTTCATGCAAGAACTCACTCAATGGATATTTCACTTCTTGTGGTGCACCCCTTAAATCAATTCCTGAAAGTTCCTTTATAAACTTTGCTACATCATAAGCTACCCCAGTCAAAGCCGTATGCGATAAATGATATATTCTATCTCCCAGAGTATATCCTTCAATTTTTTTGTGCACTGAAAATGGCCTACCTTGGGCGTCATAACATAGTTTCATCTGAGGCGTATAATAAGAAGTTTTGCCATCCACAAAGTTACATACCGCTGCATCCTTTACAATCATTCGTGACCAAAAAGGGTTTCTAGGAAAGCGAAAAAAATATGACCCAGCATCTGTTTTTACCTCAATTACAATATTTGTCCACCCAGTTAAGATATGTTTTGTTTCTAATACTTTGTTGTCAGGCATTGTTTTACAGATTATTTCATCTAAAGCATCACCTGTCGTAAAAAACATTTTCATATGGTACAATTATATCATGGACAATGTTAAAATTCTTGCCATCGTTGGCATGTCTGGCGCTGGCAAATCGGTAGCTGTTGATTATCTCACTGACCAAGGCTATCCAAAAGTATATTTTGGGGGCATGATTTACAAAGAAATGGAAAAACGCGGTATCCCACGCACTGAAGACGGTGAGTCTGAGAAAAAATTCCGTGAACAAATCAGAGAAGAAGAAGGCAAAGATTGGGTAGTCAACCAAGTTATTGCTGAGACAAAAGATCTTATCGCCGCTGGGCAGAAACGCATTGTTTTAGACGGCGTTTATTCATGGACCGAATATAAAATTCTAAGACGTGAATTTCCCAAATGTCTCACTTTCCTCGCTATCTTAGTAAACAAACACCTGCGCTATGAACGGGTTGCGAAGCGCCCCGGTCGCTCATTTGATGCTAAAGCCATCCGCGAGCGCGATCGTAGCGAAATAGAGAATCTTGAAAAAGGTGGTCCCATTGTCGCAGCTGACTACTACATTTTAAACAACGGCACCATAGAAGACATGCAGAACGATTTAAAGAAGCTATTAAAGGAGATTGAGTTTTGACCGATATTGCTAAGCTCTCAAACGTAGCCTACAAAAAAGGGAACTGGATGCGCTACTCGCTTTGGGCGCTTGCGGCAATTTGCATTGGCACTCTAATATATACTTTTATTAACACTATGAATAGCGAGGTTTCTGCCTCAGTTCCAGAAGGATATAGATTTTCAGTCACAGATAATTATACCGAGGGCAGTAGAATTCGTACTAAATATTATGTTTATGATGACCACATTATTGTAGAAGACGAGAGCGTTAATGATAATGTAGTGAATCGCAGCATGCTCATTTATGACAGCATCAATACTACTACTTTAAAATATGACGAAGATACAATTGAGCTCTGCGAGCTTGGTGCATGCTCAGAAAAACCAAAAATCCTCGCTACTATTAAAGCATTAATATCGCGCAAAATTGGCCGCGAATATATAGGATTATAGAATGAAGAGACTTGTTATCATAGACGGAAAATCGGTGTTTTACCGTGGTTATTATGCTATGGGCGCACTTAGCCTCACGGATGGCACACCTACTGGCGGGATTTATGGCTTCGCTGCAATTTCAATGGAAATCGTCAAAAAGCTAAACCCTACCAAGGTTGTAGTTGCCTGGGATTCTAAATCTTCCACCTCTAAACGCCGTGCGATTTATAAAGATTATAAAGCTGGTCGCATCAAACCAGGCGAAGATTTTTATACTCAAATTCCATTGCTTGAAGAATTAATTCATAGTTTAGGCTGGGAATTTACCGAAATTGAAGATTACGAAGCGGATGACATCATTGGGACTCTATCTAAGCAGGCTGACGATGCTGGCGGCTGGGAGACTTTCATTATTTCATCGGATCTTGATATGCTTCAAATCGTAGATGACAACACTCACATGTGGCGTATTCTCAAAGGTTTTACCAATATTGAACAAATTAATGTTCCAGAATTAGAAGCAAAATATGGCATTAACAAATCACAATTTCTGGATCTTAAAGCACTTAAAGGCGATTCTTCTGATAACATTCCAGGCGTACCAGGCATTGGCGAAAAAACCGCTGCTAAATTGCTCAACGATTACGGCGATCTTGATGGCGTGTATAATAATTTGAATCAAATTTCTGGTTCAACTAAAACTAAACTAGAAGCCGGCAAAGACTCGGCCTATATGTCTAAAAAACTTGCCAAAATCATGACCGATGCTCCTATCAAGTTGTCAGACATACCAGACTTCACTTTTAACCACGATCAAGTTATTTCTGGTCTCAAAAAACTTGAATTTAACTCTCTGATCCGTAAACTTGAGAAGGAGAAATTAGTAGAAACCGTGTCCCGCGAGGATCATGGTCCGAACGAAGCGGCTAAGTTGCATAACTCTCAGAACGAAATACCGGAGGCAAATGGTCGCGAGGAAACGAGCCCGAAAAACCATCAGATGGCTTCCGCCAAAGGCCTACTCATTGATTGGGATATCAAACTTTCAATGCATAATAATAAAGAAATCGCAAAAAAAATTTTAGATGACGGCGCAAAATACTGGGATCTTGGTCAAGCTGCATTTTTGTTAAATCCTTTAGCGAGGGAAGAACCACGTTTGTCTGTCCCCGAAGAGGAATTCCAAATCCAGTTTGCAAATCTCCAAAAATATCCAAGACTATTCAATGTTTATACAGAATTTGATCTGCCGTTAATCCCAATTCTATATAAAATGGAAGAGAAAGGCATGTTAATTGACCGAGATTATTTTAAAGTCCTTCAGGCCGAATACACTGCCGAAGTTACAAGGTTGGAAAGAGAGATTCAAAACCTCGCTGGTACTGATTTCAATGTTAATTCGCCAATCCAACTATCTGAAATTTTATTCACGAAGCTTCAACTTCCTACCAAAGGCATCAAAAAGACCACTCGTGGCTATTCTACCGGCGCCAAAGAGTTAGAAAAGCTAAAGGGTTCTCACCCAATCATTGATGTTATCACTGAACATCGCGAGGCTGCTAAACTCCTAAATACCTATATTATTCCAATGCCAGATTTAGCAGATGCAGATGGTCGCATCCACACTACTTTTACCCAAAACGTTACAGCTACTGGACGTCTTAGTTCCAAAGATCCTAATTTACAAAATATTCCAGTTCGCACTGAAGAGGGGAAACGCATTCGCACTGGCTTTATCGCCCCCAAAGGCAGAGTTCTCGTTTCCGCCGATTATTCACAGTTTGAGCTTCGTCTCGCTGCAGTTTTATCAAATGACGAAGCGCTCATCAACGATTTTAATAATGACATAGATATTCATACTAAAACTGCCTCTGAGGCATTTAACGTTCCAATGGATAAAGTCACCAAAACGCAACGTCGTGCGGCTAAAGTTATTAACTTTGGCGTGCTTTATGGCATGAGTGTCAAAGGTCTTTCTGACGCCGCTAAAATGCCAATTGGCGAGGCAAAACAATTTATTGATAATTACTTTAAACTTCGTGCTCCAATTAAGCAGAAGCTAGACGAAATACTAAAGCAAGCAAGGGAAGAAGGGTACGTGGAGACCTTCTATGGTCGTCGTCGTCCTACTCCAGATGTTAGGTCGTCTAACTTTATCATCCGCCAAGCTGCCGAACGCGCCGCGCAAAATATGCCAATTCAGGGGACCGAGGCCGATCTAATGAAACGTGCCATGATTAAAGTTAATCAGGCCTTGCCAAAAGGCGCCGATTTAATCATGCAGGTCCATGATTCTCTTATTGTTGAATGCGATAAAGCTCAAGCCGATTCTGTAGGTAAGATTCTTAAAACCGAAATGGAATCTGTTGCGCCTGAACTCAAAGTTAAACTTGCGGTTGAAGTTACCACAGGAACAAATTGGGGCGAGCTTTAATTATTTAAAAATGTTTCATATTTAAAGTAAACCTTAACCTTTTTCTTCCAAAGCACTTATGCAGCAAATAGCGGGATACAGGGGTTGTTTTTTCAATTTTTCCATGTTTATAATTTCCCCCATAAAAAAGGAGACACTATGCCAAAAACAGCAAAAAGTGTCGTACATGGAAAACCACTCGCCCCGCCTCGCATTTTCATATATATTGCTTTACTAGCTACGCTTCTTGGCCAGCCACTTCTTAAACCAACATCAAATCAAACAAACGCAATTTCATGCCCAGACCTCAAAGTAATTTTTGCCCGTGGCTCTGGCGGTGAAAGATACAACAACAACGATTTTCTTACATTTAAGTCTGCTATGGAATCAAAACTAAACACCTCAAGCCTTAGCTATGAAGTAGAAGATTTGGACTATCCCGCAATTGGAGTTGGGGCCGATAATATTTCAGTTGCTTTAGGCGCTCTCATTAGTGGCGGTGAATCTTATGCATTTGGTGAAAGTGTGAAGCAGGGAATTGCTAATCTCGTCAGCCAAGTCAATAGCAGCGTTTGTAAAAACACTAAATACGTTGTCGCCGGTTATTCGCAAGGCGCAATGGTTGTTTCAGGCGCACTCCAAAAATTAAATCCAAGTAAACTTATATACGCCGCAACTTTTGGTGATCCAAAAATATATCTTCCAGAAGGATTTGGCATGATCCCGCCTGCTTGCAAAGGCGATAACCTTTCTGAATATCGTGTTTATGTCCCAGACTGCCGTGCCTACAAGGGACTACTAGGCGCCAAGGAACCATATACAACCGCAGACTATGCAGGCAAAGTAGGAGTATGGTGCAACAAGCATGATATCTTTTGTAGTTCACATTATAGCGTCAGTAGTCATACCTCGTATGACAAAGACAATCTTTATGAAGATGCCTCTCGTTTTATTTTTAGCAAAATTGCCATGGAGTTTGGCTTTTCTAACGAATATACTTCACCGCACGACACGGCTATTTTGATTGATTCAACTGGTTCTATGAGCTCACTCATAGAAGAGTATAAAGCCGAAGCATTGCGCCTAGCCGAAAAAACTCTTAACGCAGGCGGTCGTGTCGCTCTTTATGACTATCGTGATTTAAATGATCCATATCAACCAACCGAGAGATGTAATTTTGAAACTTGTACCTATGAAACCTTTCAAGCCGGCTTAGCAGAAATAGTTGCCAATAATGGCGGTGATGCAGATGAATCGCTCCTTTCTGCTTCTCTTCATGTCATGCAAAGCTTGAATTGGAACTTTGGTTCTACGAAATCTCTTGTCATTCTCACAGACGCCGGTTATCACTCGCCCGACCACGATGGCACTACTTTTTATGATGTTAAAACTCTTAGTCAACAAATTGACCCAGTCAATTTTTACATCATCACTACGCCAGGGAACATTGCGACTTACCAGCCCCTCGCAGAAGCTACTAGCGGTGCTGTCGCCTCCACTTTGGACGATTTAAGTATATTAACCGACACTATCATCGCTCGTTATGACAGCCTTCCAAGAGTAGAAGAATCACTAGAAGACGCAGGCTATGATGCCCCTCACCTAGAAATTAACAATATCTCACCTCTCTCCGACACAGAATACAAAATTAATATCACTACTGATGCCGAGAAAGCTATAGTTATTCTAAACGACACCATACTTGGCGTTACTGACTTTACAGAATTTACAATTACGAACTTAAACTCTAGCCGAGAAAACGTCCTAACTTTAGTTCCATTTTCTTCAGATACTCGCGGTGAGCCAGTTTCCGTTCAGTTAAAAAATAAGGATTCCGTTGTCCCCGAAATCCTTATTCCAAAAACTCCTAATACTGGCAAGAATTAACGCGCATATGCAATGTTTTGTGCCATCGCTTGTGTTTCCAATGCAACCAATCTCTCCGCATCATCAATAGATGAGTTCACGCAATGCTTCACTCTAGCCTTTTCTTCTGCCTTCTTTGCATCGTTCCATCTGTCCAAAGTCCCTACTAGGTAACCAGTAATTCTGCGTAGTCTCTCAAATTTACCTTCTTCAAACCACATGTCGTGTTCATCAAAATATTCTTTCATCGCTTTGTCGCCGGCCTTTGCCCCAATTAGTTTCATCCCTACTTCCACTAGACCCGAAACATGCATTGTCTCGTATTGATCAAAATCTGCCAAAGCTTCTTTAACCTCTTTC
>JAEEGL010595278.1_pt1 | contig 18605 bp, 19 predicted proteins | sample 9134231 | NCBI WGS metagenome assembly JAEEGL01 (sample SAMN16246548, study PRJNA631951) | gut metagenome | biome: gut microbiome; feature: rumen; material: fiber-attached | host: Bos | place: Iran: Karaj | collected 2018-10 | reverse complement strand
TACGCAAAGCATTCGGATTACAATGAAATTGACAGACACAAACATAATTCCCGATTCATTCAATTCCATCAAAGTGGAGGGCAATAACATAATGGACTATACCAAGGATGGCAATTACAAATACACCCTCAACATTGTTGATAACGAAATGAATGCAAAGAAGATGCACCAAATTATTGCAAAGATATATTTCAATCCACAAATGAGCGCAAAACTATATTACTGCATTCATGATGTTTTGGTGTTTGATAACGGGATTGGTGAATGCGACATTGATGATTGCTATATGGATGAACCATATATTGTCTGTGATTTGAGTGGTCGTCCATATATGCAGGAACATACAACAAGCAATATTTTTCTTACAAGAATATGCGATTACGCAAATGATTATGTCCCCAACGACAGACTCAAACCGAATTGCGTACATGTCTTTGTATCATTCGGGTTTAATATATATGAGGGTATGAGATTTCCAACACAAAAACTTGTTACCTACAAATGAGACTCGTTGATACCGACATAATGCCAAATGATATGCAAACCATTACGGTGCAAGGCAACACCATACTTGATTTTTCATCAGATGGATGCTACGCATATTGCCTGAACGTGATTTATACGAGCAACACACTTATAAAACGTGGGATTGCCGGATACCACCCGATTGCGACAATATACTTCAACAGAATTATGAGCATGGAATTGCACGACTGCATCCATAAGAATATACTGTTTGAGTTCAACGGGAAAGAATGCGATATTGATGATTGGGTCCGTGAGGGAGGTTACATCGTATGTCAAAAAGGAAATGGAATGCCATATCTTCAAAAAGGCGCAAAAGAGCAAACCCTCAAGAGCAAGATATGCGAATATATAAAAGACCAATTGAATATTTGTGTAAATTGGACGGACATATATCTTCAGGTATCATACGGTTTTATAAGAACAAGCACATGGGGCATTTTGAGAACAAATAATATAAAATACAAATGGGATTGAGATTAACGGACACCGATATTGTTCCAAAAGATTTTGGAAGAACCATCTTTATCTATGACAAGTATTTCCTGCGGGAAACATTAACGAATGTATTCAGGGTTGGTTTCCGCAATACAAAAACGAACGAAATGAAGGTTTTTGTCATCTTTTTTGATAAGAACAACGTATCGTCAGGACTTCGTATATATCTTGATGTACACGCCAAACAAACTTGGGATAATATGGTACGAAAGGCGAAAGTGTGCATTTCAATATACGGATATCACGAAATGCTTGGTGATGAATGGTTGGTGCAAAATCTGCTTGTGTCAGATAACGTTGATGAGTTTATTGAAATGGAAAAAATGCGAATGGCACTATGAAAATAACTGATACGCAACTTGTTGAAAAAGAAACCATAGAGGGGTGGGCGAATTTCATTTGCGATAGCGGAAGGAACAAAGAATACAACTATAAGTTTATTGTGGAATGTACGAATCCCAAATATGGAATCACCTATTTCACGGTTTCAATATATTTCAACTATGATATGAGCAGCGAACTTTATTGTGCAATAGATGAGTGTTTTGGTGATTCGTTTTTTTCAGATATAAAAGATGATGATTCAATGTCGCACATGTCGCATATACTTTATATGTCAATGAAAAAATGTGACAAGTTGGTGGAATACATCAACAAGTACTCCAATACATGGACTGCAAAAAACATACGCAAAATACATTATAACAAAGGAAAAATAAAAAAGTAAATCATGGATAAATTGAAAAAACTTGCGGAAACACAATCCGCATTGAAAGAAACCTCATCACTGAATGAGAAAAAAAGAATACTTACCGAATATGCACATTCATCCGATAGCGCATTCAACACCAGGGTGTTCAACAACATCATCAACGAGGACATCAAGTTCTATGTAACCGCAAAAAAGGTTTTGGAAAAAGTGGATGAGATTGAGTCCCATACGTTGTTCCGAGACTTCAAGGTGTACAACCTTTCGGATGAGGAAATACTCCAAGTCTATGACACACTATCCAAACGGGAGGTGACCGGCAATGCGGCATTGGAACTTTGTACAAACACCTATAGTAAAATTGAAAGCGCGGACCCCGCAGTCGCAAAAATGTTCCTGAACATTCTTGACAAGGACTTCGGTTGCGGTGTAAGTTCAAGCATATTGAATGATGTGTTTGCGGGAAGCGATGTCGTGCTGAAACGCAAGTTCGGAGTGGCACTTGCAAACAAGTATTTTGACAGGGCGGACAAGGTGGACTTCAAGACCCAGGATTGGTATGCAAGCAGAAAATGCGAGGGGTTGCGTTGCATCTGCATCAAGGAGAATGGTGTTGTAAGATTCTGGTCACGTCAGGAAAAAGAGTTCTTCACACTTGGTGTGCTGAAAGACATCATTGAGAAACTCCCATATGACAACTTCGTGCTTGATGGGGAACTTTGTCAGGTGGATGCGAATGGGGATGAGGACTTCCAAAGCATTATGAAACTTGCAAGACGTAAGGACTACACCATTCCAAATCCTTTCTACCAACTATTTGATATGCTTTCGGTGGATGAGTTCTTCGGGAAAACCACATCAAAGAAATTCAGTGAGCGGAATGCACAACTTCTTTCATTGTTCGATAAGAATTATAAAATGATGCAAAACAATTTCATTGTCCTTTCGCAAGTGAAAGTTGAAGACATCTCACATTTCAATGAACTGTATGACCATGCAAATAGTCTGAATTGGGAGGGGTTGATGATTCGCAGGGATGTTCCGTATGAGGGAAAGCGGACAAACGACCTGTTGAAGGTGAAAGACTTTTTGGATGATGAGTTTGTTGTTGTCGGATACGAACTTGGGGATATGAGAATGGTTGAGGATGGCAGGCAGGTCACGAGGAATGTACTGACAAACGTGTTCATTGATTACAAGGGCAACAGGGTAGGAGTCGGAAGCGGTTTCAACAAGAAGCAGAGAATTTATTATGCCGAGCATCCCGAAGAGATTATGGGAAGGACAATCACCGTCAAGTATTTCGAGGAAACAACCAATCAGAATGGAGGTGTGAGCATGCGGTTTCCTACAATCAAGTGTGTGTACGGGGAGGACGGCAGAGTTATGTAAGGATATATCAAGGATATATCATAAAGAAAAACGCAGGCAAATGCCTGCGTTTTTTTGTTTGCTTGTTATATTTGAATTATAATGTAGTTTTCAGAATTTTCTGACAAAGTTCTTTATCAAAAACTTTCAATATTTCATTTACAATACTTGCATATGATTTTTTTATTTTTTCCACATCTATTGCTGTTGAACCATTCACTTTATTCGTATTGATAAAATATTTTAATGAAAGTATTTCGTTAAAAACAATATTTATACCATACCATTCGCTGTAAGCGTGAATTTCAAATGGAAAATATTTTGCAAGGTCATCCTGTAAATATAAATTTGAACGTAACCAATGTTCGAACTTTTTGAGATTTTTGAGATAATCATACTTTTTATTTTTATCAATGCCTATATATTGTTTAAGTTCACTTTCTTGTTGTGCATTCATATTTCCACAATATATTCTCTTAAACGCATCCATATTTATCATTAAATTACAAGCAACAAAACGTCTATCATCAAACTTGCTTGCACCTGTTTCAAGTGCTACAAATCCGTTTGGGTTGTTTTTAAGTTCAATTGAACGAGTATCTGGCAACCATATGCCACTATTATCATAATCAGTATCATCAAAAAGTTCCTCTATAATATATGATTCAAGTTCATTCTCAATTTCATCATAATCAAATTCAATCTTGTATTCACTACCATCTGCATTGTAAAGTTTCCCGTCATCTCCAACAAACACTTCTTTGCCATCAAGCGTTGCCCTTGCAATGATTGTTTTCTTCGTATTTGTGTTCTTATCGGTAATTTGGTATGGCGTCAATGGATATGTATCAGTCAACGGAATATCCTGTACTGCTAAAACGGCGTCAATTGCGGCGTCCATTATTTCCACATTCTTAACAAGTTCACCAACACTCGAATATGTGACATCTTTTTCTCTTTCATTGTCCTTATTGACAACAATACTGCCATCATCGTTTTTTTCAATTTTGTCAAACCATATTTCGCTTATAAGGTTTCCGTTCCTGTCAGCAAGATTATATTGGTCTCGTTGATATCCGCCAATCCATTTTTTCACAAGAAAATATTTTGAATCAAAAATGTCAACCTCATCATAATTCGCGAGTGAAGAACCTTTTACTGCCATTTCGTTCACCCCATAGGAAGCGAACTCATCTATTCTTTTAATGTGTATCATAATCAATCCATATTTCTATTATTTATAAATAACATACATCTCAATATTTCAGATATGGATAGTACAAAAGAACTTGTATTTTTTGACAAGAATGGAACCAACTACGGGTTCTCCTACAACGAACAGGAAGAACGTTGGGAGGGTGCAATTTACATCACCCCCGTTTCAAAGGGACTTTTCGAGACGGAGAAATTGCTTGTCATGCAACGCTATGTTGTCGGCAAAGAATATGACACCCCAACATACGACAATGTGATTTACACCTACTATGACTATGGTTATCCATCCATTGACAGCAATATGACAGGAATGGACGTCCATTATGAATTCAGGTGGGATGATAAAGTTGAGGAAGTGGATGAAATAAAAATGTTCGGTTTTACCACACCATCCTGCCCTCCAGAAGATACCTCCGCACTTGCCTACAACGAATACAACTGCCCGTTGATTGAGTATATGGACAATGTTGCTGTGGATAATTTGGTTTGCGACCCGATTGATTATGACAATCCAGTCCGCCCTCAACAGCAACCACCTTACAAAGAGAAATACCTCAAGAATATCAGTTGGTCATCCAAGTGCGCCGCCATTGACATTTCGTTCTGCAACGCAGATGACGATTACAGCACGTTCCGCAGAGACCTTCATATGTACTGCGTGTACACCAACGGGTTTGACAAAGTTGAGGAACTTGTTGGGATGTTCACGGTTTACGCACAATCCATAGAGGAGGATGAAAGACTTGATGTGATGTGCAACAATCTCGGTTATGCCATAAGCAACTCCGACTATTCAATTCTGATGGACTCTGACATAAAGGAGAACCTTGTGGACAACGAACTGATGAATCTTAAACGCAAAGAGATGCTGCTTGAAGGTCATAACATATACACGCACATCGGTTCCTACAAATCACTGCTCAACGCAATCCGTTTCTTCGGTTACGACAATGTGCATATAAGGGAATGGTGGAAGAATGTTGATGTAACATCAAGTGAGTTCGGTAAATCATTTCTTGCCACAACCTATTCGCTTTCAAACCACGAGTTTATCAAAAGCGACTCTAATGTTGTTCTGCCAAGCAAGCGTTTCAGAAAATTGAACAAACTCACAATGACCTATGACATTGATGAGTTCACAGGGAATGACAATCCGAATACGTGGGAAGGACACTCTTATCCTGAAACAAGGGAGTCGTTTTACTATTCAATAGAGGAGGCGGTCATAAAACTATACGGACTGAAACGCAAACTTGATAAGGAGTTCATTCCACTCAACACCCATATTGTTGATATTACGGGTGAGGCGAACGCATTTGCAGTGAATACCCTGACGCACGTTTTCACAGCAAACACATCCTTTGACACCCACGCAAGCGAACCTGCGGATTTTGAAATACTCAATGGGGATGATGAGGGCGGTTTCTACTTATCCGATTTGAGACCTTTCGGAATACATCCGATTGACGCAAGGTCGGGGAACGGCATTGTTGGTGAATCATATTCCACACCCCAATACATCGGTGATGGACTCCAATCGTTTTATAGTGCGGATGTGCAGCATATCGTAAATGAGTTCGGTTTGCAGCAACTTCAAAATTATAACACGAACTTCGATTCTGATAACTTTCAGTATATGCCCATTATGAGCGGAATACAGGGTGTTCTGGGTATTCAAGGACTTGGTGTGGACACTTGCAGGTCTTTGCAGGACTATACGGGAATACAGGGCATAAATCCGCCTTATTCAATGTATGGCAATAATCTTGTTGGAGTATATGGGCATACTGCGGATGAATGCGAACCTTGGACATTCTATCAATACGAAATGGAAAGAATCGGTGCAGTTGGAAACTATTACCTTGCTGATTTCAGCAATTATTTTCCTAACCTGACAAGCACATCCGTTCCCGCAAATAATTTTGATTATGACAGCAACACTTTTTTGCCTGATGAGGTTGGTATACCATGTGGTGCAATTGTAAGACTAAAATTAAAAACAAGGGAAGTAACTTGGAATGAGTGTGTGATAACTTGGGATAGTTGTCCGGTAACTTGGAATAATCTTGATGCATATATTGACAACCGTTCAAGGATTGAATGGAGTGTTTACAAGGGTGAGGATGATTCCCCCGAATTCTATTGCAACATTTGCGGTACGATTGCAAATGGATATGGCGATATTGGAATAGTGCTTCCATACTATGGTGAGTACAGTGTTGAGATGAGAGTATTTGATTGGAACAACAACGTAACGATAAAATTAAGGACAAACTGCATAACCGTTCATCCGAAATCGGTTGATTTCAATGGATGGTGCAAAATAAGTCAAGGTGAGTTCGGTTGGGATAGTGATGTTACTTGGGATGAGATTTCATGTGATTGGAGATTCCCAATAACCAATTCGCTCACTTGGAACGAGATGCAGGGTGCGACTTATGAGTCAATGGACAGGGCAACATTTGTTGGTGAGTACATAACTGATGCGAACGATAATATTGATGTGGATGAAAGTATGATGATATACACCTATGGTGATGATAACATTGGCATACACTGCGACCACACAGGACCTTATTTCTGGAACAACCTTGATTGCAAATGGGATGACCTTTCACATTTATGGTGGGATGCGATGTGCATAACGGGTGATATCCCCTGCTATTTTGAATTCGGTTATTTCGACTTCAATGGTTCCGCTATTGATTCTCCGACAGGACAAAACGATTCGCTGCGTGGCAAATGGTTGGAGATTGTTACAAATGATAACAGGTATGCGGCATACAAAATTCCCGCTACAAACCAAAGCGGACTTACTGACATAACTGACATAACAAGGTCGTTGAATTCTTCCAATGACCCCATCATAAGTATGTTTGAATATTCTTATGTTTATGATTATACGGGGAATGGAAATGGCGATGCGGATATTGCGCAGAATGAACCTGTCGGTTTCAAGATTGTGGCGGTGGCGAAGAACGGTGGCAAGGATGGGGATATAAAGCATGTTGGGGTGGTGTCATCCCAATATCATGCTTATGCCGATATGAACAATCGTTTGCATATACAAACCGACCCGAACAACAAGCAGATGCGTTTCCATACAAATTGTGTTTTGAGCAATCCAACTTGGCAGGACTGCATTTGCATAACCAATGTAAAACGCATTCCCGCTTATACTGATATAAACTTCAATTATGCGAACTGCAGAATTTGCGGCAAGACCAATCCGAGATGGGTGATAACTAATCTTGATACTGGGGATGTTTACACGAACAACAAAAAGAATTTCCATAGGTTGTTCAAGAAGCGTGGATGTTACAATGTGAAACTGACGCTTGATGATACCAATGGCAACACCTATACGAAAGACAGAAATATGTTTATAATTGTTTAGGTGGATATATCAATGATATATCACTTATAAATAAAGTAAATATAGATTGAATATGATAAAGAGTTTTGAAGAGTTTGTTGGCAACTCACGTTCAATAAAAGAAAACATGAACAAGTTGGATTTTGAACCGATTGCTTGGGGTGTTAAAGAGTTTGATGATGAGGCGGAGGATGATCTTGGTATTCCCGTGACTATTACAAGGTTTGCAAGTGGTGGTCGTGAAACCATAGAATCTTATTGGAAGGTTTATGCAATAGAGGATTATGATGATAGTTGGAATGTGAAGGGAATTTGCACGGAATCCGATGATAGACGTTATAGACCAGGTGATGAAATTGAATTTGAAGTTTATAAAGACGATAACATTTGGGATATTGAGAGTGACTTATCAAACGCTCTTGATGATGAAGGTTTCTAAAATAAAGAATAATAGTTTTAAGTGAACGAAGCGGGCAGTGATTATCACTGCCCGCTTTTGTATAAAGCGAAACACCATGCAAACTGCATGGTGTTTCAAAAACCAAATACAAATAAATATAAAAATTATGACTACAGATTATTTTTTGTTATACTAAAACAATGCTTTAACTTCAATTTTTTCTCTATACATACGGTAATTATAATAAAAAATCCAGATGTATCACTTTTTCAAAAAATAGTCTCATATCACAAATCGCCTTTGAACTTCTTCACAGGGTTTCCCCGTTCAAGGGTGTTATGGGACATCCACATACAATGCTCCTCACCAAGTTTTTCAATTTCACGGAGTTCGGATAGTTTGGATATAAGACGTTCCTTCGCAATCTCCTTATTCCTGAACTGCGTGCGTTCATCGGATGCAACCACACTCAACCCGCTTGGAACATGTATTGCCCTGATTGACGTTTCAACCTTGTTCACGTTCTGCCCACCGTGACCTCCTGAACGGAAGGTCTCATACAAGATTTCCTTATCGGAAATTTCATTCTGTTCAAGAGGTTTGAAAAAACGAATTCCAACAAACCAATTCTTTCTCTTGTGATGCGGTCTGAATGGATTGCGTGTCGCAACCCAAAGGACACTTCCCTCCCACTCTTTTCTGAATGCCTCAACGGAAGAAACGTCACCGCCAACAACAAGTCGCACCGAATAGTTGCAACCTCCGAAAGCGGGTTCGTTGTCAATGACACCGCAGTTGATTTTATTGAATTTTGCGGAACGGGCAAACTCTTTATACACAAGGTTCACGACACGTGTGCATTCAACGGGTCCTCTGCCTGAGGTGATAAGAGCGTAGTATTTTATATTATCCATATTTCAAATCTTTTGTTTTACCGCTTTATTTACATAACACCAAAACACACCTCCGTATCCCCATCATTGAATAAATATAGGTTATCATTATAGTTTTGCTGCAAATCTTTTTTCGCATCCAACGCTTCTTTATCAGATGCGAATTCAATGTAACCATCAATCAAAATATAAGGTGGTTTGGCATAAAATGCTGAACGATCAACATCTATAATAGTTCCAACATAACGGTTTCCGAACACGACTTTATTCCTACTGCCTTTAATCCATTCGCATAAGGTATTATAAAAATGGTCAAGCGATGAAAACATCATATCGTTGTTACGAGCAAATATAAAAAACCTGACACAAGCATTAGTACACATAAACATGGCATGTGTCCTTCCACAGTTACCATCACAACAGGTTTTCAAAATGTCACTATCAGTCAACATAATATTAGTATGCTACGAAATACAACAGTTGCTCAAGGTCAATATAGAGCATATGCGTTTTGCAGGACTTCACAATGTCGAATGCGATGAGATTGTCAAAACCTTCAGAACCTACAAGTGTTGAATGTCCGATGATGCTGATTTTGCCATTGTTCAGATATGCGTCCGTGACAACGCTCTCAATCCCAGCGACATAGATGGGAAGTGCAAAATCTCCATATCGTATTGAATGCTTGCTGTTCATCTTGTGCTGTATCAGATCGCACAAGGCATCAACGTCTTCCCTTGTGAAATCTCCGATGTCATTGAAAGACACCACCCTTATTACAAAGTTGAGAAAACCATCTTCCACCCAAAAGTCAAAGTGGTCGTTATCCGCACAACAGGATTTCAGAATTGCACTATCCGTCAGCATATGTCACAGGTTTACGATGTCCTTGTCCTTTCCGAAATCAATCGGGCAATAACCGACCAACGTCTCGTTATCATATTCTCGGAAGAAATCGTGGGAATAGATGACCACATTGTTCGGGAAGAACTGCAAGGTTGTTATTTTATTCTTGACGGAAGTCTCCGTCTTGAACTTCTCCCTGTTGTAGTACGGGGTTTTTACACGAACTTTCACAAAGAAGAAATCACCTTGTTTTTTCAGGAAGGAAATGACCTCCCTGTTCATAGGCATAGAACATTCTTTGAACTTTACTTTCATTATTTTTTGATTTTTTTCAATTCGTTATAATGTTCCTGATACAATTTCAGGTTATGGAGTTTTCTTTTGATGTTGTCCTGATTGATTAGGAGTACACGAACCTCTTTCTCCAACTTTTCCAATTCGGACTCATAGACCTTAATGCGTTCTGACTTGTCAACGGTATAGTCATTCGGATTTTTGATTTCCGAGAGAACCATACAGTCATTGTGCGGAAAACCGCGCATTTGGAACATAATGCAGTCGGGGAGTTTCTTGATGATGAAATCCAAGATGACCTCCTTTGATGGGTTCTCGCCAACTTTTCGGATGAATGCGCGCAGGTCGTTCTTGCTTATCAAAGCAATAAGGTTGGCGACCTGCATAAAAGGTTTGTCCTCCTCCACGAATGAGAACCCGTGCCTGCATTCACCAAAGTACATTCTCTTGTCAGACAGGTCTTGTGCGGATATTTGTTTCATTCCTAACGACCACCAATTTCCACAGTACTCCTTATTGGCACTTCTCAACACTTTGATTTTGCCGCGAATGTGCTCTTTAAGGTCTTTTACGTTCACGGAGAACATCAGTTCCGTTACTTTTTTATTTTACCAAGTTTTCAAAAATTTTGTCGTTCGGATTCTGCGACCTACACCATGTACTCTACCATTAAACGGGTTCAGCGCGTGTACACGCTCTTCCTTGCACACATAGACATCACCGACCAAAGTCGGTTCACCGAAACGGTACACATATCGGTTATTCATCAACGCACTCTTGATGTATGGGAACAACTTGTAAAAATTGTTCCAAATCTTTTTACTACGTTTCAATGAAGGCACTCTTGTTGTGTAACCTGTTTCACAAGGTCTTCCGTTTGTATTGTAGTAATCCTTGTTGTCCCTGCCTTTCTTTTCATTACAAAAGAAAGTCGGATATTTCGGTCTGATTTTATTTTTCATAATTGTCCTTTTTATTGTTTATTGGATATAATAAAAATTCTCCAATCGCTGTCAATCATCAATCGTGCTTTCGCACCAATCGTCATCATGCCATTCCTGTTCTTTTCGCAAAAGTGCGTCTGTCAGTGAATTGACGTGTCTTTTCCATCCCATTCGGTCAATATAGTATCCGTTTCCGAGATACACCGCACAACCTCCGTCAAAGTTGTAGTTCGGAATCTGTGCAGTCGCTCCTTCCGACACGCATCCATTCACATAACCTTTAGTGTATCCTCGTTCAAGTCTTTCTGGATGCTCCTTGTTGTACTTATGGTAATATCCTTTCTTGTGTCTGTCCGACTTGTTGTTCCAAAAGTCGTCCTTGCATTTTCCGCAACAGAACGCTTGTTGCCATTGCACTTTTTTGAATACGTTTTTGCATACGGGACAGGTGATGTTTTCCCCGACTTTCGCCACCTTGTTTTTTTCGTATGCTTGCTGTCTTTTTGATTTCATTGCTTTTGATTTTTGTTTCGTTGCAAAACTACGCAAAAATGGAATGTGTCCGCCATTTTTTTTCGGAATTATTCCTTTATTGAATATAATAAAAATTTGCGCAATATGTCAAACAATCTTATAAATAATAACGAAACACATGAATTAAACGATATGTCACACATCAAAAAAATAAACGAAATGTCCGGCAGTCAGGAAACAATCCCCGTGAACGAATGGTTGCTTCACAACTTCACTTGGACGTCCGAAAACCATAAGAATTTAAAATTCAGGTTGATGGCGATAATGAATGTTTTTCATGAAGTGTCGTTTTACGGAATAGGCAAACTCGGCAACAAAATTGAGAAGGTCATCACATACGGAAGGTACAACAACGAACTGACGAAACTCCCGATGTTCAAGAACATAATGTACGCAGAACTTGTCGCGTATTCGAACACGATAAAAAGACTTGACGTCAAAATCGTACACAACGACAACAGCGAGGAACTCATTCCGTTTGACGACATTGACCCGGACATTCAGATAAAAATATATGATGAACTTGTAAAATCATGGAAGAACTGCACGAAGGACATCTTCAAATATTACAATGAATTATAGTCATTTATGGCGACAAAGGCGATAGCGGAACAGGAAAAACACAAGATGGAAGATAACCAACTTCAACACAGGGGGTGTCTATATCAACGACAAAAAGAACTTCCATCGACCGTTCAAGAAAAGGTTGCTACAACATAGAACTCATACTTGAAGATACGAACAGCAATGACTACACGAAAGACAGGAATATGCTGATAATCTATTAGGTATAAATTTCATCAGATATAAATATATCATTGATTTATCACCAAAATCAGAATATATGGACTGTGACAATACGATTGACAGAAACAACATCCTTGAAGAATGCCTCAACACAAATGGACTTGTGTCAGAAAGACGTTTCAAAAAGGCGTTCCCACAGGTGTATGTTGAACTCCAAAGCATAAAGTTCCCCAATAACTTTACGTTCAAGCAGAAACTTTACCACTACCTTCATAACGATGACAATATGAAACTAGGAGTATGCCCTATTTGCGGGAGAAGGTGTAATTTTACTGGTAAGTTCAAAAAAGGATATCATACATATTGCAGTTGCAAGTGCAAAAGCAATGCTCCCGTCATACAAGAAAAATCAAGACAAACCAAACTTGAAAGGTATGGTGATTGCAATTATAATAATAGGGAATCCGCAAAAAAGACAAACATGGAAAGATATGGTGTTACAGCACCAACACAAAATAAGGAAATTTGTGACAAAATAAAGCACACAAAACTTGAAAAATATGGTGATGAAAATTATAATAATGCACAAAAACAGAAATTGACGATGTCACAAAAAACGGATGCCGAACGTATGGTTATACGCAAACATTATTCAGAAGGATATCATAAAAAAAGTGAAGATGAACGTAAAATCATAAAAAATAAAATAATGAGTTCAAAACACAACCGTATGATTTGTGATAATGAACATTTGTTGGGATACGATACTTGCGGAAATTGGATATGCAAATGCACACACGAAGAATGTAACAAATGCTCCAATAAAAAATATACAATAAATCCGAAAAATTATTACGCAAGAAAAAAACTCGGAATAGAGATTTGCACGGTCATTAACCCTATAAATGCAAATGTGAGTTGGTGCGAAAATGAAGTGGTTGATTTTATAAAAGAAATATATGATGGTAAAATCATTCAAAGTTGCAGGACTGAATTGGACGGAAAAGAACTTGACATTTTTATGCCCGATAAAAATATAGCAATAGAATTTAATGGTGTATATTGGCATAGTGATTTATACAAAGATAAGAACTATCACTTTGATAAAACAATGTCTTGTATGAAAAAGGGAATACAACTTTTGCATATATGGGAGGATGATTGGTACACAAAACAGGACATCATAAAAGATATCATAAAATGCAAATTGCATAAACAACACCACAAAATAAACGCACGGGATTGTGAAGTTCGTGAAATTGATACAAAAATTGCAAAAGAATTTTGTGAAACATACCATATACATGGATATGCAAATTCCATCATTAAACTTGGATTATATAAACATGACGATCTTGTTATGGTCGCAACATTCGGTTATGGTCGTAAAATAAGCGGGGGCGAAAAAAAAGAAAATATATGGGAATTGTATCGTATGTGTTCATTATTTGATGTTAATGTAAGAGGTGGCATAAGTAAACTTTTGAATTATTTTATAACACTTTGTAATCCAAGTGAAATCATAACATTTGCTGACATGTCAATAAGCAATGGAAATGTGTATGAAAAAATCGGATTTGAAAAATTATATATTGTGCCGCCAACATATTATTGGTGTATAGGAAACAAGCGGTATCCAAGATACAGGTTTCAAAAGTCAAACCTTATAGAGTGCAAGGAGAACCCCAACCTAACGGAAGATGAGGTGATGCGGACAAGAGGATATTTCAAGTGTTGGGATTCAGGAAAAATAAAATACATATGGCAGCAAAAGCAGTAACAGAACAAAATAAACATAAGATAACCGTATGGAGTACAAAACTCGTGAACGACTATCTTAATGACATTGACAATGGAATTGAGAGAAAGGACTCCCCGTTCCTGTATGGCAATACCCAACTGCGAAAACCAAACCTTATGTTTGAGTACACACAGGATGAGATTGAGATTATAATGCGGTGTAAGAATGATATAAATTTTTTCGCAAATAATTTTGCGTATACCATGAACCCATCTACGGGTTCACTTAACCTGATTACACTTCGTGACTATCAGGAAGACCTGCTCAACACCATAAACGACAACAGGTTCACGATAATCGTTGCGAGCAGGCAGTGTGGAAAATGCTCAATAGGTAACGAGTATGTGGAACTTGAATCGGGTGAAAAGGTCAAACTGATAGACCTGTTCACCGAACATCATAAAAACTTTTTCTATAAACTCATATCAAAATTAAAAAGACTGTTGTATAAGGTGTATGAAAGACGGATATTGAAAACAATAATAGGTTATCTTATACAGTTTTTGGAATACATTGAGAACAAAAACAAAAACGTGTATTTTGAGAAGTTCATAGACGAGCATCCCATCAATATCCGCGTGCGTGCCGATAGTGGTTTTGAAAACGCATCGGAAATAAGCAAAACAAAACCCTTTGAAGTCTACGAGATTGTGTTTGATGACGGAACGAACTTTGAATGTGCCGATAACCATAAACTCTACAAAAACGATTTGTCCGAAGTTCTTTGCAAAGATTTGAATAAAGGTGATTCAATATATTGCAACACAACACCGAAGACTATCAAAAAAGTCATACACCACAAATACAAGTTCTGCATGTATGACTTGTCCATAGATAGTCCAAACCACAGATACTACACAAGTGATGTGCTTTCGCACAATACCATCTCGTCTTCCATATATCTTGCTTGGTATCTTCTGTTCAACTACGATAAGACCTGTTTCCTTTGCGGCAACATTGAAAAAACCGCTGTGGATATTCTCGGCAAAGTGGTGGATGTCATCAAGAACGTTCCGTTCTTCATGAAACCTGGTGTAATAAAGGGGTCATCACTTGAATGGAAATTTGATAACGGATGCAGACTTATGGGTGCTGCAACAACCAAAAGAGCAGGTATCGGTTTTACCATACATTGCCTTTACCTTGATGAGTTCGCACACGTTGATAAAGGAATTATTGATGAGTTCTTTGATAATATCTACCCGACAGTATCATCACTTCCCGATTCCAAAATCATTGTAACCTCAACACCGAATGGAATGAACCGCTTCTACCACATCTATGATGCAGCAACAAAAGGCATCAACCAATTCAAACCATTCAGGATAGATTGGTGGCAAGTTCCCGATTGGGACAAGGAGAAACAGCAATGGGTGTTAAGGGGCAACGATTGGATGGAAAAACAAATTGCCCAACTCGGCAACGGAGATGAGGAACTTGGCAAAGAGCGTTTCGGTGCGCAGTTCGGAAACTCGTTCTTGAGTACTGGTAATCTTCTGTTAGGTCCGAATGCCTTGAAAAAGATAGAGGAAACAAAAGAGGTCTTCGTAAAGAAACCCATTCCCATCTTTGAGGATTATGATATTGAAGAATACACCGAATTCCTTTGGAAGCAGGACTTTGATGTGGAGAATGTGAAACACTCCGATGACTTCTTCCTGTTCAGCATTGACCTTGCGGAGGGGAATGGTGGCGACAATTCGGTCATCAACATATTCAAATTGCGTGTAATGGACAAGAATGATTGGGCGAATATAACGGTTCCGAACTCGGTACACGATTATGTGGGTTTGGAACAGGTTGGAATATTCGCACACAACAGGATGCACCTCCAACAGTTCACAAAGATGCTTTACATACTTTTGCACGATGTGTTCAACACGGAGAATACAAAGGTGGTGCTTGAATGGAACGCTTTTGGCGGGGAGGTGTATAACGGACTATCACATGTCTTTGGGGACAGGAATGACTTTGATACATCCTGCATTCTTAAATTCAAAAGAAGCATTGACGGAATGAAGAATGAACCGGGATTGAGATTGACGCACGACACCAAACTCATATATTGCCATAACGCAAAGAAGAATATCGGTACGGGGAGAATGATATTGCACAACGATAGCACCATTGAGGAGTTCAACATATTCGGAAGGGTGAGGTCAAGTTATGCGGCAATCACCGACCACGATGACAGGGTGATGACCTGCGTGAATGCAAACGCTTTATTCGACAACAGGGATTTCAGTTGGATTGCCGATATGGTGCTTGAAAAGAACCCGGAAGCACTTTCCGAACTGACGGGAATGCTGAACATAAATGATGAAAGTGTTTATGGTGGTTTCGGTGACATTTACAAACAGACCACAGCAATTCCAAATACTCTTGATTGGAGAAGGTTGTGATATATCAATGATATATCGTATATGAAACAAAAGTTGTTATGACACATATAAATACTGAAATATAAATTTAAAATTATGACACATATTTTGAAAATAGACGAGATGAACAGTAACCCTAACAAGTCGGAGAATCATGGTTCGTCACGTTATCAGGAGCGTAAATTTGAAGAAAAACTTGTTGACATTTGTAACGACATAGTTGCGCACAGTGACGATATTTGGAAAATATCCGAAAGGATGTCCGATATGTCAATAGAAGAGTCTTCTAGATTTTCAACAAAGGATATTCACATCGAATCCCGTAAATATGCTTTGTACATTGATTTCCAGAAATACGATGACAAGCACGTCTTGCTGAATGTTTTCAACGAAAAAGGAAACAAATACCTTACCTTGACTGTCGATGTTCCTTCTTTCAGAAAAGGTGGCACTTTGCATTCAACACTTTTGCTTGACTATGATTTGACCGACAAAGAGATTCTTTACAATCTGAACAAATTCTTCAAATGCCATTACGCATCTTATGATGGTAAAGGCGAAGTCTTCGTAAACTTGGTAGACAAAGACATTTACGATGATATGCACATCACAATGAGCGGCGATGAGTTCTTCGGTCTTGTCAGCGAGTTCGGACAGGAATTTCCTGCGTTCATCGAACACCTCAAGAACGAATTGGGCATTATGGAATAATATGATTCCATAAATGATGAGATAACAGAAACACATTTTACAATACAAACAAAAAACCTGCTAATAGCAGGTTTTTTTGTTTTATTCACAGATTCAGAACAACCCGTTTGCTGCAGGCATAACATCCTTTGTTCGTTGCCTTGCAATCTCTGCGTATTCGGGGTTCAGTTCCGAACCAATGAAATTTCGTTTGCATTTTAGGGCGACAATTCCCGTTGTGCCGCTTCCCATAAACATATCGTACACAATACCGCCTTCGGGACATCCCGCAAGAATACAAGGCATTATTAACGCCTCCGGGTACATTGCACTATGCGATATGTTTGATGGGGTTGTATTGACTGACCATACATCTCTTTTGTTTCGTTTACCACCATCACCACCATTCTCCTGAATGGCATTGCAATCAAAATAGTATTTGCTGCTTTTGGTGAACAAGAATATATGTTCATAACTTTTCACAAGTCTGTCGGTCACTGGTTCGGGTAACGCATTAGGTTTGTTCCATATGATGTCATTTCGGAGATAGTATCCAAGTCTGTCCCGCATTGCGAATGCGAACATCCAAGGTATTCCAATAAGGTCTTTCGTTTTGCAACCATCCCATTTCTCCTTCTTGAAGTCTTTTGTGTTCACCGCCTTCCATTTGGGATTGTCGTTCCCGTGTTTTGTTCCGTTGTAGGTATCCCCGATGTTCACCCATACATTGCCTTCGGGTTTAAGCACCCTATAAACTTCGGCAAATACTTTCATAAGTGAGTCTATGTATTGTGGGGGTGTTACCTCAAGACCAATGTCATCGTTGCTTGAGTATATTCTCTGTCCGAAATAGGGTGGTGATGTGACAACGCAATCAATGGAATTGTCTTCCATTCTTGACATGGTGTCAAGGCAGTTCTCGTTGTAAATCACATTCAGTTCCATATTATAATTTTAGCAGTTCAACAAGACTTCTTCCAATTCGTTCAATTACCCCGCATACAAGTGCATTCCCCATAAAGAACGCACGTTTGTTATCGCTATAACCTTGTGTATGGTTGTCGGGAAACATATTCAAGCGTTCAAGTTCAATGGGAACCAATCTCCTATACCTGCCATCTTTTGTTCGTATGACGTGTTTGAAACGGGATGGTGTTTTTCCACCTTCGCTTGTTATTATCGTTCTTGATGGTTTGTCAAGTCCATCAGGGAATGGCATTGCGCCTTCGTTATAATCATATTCAAATCCGCCAGTACCTTTCCGTTTGAACTTTTTTGCACCTTTTGCATATTCCCATTTCGGTATATCATCCTTTTCTATATAGAACGATTCGGGGACATCATTTTCATCAACAAGCATATCACCCAATGTTGCATGTAC
>JAEEGL016347385.1_pt1 | contig 18606 bp, 10 predicted proteins | sample 9134231 | NCBI WGS metagenome assembly JAEEGL01 (sample SAMN16246548, study PRJNA631951) | gut metagenome | biome: gut microbiome; feature: rumen; material: fiber-attached | host: Bos | place: Iran: Karaj | collected 2018-10 | reverse complement strand
TGTTAAGCGCTCCGGTTATTTTGCTTGCATTTGTTAATGACCCGATTTGTGAGGCCAGATAGTCAAGCATGTTTTCCAGTACGTCTTCCCGTTGAATTCTCGCGTGCTCCACCAAGTCTTTGATATATATCTCATCATATAGGTCTTTCAAATATGCTCGCTTTCGTTCAGGTGTAGGCTCGTTTACAAGTCCCGGCATCCCACCATAAAGCATATATTCATCAAACGCTTCACTCTCCACGCCTCCTCGGTAAGCGTAAAACTCCTCAAAAGACAAAGGATAAACTTTTATCTGACTGGATCTGCCCCTGAACTCCGTGGCAATGTCACTGGATAACATTTTCGAATTGCTTCCCGTAACATAGCAATCGAGGTTAGGATATGCCTTCAATTCATTAAGCATATCATATATCGTAACCTCTGTATTGCCGCTTTCTTTATCCACTACCTTTGTTGTGAATTGCACCTCATCGATAAAAAGATAATATTTCGTGCTTTTATCCTCGGCGACAATCTTTTCAACATACTCACACAAAGTGATTGGATTTCTATACCTGTGGAATTTTCTCTTATCCAGTTCGATTTCTATGATCTGTTTTTCATCCACTCCCGTAGAAACCAGGTATTCTTTGAATAGCGTGAAAAGAAGAGTGGACTTACCGCCCCTTCTGATCCCGGTAATAACTTTAATTCTTCCATCCCACATTCTATCGATGATTTGGTTAAGATAAAAATCTCTTTTAATAATCATAAGAGCCTCTACAATCGGAATTTAAGACATTTCTGCCGTAAGTTTCGACTATATTATACCTCCTCCAATCATAAAAATCAAGTACTTTTGCCAAAAGTTGTTCGAAAGTTTTTCCACTTCTGCCGTAAGTTTCGACCTATACCAGTCCTTACGGGACAATGTCATCTATTGAATGCTCTAATCTGGTCTTTGAAACGCCGGTATGTCAAATTCAAATGAATAAGGGGCGGAATGTTAATCTCTTTGAATTTTAGCAGGGGAGCAGAATAAGCTCCCGTTTTCTTTATCGTTTTGCCACTGCCCTCGCAAGATTGATAGCCATTGTCGTGTTGTGCACAGCGTTGGAAAAGTGCACTTTAATGCTCGTATCGAGCCCATAATGTTCTGACCTTCAGGGACTCGCCCACGCAAATTCTGCTCGGTTCGAGTCCGGATCTTTTTCGACCTTCAGGGACTCGCCCACGCAAATTCTGCTCGGTTCGAGTCCGGATCGTTTTCGACCTTCAGGGACTCGCCCACGCAAATCTCAACCATTTCCTCATACTTTTGAGATTTGCTTAAAGGGCCCTCCTCGCTGGAATATGCCACCGGCATATTCCTACGCCATTATCACTTTTGCCTCTATATGCTTTATTTCCGCTAACGCTCGGTTCGAGTCCCCTTTTCTTCGTATAAACAAAAACAGCCCGCGATGGGGCTGTTTTTGTTTATGCACCTTCAGGGACTCGCCGCATGCGTCGCTCCTTTCTCTCTGCTTTCGCTTGCATGCTTGCTGCTCGAAGCACAGCTTCTTCGCGATTTCACCTGCCAAAGCTCCACCGGAGCCTTGGCTTTACGGCGAAACCCTCTCGGGTTCAAGTCCCCTCAGATAAAAAAACAGGCAGCCCGATTGGACTGCCTGTTTTTTTATGCACCTTCAGGGACTCGAACCCTGGGCCCACTGATTAAGAGTCAGTTGCTCTACCAGCTGAGCTAAAGGTGCGTGCGTTCTCAAGAGCGCAGGTAGTATTATACCACTATGTAAAATGCATTGTCAACGACTTTTTTGAGCCCGGTTCAGCGTCTGGTTTTGCTCATTTTTATCGGTCAAGATTTGAGAGTTGTGTCGAAATTTCAAAAAAGTGATTTTCGACCCATCTTTTTTCATTCTGCACTCACGGCTTTGTCTTTTATGCCTGTCTGGTGGCATCAAGAGGCGGAATCACAGCAGAGCCAGGAAGTGTAATTGTCCCCGTCTTTGCCGGCCGAATAATAATCTGTTAAAACCACACTCTGACCTGAAGCAGAAGAAACGCGGAAATTGACCAGGCCGTTGCCTTCCACACGAACCATTTTGCGAAGCGCTTCGATGTTAAAGCGGGTATTGCGAGAAAGCCCGCTGCCGGTCCGGAAAGCAAGCAGGAGCGGCCCGTAATAAACGGAAGTTTTAACCGGTTTCACTGCATCGTTGACCAGGAAATGAGGCGACATATCTAAAACGAGCCTGACCGAATCGCCTGACTTCCAGACACGCTTTACGGCACAATACGAACCGGCCTCTGCATTGACAGCCTCGCCGTTCACGGTAAGTACAGTATTGACCGACCAGGAAGGGATGCGGAAATACAGCGTCAGTTCATCCGGACAGCCGGTATCTATTTTAATATTGACGGCGCCATCCGCCGGATACTCCGTCTCCTGCGTCAGCACAATTTTATGACCGTTCTCAAGAACCGTTTCTAACGAGCATTCGCCGTAATAGTTTAAGTAAAGCTCGTTCCGGCCGCTCAGGACCGCCCATTCGGCGATCTGCGAAATGCCGCGGTTACCGTTCGCCTGGCAGCAGGACATATCGCGCGCCCCCCTGTAGGAATGAGGCTCAAGCACTGTACGGGCAGGTTCACGGCTGCCGGCAGAATCGTTCATATAAGTGAAATTCCGTTCGCCAGAGAGCAGCGAACCCAGGGCAGCGTTAAAAAACGACAGTTCGAGTTCGTCAGCTGCGAGCGGATCGCGCGTTACTTTAAGATACTCCGTTGAAAAAGCCATCCATGCAACGGTATTGCAGGTCTCACTGCCGGAGCCGAACGGATCACCCGTTGCCCCTTCGCCCGTACCGAAACTCCCGGTATTATGGCGGTCATTGTCACGCATACCGTGCCACAGCCCGTCAAGGCCGCGAAGGAATCTTTCTTCTCCGGTGATACGGTAAAGAGACGCAAGCGTTTCAAGCGCGTAAAGGCCCTCCCAGCGAGGCTGCCCCGACTCGAAATATGCACGTCCTTCGAGCGCGGCGTTCAGCCAGCCGCAGCAAAGCGTTTTTTTCGAATAAAAGTCAGGATACTCGTCGTTCCAGTCGTTGTCAACGATCCGTACCGCCGCGTCGAGATACCGTTTTTCTCCTGTTTCTTCGTAAAATAGTGCGAAAGCATGACCGATCGCGAGATTGCATTCGGCCCAGTTCTGCGCTGCGATCGAGATCCCTCCGGCAATAAAATGGTCGTAAATATTGTCCAGCGCACGCTTAGCCGTATTAAAAGCATCCCTGTTCCCGGTGACCTGATACCACCGCAATAAACCGTAAATACAGTGGTATTGGCCCCACGTATCCCACTTGCCCCAGCTGCCCGGAGCCACGTCCGCCTCATAACGAACACTCTTCTTCCACGGTCCTAAATAGCCGTCGGGTTCCTGGACCTCCTTGAGTTTACCGGCGATCGCGTCGCCTACGCGTTTCGTTTCGGGGTCGTTATTAAGGAGGTACGTCTGGGCAATGCCTGTGAGCAGCTTTCCCGGAAACTCGCCGTGCCACATCGTTTTAAATATCGAATCGTCGTCGCGGTCAATGAAACCGTCAAACAGACCCGGGTCGTCGGTCAATAACACGTGCAGCCAGTTGGTTTCGTTGGCGGTCAATATCCGGCCTGCGGCGCCTCCGAGGTGCATATTCGTTAATGCGCATACTGCACGCCTGATGATAATTCCCCCCGTTTTTTTCATTGTAGTTTTATGAATAAAAATCAACGTATGAAGTGCCGGTCTCGACAGCGGCAATGCCGGTCGTGCTTTTATTAGTCTCCATAGTGCGGCGCCTCGCCCTCTCTGAGACCCAGCCTATGACCGCGATCAGAAGAGCGATCAGAAGCAGGATGACGATTATCGTGAGGACGTAACCGTTGACCGCCAGTTTGCGGCGGCCGGAACCGTTTTCATCGCCCCGGGAATTTTTAGGATCTCCGGCTCTTTTTTCCTTACGGCCCTTTTTCTGTTCCATTTCAGGCAGCTGGTGGAGGGTGACGACAGTCTTGCGCCTGACCGCGTTGCCTGTATCCTCGCCTTCATTCTGTTTTTCCGAAGAAGGCTTACCTGACCAGCCGCTGGTGGTGATACGCACGCCGCTGTCGCCCATACCGGGTTCACTGTCAAAAAACAGCGCACGGGGGCGTACGATCGTCTCTTCCTCGTATTCACGTCCTTCGTGTTTACGGTATACGCTGTCAACGTGGTTGTCACTGAATGAAGCGATCGCTTTTCTGAGACGCGCGCCGCTCACTTCCTTAGCAGAAACGGACAGTTCGTCGTCAACGAGCCTGTCATATATTTTCATTGCCCGCGTGCGTTCGGCGGGAGATTTAACGGAGTTAAAGATACGCATTGCCCCCGTCCGGTCGCCGGTATAGAACGTGCAGATACCGTAGAGGATAACGGCATAATTGAACTCAGGGCACAGCGCGGTGGCCTTGCGAAGGTTCCCCCTGGCCATAGTGACGCTGCCCGATTCGATCTCGCTGAGCGCAGAGTTATACAGGCCGCACGCCATTTTCATAGCATCGGTCACGTTTCCCTCTCCTCTCAATTTAGCCAGATCCACAGGTTCAAACTGTGCGGCTTCCTCTTTAAGTGAACTCATTACTCGTCTGCTCCGCAGCAATCTTTATATTTCTTTCCGCTGCCGCACGGGCAGGGATCGTTGCGCCCTACTTTAGCTGTCTTCCGGACGTAAGTCACAGGCTTGCCGGGATTCGCAGGACGGCCGTTTTCTCCATCCTCCGCTCTGCCCTGCTCCGCGTTCCTTGCCGCAGCGATATGCTTTGCAGCCCTTGACCTCTGTGCCTCGCCCTCGAATCCGGCTCTGCCCGGTCCGGCCACGCTCTTGCGCTCGAGCTTCACGTTCGGCCTCAGCTGTACGCTGAACATACGCCTTACCGCCTCGTCCTGGATCGTCTTGTTCATATCCTCAAACATCTGGAAGGCCTGGAACTTATATTCGACGATCGGGCTCTTCTGACCGTAAGCCAGCAGTCCGACGCCGTATTTCATCTGATCGACCGCATCGATGTGCGTCATCCAGTTCTCGTCAACGCTTCTTAGCAGTATCACACGTTCTGCTTCGCGCATGATCTCTTCGCCAAGCTCATCCTCTTTAGCATCGTAGCGGCGTATAGCGTCTTCGGTAAGTTCCTCGATCATCTCGTCCGGCTTCGTGTGTTTTCCGGCCGAGCGGTATTTCTCGATGATCGACGGAGCGGCGATGCCCACCAGATCCGCCTCTACCGACTCGATATTCCAGTATTCCGGATCGACGTCCTTATTGCAATAGAGCTCCACCGTCTCTCTGATCCGGCTCCTTATCATGCCGTGGAAGCTCTCTTTCAGATTCTCGCCGTCAAGCACTTTGCGCCTCTGCGCATAAATGATCTCGCGCTGCTGGTTCATCACGTCATCGTACTGGAGCACGTTTTTACGGGAGTCGAAGTTTCTTCCCTCTACGCGTTTCTGCGCCGTTTCGATCGCGTTCGAAAGGAGCTTGTTCTCAATGGCGTAATCTTCGCTCACGCCCAGAGTGTCGATCATATTCATCATTCGTTCGGAGCCGAACAGACGCATCAGATCGTCTTCGAGGGCAATATAAAACCGCGACATACCGGGGTCTCCCTGACGTCCGGAACGGCCGCGCAGCTGGTTATCGATTCGTCTCGATTCATGGCGCTCGGTACCCATTATGAACAGTCCGCCGGCGGCAACGACTTTCTCGCGGTCCGCTTTAGTGTCAACGTCGTGTTCCGCCACGAGTTCTCTGTAATGTTCTCTTAGTTTGAGCACGTTTTCGTCCGTAGTATCGGCGTAGCTGTCAGCCTGCGCGATCTGCTCTTCAGTGTACCCCTCGCGGCGCAGATCCTGCTTAGCCATATACTCGCTGTTGCCGCCCAGCACGATATCGGTACCGCGGCCTGCCATGTTCGTCGCGATCGTGACTGTGCCGAACTTACCGGCCTGAGCGATTATTTCCGCCTCGCGCTCGTGATTCTTCGCGTTCAGAACGTTGTGCCTGATCCCGCTGCGGCCGAGAAGCTTGCTGAGATGCTCGGACTTCTCTATTGACACCGTACCGATCAGTATCGGCTGCCCTTTTTCGTGGATCTCCTGAACGTCCTTAAGAAGCGCCTTATACTTACCGCTTACCGTCTTATAAACGCTGTCCGGATAGTCTATCCTTATGACCGGCTTGTTCGTCGGGACAACGATAACGTCCAGCGAGTAGATGTCGTTGAATTCCTGCTCTTCCGTCTGGGCGGTACCGGTCATTCCGGACAATTTCTTGTACATTCTGAAGAAGTTCTGGAACGTGATGGTCGCCTGAGTCATGCTCTCTTTCTGGATCTTCACGCGTTCTTTCGCTTCGATAGCCTGGTGTAGGCCTTCATTGTAGCGGCGTCCGAACATCAGACGGCCCGTGAACTCGTCGACGATGATTATCTGATCGTCTTTCACGACGTAATCTATATCGCGCTTCATGATCCCGCGGGCCTTCAGAGCCTGGTTGATGTGGTGCGAGATCTCCGCATTCTCCGGATCCGAAAGGTTCTCGAGATTGAAAAACTTTTCCGCTTTTCCGACGCCGATCGTGGTAAGCGTTGCCGTGCGGGCCTTCTCGTCAACGATATAGTCCTCGGTAACGTCCTCCATAAGATCCTTGCTGTCGGTCTCTTTGATCACGAGCGCCTTCAGATTTGATACGAAAGCATCTGCGCGTTCGTAAAGCTCGCTCGACTTGTTTCCGGCGCCGGAAATGATAAGCGGCGTCCTGGCTTCATCGATCAGGATACTGTCCACCTCGTCAACGATGGCGAAATTCAGGTCGCGCTGAACGAGCTGCTGCTTGTAGATGACCATATTGTCCCTCAGATAATCGAATCCGAGCTCGTTATTCGTCGCATAAGTGATATCGCAGTTATACGCGTTTCGGCGCTCGTCCGGCGTGAGATCGTGGACGATACATCCGACGGTCAATCCGAGGAAAGTGTATATTTTACCCATCCATTCGCTGTCGCGCTTAGCCAGATAGTCGTTTACCGTGACCAGATGCACACCTTTTCCGGTGAGGGCGTTCAGATATGCAGGGAGCGTGGATACGAGCGTTTTTCCTTCACCGGTTTTCATCTCGGCGATCCTGCCCTGATGGAGCACGATGCCTCCGAGCATCTGTACGTCGTAGTGTCTCTGCCCGAGTACACGTTTCGCGGCTTCTCTTACAACGGCAAACGCTTCCGGAAGTAAGTCGTCCAGGTCTTCCCCGTCCGCCAGTCTCTGCTTGAAAATATTTGTCATCTCGCGCAGTTCCGCGTCGCTCTTTTTCTGCATCTCCGGTTCGAGAGCGTTGATCTCGTTTACGATCGGTCTGATCTGCTTAAGCGCTCTGTCGCTGTACGTACCGAATATCTTGTCAAATAATCCCATTTTTTCTCCTTTTCAGCGTAAAGCTGTTATTAATTATCGCGCCGTCACATCCGCTGTTCGAGTTCGTCAAGGGTCAGCGAGTAGGCGTCGAGGAAGTGGTCAATAAAGTAATCGAGTTCCGGGAGGTGCATTGCCCGCATCGTTTCCATCACGGTCTTGCGCGCAAGCGAGAATTCTGCGTTTCCGGCTTTGCATTCCTCCACACATTTGATGTATGCCGAAAGGCGGTCGGCAGCCTTCACCACAGACTTGTACTCCGGGTCATTGTCGCCGAAAAACAGTATGCTGCGGTACACCGGTCTGAGCCGCTCGGGAAGCATCGACAAAAGTTTTTCCTTCGACTGCTCCTCGATCTCGTGATAATTATCCCTGATCACCGGATTAGCATATTTAATAGGCGTCGGAAGGTCTCCCGTTATGATCTCGTCGCTGTCGTGGAATACGGCATATATGCACGCTTTTTCAGGGTCAAGCTGCTTTTCTTCCTGTCCCGCGTTCAGTTCGTTCCGGATCAGGCAAAGCGCGTGGGCAAGTATCGCGACCTCCAGGCTGTGCTCCTGGATATTCTCCTGTTCGGTATTTCGCATAAGCCCCCACCGGTTTATATATTTCATGCGGGCAATATATGCGTAGAAGTTTCCGCCTTCCAGCCCGTTTATCGTATTTTTATCATTAACTTTTTGCTCTGTGAAGTTGTCCATCGCTGCCGGTTCCTTTCACAGCGGACTGTTAAGGTCGAAGATCCGGATATTGTCCTGATCGTATACCATTTTATACGTTTCTTTGAGATAATCCTCTATGAAACTGCCCTTGTCCAGATTCCCGCGTTCATATTCGGATATGTATGCGTAGTCAAATCCGTATTCTTTCCTGTATTTTTCGAAGTCGTCGATATCGTTGAATATGCTGTAGAGAGCGTTCTGTCTTTCCTGGTATCCCACGTCGTGCGAGTACAGGAACGTGCCAGAACCCACGAAAATATTGCGCCCGGTAAGGCACGCTATCGCGTTATTGTGATTGTTATAGCAGATGAAAAGCGAATCCGCAGGAGTATTGTTCTCTACGAAATCAGCTGCTCTTACGGCTTTTGCGTCGTAAATGCTGTACGACTGCGGGCGGAAGCCGGAATACATTTCCCTGCCCATCGTCAGTATCGCGGCGTTCGTGGCGATTATCATCAGTATCACCGCTATTACCTGTCTGCCCTTTATTCCTTCGAGTTTCCGGTAGCAATTAACGAGCAGTTCGGCAACGATAAGCGTGGAAAACGCGTACCACATAAGGTAGAGTTTGTTATTATCGTAAGCAAAAGTCTGGAATTTAACAATTTCGGTGACAACGAATATCAGCAGTCCGGCGCTGTACATTGCCTTCAGCTTTTTCGACGCGCTGATGAACGCGGGGACAAGCAGTATGAACACGATCCCGACGTTCTTTACCCAGAACCAGAGCCAGTTATCCGATTCGTTATATGCGTTGAACGCGAAGCTGATGAAGCTGTCGCCTCCCACCGCGCCGAATATCCATATCTTCAGCTGCGGTATCGACAGCGCCAGCGCGGGCACGCCGAAAAACAGCCACGAGCGTATGATCTTCCATGAGAATTTATCCCTGATGCATGAATACACGAGCCAGGCGATAGCGGTAAGGCCGATCGTAAAGTACGTGTAAGTCTGGATCATAGGCGTAAGTCCGGCTAGCACTCCGGCGGCAATGAACCGTCTTTCTTTCGGATCGTCTTTTCCTTCGAATACCGACGTGTAAAGCAGGTACAGGACAAGGAACAGTATCATCCACCCGAACAGAGTCGCACGCTGCGGCAGCATCATGTCAACGACGGTGTTCGTCCAGCAGATGTTCGTTGTCCCGCCCTGGCTGTTAACAAAGTTCGTCGGGGTGTGATAGTATTCCGTAAAAATCTGCGTGAAATTTCCGGGATCCTTGCGAAGGTTGTCAAGGAAATACATTGTCCCGAACCCGCCGTTCAGGAAGAACAGCACGAACGCTACCGATGCCTTCGAGAATGATTTGAGTACGCTGTTTGCGAGGAACCAGAATCCCATAAAGACGAGCAGGAATCCGAACGCCATCGGCAATACGTACGAGGCGCGGAGCCCGAGCCCGAACAGGTACAGCGACGATGATACGGAGTCGCACAGGAAGTAGTAGTCAAGCTGGTTTCCGGGGGCAATGCTGTATTCCGGCGGGAACGTGCCCTGCTCTTTCAGGCTCGTTATGATCCCGAGGTGGAAGTTCATGTCGCCGTACGTGCACTGACCCGTGTAGTACGTGCCGTTTACGTCGTAAAAAGAGTGGTTTATCAGGCATATGATACCGAATATCATAAATGGCAGGATGAGGAGCATCATTCGTCCGTCTTCTGACGTGAATCCTTCCGTGTATTTTCCGAATATGCGCTCTGCCCAGTTTCGGCCCGGTGCGAGCCCGAGTTTATCTTTCAGCGCACGGTACGTGTACAGTCCGAACGTGATCAGGACGGTCAATGCGAGTCCGCACAGGTGCGATGCTTTTGTGAATCCGAATATGAATGAGAAAGGAACGTTGGACCACATCAGGGCGACAATGCCTATAACGCCTCCTGCCCAGAGTCTGAGCATCGGGCGTTTTTCAGGCAGCAGGTACGCGGCCATCATGATCCCCAGTACGATATATATTGTGAAGAGCAGTATTCCCAGCACTTTTTACCCTCCGTTATCTGACTTCGATCCTGAGCAGCGAAAGCCCCAGGAAGAGCGTACCTCCTGCGTAGCACATAAGCGGTGCCATGAAACGGTACGTCAGGTACGAGTCATATTTATGACCTATTATTATGCTGATCAGCGTCAATATCAGGAACAGTCCTGCGAATATGGCTACGATGCTCAGTATATGCTTCCTTCTGAGTTTCAGGAATGCGTTTTCGGCGAACATTCCGGCGATGCTCAGCGTGAGCCAGATGAGTGCCCCTCCGATTATGAAGTCAACGGCGTATGCGATCATCAGTTCGACCTGTCTGAAGCTGTGGTTTACGTACGAAAGCCCGTCCATTTTGAATGCGTAGCATATTTTCTCTGTAAGTCCGAACAGCAGCCTTGACGCCAGGAATCCGAATGCCGCGAGGTCGAGCAGCACCAGTGCGAGCGTGATCAGCGACCACATTTTCACCTGACCTTCGTTCATTCCAAGAGGATGTTTGGTTTTTCCTGCTCCGGAAAAGTATGAGCCTGAGCGTACAGAATTCTGTCCCGTCGGGGCAGCTTCGCGTTTTTCCTGCTCTTCTACTTCGCCTTTTTCGCCGGTGTCCCCGGTGCTTCCCGGAACGAGAAACTCTTTAAATTTTTTCGTCCATTCTTTCATCTCTTCATCCTCCTGAAGGCCTATTGGCACAATTTTCAGTATAGCATACGCCGCGATTTTTTTCAATAGCGAAGCAAGGCGGCGGCAAATGGCAAATGGGCGAACCGAGTGATGGCAATGGCAAATTGTGGCATTCGTTTTTAATCATCGCCATTGGCGATACATTAATTATTCATTTTCCATTTTCAATTTTCCATTAAACAGGCGGAATTGATATCTACAGCTCGAATTCAAGCGATTCGCTTCCGAGAGAAACGGTAAAACGCGCTCCGAAGGGATGAAAGACCGGTTTAAGGCGCTGAAGGACGCGTTTGAAAACAAAACGGTCCCAGACGAGGAAATCGAAGAAAACGCCATCCTCACCAGAACAAACGTCGAATAATTGACCAAAGCACGGGTCTTCGATATAGCGGGAAAGAAGGCGGCGGATATACGACAAAACGGCATCGTCAGGGATAGAAGAGAGGCGAAGAGTTGCCGTCGCGATATCACGGTCCCAGACGTACGAAAGGATACTGTCGCCGCCCAGGATCAGATCGAAAGTAAGCTGGTCAGAGGCGGTTTCGACGTACGAAACGTTGCGCAGCTCCGCCACGCCCTCCATCTCGAGGACCTTCATTGTCCGGTCCGGAAGCAGCTTTGATTTGTCACGGATCTGGGCGTCGATCATGCGGTCAAACTCCTCGGGCGTCACGGTATTGCCGTCGTAAACGAGTTCGGCGGCCGGAAACATTGCCAGCTCCAGACACGCGCCGCGAAGCCGGTCCTCGCCTATTATTCCGCAAAGATAAAGGTAATTGGCACAGAAAACGATACCGGGAACATCCTCGTCGCCGGGCATATAATCGTCATTAACGTCAGGCGGGGCAAGCGAAGCGATCTTATCCTTATCCCAGTCGGCAAATACGTACACCTGAAAACTGTCCTGCTGCTCGAGATACATGACGCGGAGCATCGGAGGAGAAGCCGAGACGTCAACATCCGCGACGCCCGGCCAGTAATTGTAAAGCCCGCGCATCACGTACGGGAAAACACTCCACTGCTTCTTAATGGCCTCGGGAGCCGTCTTCGCAAAATACGACGCCACCAGGTTCGCGCATAAAAAACCGCCCCCCGTAAGCATCAGAATATAGTGACGCACGGGAAGCCCGGAACTTCCTGTATAAGTAAAACGCGAAAGCGCAGGAAACAGGTATTCGGAAAAACCGGCTGCATCGATCATATCCGAAACCCTGGCCGTTGCCTCCCGCAAACTTCCGCCGTCGATAAGCGCAGTCAATTCCGCTGACGCCTTCATAAAATCATTCCAGAAATCGTCAACAGAAAAGACAGGCTCATAACCGGTCCGAAGCGAGCCGGACCGGTCAAATTCTTTTTTGGTGATCCTGTCGGGACAATCCCTCAGGATCGGTGTTTCACAATAGTAGTCGTCAAGGCAGTTCGTATCGCCGTTAAACCGGTGACAGCCGCTGCATTGTTCCTGGAGGCGCTTCCGCAGAGCATCGTCGTATTCATCCCGGCCCATCATATATACGTCCGCAGGGAATATAAAACGCGGGTCGATATCTCTGATGACGCTCTCCTTGACCGAATTGTCCGTAAAGCAAGGCGGATAACACTTCTCGCTGCTGAGCATGCTTGCCCGGAGATCCGTGATACCCGCACTTTCGATATACGCCCTCAGTTCCTCAACACTGTTCGTCTTGCCGGGGAACAGATAATATTCATTTTCGTAGAAAAATCCGTTTAATCTGATCATTACTCGGCTGCCGGAGCCTCTGCCTTTACAACGGGAGCTTCGGAGAACAGGTAAGCCATCCTGCCCAGAGGAGCCGCGTCACCGTTTTTATAGAACGAGAAGATGTCAAGCTTTCCGTCTTCGCCGTACTGATAGTTATCCGCCCATTTGAATTTGATGTCAAGGACGGTCTTACCTTCGTTGTCGCCGATGCCAAGAAGCTCTCTGGAGACTTCGATCATTATCTGATTACCTTCAACCTTCATCTTGCCCGTACCGGCCTTGGTCCAGGTACCGTCTGCATTGTATTTCGAGATGACCACTTCATTGCCGTTCGGTTTTTCAAGGTTAACGGCGTAGTCGTACATCTGAGCCCATACAGCATTGTCCTTTACGCCGCTGGAGATGAACAGCGTCATCCAGTTATCATCGGTCGAAGGAGTGATGTCGGCAGCGGTTTTTGCGTAGAAATACAGTTTTTCGGTATCGCGCGCAGTCTTCAGAGATACGAAGTCGTTGCGGCCTGTCTCGTCCCTGTATTTGAGCTTGCCGAAGCCGTTTGCCTTTCGGTCAACGATATCGTTGGCATAGTCCGTATATTTTGCTGTAACAGCGGAATTATCCCACTGATCGAATCCGCCATTGATATCGATCGTGACGTTACCGCCGACATTGACCCTGTTTTTAATTCCTTTGTACAGCCTGATGTAGTTGATGAGCTGCATATAATAGTTATCGCCGAACAGTCCGTTCATCGGTTCTGCGTCTCTCGAAGTGTTGGGATCGCAGCAGTCGACAAATATTACGGCTGCGTTTTTACGTCCGGGCTGACGCTGAGCGACCCATTCGTTCCAGCCTGTTACGGCTACCATTTCGGGGTCAACGCTGATCGCCCATTCCCACTGCTCTGCGAAGTTGTATCCGTAATACATTGCGTTCTCGGAAGTGTCGTTATGGCCGTCATGCCAGCTTCTGGTGCGGTCGTTTCCGCCGTACCATGCCGTTAACGACATCGTTACCGTAGCGTCATGCTGCGCTATGGAGACGTTAACGACTTCTTTTCTTCCGTTAAGTCCGTATACCGCTTCGTCGGTCAGGTTTCTGCCGAATTCCATCCAGGGGAAACCGTCGTCGTAACGTTTGTCGTTCGGCCAGACGGTATGTTTGATGCGGAAGAATTCCTTGCATTCTGCAGAAAGTTCACCGTCGTCGGGATCACCGATGATCATCGGTTTTCCGTCCCACTGGAAGAACAGTTCATCCAGGCGAGGATATTTTTCTTTAAGTTTATTGTTGTTGTAAATGTTTTTGTATATAGTGTTTATGGTCCTGCCCGATGCGGAGTTTGTATAGTACGTGATCTTGGGAACGCTGTATCCGGCTTCAAGGTACTCGTACCATACTTCGATCAGTTTCCTGGCGGAAGTGGTGTAATCGACAGCGTTCGTCGTGTCGAAGAATATGAAGTCAACTCCGGCGTCCGTGAGCATCTGGCAGTGTTTGCGCATTACCCACGTATCGCTCGACGTATAATATCCGAACATAGGTTCGCCCCAGAAATGGTGCGCGCCCTGATTACCGCCGCCGGCCTTGATCCAGTTCTTTTCAGATTTGATCGAATCGGGGTTTTCGGTGTAGATCTTGTAGTTATCGTACGGACCGTCGGTACCGTGCTGTCCCTGCCACAGGAAGTAGAAAATACCTACTTTTCTGTCTCTCAGGGCTCCTGCGTCAGAGTCGGTCGCGACAACTCTTCCCAGGTCGTCAACGGCGTAGTACGCGCCGTCTGTATCGGAGTAAGCTCCGTCATATCTTAAAATCGGCTCGGCGGTCGGTTCTCCGGTCGGTCCATCATCAGGACCTTTTATGGTACAACCAAATGCTGCCGTAAGCAGCATCGCCATCACCAGCGTCAATGCAAATATGCGTTTCATTTGTTTCTCCCCTTTCACGGAGTGGTTCCTTTCAGGTATGGCTGTATTTTAACCATTGAAGGCGTATTTGTCAACTTGCCCTTACCTGCCATACGCCTGCTCTTTTCATGTTTCCGTTCCCGGCGCTTCCTCACTTGAAAGAAGTCCTCTCTGATATTATAATTAAACCAGTATCAGGCACGCAGATTGAGCCCTGATCCACAATTACAGATTATAGATACAAAACAAAACACGCAGTGAGAGGTTTCCAATGTCCGATAATATTACAAATAATATGACAAGCATAAAAATCAACATAGAAAACTGGCGGCTCGCCATCTGTCCGAACAGCCGTGTCGAACGTGAGAAAGTTGATTTCAGAACGCCTGAGGAACTGCGCGATTCGGGGCTGGAAACGATACCGGCAAACGTCCCGGGAAACTTCGAACTTGACCTCATAAAAGCGGGAAAACTGCCGGAAGACATTTTCGCGGGCACAAATATATTAAAACTGCAGGACCTCGAATGCATGCACCTGTGGTACTCAACCGAATACGAAATTGACGCCGCACGCTGCCCTGAAGATTATGACGCATTTCTGAAATTCGAAGGCATTGACACCGTATCGGAAATTTACCTCGACGGCGAACTCCTCGGCCGGACCGAAAACATGCTGATCCCGCACGAATTCGCGCTTGACCCGGAGCAAGCGAAACCGGGAAGGCACACGGTCGTTGTCCACATAATACCCGTTTCGGTATACGCCCGGAAATTCGACCTGCCTGCAAAATGCTGGGGAATGAAATATACGCAGGACTCGCTGCTCGTAAGGAAGGCACCGGCGATGTACGGCTGGGACATCATGCCCAGAGCGTTATCCGGAGGCCTGTGGAGGCCTGTGACGCTCACGTTTAAGCCGCGCCGGCGCATTCGCGGTCAATATCTGATCACTTCGAATATCTGGCAGGATAAAGGCCGCTGGCAGGCGGAACTGACGCTGAAAGCGGCGGTGGAAACCGACTTCGACGACCTGCGCGACCTGACACTGACGCTCAGAGGCACCCACCGGGACGAGGCAGGAAACGTTGACTCGCGATTCGAAAAGTCGGACACGTTATACTCTGTAAACCACGTGATGCAGATACACGTTGACGACGCACGCCTGTGGTGGCCTAAAAACTACGGCGATCCGGCGCTGTACGACGTAGAACTCATCCTCTCCCGCACCGCATTTAACGACCGGGGCGAACGAATATTCAACAAACCGGAAACAGACGGAAAAGGCGATATCGTTATCCTTGACCGCGTAATGTTCCGCCACGGAATAAGGACCGTCGAACTCGAGCGTACGTCCCTCGCCGGGCCAGACGGCAATTTTTTCTTCCGCGTAAACGATAAAAAGATATTCGTACTGGGCTCCAACTGGGTCCCGGCAGACACCTTCCCTTCACGGATCGACGACTACACTATCCGCGGCCTCGAACTCGCGGACGACATCGGCTGCAATATGATCCGCTGCTGGGGAGGCTCGCCATACCCGTCCGACGTGCTTTACGACTACTGCGACGAACACGGCATAATGGTCTGGCAGGACTTCGCCATGGCATGCGGGCTCTACCCGGACGACGAACGGATGTGCGAACTCATACGCGAAGAAGCGGTCAGTGTGGTCAAAGCGCTCCGGAAGCACCCGTCGTTAGCGCTGTGGTCCGGGGACAATGAAAATGATATCTTCTGCCAGTGGCGCGGCGGGGCTGTCGAAGGGCGGCTGATCAACCAGGTCGATCCGAATCATAACAAACTCACTCGCGAAGTTATTGCCGGCGTCGTTGAACGCTACGACGGTTTCAGACCCTACATCCCCAGTTCGCCTTATATGGACGAAGAAGTGTTCGCGACAAAAAGATTGCCCTCCGAAGATCACCTGTGGGGGCCTCGCGACTACTTCAAAGGAGAATACTACTACAAACAATCTATTGCCCACTTCGCATCAGAAACAGGCTACCACGGCTGCCCCTCTCCCGCGTCGCTCAGGCGCTTCATTTCCGAAGAAGCCCTCGAAAACCGCGGAGACGGTCAGATCTGCACCGATCCCGAATGGCTCGTCCATTCCGCAAGTATGGAGACCGACCCCGGCGCTCCGTTCGCCTACCGCGTGCCTTTGATGACGCGTCAGGTCGAAAGGCTGTTCGGCCAGGCTCCGGACAATATCGAAACGTACGCGCTGATGAGCCAGATCTCGCAGGCGGAGGCAATGAAATTCTTCGTCGAACATTTCCGCATCGGGAAATGGTACCGTTCCGGCATAATATGGTGGAATATCATCGACGGCTGGCCGCAGATCTCAGACGCTGTCGTAGACTGGTACGGCGTGAAAAAACTGGCGTACACTTATATCAAACGCTCCCAGCAGCCTTTCTGCCTCATGTGCGACGAACCTGAGAGCGACGGACTCGTGACGCTCTGCGCAGCGAGCGATCTGCATCACCCCATAGAGATCTCCTTTAGCGTAAGTGACGCACTTACAGGTAAAAAGGTGCTGTTCGGAAGCACGAAGGTCGAGCCGGATTCCACGGCAAGGCTGGCAAGGTTCAAAGCGCTTCCCGGGCATTTTTATCTGCTGAAATGGAACAGCGACGGAGGAAGCAGGGACGGCTCGGGCGCGGTCAAGGGCCTGAATCATTTCTGCGGTGATATCGGCGAGGGTGTTAATCTCGCGGCGTATAAGGCGTTTATGCAGAATTCAGGGCTGTGGGAGAAGCTGGAAGGTTTCGGGGAGTAATTAAAAATGGAGTAATTAAAAATGGAGTAATTAAAAATGATAATAGATTTTCACGTACACACGTTTCCGGATAAAATTGCCCCGAAAGCCGTCGGAAAGCTGGCGGTCATTTCAGGCATCACGCCTTTCACGGACGGCACAGTCGGGGACACGATCGCAAAAATGGACGTAAGCGGCATTGACGTAAGCGTGTGCCTTAATATTGCCACCCGCCCAGGCCAGGAGCGTACGATCAACGATACGGCGGCGCGATTGTTTACCGAATCGGGCGGCAGGCTCGTCGGTTTCGGTTCGGTGCATCCGGACAGTCCTGACGCCGTGGAGGAGCTTTCTCGCTGCAAAGAAATCGGGCTTAAAGGTATAAAACTGCACCCGGACTACGAAGGATTTATGGTCGATGACGCTAAATTGTGGCCTGTATATTGCGCGCTCGAGGAGCTGGGGCTGTTCGTCACCCTCCACGCGGGTTGGGACTGCTACAGCCCGGATCATATTCATTGCCCCCCGGAACGGGCCGCGAGAGTCGCCAGGGCTTTTCCGCGTCTTCGGATGTGTTTCGCGCATTTCGGCGGAATGAGGATGTGGGATGACGTGAACGACCACCTTGCTGGCCTTGACAACGTCTATTTTGATACGTCGATGTCGAGCACGATGGGGCTTTCGCGCGAGCTTGCACTTAAGATCATATCACGGCATCCGGCGGACAATATCTTGCTGGGCAGCGATTGTCCATGGGAGGATCCCGCGGTGTCGGTGCGCTGGGTGGAGGCGCTCGGGCTCAGTTCGGACCGCACGGAGGCGATCTTAGGCGGCAATGCACTGAAAATCATTAATAACTGACCGCGTTCTGTACCGAACCGCGCCACGGCGCCATCAAACGAGCGAAGAAATGGGACAAATTTATCCAAACTCGGAGTTTTGTCCCATTTCTGCATTGACAGATGCGCCACGGCGCAATCAAACGAGCGTAGAAATGGGACAAATTTGTTTAAACTCGGAGTTTTGTCCCATTTCTGCCTTGGCATATGCGCCTGGCCGCCGTCAAACGAGCGAAGAAATGGGACAAATTTTATCAAACTCGGAGTTTTGTCCCATTTCTGCCTTGGTATATGCGCCTGGGCGCCGTCAAACGAGCGTAGAAATGGGACAAATATTATCAAACTCGGAGTTTTGTCCCATTCCTGCCTTGGTAGATGCGCCATGGCGCCGTCAAATGAGCGAAGAAATGGGACAAATTTGTTCAAACTCGGAGTTTTGTCCCATTTCTGCCTTGGTAGATGCGCCATGGCGCCGTCAAATGAGCGAAGAAATGGGACAAATTTGTTCAAACTCGGAGTTTTGTCCCATT
>JAEEGL014047798.1_pt1 | contig 18606 bp, 17 predicted proteins | sample 9134231 | NCBI WGS metagenome assembly JAEEGL01 (sample SAMN16246548, study PRJNA631951) | gut metagenome | biome: gut microbiome; feature: rumen; material: fiber-attached | host: Bos | place: Iran: Karaj | collected 2018-10 | reverse complement strand
TTTATTATTCTTATAATAATCACGCGGAGCTTCCAGCATTCTTTCAGTAAGATATTTTGCATCGGATGAGAATTCGCATTCTCTGAATAAGGAAAGAAGCTTTAAATATTTTTCTTTTGTTTCTTTAGAAGTTTTATTATCTTTTCCTGTTAATTTGTCAAAAAAACCCATATTTCTCCTTTAATCCGGGAACCATTCGAAAACGGCATAATCGCAATATTCCGCCGAGCTGCTGAAAGCGATGATTGAATTGGTAATTACAGGTAAGAAAATTGAAACTATGCAAAATCCGGTTTCCATTCCGAAAGCATGAGATACCGCATAGTTTTTAATTGATTTAAGAACAAAGTAAATAAGATTTACCAAAGCTGCGATAAGTCCAATGATAGTGGCGGCAATAAGCAGTGTAGTTTCAACTCCGCTTGAATTGCTGAATGACTGCAAAAGGCTGTTTAAACTCGAAGGTGAGCCGGTGTAAGAATTGGCAGTCGGAACTGTATTTTCATAAAAATTGTATACCACTCTGAACATGAAATTGATAATTGTCAGAGATACAAAAAGAACGGTATCCGCAACAAATAAAATGACAGCGGTTTTATGATTAAATCCGAGATGGTAATAAACATAGGTACCGTAAAAAGGAATAAGCCCTTTCCATCCGTCTTCTCCTGATTTTGCAATAACAAGACACTTAAGTATTATTTTGTAAATACCTAACAAAAAGCTTAAACCGACCGCAATAAGTTCGATTATTAAAACTACGATAATAATCGCAAAAATGCCAAATAGAAATCCCATAATTTTAATATTTCCTTTTTTTATTGTATTTGTTAACTTTTTCCTATTAACAATTTAATATAATAAAATTTTTTTAGCAATAAAAAATATTTAAGAAATTCTTTAAGAATTAATTTTAGAGTATAATCAGAAATCCGAAAAAGAGAGGTTAAAAACATGTCGGAAAACATAGTAGAAATCAGGAATATGACCAAACAGTACGGAAAACAGAGAGCGCTGGATGATGTTTCCTTAAGAATAAAAAAAGGAAGTATCGTCGGTTTGATAGGACCTAACGGAGCAGGAAAGAGTACTCTTATGAAAATAATGGGCGGACTTGCATATCCGACAAGCGGCGAACTCGAAATGTACGGCGCCACGGATGAGAGAGGACTTAACAATGCCAGAACGCGAATGAGTTTCATGATTGAAATACCTTATGCAAAAGAAAACATGACGGCAAAGGAAAATCTTGAAAAGCAGCGCATTCAGAAAGGCATTCCGGATAAAAAAAGAATCGATGAAGTATTAAAAGAAGTTAATCTTGAAAACACCGGAAAGAAAAAAGTCAAAAACTTTTCACTCGGCATGAGACAGCGTCTCGGACTTGCAAATGCTCTTTTGGGAAATCCCGAATTCATGGTTCTTGACGAACCGATTAACGGACTTGATCCTTCGGGAATTGTTGAGATAAGAGAGCTTTTCAGAAGTCTTAATCAGGATAAGGATATAACGCTTGTTATTTCTTCACATATTTTAAGTGAGCTTTCGCTTCTCTGTACTGATTATATTTTCATAAATCACGGAAAAATAAAGGGCATCTTTACGGCGGACGAATTAAAGGCAGCCTGCAGCGAATACATACAGATAAATACCGACAACAACGAACTTACAGGTGCGTTATTACTTAATAAATGCGGAATAAACAAGATGGAAGCTACAAAAGATTCGGGAATCAGAATCTACGAAAAACTTGATGAAATCCGCGATATTTCAAAGATTCTTTACGACAACGGAGTTATTCCTCTTGAAATCGCAAAGAACGAAGTAAGTCTTGAAGATTATTACATGAAGATGGTGAACGACGAGGTATAGAAATGTTCAATCTTATAAAATCAGTTAATTATGTTTTAAAAAGAGATAAAGGTGTTCTCATTTCTTATCTTTGTATATTTATCATTCCGGTATTATTCCTGTTGCTGTTCGGTTTGTTTCAGCTTCCTTCATTAAAGGAATTAACACCGGGATTCTATTACGGAATGGAGATGTTAAGCGGATTCGCCGCAATGTCATTTGTCGGAATAGTAATTATTTCAAGCAAGGCAATCGCGGGCGATGAAAGCGACAAAACATTAAATTACGACATTCTTTCGGGACACAGAAGAATAGCTGTTTTTTCATCCAGAGTACTGGCAGGTTTTGTCTGGGGAGCATTATTCGTTTTAATAGTTCAGATGATTCCCGTTTTCGGAATGGCGTTAATAAACGGATGGGGACAGCAGATAAATGCAAAAGATCTGCTCATAAGAATATGTTTGACAATATTCCCGTTTATGCGTCTTTCCGCAATGACCATGATGCTTGCAAGCCTTACCAAAAAAGCCGGACTCGGAATAGTTCTCGGACTTTCATCGGATATTCTGACATCGATAATTCAGGCACTGGCCGAAGAGATATTTCATTATGAAATCAGATATGAAGTCGGTTTTATGAATATGGTTGCATTGCTTTCACCGGAAAACAGCAGGGAATTCATTATAGACGGAAAACCGGTGCAGGTATTTGATACGGCGGTTTCGCCTGAAATGGTAATTAAAACAATCGGATTTTCAGTAGGATTTACCGTTTTGTATCTTCTCATTACATATATAGTTTTCAAAAAGAGGGACAGAAGCTGATGAATAAAATAATTAAATCGATTTTTTACGAACAGATTAAATCTAAAATAATTCCGATTCTTTTCCTGATTTTCGCGGCATTTTTCATTATCATCCCGATAATCGGTGTAAGCGACAGTCTCGGAACGAGCGATTATTTTCTTGAAAATTCAACTTTAACTTTTGTTTTTCAGCTTATTTTCCTTGGCTTATCCGTCGGAATAATCTGCTCAGGCGACATGAAAGACAAAGTTGCAAATTACGAAGTGCTTTCGGGGCATTCCAGATTGCAGGTTTACATGGCAAGATTTATTTCTTCCGTACTTATGGGAACCGTGCTTACGATGGTACTCAGCTTTCTTCCGGTTCTGGTCGGAACGGCCGTTTACGGATGGGGTGACAGGTTATCTTTTTCAGAAGTAATGATAAGACAGTGTTTATATGTTTTTCCTTATCTGAGACTGACTTCTTTCCTTGTTTTTCTTTCTTTCATTGTCAGAAACAAGTACGTAATGATGGCAGTCGGAGTACTTTTGGGAGTGGGATCGCTTCTTTCTTTTACGATATTTTCCACAATCTCGTCGAGTGTGTATTTAAGCATTTACAACCTTAAATATTTATCTGATTACATTACATGGCAGATATACAATGTCAACTCCGAAGGAGTGTTTAAGTATTACACGGGAAACAGCACAATCACTTCGGAACTCGTTATCGGAACCATAGGAGTTTCGTTATTAATGATAGTTATATACGGGATAGCCGGATATGCGGTTTTCAGAAAAAGTGAAATGTATTAGAAATACTTAAAGTAAGTTTGAGAGGAAAAAGAAATGAAATACGTATTAAGCGTTTTTGAACTTGCAACAATGATTACAATCCTGGTGCAGACAAAAATATCCGAAAAATATACTTCCGAAAAATTTAAAATAATGTATGTTGTACCGCTTTTCATAACCGTGGCCATGATTTTAATGACCGGATTCGATATTCATTTTATCGGTGTTTATCTTACATCCATGCTCATTCTGGCTGCACTGTTCCCGGAAAAGAACGAAGTAAAAAGAGGAATGATTTCGGCCTGCATGGCAGTTATTGTTGTAACGATTTTCGTAAATGCAGCCGTATTCAAAAAGCATATTGATTACGAGAAGGATTTCGCCGATGCTTTCGAAACAATGCGTGAACATTATGTTTTAAGCGAAGAAAAAGGAATTGACTGGGATGAGCTTTATGCAAAATATCAGCCTCTTTTCCACGAGATCGATGTAAATCAGGACAGAGTTGCCAACTACAAAACCTGGCAGATGTTTACAAAAGAATTCTATGACGGACATACAAATTTCGTGGTGGAAACACAGAAAAAAGATGTTAAAGCCATTATGGAATCCTACGGAAACGATTACGGTCTTTCGATAGCAAAAGTTTCCGACGGAAGATACGTAGCCGTAAATGTTGAAGGATACGACAATTCTTATACGATAAATGATACAACGATTGACGATATGGGACTCGGAATGCTCAGAGAAGAATATACGATTCACGATGTTGATGATGTCAGGGAAACGCTTAAAAATTCCGGAATTACAAACGGAACCGTTATAACAAAATGGAACGGAAAACCAGTTGAAGAATATTATGATGAAATAAATTATTACTTTACGACTTTCACATACCCGGTAAAAGAAAATGAAGATTTTTATCTTCCGATCTACGTTGCGGGAATCGGCGAAAATCTTAAATACGGCGATTCTTTTGCACCTGATAAAAGATCAAAGGAAATAGAAACAGAAGAAAAAGACGGAGCGTTTGCAACCATCACTTTCCTTGATGAAAACGGAAACGAAAAAGAAATCAAAGCTCCCTGCCTTGGAGCTTACGCACCGAGACTTTATAACACGGTTAAGAAAATTGACGCCGGAAAAAATATAACAAATCTTTCATGGGACAGCGTGAATGAAGATACGGTTCTTTTAAGAATAAGTTCGATGGCATATGATACACAGTCTTACGCCAACCCCGAAGAATACGCAACCATGATTAATCAGCTTGAAAAAGAGGTAGTCGCACTTAAGGAAAGCGGCGTAAAAAATATTATTTTCGACCTTCGTTCAAACACAGGCGGCGATCCTTTCTTCGTTCAGAGCGTTGCCGGAATCTTCGCACCCGAGGGTGAAAATGTAAACGTATATACCGCAAAGATTAATGAGGAAACAGCGAAGTTTGACAGAGGTGCAGACGGAAAATATGAGATAGCTGACAAACTCACATATGAAGGCAAAGATTTATGGCATGACGGAAATATCATTCTTCTGGTAAATGCGGAATGCATCAGCGCCGGTGACGATATGGCTCATGTAATGGGAGAATATCCTAATGTAAAAGTAATGGGTATTACAAGAACGAACAGTTCATGTCAGGCAATTTCGGGAATTTATCTGTCTACGGGTACACTGACTTTCTCAGCCATTCCCACTCTTACGGAAGAAGGCGATATAACTATTGATACCTTTACCGACAGAATCGGAAGAACTCCTTTTGATGAATATATTCCTTTTGACAGCAATGCGGTAAGCATGATTTTCGATAAGGGAGAGGACTATCCGTTACAGTATGCCGCTAACGCTTTTGATGATTTATTCTGAAAGAGAAATATTTTTCCTGAATGAAAACTGAATTGATTCGGGATGTGTAATTTAGAAAAGCAGACTTTTTCCAACCTTCCAAAATATAAATCCGCAGACAGTTCTGAAAATGAACGTCTGCGGATTTTGTTTATTAATCTTATTGTTTTTTTGATATATGAAAATGTATTAACTTTAAAATGCATTGCAGTCAGACAATTTCAATCAAAGCCTGACAGATTTTTTATAACCAAACAACTTCGCTTAATGTCTGACAGATTTTTTATAACCACACTACCTCGCTTAAAGTCTGGCGGACACCGGCTTCGTTTATTACCGCAAGTTTAGCGAGGTACCAGGCTCTTTCATCGTCGGACATTTCCATAAGACGGTTAGCCTCGGGATTGTTGTTTAAGTTTCTTTTCATGACGGCGAGTTCTTCTTTTCTGGCTTCAAGCATCCAGATTTTTTCCTGAAGAAGATGTTCTTTTTCGTCAAACATGTCGGAAACCTGTTCTTTTGAACATTTGCCAGAAAGGATTTTTGAAATCTCATCGAGAGAGAATCCCATGTCCTGTAATTCCATCAGCGCTTCGAGAAGTCGGAACTGATCTGCGGAATAATAACGGTATCCGGTATTTTCATCGACGGATACGGGCTTTATGATGTTCTTTTTTTCGTACACGTGAAGTGCCTTTACGGATACGCCCGCAAGCTTGGCAAGTTCACCGATTTTTAAGAGTCTTTCTTCCAATTTTCTTTCTCCATATTAAGAATTTCTTCAATGCGGACTGCGCTGCTTACGTTAGTTCGCATATTGCTGAATCCGGCATTCATCACGTTGATGCTCTTTAACATTTCCGCGCGGTACTGCGTGATTTTCATCAGTTCTGCGAAGTCTTTCAATTCACTTCCAATCATACTATTTCCCATAATGAACATCAACAGATATCCGAGATTGCCCGAGAAAATATTAAAGAAGGAAGACCATGCCGTAAGCATGTGAGCCTTAAGGTTTTCGCGAAGAATTTCCTTACTTGCTTCCTCGACTTTTGCCATTACCGCTTCACTCCCGTCGAAAACGGTTATTGCTTCTTTTGATTCGATTATCGGCTCCATCCAGTTGGTGTATTTCGCGTATGCTTCCTGTGATTTTTTTCTGTAAAAGGGAACCTTTCTTATAATAATTACATTGCTTAACATGAAGAAAGGAATCATCACGAGAATCATCAGAAGGTAAAGCGAAGAGTTAAGAAAGACGAGTACCAGCGATGAACAAAGCATGTTAAATGCCGCAATCGAAACGTGCATAAAATTAATCGGCGTAACAATATAATCCGACGTTCTGTCCACATCATTGTTAAGTCTTGTAATCCAGTCGCCGGCGGAGAGTTTTTCCATGTCACGTCCGGTTGACGAAAGCATTATATCAAGAATCCGGTTTCGAAGTTTTTTATGAAAAAGCATATCGGCATAAATCGAAATCGTAGACCAGACTGTTGCGTTGTATGCAAAAAGAATGAATGTAAAAAGAAGGAAAATGCCGAAGGTTTTTAATATATTTTCGCTTTCTTTTACTTCGGATAATCTGATGAAAGATTCTATCATGTTTGCGGAAAGAACGGCATTCAGAAAATCGAAGGGAAGGCGCAGTAAAAGTACCAGCGTAAAGAGTTTCAAAAGGCCGAGTTCTTTTAAGATTTTAAATACGTTTTTGTTCATGATATGTTTCCTTTACCGTAAGAAAAAAGACAGCCGTCTTTCATGTTAAGAATCCTGTCGTAACCCGTGAGATGTTCTTTTCTGTGGGTTACGTGGATTACTGTTTTGCCTGACGAAAAGCGATCGAGAGCTTCGAGAACTGATGCTGCGTTTTCGCCGTCGAGCGCCGAGGTCGGTTCATCAAGAAGAAGAATTTCGGAGTCTTTGCACATGGCTCTCGCAATGGCGATTCGCTGTGCCTGGCCGCCGGAAAGTTCATCCGCTCTGTCGCCGAGATAGGTATCGATGCCCTCCGGAAGAGTCTCAATCCATTTTTTTATATTTGCATCTTCAAGTATTTTTTCCAGTTTCTCATCCGATACCTCATGCCCCATAGTAATGTTTTCGCGAATGGACATCGGAAGAAGCATCGGGGACTGCATGACTACGGAAACTTTTCTGATAATGTTTTCCGGAGTGCTTTCTCCGTCGACTGTTATTTCACCAAAAGAGGGTTCGTAAAGACCGGCCATCAGTCTTAAGAGCGTACTCTTTCCGCAGCCGCTTTCACCGATAATGCCTACTTTTTCGCCTCTTTCTACGTTAAGCGAAAGGTTTTTGAATACTTCTTTATTTTCATATGTAAATGAAACGTTCTTTAATTCGATCATGGTTTTCTCCATTACTTTTTTTCTTAAATAAATCAGCTTGTTTTTGATATTTTTAAATATATCTTTATGCGTTTTCTTAATCTGCGACATATTTTTGAAAGTCATTTATGCGTTTTTTTATCTGCGACACATTTTGAAATTTCATTTATGTGTTATTTTTTTCTGAAGTCTATCAGAATTATTTGTTTTAAGTCTTAATGGTTTTATTCAATGTCTATCCTTGAAAGGTTGGTTGTGAAAACTTTAAAATTCGCGAACCAGTTCGGAAGGTTCATTATCGCCATGGTGAGACTTTTCTGGAGGATTAAAAAGACGATGAGAGTTCCCATGAGAATGTCTCCGCGAATTACCATGAAACTTCCTGCGAGAAAGAGGATAAGAAGCGGGACTCTCGAAAGAATTCCCGAAAGCGTATTGTATAAGGCGCTGAGGCGTCCGAGTTTCACGAAATGTTTTTTCCACCCCTGAAGTCGCTTATTATAAGTTTCTTTGCAAAGCTCTTCTCCGCCGAAAATTTTTACCGAAGGGAAAGCGTGTATCATTGCATATGCCGTTTTGTTCATGTGCGCTTTTTCTTCCTGTGCGGCGGTTACGATTCCCGAAAGTTTACGGCTCGAGTAAACCACGTAAATAAGGATTAAAAGCGTCGGCACTATGAGTATGACTGTGAGAAGCACATTTTGAAAAAGAAGAAAAACAGTTGCAATGATTCCCATGAAAGCCATTCCCGTTATGTCAAAAAACGTATTTCCGAGGTAACTGTTTGCCTGTGCGAGTTCATTCTGCGCAACAGACATGGCCGCGGCCACGCTGCAGTTTTCTTTTGAGGAACGCATGAGTAATTTTTTCGCGTATCTGACTCTCAGGGTGTGTGCCATTTTTTCAGCTGATAAACGTCCGATAAACTGATTGAAAAACTGCGTGAAAGCATTCGAAAGAATCAGAATTACCGGAACTGCGAGAAATGAAAAGGTTATTGTGTCGCGGGTTTCGATTTTGTTGACAAGCTCTCCGATGAAGTAAGCGAAAACCATCTGGGAGAGATTTGAAATCAAAGCCGTAAACACCGCCAGTGCGATCCAGAACTTATTCCGTTTTATAAGAATCTTAAGTACTTTCATATTGTTCCTCCGTTTAGGTCAGTATAATCTCGGCCCCAAGGGACGAGTCAAGAGCGCAGCGGGGATTTTTTGGCTTTATTTTGAAGTCTGAAATAAAGATAAAAAAATATTTATCTTGCAAAAAACAAAAAAAAGTAGCAATATAGGGAAAGTTGACAGTGCATATATTATATATAGAAAAGAGAAAAAAATGAAAAAAAGAATAACAGCGGTACTTATTCCTTTTATGCTTGCATTCTTATTTCTGATAACGGGATGCGGTAAAAAAGAAATCGACGGTACCTGGGTTTTGGTCGAAGAACATAACGCTGACGGAACCGTTCTTTCGGGAAAAGAATTAAAGAAAATCGTAGAGGAAACATATGTCATTAAAGAAGGCAAAGTAGATTACACCTGCGTACTGAAAGATATGGATATGGACCCGATTAATATTACTTTTGAACTCGAATATCTCGGAAATGACAGATATAACTTTAATCTGAAAGACTCTTTCACATTTATCGAAAATGCCAAAATGGAGGGAAATACCCTTTCATATACAGTCGGTACAGGTGCAGATGCCACGGAAATGGTATTTAAAAGGAAATAAAGGCTTTAGTGTTTTAAGTTTAAGGAAGTAGTTATGGAAGCATATAATGTCTTTAAAGATCTGGCGATAATTATTATCGCAGCAAAACTGTTCGGAATAGTTGCAAGAAAATGCAAAGCTCCTCAGGTAGTCGGTGAAATCATTGCCGGCCTTGTAATAGGTCCGTGCCTTTTAGGATGGGTGCAGACAAATGATTTTATTCTGCAGATGGCCGAAATCGGCGTAATTCTGCTTATGTTCTCCGCAGGTCTTGAAACCAATCTCAAAGATCTGGTTAAAACAGGACCGAAAGCATTCGGTGTGGCATGTGCGGGCGTTTTTGTTCCTCTTGTCGGAGGTACGCTGCTTTATCTTTTGTTTTACGGATTTGCGCCGATTGGAAGCGATCACTTTTTCAAAGCGCTTTTTATAGGAACCATCATGACCGCGACCAGCGTAAGTATTACGGTTGAGTCGCTTCGTGAAATGGGATATTTAAAAGGAGAAATAGGAACCACGATTCTTAATGCCGCAATCATCGATGATGTTATCGGAATGGTTGTGCTTACGGTTGTTATAGGATTTTACGATTCGGCAGCAAAGCCGATAACCGTAGTCTGCAACACGGTTCTTTTCATGTGTATTTCGGTAGTCGGCGGATTCTTCGCATACAGGATTTTCAAGAAGGTCGATCAGAGATATCCTCACTCGAGAAGAATTACAATTGCAGGTCTTGCGTTCTGTCTGATAATGGCATACTGCGCAGAGAAGTACTTCGGAATTGCCGATATTACGGGTGCTTATCTTGCGGGAATAATCCTCTGCAATATTCATGATTCTGAATTCATCGCAAGAAGAATGGATATAAATTCGTATGTTTTGTTCGGACCAATCTTTTTTGCAAGTATCGGTCTTAAGACAAACATAAAGAACATAAACGGAGAAATACTTCTTTTCTCACTCGCTTTCGTCGCAGTTGCGCTTCTTTCAAAAATCATCGGCTGCGGATTGTTTGCGAAAGCATGCAAGACTCCGATGAAGCATGCGCTTAAGATCGGTGTCGGAATGATGACTCGAGGAGAAGTAGCATTAATTGTTTCGCAGAAAGGCATGAATGTCGGGCTGCTTGATCCGGTATATTTCACTTCCGTAATTTTACTGATTATTACTTCATCGGTTCTTACTCCGATCCTTCTGAAACTGCTTTATTCAAAATGGCCGGAAGTTACGGAAAAAAAGGCCTGAAAATATTTTTATCTGACCTGTTCATCAGTTTCTTTTAAAGCAGGAATGAAAAATGAGAAGCCTGAGAATGATTTTCTCGGACAGCAGGATATAAAGATTTGAATCTGACATACCAATAAAAGATAAAGACTTCTCCCGTTCCGAAAGGATGGGAGATTTTTTTATTTGCTTTTTTAGGGTAAATAATCCGCGTCATTTCTGTTTTTTTGGAATTTGCACCCGATTTTTTTGTATAGTATAATGTATTTCAAAGGGTAAAAATTTTAGGGGAAATATATTCAGACGGCAAAAAACCGGATTGTATAAGGAGGATTGGAATGAATGTAGAAGCATTGAACTGCAGATGTTGCGGCGGTGTACTGGAAGTTGATTCGGCACTTTGCGTTTGCAAATACTGCGGTGCGACAAATTTTATCTCACCCACTGCTGAAAAGTATATTACGCAGTTAAACCGTGCAAACAAATTGAGACAGGAAAAAGAATACGATAATGCAATTCGTATTTATGATAATATTCTTTCGGAAAATGTTCCCACAGCTGATATACTGTGGCTTCGAACTCTTTGCGAATACGGAATCGAGTATGTTCCCGATCCCATAAGCAGTAAATTTTTTCCCACACTTCACAGAATCAAAGATGAAAGCATTTTAAATTATCACTCATACCTTGAAGCGCTGAAATTGTGCGATGACAAACAGAAAGAAGTCATTGGAAAAGAGGCTGCGGAGATAAACAGAATTCAGTCGGAATATCTGGAAATAGCCAAGAATGAAGCACCTTACGATGTTTTCATCTGCTACAAGGAAACCGATGAAGCTACCATGGAAACCACCGAGGATGTAGCATACTGCACCAAGCTTTATGACATTATTTCGAGACAGGGCTTTAAGGTATTCTTTGCAAGAGTAACGCTTGAAGACAAATTAAGCGTGGACTTCGAGCCCTATATTTTTGCCGCACTCAAAAGTGCAAAAGTCATGGCAGTTATCGGAAGCAAGGCGGAATATTTTACCGCAACCTGGGTAAAGAATGAGTGGAGCCGTTTCCTCAAGCTTATGGAAACGGATATAAAAAAACAGATTTTCTTCGCGTGCGACGATCCCGAAGAACTTCCCAGAGCATTCAGTCTTAAGCAGGCTCAGCTTCTTTCGAACCCGAATGCAATGGAGATTCTTGCAAGAAACATAAACAATTATCTTACCAATATTTTAAAAGAAAAAAGGAACGGAAAAATCGGTGCGCATTCACCCGCGGCTCCCGGAAGTCCGGAAGCAATGTATGAAGAAGCGCTTGAAAAATCCCTTCAGGGAAATTATGCCGCTGTTTTGTCAATTACTTCCGACCTTATAGATGATTATCCGGACATGCCTGAAGCATACTGGCTTCGCATGGCAGCCAATATTCGCCACAATCCTGACAATCTTAAGAATTCCAAGAAAGACATAACGCTTGATCCCGATTATGAGAAAGCGATCTCTCTTGCGTATGAACCGCTTAAAACGCAGTATATTGAAATAAAAGACACATGCCTTAACAACTTAAGACTTCAAAACGAATTCAATTTGATTATGGATCAGTTTGCCGATGAGTATGAAAACGAGCTTAAAACCAACGAGTTTGGCAGCAAAAAGAAGTTCCTCATAAGAGAAATTGAAAAAGTGATATACGATATAAGCAATGCATCCGATATCCTTCGCGGCAGGGAAAAACTTGAAGTACAAAGAGAATTAAAGGTTGCTGAGCTTGATAATCTTTTCAAAGGTGTTCTTAATGATTTGCAAAGCAAGGCGATTGCAAAGTACAGATCGTTTTGTACACAAAACAACATTTCAAACAAAACAGAAATCGACATGGAATCGGTTAACTACAGCGCACTCCGTGCAGAACTGGTAGAAGAAAGCAAAGCGCTGCACAAAAAATACAGTCAGCCGCAAGCTTTCCTTGCAGGTTCCGAGAAGGAAGAACTGAAGAATAAAAAGGAAGACAGCATAGGCGAAATGATTAACAAAATGATATCCAGGGATTATTAAAATCAGATATTCTTTAAACTTTCGGGAAATAACAAAGCGTCGAACATTTTTACATGTCCGACGCTTTTCTTTGCGCATTATTTCATAATAATCATTAATTTTTGCCTGCAGACTTTCGAAGTGCTTCCAGTTCTTCACGAAGTCTTCTATTCTCTTCTTCTGCTGCATCAGCGCGAGTCCGTTCTTTTTCGGTGTTGGCACGCTCAGCAGCTACTCCTCTTTCATAGCCTTCATTAACAGTGATTTTTAACCCGAAAAATGCATTTCACCTTAAGAAAATGCATCTTGCCGGAACACATATTGTCTGATACAAAGCCATGGTTTATATTCGCCTTAGAAAAAGAAAGGCGGACAGAAACCATGGCAGTTTTATTGTTTATCATACTTATTATTTCGGAAATCGGATTTACGGTTTTTGAACTCACAAAAATATCCACCAAAAAAGAATGGAGTTTAAAAAGAGTAATCGCGAATGCGATTCAGCTTGCGGTTTTCTTTTTGACCGTTCTTTTACCGGGAATAGATTTGAGCTTCAGGTTCAAAGCGTTATTATTTATTCTTGTAATTCGAATCGCAATTGCTGCAATAGTATATCTTATTAAGCATAAAAATGAAAAAGAAAAAAGCAGAGTGATGATTGTTTTAAGTGCACTGTTAAGCATGGCGCTGATTGCAGTGAATATGATTCCCGCTTTTGTTTTTGCAGATTACAGCGGCAGAGCGGTTACGGGTGAGTATACGGTTAAGGAAGCTTCGGCAATTCTTATAGACAATTCGAGAATCGAGGAATTCGAAACAGACAATTCTAAAAGAGAGGTACCCGTTCACTTTTACTATCCTAAAGAAGCAGTGGAAAGCGGTGACAAAATCGATTCGCTGCCCCTGGTAATTTTTTCACACGGAGCATTCGGATATTATCAGAGCAACGCATCAACATATATGGAACTTGCCAGCCACGGATACGTAGTAGTAAGTCTCGATCACCCGTATCATTCATTTTTTACAAAGGATTCTGCGGGCAGGCTCGTCACTGTAAATCCTGATTTTATCCGCACTGCACTTTACATAGGCGGGGATGAAGAAACAGGTTTAAGCGAAGAAGAAATATGGGAGATAACTTCGAAATGGATTACACTTCGCGTGGATGACATGAATTTCGTAATCGATACTCTTAAGGCTTCCGCAAACGGAAATTACGGCGATGCATGGGCATTTACAGGGGAGTCGGAAGAAGAAATATCGAAAATTACAGATACGATCGATATCGAAAAAATCGGTCTTATCGGACATTCTCTCGGCGGTGCTACTGCAGTAACGGTCGGAAGAAGAGAAGATGTAAAAGCGGCAGTCGATCTTGACGGAACAATGCTCGGAGAGGAAATCGGGGCAGAGGGTGACACGGTATTTTTCAACGAAGAGCCTTATACAACACCGCTTCTTTCGATAGATAAAGAGTCTCATTACAAAGACAGAATTAATTGCGAATCGAATGGTTACAACTACGTTAATAATGTTATACTTAAAGAAGCAACAGAAGGTTACTCGACATACTTTGTAGGTTCGGAACACATGAATTTTACGGACCTCCCTCTTTTCTCGCCGTTCCTCGCAAAGAGTCTTGGCACGGGAGATATTGATGCGGGAGAATGCATCGACAAAGTTAACGCGATTGTTCTTTCGTTCTTTGACTGTTATTTAAAAGAAGAGGGCGACTTTACGGTAATGGAAAGTTATTAAGATGGAAATCGAAATAAAAAAGATTGCGGAAAACGAAAAAGAATACATCGAAATCGGCTGTCATAAAGTGGATGACAGCGTTAACGAAATCGTCAGGTTTGTTAAAGCCAGGCAGGGAAGCGTTGAAGCTTTTCGGGACAGGGAACAGTTTAAGATTCCTCTGACGGATATTTATTATATCGAGTCGGTCGATGACAGGACGTTTATTTATCTGAAAGAAGATTGTTACGAGGCAAGAAAGAGACTTGTGGAATTCGAAAGCGTTCTGGCCGGAAGAGAGTTTTTAAGAATATCAAAATCGGTAATTGTAAACATCATGAAAGTTACTGCAATTAAGCCGGCACTAAACGGAAGATTTTTATGCCAGTTAAACAACGGCGAAAAGGTTATTATTTCCCGTAAATACGTTCCCGATGTCAAAGAAAAGCTTAAAGGATAATTCAAAATGAAAGAGCATTTTAAAGAAACAGTCGCATCATTTTTTATAATAGTTACATTAATCAACGTGGCAATGTTTGTAACGGGTATTATTTTCAGACCCGGGCAGAAGTTTGGATATGAAGCGTTTATTTATCCGCTTATTTACGGCGCTGTCAGCTGCATTCCCAATTTAATAATGTTTACCAGAAAAGAAATGAGCATAACACAGGTTATTATTCGAAAAATCATACAGCTGATTTTAATCGTTGCGGTACTTCTTGTAACGATATTGGGCGGCAGTCCGATGAGCAGTGAACTTCTGATTGTCGGGGCAGGCATTACAGGAAGCATTGTTCTGGTTTTCATCGCCGTAAACGTAATTATGTGGTGGCTGGATTTCAGAACTGCGGAAAAAATGACAAAGGATCTGGAAAACTGGAAAGAAAACTTTTCAAAAGAAGCGGTTTAGGAGAGACTTAAAAATGATAAAACTTATATTGACCGATCTTGATAAAAGAATGGAAATTATATGCATATAAAAACAGATCGGTTTGAATTTACGGAATGCCGGGACGGTGTTTTGTATAAAAAACTACAGCTGGCGTAACATGAAATCTTTTACGCCTTCAAGCGAACTTTCTTTCCACGCTCCTTCTTCTGCTTTAAGAGAAAGAGGATAAATGATTTGAAAATCGAGAGTTTCGCCGGGTACGCGTCCGCTGCGAAGCGGCTCATAGAAATTGTTGTACCAGTCTTCGTCGGTGGCGTTATTAAACTGATCGGGTTTTAAAAAGCGGAGCTGTCGTTTGGTATTTTCGATAAACATTTTCGCCGCAAGGGGAGCGAGTTTTACATACTCATTTTCCTGAACATCGGTAAAAATCGAAGGGATTTCGCCTTTGATAATCCGTTCGTTTTCTCTGTCGATTTTAATTCCGAAAGATTCGAAAGAAAAAGAATCCTCGGTTAAATCGAGTCTTACAAAAAGTCCGGATTCGGTGTTAAACTGCGAGCGCTGATAATCGGTATCAAAAATAAAATTGCCCAGAGAATAAAAGATTGCTTTTCCCGGAAATGTTTCATAATTCATCGGAACATGAGGATGATGTGCAACGATAATGTCGGCACCCATTTCGAGGTAATCAAGATATCTTTGTCTTGTATAAGGCGTGGGCAAAGCCGTAAATTCTTCACCTGCATGTGCAACGATAATGCACCATCTGCAGGTTTTTTTAATTTCTTTTATGCTTTCACGGATTGCATCGATATCGCTCCAGGAGTAACATCCGGGAGTTTCCTCACCTGCTTTTCTGCAGGCTCTCTGATAACCGACACCAATCATTCCGATTCCGCCTGCTTCATTTAAAATAACCGCTTTTCTTGCTTCGGCCTCATTTTTGCCGGCACCCAGTGTAAGGGCATTATGAGATGCGGCATTTTCCAAAGTCGCATAAATACCGTCGGGACCTGCATCCATGATATGGTTATTGCAGATATTCCAGATGTCCGCACCGATACCTTCGAGAAAATCCCCGACCTTCGGATCCATACTGTGAATGAGCGATAAAACACCTGAAGTTGCTTCTGCTTCTTTTCTTTCGTAAAGAGGGCCTTCGACGTTAACGATCAGATGGTCGCCCGAAGATAAAAATGCACGCACATCATCGGAGATAAGATTTTCATCCTCCCATCTTTTATTCATGTATTTGTCAAAACCGATATCACCGGTGAAAACCAGACTCGTGCTCTTCATTCTTCAAACCCCTGTTTTCGTAAGATTTGTAATTCAGAAATAACCTCTATAATTATAATTGAAAACATAATCTAATAAAAGAATTTTGTTATATCTTCATCCTTGAGGAACTCTGACGGGTTGTCGTATAATGATATTGTTTTTACTGAATTTTGCGAAAGGCAGTTTGGGAAAGGACAAAACCAATGAAAAAAACAGAGATTTGGGATGTATATGACATAAACAGAAAAAAGACGGGACAGATGGAACGCGGAGCCGAATTTGCACCGGATGCGTACACATGCGTAATGCATATCTGCATTTTCAATTCCAAAGGTGAGATGCTCATACAGCAGAGACAGTCCACCAAGAAAGCATGGCCCAATCTCTGGGACATTTCGGTCGGAGGTCACGATGAAGCGGGTGAGACGCCGCAGATGAGTGCGGAGAGAGAACTTTTCGAAGAACTCGGAATAAAAAAAGATTTTACGAATATCAGACCTCATCTGACGATTAACTTCGTTCACGGCTTCGATGATTATTTTCTGATAAAAGAAGACCTGGATCCGGAATCGCTTACTCTTCAGGAGGAAGAAGTTCAGGCAGTTAAATGGGCAACAAGAGACGAGATAAAAAAGATGATTGAAGAAGGATGTTTCATCGGTTATTATAAGAGTCTCATCGATTTGCTTTTTGACAGTTTAAACCAGTACGGGGCACACGAAAACGAACCGAAGGTTTTCCTGAAGTGACGGAAAAACGGGATTGCACGAAAAGTTTTAGAAATACAATTCATTAGAAAAATAAAAAGACCGAAATAATTTAGTACCGGAAATGTGTAATTTTGGTACGGGCGAAATATTAATATGAAAAAAACGATAGCAATAATCGGCGGCGGTGTTGCCGGACTCAGTACCGGAATATACGCTCAGCGCGCCGGATATGAGACAATTATATATGAGAAAAATACGGTTCTCGGCGGAAGTTTAAGCGGCTGGTACAGAAAAGGTTATGCGATAGATAACTGTGTTCACTGGCTTACAGGTACGAGTGACGGAACTGCCACAAACATTATCTGGAAGGAACTTGGCGTTTTAACGGATGAGAGCAGAATAGTTCAAAGACCTTATCTTTTATCCTCTGAAACTGACGGCGTCAGAGTAACTCTCTGGAGAGATCCCGAGAAAACCAGAGAAGAAATGCTCGCAATTTCTCCGGAAGACGCAACGGAAATAAACCTTTTTATCGACTGCGTAAACGTTGCAACTCAGATTGTTGCGAATCTTTCGAGTATTCCGAAAATCGCAAAGACAGTATCCGAATCCGAAACCGTGCTTTCACATTTCGAATTCGCAAGACGTGCGGTTCTTTACATGGGACTCAACATTGAGCAGTGGGCTGCAAGATTCAAAAGCGATGCCATTCGTAATCTTCTTCTGGATTTTACGGCAAAGGAATATGAATCTTACTGGCTCATAATTGTTTACAGTTTCTTCGCGGGAGGAAATGCGGATTTGGTCGAAGGCGGTTCAATCAAAATCGCCGACAACCTCGTGAAGACATATCTTGAAGCAGGCGGGCAGATAAAAACAAACATGGCGGCCAAGCAGATCTGCATCAGAAAAAGAAAGATACCCAGGATAGAGCGAAAGGCAAAAATCAAAACCAAATACGCGGAAACGATTATTTTCGAAAACGGAGAGGAAGCCGAGGCTGATTACATCGTATGTGCCTGCGACATCAAATATGTTTTCTCCAAACTTATAAAAAGAAAGAAACACAAATCAAAAATAATCAGATATATTTTCGATCATGAAAAAGAATTTCCCATGTACAGTGCTTTCCATGTGGCTTTTTCGGTGGACGGACTGTTTGAGGAAATCGATGATTCGCTCGGTTTTGCATGTAATCCGATAGAAGTCGGAATGCAGGTTTATGACAGAATTCTCATCAAGAATTACAGAATGTACGGGGATTATATAGCGCCCGAGGGAAAGACTGTCATTCAGTGTATGTTCCTTCAGTACGAAAAGGATTACAGATTCTGGAAAAAACTTTATAAATCCAACAACGCCAGATATAAACAGGTGAAGAAAAATATTG
>JAEEGL013139828.1_pt1 | contig 18606 bp, 16 predicted proteins | sample 9134231 | NCBI WGS metagenome assembly JAEEGL01 (sample SAMN16246548, study PRJNA631951) | gut metagenome | biome: gut microbiome; feature: rumen; material: fiber-attached | host: Bos | place: Iran: Karaj | collected 2018-10 | reverse complement strand
TATTCTTTTTTAGGATGGCTAGCAGAAACAATTGCTTACTATTTAGAGTCAAAAAAGCTTATAAATAGAGGATTTTTATTAGGTCCAGTGTGTCCAATTTATGGAATGGGCGCCCTATTAATTACAATTATTTTGACTAAATATAGTGATGACTATTTTGTATTGTTTGGATTATCTGCAATAATGTGTGGCTCACTAGAATATTTTACAAGCTACTTAATGGAAAAACTATTTAATGCAAGATGGTGGGATTACACAGATAAAAAATATAATATTAATGGAAGAGTTTGCCTAGACTATATTATATTATTTGGAATAGGTGGCGTACTTATAGTAACACTTATAAATCCTTTCATAGAGCCACTCTTAGAAGATTTAATATCTAAAAACCATGGTAATATTCTTTCAATTATATTTGGAATAATCATACTAGTAGATTTTATTATATCTCTAAACGTAATGAATAAGATTAAAGACATTACAAAATCAGTAAAAGGACAAGTTAAAGATAACACCGAAGAGATTACAAGAAAAATTAGAGAAACAATTAGCGAAAAGTCAATGTTATATAAGAGAATTATATCTGCCTTCCCACAAGCATTTGCAAGCAAAATAAAAGAAGGCGCCCAAAAAGTGAAATATGCAGCTGTATATGTTAAGACAAAAACCATTAAAACAATCAATGAAGCAAAAATTAGAACAATTGAAAACGTAAAAATAGTAAAAGAAAAAACAGCTCAAAGAGTACAAGATATTAGAACAAATATAAATCAAGAAAAGTCTAACAATATGAGAAGAAAAGCAAAGATTAGGAGAATTTTGAAATCAATTCAAGGTGCTAAAATCAGAGTAATTTTTAAGTAAAAAGGTGAATCAATGAAAAAGACAATTATATTTTTAATGTTCATATTAATAATATTGAACAATGCGTATGCAAATAACATATTATATATTAACAAAAAAGTTGAAAAAATTTCTACAGGAACCAATCTCATTTATTATGAAATTTTAACTTCTGATGGATGGATTAATGCTCAAGCTTTAGAGCTAGATCTAGATGACAATTATAACAAATTAGCATTGCTAACATCTGAAGAAGGCTCTAAAAAGCTAGCTGCAGTCTCAGCCATGACTACTTTTAAAAATGCAGTTGCCGGAATAAATGCAGATTTCTTTGCTGGTAGAAGTGGCATTGGAAACAGCATGGGTTTAGCTATTGAAAATGGAAAAATCTATTCGTCGGCTGCAGAAGAAAATAAAGAACAAGACATTTTCACATCTTTTATAATTGATGATGAAGACAATATTATTTATGACTATATAAAAGATGACATTACTATTTATTGTGGCAAAAATGAAGAAGAAATAAAAGCCAGATATGTTAATAAATATACAGATAATACAGATTATCCAACGATATTTACAAGAGAATGGGGAGAATACTCATTTGGCTCAACAGAAATTTTACCAGTAACCGAAATAGTTGTTGAGGACGGAAAAGTCGTTGAAATTAGAGAAAATGAAGGAGCCGTTGAAATACCAGAAGACGGCTTTGTTATAATGGCTACAGGCGAAAGTGCAGAATTTTTAAAAGAAAATCTAAAGAAAAAAGCGCCTGTATATTATGAAGTAAAATATTCTCCTAATATTGAAAACATAGAATTTGCGATAACGGGTGGAACGAAGTTAATTGAAAATGGAATAATTCCGGAGAGTTTTTCTCATGATGTTAAAGGCAGAAATCCAAGAACTGTTTTAGGAACAAATAAAGAAAAAGACAAAGTATACTTAATAACAATAGATGGTAGAAGTTCAAAAAGCCTTGGCATGACTTTAGAAGAGGTGTCAGAATTCTTAAAAGCCATAGATATTAATACCGCTATAAACCTTGATGGTGGCGGATCTACAACTATGGCCGCTAGAAAACTAGGCGAAGAAAATGTATCTATAATTAATACACCAAGTGGCGGACAAGAAAGATTAGTTGCAAATGGAGTTGGAATTGTTTCAACAGCACCTGAATCAGAAAAGATTTACGAATTAAAAATTAACTTATTTGATAAAAACATTTTTGTTAATGAAAGAAGAAAAGTTAGTGTTGTTGGATATAACAAATACTATAATCCAGTTGAAATTGATCCTGATGACGTTAAGTGGGACTACGAGGGTGTTGAGCTTGAGTTTGAAAGTGGCGAAATATATGCAACCGAGGCTGGAAAGAGCACATTAATTGCAAAAGTTGGTAAGGCAAAAGGTGAATGTGAAATTAATATTTTATCTAACCCAAACGAAATATATGTTTATCCAAAAGAAATTACAATTAATCCTGGCGAAAAAGTTAATTACACAATTCATTCAAAAGACAAAAACGGACAATATGCTGCTACATTATTAAGCAGTTATGATGTTAAAGTAGAAGCTTATTATAAGGATAATAAAAAAGAAGAAATCCCTGAAGATGCTTATGTAGATGGGCTTTCATTCACGGCAAAAAGTGGCGGAACATACATTTTAGCAATTACAAAAAATGATATTACAACATTTGCAAAAGTAAATGTTACATCAGATAGTTTTAGATTAATTGATTCATTTGAAAATGAAACTTTTACCTTTGACGAATATCCAGATGAAGTTGGCGGAAATGCAAGTTTATCTAAAGAACAAGTTTATGACGGAGAAACTTCAGTTAAACTAGAATATGATTTTGATAGAGATATTCAAATAAGAGGAGCTTATATAGTTTTAAATGAAGAAGCAATTATCCCAGAAGATGCTACTCATATAGCGTTTTATGTATATAATGATGGTTATAAAGATGAAATGATAAAAGTAAAATGGAAAGATGCAAATGATCAAATAAAACTAGCAGTTATTCAAGACAATATTTCTCATGAAGGCTGGCAAGAAATTAAATATGATGTTACATCATTTGCAAAACCGCTTAGAATAAGCGATATTTACTTAGCTCAAGACGATATAAGTTCTCGAAATAAAGGTCAAATTTATGTAGACAGGTTTGGATATTACGTAAAAAGTACTTCTGTAGATAACAATATTAATATACCAGTAGATGTTAAAGAAAGTATTTCTGGCGATGAAATTAGCGGAGATGATACATTTAGCATTTCTTTTATTAATATTCTTGATAAATCAAACTATATGTTAAATGTGGTAAAAAATAAGCGACTAATACATAATATTAACGAAAAAACAGATTTAACAGTTGTTATAAACGAGAAAAATGAAGATTTTGACAATACTTTTGTAAAAGAAAAAAGCGGAGATATCAATGTAGAAGATAAATATCCAGTAATGAAAGTTGGAAGAATTAATCATCAGGTAATATATCATGAACAATACGATGTATATTCAAATAAATGGTGCACAATAATCACCTTAAATGTTAAACAAAATGGAATTAGAAAATCTGATGAAGAGCAATATATGCATTTTGAAAGCGATATTATAGATGACGAAACTGGAAATGTAATAATAGTATTAAATGGTAATTTGGATGATTTTTCTGATGAAAGGGAAAGAAATGTTTTTATTGATACTCTTTGTAAAATAATCGATGAAGAAAAGAAAAATATTACTATAGTTCAAACAGGCTACAACCAAGATGTATCAATGGAAAGAGGTATACCTGTACTAAACATAAAAGATACTAAAACAGCTTTTGAAGAAATTCATGATAGTAAATTTTTAAGAATATCTATTGTGGATGAAAAAAATTGTTACGAATATATTAATTCGTTATAAAACAAAATAGGAATTTAAAAAAGCAATTCTAAAAAGCACATATAACTTCGAACTCGAAGTTATATGTGCTTTTATGAGTTACCAATTAATTACATATTTAACTCTTTTTTATTCATATAATGGTTTTTCAGAATATGTTGTATGTAAGTATTTATGTGCTACATGACTTCCTGGTTTTTCTAGGAATTCATCATATAGCATTTTCATTACTGGATTTTCATGAGATTTTCTAATGGTAGAAGCTTCATCAATTGAATAAATAGCAGCTCTACGAAGTCCAGCAACATCAACGCTCATACGAGTCTTAGCAGATTTAATAGGTTGTCCTCCACCCATAATACATCCACCAGGGCAAGCCATGATTTCAATGAAGTGATATGGAGAATTTCCTTCTCTGATTTGTTGTAATAATTTACGAGCATTTGCTAGTCCAGAAGCAACTGCAATCTTGATTTCTTTTCCTGCAACGTTTAGGGTAGCTTCTTTTATGCCCTTTTCTCCCCTAACCTCTTTATACTCTACTTGTTCAACTGACTTTCCTTCTAACGTTTCAACAGCTGTTCTAACAGCTGCTTCCATAACACCACCGGTTGTTCCAAATATTGCGCCTGCTCCAGAAGCTTCGCCCATTGGATCATCAAATTTAGAATCATCAAGTTGAACAAAATCAATATTTGCTTGTTTAATCATTCTAGCAAGTTCTCTTGTAGTAATTACAAAATCGACATCTCTTACTCCGTCTACTTCCATCTCTGGTCTTGAACATTCATATTTCTTTGCTATACATGGCATAACAGAAACTACTGCAATCTTTTCTCTTTCGATTCCAAGTTTTTGCGCAAAATATGATTTGATTAATGCACCGAACATCGTATGAGGAGATTTACATGAAGATAAATGTTCTAGTTGATCTGGGAAGTTCTTTTCGCAGAATCTCACCCATCCAGGGCTACAAGAAGTAATCATTGGAAGTACTCCACCACTTGTAACTCTATCTATGAATTCGTTAGCCTCTTCCATAATTGTAAGGTCTGCTCCAGTATTTGTATCAAATACTTTATCAAATCCCATATTATGTAGTGCTGTACTCATCTTTCCTGCAACGTTAGTACCAATTGGTAATCCAAATTCTTCACCAAGTGCAACTCTAACAGCAGGAGCAGTTTGAACTACTACATATTTATCTTTATCATGAAGTAAGTTCCATACATCACTTATATTTTCTTTTTCATGAAGTGCACCAACAGGACATGCTTCTATACATTGTCCACAGAAAGTACAATTTGAGTCATCTAAGCTACAGCCATCTGCAGTAGAAATACAAGAAGTAAATCCTCTATTTACTTTTTCTATAGCACCTATTTCTTGAACTTTCTTACAAGTAGCTGTACATCTACTGCAAAGAATACATTTATTTGAATCTCTAACTATTGAAGGAGATTTATCGTCTATTTGGTAATCAATCTTCTCGCCCTCATAAACAACTTCTTCTACATTGTATTTTTCAGCAAGCTTTTGAAGTTCGCAGTTGCCATTTCTAATACATGTTAGGCAGTCTCTGTGGTGATTAGATAAGATTAAATCCAAAGTTGTTTTTCTAGCATCTTGAACGGCTTTTGTATTAGTGTGGACTATCATGCCTTCTTCAGCTTTTGTGATACATGAAGTTGTAAATCCTCTACGTCCGCTCTACTTCAACTATACACATTCTACAGTCGCCCACTTCATTAACTTCTTTTAGAAAACAAAGTGTTGGAATATCTATTCCATTCTTCATAGCAGCCTCTAGAATTGTAAGCCCTTCCTCACATTGAATTTGTTTTTCATCAATCGTTAAATTAATCATTTTTTAATTTCTCCTTTGTTACTACATGTTATTTGCTTCAAACAAGAAGCTTTCTTCATATATTTTCACAACTGGATTTAGTACACAAATAATAAATAAAAGATAAATAGCTACAAAAAATACTACTAGTAAAATAATTGTAATTATCGAAAACTTTTTATATAAATTGGATTTTTCACCAATTCTTTTTTTATTAAAATATAAATTGTATCCAATTAGAAAACACAATAAAGCAACACCGATTAATAATAGTATTGGTTTACAATTAATAAATGTACTTGTTGCCTGTGGAAGTGGCACACTATATGATTCAAACATATCTGAAATGATGCTTGAATTAGTGCAAAAATATGCTGAAAGCACAGTTATAACATCAAATGTTGTTAGAATGTTTACTGCGATTTTTTGTTTCAATTTAAAACCCCCTAATTATTTACTGATTGCCTTAAATGGACACTTGTCTGCGCATGTTCCACACTTGATACAAATATTTGGATCAATATGGTGTGGTGAACCTGTTTCGCCAGTAATTGCACTAACAGGACAATTTCTCTTACATAATCCACAACCTTTACACTTAGTAGGATCTATAACTATATTTGCTAACGCCTTACATGCACCTGCTCTACATTTTTGTTCTGTAACATGCTCGATATATTCATCTCTAAAGAATCTTAATGTAGCTAGAACTGGGTTAGGAGCAGTTTGTCCAAGTCCACAAACAGAAGCTGCTTTAACTTGATTTGCTAAGTTCTCTAATTTATCTATGTCTTCTATTGTGCCCTTGCCTGCGCAAATCTTTGTAAGCATTTCAAGCATTCTCTTTGTACCGATTCTACATGGATTACATTTACCACAGCTTTCAGAAACCGTGAAATCTAAATAGAATCTAGCAATGTCTACCATACATTTTGTGTTGTCCATCACGATTAATCCGCCAGAACCCATCATAGAACCGATTGATTGTAAGCTTTCATAATCGATTGGTGTATCTAAGTTTTGTGCAGGAATACATCCGCCAGAAGGACCACCAGTTTGAGCAGCCTTAAACTCTCTGCCGTTTGGTATTCCTCCACCTATATCATAAATGATTTCTCTTAATGTAGTACCCATTGGAACTTCTACAAGTCCAACGTTTACAACGTTTCCACCAAGTGCAAATACTTTTGTTCCTTTTGATGTTTCTGTACCGATTGATGCATACCAATCAGCACCGTTTAAAATAATCTTAGTAATGTTTGCATATGTTTCAACATTATTGATTAATGTTGGCTTTCCAAATAGTCCAACATTAGCTGGGAATGGTGGCTTAACTCTAGGCTGACCACGTTTTCCTTCGATTGATTCTAGAAGTGCTGTTTCTTCTCCACAAACGAATGCTCCAGCACCAAGTCTAATTTCTATATCAAATGAAAAATCAGAACCTAAAATATGTTCTCCCAAGAAACCATATTCTCTAGCCTGTTCAATTGCAATATTTAAACGATGAACTGCAATTGGGTACTCTGCTCTTACATAGATAAATCCTCTGCATGCTCCACAAGCATAACCCGCAATTGTCATAGCTTCTAGTACGCAGTTTGGGTCACCTTCTAGAATACTTCTATCCATAAATGCTCCAGGGTCTCCCTCATCTGCATTACAAACGATATATTTAACATCGCCTTGAGCGGCTTTAACAAAACCCCACTTTTTACCAGTTGGAAATCCTGCACCACCACGTCCTCTTAAACCGGAACGTGAAACTTCATCTATAACTTCATCTTGTGACATTTCAAATATACATTTTTCTAGAGCTCTATATCCATCAAAAGCAATATATTCTTCGATATTTTCTGGATCTATTACACCACAGTTTTTAAGAGCTATTCTCTTTTGCTTTTTATAGAATGTTAATTCGTCAAGACGATTAACTAGCGAACCATCAACGTCTTTTGCAAGAAGTCTTTCAACCTTGTTGCCACTAGCAACTGCATCTACGATTTCTTCAGCGTCTTCTGGCTTAACGTGGCTATAAAAAGTATCTTCTGGACGAATTATAACTATTGGTCCTTTTGAACAAAGACCAAAACATCCAGTTTGAATAACTCTAATATTTTGATATCCTTTTTCTTCAATTACTCTTCGCATCTCTTCAATTATTTTGGGTGATTTTGAAGATGTACAACCCGTACCTCTACATACCAAAATATGTTTTTCAATTGCATCTGTGTTAGTTCTAACACGAAGCTGAAGTTCTTCTCTTTTTTCGTCTCTTATTTTTTCAATTTCTTCTCTTGTTTTCATAAATGATCTCCTTTATAAAAAGAAATATGATTTAGCATCGCGATAAAATATAAATAACTTATCAATTTGAGTAATAAAACATAGTTTAATTCGGAATATTTTCAATAATCGATGAAATGGCTGGAGCTGCATTAATAAAAAACACAGGTAGACCACCATATAACACCGTAAGTAGTATAAATAAAGTCAACGATAACTGACCATCTGTATTATTTGATAACCATTTTGGTATATTTTTTAAACCAATAATAATGAGAATAATATCAACAAAAAAATATGGAATTAAAAACAGCCTGTATACATCCTTTCCATCAGACGGAAGGACTAAAAATAAAAGTGCCACAATAATTCCAATTAGAAGTTCGGCAGTTATGACTATCTGGGTTGTATGAATTAATGAACCTACCTCATCTTTTTTCATTTGTTATCACCACTCTATTTATTCTCTGCAATTATTTTATCAATTTGTTCATCTAGCATTTTAACGGTAGCATTTCCATAAACCTCATCGTTTATCATAAATACTGGTGCCAATCCGCAAGCTCCTACACATCTAACATCATCTAGACTAAATAATCCATCTGGTGTTGTCTTGCCTGCTTCAATTTTAAGTCTCTCTTTTGCTCTTTCAAAAATTGCTTGTGAACCTTTTACAAAACATGCTGTTCCTAAGCATACAGAAATTTTATATTTGCCCTTTGGTTCTAGAGTAAACCTTGAATAGAACGTGATAACTCCATAGATTTCTGCAACAGATAATCCAAGGTATTTAGATATTTCTTCTTGAGCTTCTCTAGGACAATATCCAAATCTTTCTTGAACTTCTTCTAATACTCCTATTAATCTATCTTTTTCTTTTGGATATTTTTCCAAAATTTTTTTAGTTTCTTCATTTATTTTAGCATCTCCGCAGTTCATAAGAACCTCCTAATTATTATATATTTAGTTGACTAACAAAATTAAAAAATCACATTTTTTCTCAACAATAATTTTATAATTTTTTAAAGAAATTTTCAACTAATTCCATCATTCGTTACCAATATTTAATCTAATAAAAAATAAAAACGCTCGGCAAAGAAGCCGAGCGTTTTTATCCAACGTTTTTACCCAGAGCAATAAGCTCTTCTAGGGTAATATTACTATCTAGGTTCTTCTCAAGGACTTCTTTTCTAAAAGAATGATGTCCCTGTCCGAACAAGTTGACAACCAGTAATGTATTGGAGACACCGATTGTCTGACCAATGCACTTGCCATCTAGATAAACGTCGTAGAAAATTTGCTTGCTACTAGTTTGTGGAATGTGATCAAGTGTACGATGGCTATCAATCTCTACGAATCTAATCATATAGCTTCCTCCCTTAAATTAACTTGAACACTAGCTGAAGTACGAGACCTACGATTGAAATGGCCAAGGCAATGTAGAAAGGTTGGTTGCCGTACCGCCTTTGGTAGCGGAGTTCTAGATAGTTAAAGTAATAAATCACCAACATAGAGAGAATCATTGCTGTAAGAAGGATCATTTTTTACACCTCCCTCGTGGTTTTTTATCGAGTAAAAATGTTACACAATTCGTGTAACGAATAACTATTATTTATACTTAAAAAATATCACAAAAACCCAACAATGTCAATAGATGTAGCACTACTCAAAACATATAATATTGAATTAAAAAAGTGAAAAAATTAGCCTTAAAAATTTTTAAAGTTACAACAATATTAAATATTTATTTCTTGTTTGACATTTTACAAATTACTATGATATTCTAACCTTGTATTATATGTAGTACAAAAGAGATTACATGAATAGTACAAAAGAAAGTAGAAAGATGGAGGTTTAAGTAATATGGAAAAAGGAAAAGTAAAATGGTTTAATGCAGAAAAAGGTTTTGGATTTATCGAAAGAGAAGGCGGTACAGACGTATTTGTACACTTTTCAGCTATCGCTATGGATGGCTACAAAACACTTCAAGAAGGTACAGAAGTTCAATTCGACATTGTTGAAGGTATGAAAGGTGCTCAAGCAGCTAATGTTACACCAATTACTCCAGAAGCAGTGTAGAAGTTCTTATAGATTATAAACCATCAGAGAAGCTCTCTAATTTTTAGAGAGCTTCTTTTTTAAGTTTATGTTACATAACGCCCTGTTTTATTGAAAAAATTGCGTTTTTTATGATATTCTTATTATGCATGATATGCGTAGAATTGTGCCTAAAATTATTTCAAAAAAGGGGTGAAAAATGTGGAAAACGAAAGTGCAATTGTTAAGAAAAGTTTAACCAAAAGAATAAAAGAGTTTTTCACAGCATTCATCTCTCTATTTATAAAAAAAGAAAAATGCTTGGATGAAGCAAAAAATGAAACTTATGACGAATTAATAAAGGTTAATGAAGACTATAATAAGCTTCAAAGAGCAATATCATTTGAAGGCTTAAAAGAAACATACGACAACTACAAACTTGGAGTTAATCCTACTGGAGGATTAATTGCAATTGAGAAAAGCACAGGATACGTTAAAGAAGATTACGATTTTGTTTGTAGAGTAAGATTTTTATCTTTATGGAGAAAATCCGCTTTTGCAAATTTAGACATGAAAGATGAAGAAAGCTGCGTTAAAGAATGTTTTTCCGATGAATCAAAAAACATTTATGAAGAATTAAAAGAAATTATGCAAAATCAGCTTACAACTACAGGAAACATAGATACTTTAGAAGTAATTAATAAAATGAAAGATAGCCCATATAAATGGGGACGTATTACTTCGAGAAGGCTTTTTAGAACTCAACCTTATGCTGAAACGGTAGCAAATTATTTTAGATGTATTACTCCAGCAAGTAAGAAACAAACTAAGCCAACATATTCTTTACTACAAGCTTTGTATGGTTTAGATTTAGATTAAAAGGGATGTACGAATGAAAAATCCAAAAATCTACAAGAACATTCAAGTTAATAAAGTTGAAAAAGGGATTGTCCCTATGAAAGACGCGAAAAAAGCTAGACTACTTAGGAAGATAAACAAAATCATTAATATTTTAATGATTGTGTTTGTTCCTCTTGTACTAGTTTTTTTGGCGTCTTTAATTCAGATTGAGGATATGTTCCAAACATTTACTTGGATGGGAAATAATTTTGGATTGTGTTTGTTAAATGTTATTTTTATTTTGACGGTTTATTTTTTATTACAGTTTATTACTCAGAAGTCAGCAATAAGTGTTTTCGTAATGTCGTTCTTTTATATGCTTTTCCCAATTATATCTAAAATCAAATTTGATTTAAGAGGAGAAGTAATGCTCGTTAATGAACTAGCTTATGCTGGAAACACAAAAGATTTACTTGTAATGATTGAAATGAGTGATGATTTACTACTTCGTATTATTCTTACAGTATGCTGTATTATTTTATTTACAATGTTAGTAGCACAAAGAAAATTTAGAGTTAATAGAATTACGAGTGGTGTGTTTGCAGCATTGTTTTTTATGCTATTTTTGTTTATCTTTTTTACACCTCTTACAAGCGCAAAGTTACTTAGAACTTTTGGTGCAAACGAATCAGTAAGATACTCACCTAATGTAATGCATGAAAAACAAGGCTTTTGGCTTGGCTTTTACTCAAACTATATTATGAATAAAGTCACAGAACCCGCCAATTATTCAAAAAATACTGTTTATAGAATTTTAGATAGCGTACCAGATGATGGAAATGCAGCCACACAAAAAGAAAAGAATGCTGTGTCGGAAGAAAATCCAAACATAATCATTATCATGAGTGAATCATTCTTCGATCCAATGGTTATTCCAAACGTTGAATATTCCGAAGATCCAATTCCTAATATGAGAAAATATTTAAAGAAATATGAAAGCGGAACAATGATAAGTTCAACATTTGGTGGTGGAACAGCAACCGTAGAATACGAGCTATTTACTGGTGAGACGGCATCTTTTCTACCTTATGGAACAGTACCATATACAGATTTTCCAAAATATCTTTCTAACGTTGAAACAATACAAAAAGTATTAAAAAATGTTGGATATGAAAATATCGCTTTACATACATACGAAAGCACATTTTACAATAGAGATGAAGCATATCCTAAGATGGGATTTGATACATTCTTAGGCTCTAATGAGCTTGAAGATGTATCGTTTTATGGCAAATATGTTTCTGATTTAACGATGAATAAAAACATTATTCATCAATTAGAATTACAAAGAAAAGATAATCACCCATTATTTATTTGGGCGCTAACTATGCAAAATCACACTCCATATCAAACAGCAAATTATTCAGAAGGATTTGACCAGATTAAAGTAAAGAGTGACTGCTTATCAAAAGCTGCTGAAGATAAATTAATTGCGTATGTTAATGGCATTAACGAATCAGATAGACAGCTTAAAAATCTAATAGATTATTTAGATGAATCAAATGAACCAACCGTTTTATTATTCTTTGGAGATCATCTTCCATCGCTTTATGAAGTGTATGAAGACACGGGAATGATTACTACAAAGGTTACAACCGATTGGGAAACAGAAGAATTATTAAAAATGCAGTCGGTACCATTTTTCATATATGATAACTTTAGTAATACCGAAGACAAAAAGCACGATAATTTGGTTGGAGCAGCGTTTTTAGGAAACAAACTTTTGAACTACACAAAAACCAAAAAGTCAAGCTATTTTAGATTTTTAGATACACTTCCTTATACAGCTTTAAGGGATAGACTTTTTGTAGATAAAGATGGCAATTATTTTGAATCTATAAACTCTGAAAGTGAGGCAAAAGCCAGTCAGCACAAGCTTTTGCAGTATGATATGTTATATGGAGAAAATTATGTAAAAGAGTACGAAAAAGGCAGATAATTTTTACCACTTCTTACAAATGTTTTTTATTGACATTTACAAGTTGAATAGATATTATTTAATATGTAGATTAATAAAATGTTACAAATTTTACAAAAGATGACTAAATTTTTAAAATACCTGTAACAATTGGTTAATATAAATACTTTGTAGAAGTGGGGGAAAGATATGGGAGAAGTAATTGTTATAACATCCGGAAAGGGAGGCGTTGGCAAGACTACTAGTGCCGCAAACCTTGGTACAGCACTTACTATGATGAATAAAAAAGTAGCCCTTGTTGATACCGATATTGGCCTTAGAAATCTAGACGTTGTAATGGGTCTAGAAAACCGTATTGTTTATGACATTGTTGATGTTGTTGAAGAGAATTGCAAATTAAAACAAGCTCTTATTAAAGATAGAAGATATGAAGGGCTTTATTTGTTGCCCGCTGCACAAACAAGAGATAAGAATGCAGTCAACGAAGAGCAAATGAAAAAGATTTGTGAAGAGCTTAAACTTGAATATGATTATGTTATTATTGACTGCCCTGCTGGAATCGAGCAAGGCTTTAAAAATGCAATAGCAGGTGCTGATAGAGCGCTAGTTGTTACGACCCCTGAAGTTTCTGCTGTTAGAGATGCAGATAGAATCGTTGGTCTTTTACAAGCTTCGGATTTACCAAAACCACAGCTTATCTTAAATAGAATTAGAACAAAGATGGTTAAGGAAGGACAAATGATGGATGCACAAGACATCGTTGATTTGCTTTCAATAAACCTTATTGGTGCCATTCCTGATGATGACAACGTCATCATTCAAACCAACATGGGTGAACCATCTGTTACAAATCCTAAATCACTTTCTGGAAAAGCATATATGGAAACAGCAAGAAGAATTCTTGGAGAAGATATTCCTGTTACAATTCCTGGTAAGAAAGAAGGCTTTTTTGAAAAAGTTAAGAAAATGTTCTCAGGAAAAAAGGAAAAAGCTAGAGTGTAGGTAAAACGAATAAGGAGGCTGTTTAATGGAATTAAAAGAGGTTTTCGAACCGATAATAAATTTCTTAAAGAACTTTCAAAAGAAAGATAAGGAAGAAGCGTCAAAGAATAAAGCAAAAGAACGACTACAACTTGTACTAATGCAAGACAGAGCTTCTGTTTCTCCAGACTTCTTTGAAATGATGAAAAAAGAGATTATTGAGGTTATTAAAAAATACATTGAAATTGATGAAGAAGCATTAGAGGTAGAACTTACTAGAGGCCTAGAAGGTCAAGAAGGTATGGGACCTGCACTAATTGCAAATATACCTATAAAAAATATTAAGCCGGTAGCTAGAAAAGTTGAAGTAAAAGATGGTGAAGAAGATCCAAACGTCGTAGCTCAGGCAATAATAGAAGAAATTAAGACTGTTTCAGAAGAAAAGCTTTCAAAAGAGACTGAAGGTGAAGCAGTAAAAGAAGAAAATATAGATAAAAAAGAAGATGCAAAAGTAGAAGAAGCAAAACAAGAAGAAAAAGTAGATTCTAAAGAAAACGTTCAACAAGCAGAAACTACTACTGAAGAAAAACACGATGAAGCTTCAAAAGAAGCAGAACCAGAAAAAACTGAAAACGTTCAAACAGCTGAAACAAAAGACGCTAAAGCCGAAATTAAAGAAAAAATTAACAACGTTAAAGAAGGCGTTAGCGAAACAATATCAAACGTTAAGAACAAAGCCAAAGAGGGCGTAAACAAAATGAAAACTAAAGCAAAAGCTAAAAACTAGGGAGTATTAAAACTCCCTTTTTTTATATTTTGAAAATCACATTGGTATATTACTACGAAAACGGCTTCCGCAGCAGCTTGTACTATTTACACCTCTCTTTTTTACAATAATAATTTTATAAAGACCACGGTGTAAAAATTATACAAGCTGCAATTGTGCAGATTGTTTTCTTTAGTAATATACCAATGTGATCATAAATAAAGGAAGTTGTAATGATTAAGAAGTTATTAAAGAATGTTGATTATGGAATTCTAATAGTCACAATACTTATTTTTGCAATTGGTATTGTTTCTTTAAAGAGCGCCACTGGAGGCGCTGGTGGAGATCCGTCAGAGTATACAAAGCAAATTATTTGGTTTGTTGTAGGAGTTTTTATGGCGATAGCACTAATGTTTTTTGATTATAAGCTATATAAAAAGTTTTCTGTTTTTATTTATTTTGCGATGCTTGTTTTGCTAGTTTTAGTTTTTAGAAGTAATCCTACAAATGGAGCTACGTCATGGTTTAAGGTTGGGCCGATAAGTCTTCAGCCAGCAGAGTTTTCAAAGATAATAATCATTTTAATATTGGCACATTTTATAGATTTTGCAAATGAAAAAAATAGTTTAAATAAGCCACTTTATATTTTGGCAATTATGGCATTAATTGCAATTCCGGTTTTATTAATTATTAAGCAACCGGACTATGGTACTGCAATTGTGTTTATGGCTATATTTGCAGTTTTGATGTTTTGTGGAGGAATCAATTACAAATATATAATAGCTGGAGTTTTAGCTGTAGTTATTGCGGTTCCACTTTTATATAATTTTGTACTTCCAGAACATGCAAAAAATAGAATTGATGTATTTTTAAATCCGGATTTAGACCCAAGAGGCGCAGGATATAATGTCATTCAATCTAAACTTGCCGTAGGCTCAGGACAGCTTACAGGTATGGGATTATTTAATGGAAATCAAACACAAATGGGACTTCTTCCAATGAAAACCACAGATTTCATTTTTCCAGTAATAAGTGAAGAAATGGGATTTATTGTTTCAGCAACTTTAATAGTTTTATATGGTACTCTTTTAGTTAGAATTATAAATGTAGCTCGTACAACAAAAGATAATTATGGCAAATTAATTGTAATTGGAGTCTTCTCTGTTTTCTTTGCACATATAATGGAAAACATTGGAATGTGCCTTGGCATCTTTCCTATTACGGGAATTCCACTACCATTTATTAGCTATGGTGGAAGCTCAATGCTTACTAATATGCTTTTAATAGGGCTTGTATTAAGCGTTTCGGCAAGACGTAGAAATTATGGATTAGGAAGGTGAAAAATTGTATATTCACAAACTTAAAATTGGAAACGTTGAATTAGATAATAATATTTTCTTGGCTCCAATGGCTGGAATTACCGACATGCCATTTAGAATCCTTTGTAAAGAAATGGGAGCAGGTCTTGTATATACTGAAATGATTAGTTCTAAGGGTATGTATTATAATGACACAAAAACTAAAAAAATAATGGAAATTGACCCCAAAGAAAGACCTGTTGCTGTTCAAATATTTGGAAGTGTTCCAGAAATTATGGGAGACATCGCAAAAGAAGTTTCTAAAACAGCAGATATTATAGATATTAATATGGGATGCCCGGCACCTAAAGTTGTAAAAAATAACGAGGGCTCGAAACTACTTTTAGATTTATCATTAATTGATGAAATAACTAAAGCCGTTGTACAAAACTCAACGGTACCAGTAACAATAAAGATTAGAACCGGCTGGAGCAAAGACCAAAATGTAGCCGTTGAAGTTGCTAAAATTGCCGAGAAAAATGGAGTTTCTGCAATTACTGTTCATGGACGTGCTAGAGAGGATTTCTTCTCCGGTGATATAGATTATGAAACAATTAAAGCGGTCAAAGAAGCGGTTTCTATTCCAGTAATTGGAAATGGTAACATTGTTGATGGACCATCTGCCAAAGAAATGTTTGAAAAAACCGGCTGTGACGGAATTATGATAGCAAGGGCTTCAAATGGAAATCCATGGGTTTTTAAGCAAGTAATTAGCTACTTAAATGATGGCACAATTGAAGAAAAACCAAGCAAAGATGACATAAAACAGATGATTTTGAGGCATTTAGATATGCTAAAAGAAGTAAAAGGCGAACATACGGCGGTTTTAGAGATGCGTAAGCAAATTGCTTGGTACATAAAGGGTTTCGAGAATAGCAGCAAAATCCGTAACGAAATAAATAAAATTGAAGATTTACAAGAATTAATAAACAAAATAAAAGAAATATGATAGAATATATCCGTATATAAAATTCTACAAAATCAGGTAAAAGGGGAAAATTTATGAATATTAAATTTTTAAATCAACCAAAAGATATTAATTTTATAGATATTTTAAATGACAAAATATCTAGCGGCAAGTTTTCAAAGGTATGGATCGTTGCCGGTTTTACAAAAGACAGTGCACTTGATTTAATATATGATGCTGTTTCTAAAGGAATAGAAAATGGCGTTTCGATAGAATGTGTTTTTGGAGTAGATAAAAAGAACACATCTAAAGACATGCTTTCTAAGTTCCTTGGCTTAGGCTGCAAGATACGTTATCATATTAATGCCGACGAAAACAAGTTTGAAAGTAGAATGTTTATATTTGAAAGCGATGACGATAAGTCATATGTGTATGTCCCAGGAAGCAAGCTTTCTGAAGGTGGTATAACACATAACTTCACAATAATTGAAGAAATTGAATACGATAAAAGTGAAAAGCTAGAGTTTAGTAAAGTTAAAGCAGCTCTAGAGAGTGGTCTTGCAAACGATCAATTCGCAGAGTTAGACGAAGAAAAACTTAAAGAGCTTGCAAGCACAGGTGAAATCGTAGCAAGAATTACCGAAAGAAAGATTCCTTCAATTAGCCAACTATATAATGGCTCTGAAGAAAAACAAGATGCTGTTGTTACATATGATGAAAATTCATCAACAGATTATAAAAATTTAGTTAATAAAGACATAGATATATCAATAGAAAGTGAAGAAACAATCAAGGTTCAAGACAGTTTAGGCGATGAAGTTGAACACAAAATTAAATCTAAAGAACCAGAGTCAGAAGAAAAAGTAATCACTAAAATGGTTGCTCCAGAAAAAGAGCCAGAATTTGATAACATCACTACTCTTATTATGGAATTGTCTAACCTATCTAGTGATGAAATAAGAATTCCTTCTGCAATTACGTCTAGTCTTACAAAATTCTTTAATTATCCAGATTTCTTCCATATGGAAAAGGACGAAAAAGATAATTTAAGAGAAACACAAGATATAATATTACAACTATTTGTTAATAAAGATAATACTGAAGTTACAGATGATAACGCAAAAATTATTTTCACAGCTAAAACAACATCGATTAAATCTGATTTATTAAAAGATGCAGATATTCAAGATTCAGATATCATGAGATTAATTAAAACCGATGCTAGCAAATATAGATGTGAAATAATTAAGAAAGATACTAATGAGTACGAGATTTGGCAAAATTTCTGTACAATTCAAATTAAGGGGACTTCTAAGAAAATAGGTGTATTATAAAAATTGAAGGGGCAATTCTTAAAAAGGAAGGATTGCTATGAAAGTCAAAGACTTAAACATTGAAAACAGACCTTATGAAAAATTATTTTCTAAAGGAGCTGAAACACTTACAAATGAAGAACTTCTGGCCATTATACTTAATAATGGCACAAAGCAAAAATCAGTTTTAGATATTTCAAATGAGATAATGACAAAGGATAAACAAAATATTGGTTTTTCATTTTTAACACAATATTCTATAGAAGAACTAATGACAATTAATGGAATAGGAAAAGTTAAGGCTATAAAAATAAAAGCTATGTGTGAATTTGCCAAAAGATTTAATATTGGCAAAGTAAATCAAAATGAAAGAATTAGTACACCAGAGCAGCTTAGCAAAGTGTTTATGAATGATTTAATAGACAAGCCACAAGAAATAGTTGAAACGGCAGTTTTAGATTCTAAGAATAGAGTAGTTAAAGTAATTACCAATTCAATAGGTTCTTACAATTCAAATCAAGTATTAATAAAAGACATTTTAGGAGAGCCACTT
>JAEEGL012251375.1_pt1 | contig 18606 bp, 13 predicted proteins | sample 9134231 | NCBI WGS metagenome assembly JAEEGL01 (sample SAMN16246548, study PRJNA631951) | gut metagenome | biome: gut microbiome; feature: rumen; material: fiber-attached | host: Bos | place: Iran: Karaj | collected 2018-10 | reverse complement strand
TGGATTCAGAACTACTTGAAGGCCGATGGCTACAGCATCACGCCGAAAGCTACGCAAATGTTGGCCGATTTCCTTGGCACCGACCTTCACAAAATCGCCAACGAACTGAAAAAACTCACCATCACCTTACCTAAAAACAAGAGCATTGATGACGCTGATGTGGAGCGTAACATCGGCATCTCGAAGGATTACAATGTCTTCGAATTGCAGAATGCCATCGGCAACCGCGATGTGTTGAAAGCTAACCGTATTGTGAACTATTTTGGCGATAATGGGAAGGACAATCCACTGTTGGTCACGGCGATAACGCTTTATGGCTATTTCACCAAAATCCTGAAATTGCACTTTGCCACCGACAAGTCGCAAGGCGCTTTGGCAAGTATGTTGGGCGTGAATCCGTTTTTCGTCAAGGATTACCAGTTGGCCGCCCGCAATTATCCGCCTGGTACTTGTATTCGCTGCATCTCCATCCTCCGCGAGTTCGACATGAAATCGAAAGGCTATGAGAGCGGCGAGGTGAGCGAGAAGGACTTGTATAGGGAAATGATTTTCAAATTAATGCACTAATCTAAGGGTCCCTGAGCCTGTCGAAGGGCCCGTAACTATTTATCAATATGCGCATTGTTGCACAACGAGTAACCCATGCTTCCGTCACGATTGACGGTAAAGTGAAATCGGAAATCGGCTTGGGAATGTTGGTTCTGCTTGGTATCGAGGAAGCCGACAACGAAGAAGATATCGAGTGGCTTTGCACCAAGTTGTCGAAACTTCGGATCTTTGGAGATGACAACGATTCGATGAATCTTGATATTAACCAGGTAGAAGGTTCGTTCCTTGTGGTGAGCCAATTCACCCTTCATGCCCTGACAAAAAAAGGCAATCGTCCGAGTTTCATCCGTGCCGCCCGTCCCGAGCAGGCGATTCCACTTTATGAATTGTTTCTGAAACAATTAGCCGAAATCTCAGGTCGCGAAGTACAATGTGGTGAGTTTGGCGCCATGATGGCGGTAGAGTTGCTCAATGACGGGCCTGTGACGATAATAATGGATTCGAAAAGGCGGGAGTAATCCTTATTCCACCACAATCTTCCGCGTTTCGCTACCCATAGTCACAAAATACATTCCTTTTGGCAGTTCCAACTTTTCTTTGCCCTTGATTTCCTTGGTCATGATGGTTTGGCCGAGGGCATTCGTGAGAGTCATGTTGCCTGTACCTTCGATGATTACATAACCTTTGGCCGGATTAGGATAGACTTTGAAGGTACTTCTATGGTGCTCGCAGATTTCGTCGTAAGGCATCGTGCAGAATACAGCTTCGGGACTCACTGGGGAGGCGTATTGCGACCGTGTTTCCTTCTTGCGCTGCGTGAAAATGTATGAAGTGCTCGGCATCAGACCTACAAACACAGGGGAGTCTTGCCAACCGTTGCCGTTAATGTTGTATTCGCAGCCTTCCACAGTTACAAGGGTGATGCTCGTGTCGGTGTTGCTCTCCATTTGCGGAGCTTCGGGCATGGCTTGCTCTGCCTTTCTGACGGGGCCGACCAACGGTGAAGTTATGGTTCCCTCGCAGTTTTCAGCAGTAACTTGCACGCTGATTAGCAGGTCAATGTCGTCCTCGGACAAAGTATAAGTCTGGAAAACAGCACCTTCGATGTTGGTCGTATCGCGTTTCCATTGGTAACTCAATTCGCCCAAGTCGGGAATAGAGGGAATTGAATTCAAATCTGTTATGGCGGCCAAGGTTTGCCCGAAAACAGGCTCGCCATCAATCTTGACTACGCCTGTCAAAGTGGGTGTAGTCGTTTGGCCCAAAAGGTTCTCTATTGCGCCGTAAGCATTCAACCTTCTTCCCGATGCGACCAATCCATCAAGAGAAGTCAGGTGGTCGGCACCATCGAAAAGAGATTGCCTTACGGATAGGCAGAAAAGGGCGGGGTCGCTCTTGCACACCTGCATCATTTCTTCAGGCAGAGCGGCATACATCAGCGCAATGGTTCCAGAAACTTGTGGGGTGGCCATTGAAGTTCCAGTGGAGTTGCCGTAATTGTTGTTGGGTGTAGTGGAATAGATGCTTGTGCCCGGTGCACCAATGTCGATGTTGTTGATGCCATAGCCTGCACCGCTATTCTTTACATCTTGCGAAGTAGTGTTGGTGATGCCTATCAGATAATTGCCAGGACAAGTGGATGGCACATCGCCGACCACATCGACATTCACATTTAAGTTAGGGCCAGCCCCGCAACTCAATATGCCGACATTGCCCATTTCGTCGTACATTGAGCACCAGATGGGATAATCATCGGGATTTCCGTAATCGACACCAAAGGATGAATTGGTGGACACGATGAAAGCACCTTCTTCGCCGTTGGTTTCGTTGTATCGGGCACGCATTTCCAAAGCATACGAATAGGCCTCTACAACAATGGATTCGTCGCTCGAACTTCCGCAAATGGACATGACTTTTACATTCCAATTCACGCCACAGACTCCTATTTCGTTGTTGCCCACCGCACCGATAATGCCTGAAACATGTGTACCGTGGTGACTACTGCCCACATATCCGTTGTGATTGTAGGCATTCCAACCACGATAGTCATCCACATAACCGTTGTTGTCGTCATCGATGCCATTGTTGGGGATTTCATGGGTGTTTATCCAACAATTCAGGTCTTCGTGGGTCCAATCGGCACCGCCATCGATGACGGCCACCACAATGGTGTCACCCGTGGCCGTAACACCGCCCGTGGTAAACTCTTCCCATGCTTGTGGCAAATTCATAATGGCGGGTGCCCATTGTTGGCCAAAGTACGTGTCATCTGGAATCGCCTCACGCAGCGTGATGTTTGTATGGTTGTTTTGGATGACACGGACATCAGGATTCTTCCATAATTGATCCATCTTTACTTCTCGTGATTCAGCCTTGTCAGCAATTTCGAAAAGCCAGATATTCAGTCTTTGTGACAGCAGTCGCTTGGGGGCAATGCCTGCATCGGAATTGGCGGCAAAGGTCGAAGCGTCTACGCCCTGTTCCAACCAAATGATGAATTCATTCTCAACATAAGTGGTTGATTCTTTGCTTTCTTGCGGCTTCTGCGCGTATGAAAACACAGACAAAGCCATTAAGGCCAAGATGAATAGTGGTTTAATGATTGTTTTCATGGGAATGTTATTATTTATGTTTCAGTTCGCAAAAATAATCATTTTCAGTTTACTGAATGCTTTTCCGAAAGATTTCAAAAGAATTGCCTATTTTTGCACTTTCATAAAATTTTGAATCTTAAATCTTTAAATTTTGAATCTTTGAATTTGAAGTTATGGAAGGTAAGCGATTAGAAAAAGTAAACAAACTGCTACTGAAAGAATTAGGCGATATATTCCAGAAGGAGCTGAAACCGAAAGTCCCTTCGTTGATGATCACCGTGACGCGTGTCAATGTCACTTCTGACCTTTCGTATGCGCGTGTGTATCTAAGTGTGTTCGGTGTGGACGAGAAGAAGAAGGTCGTGGAGGAAGTGGGCCAAAACGCCAAAGCCATCCGTGGCTTGCTGGGTAACCGCATCCGTCATCAGATGCGCGTCGTGCCTGAGTTACGTTTCATCGAGGACGACTCGCTCGACTATATCGAAAACATCGATAACCTGCTGCATCCCGAAAAGTGAGACTGCCGCTGTTCATAGCAAACCGTTACCTGCTGGCCAAAAAGAGCCACAACCTCATTAATATCATCACATGGATTTCCATTCTCGGTATTAGTGTCGGCTCGTTTGCGCTCATCGTGGTGCTGTCGGCTTTCAATGGCTTGGAGAAGGTGATTTCCTCGATGAACAACCGCCTCACTCCTGATTTGCAAATCTCACCAGTGAAAGGCAAGACCATCGACTTGACGGTTTTTCCTTTAGGTCAACTCAAAGATATTCAAGACGTTGATTATGTGATTCCTACGATTACCGAAGACGCGCTTTTCCGTGCCAATGACAAACAACATATCGGGCAGGTGAAGGGTGTTGGCTTGGAGTACCAGAATATTGACCGTTTAAAGGAGATCATTTCCGGTGATGGCACTTTGGTGCTTTCCGACGAGGACGAGCATGCTTTCGCCGTTCCTGGTGCCGGTGTGGCATGGTATCTTGGCATTAATGCCTATAATCCTTACGCAATGGTGCGCATCTATGTGCCCAAGCGTGGCAATGCCTCGCTGATGAGCCTCGAAAACAGTTTCAACTCCGATGTGCTGACTGTGCGTAGTGTATTCTCCACCGAGCAGGAACAAGATGAGAAATTGGTGCTAGTACCTTTCGATATGCTTTCGGAACTGCTTGAATACGAGGATAAAGCAACAGATGTTGAGATTTTTGTTGTGCCGAATTCAGATATTAAAAAAGTGAAGAAATCTGTGGTTGCCGTCATCGGTGCCGATTTTGCTGTGAAGAATCAACAAGAGCAGCAGGAAACGCTTTACCGAATCATGCGTTCCGAGAAGTGGGCGGTTTATGTCATCCTCACTTTCATCCTGATTTTGGCCACCTTCAATGTGGTCGGGTCTCTTTCCATGCTGATGATCGACAAGCGCAAGGACACGGAAATCCTGAAATCTATGGGCGCCGACAACCGATTGATTAAAAAGATTTTCCTGAATGAAGGCCTGCTGATTTCCGTGGCTGGCGGCATCATTGGATTGCTGTTGGGCATCATTTTGGTGCTTTTGCAGCAGCAGTTCGGTTTTGTGAAGTTTGGCACAGGGGGCAACTATGTCGTGGATGCCTATCCGGTGCTTTTGAAACTCAAAGACGTGCTGCTGATTTTTGCCACCATTCTCGTGGTTGGCTGCACTTCGGCTTTCTTTACTGTGCGTCATGCACTGAGGAAATCAAATTCGTCAAATCAATAAATTCCTTCACCGACAACTGCTCGGGCCGTTTGTTGAACACCTCGTTTTCGATGATTTCAGGGCTGAGCATGGGGCGTAGCGAGTTGCGCATGGTCTTGCGGCGCTGGTTGAAGGCCTGCTTGATGATGCTCACAAACAGCTTCTCGTCGCAGCTCAAGTCGGTTACTGCATTGCGCCGCATTTTGATAACGGCGGACTTCACCTTCGGTGGCGGGTTGAAAACATTCTCGTGAACGGTGAAAAGAAAATCGATGTCGTACCAAGCCTGCATCAGCACACTTAGGATGCCGTAGGTCTTGCTGCCTTCCTTGGCGGCCATGCGCTCTGCCATTTCCTTTTGCACCATGCCCACCACTTCAACCACTTGTTCCTTGTATTTCAGCACTTGGAAGAAAATCTGACTACTGATGTTATAAGGGAAGTTGCCAATGATGGCCATGTTTTGTTGGCCAAATTGGCTGAGGTCGGCGCGAAGGAAGTCGCCTTCGATGAGCCGTTCGCCGAGCATCGGGAAATGTTTCTCCAAATAGGCGATAGACTCCTTGTCGATTTCGATGACATGGAACTTGTCGAGGACGCTTTGCACCAAATACTGGGTCAACACACCCGTGCCGGCACCCACTTCGATGACGCTCTCCACGTCGGGCGACAACTGCTCCACAATGCGTTGGGCGATATTCTGGTCGGTCAGGAAATGCTGGCCTAAGGCTTTTTTGGGTCGAACTTCGTTCATTATCAGTTGTTCAGTTTGTAGTTGTTCAGTTATTCAGTTGTCCAGCCAACTCTAAACTGAGTAACTGAACAACTGAACAACTTACAACTTTCTATAGTTTTTCTTCGCCTGAGCGGTATAAATGCTCGTCGGGTATTCGTCAATCAACTTCTCGTAATGCTCTCCCGCCAAGGCTTTGTTTTTCAATTCGTTTTGTTCGATTAATGCAGCGTGCATCAAGGCAGCATCGGCCATGTAACTTTCGGGGTACTGCTCCACAATCTGTAAAAACAGTTGTTCGGCATTGGCAAAATCTTTCCGCTTTTCTTCGATCTCTCCCTTGCGGAATAGGGCGTGAGGCTTACTAATTTCGTTGCCCGTGGCGATGATGTCGTCGAGTAGGGCGAGGGCTTCGTCTTCGCGTTGCTGGTAGATTCTGAAATCGGCACGTGCCAAACGGTTGAGTTCCAAGCCCAAGGTGTCGACTTCCAAATTGTCCTTGATGACGAGCGAGAGCGTCATGGCATCGTTGGCGATGAGTTTCGATGTGGCGGCTTTTAGCACCTTCAATTGACTCTCGGCCCATTCGTATTCACCGATGAAATAGCGCAGTTGTGCATTTTTGAAGCGGGCTTCGTGGCCCAACGGTTCTTCTTTCAGGCTCTTGTCGACTTGGCTGTAGAGCAAGGTGGCCTCCCAAACCTCGTCTTTGTGGAGATAGATGTCGGCCAACTCTAATTTCAGTTCAGCCTGACCTTGTTTGCTGTTCACTGTCGCTATGGTGTTGGTAAGCAGAGCGATGGCTTCGTCAGTTTGGTCGAGATGATAGGCCATAATGTCGGCCTGGATTTGTGTGAGTTTGGCCAAGTCGTTGGTGTTGATGTCATTATAGGCTTCCTCGATACGCCGTGATAGTTTTTCGTATGCCTTAGCGTCATTTCGGTTCTCGGCTTTCAATTTCAGGTAGTCGGCTTTGATGAGTCCCGTGAGGGCTAGTCCGTAGAAGGGATTGCTCTTGCCTTTGTCCAAAATGTAGTTGTAACCTTCCTTCGCAATATCGAACTGCTTATTATTTAGGCAGATACTCGCCAAGTTGTGGATTTGCGCATCTTGGTCGTGGGTCTTGCGGTCGATGCTTTGGCATTGTGCCAAGGCAATGTCGTAGTCTTCTTGTTGCAGGGCAAACCAAACGAGGAGCTGGGCATATTCAAGGTTGTCGGGATGTTCTTGGGTTTGTTTCAGCAAGGCGATGCGCAACTCGTCGGAGATGCTGTTGTTTACATCGTAAAACAGCATGGTTTGCAGGCGGTTGCGGACATTGTTGTATTGCCCGGGATGTGTCTCCACCTCCTTGAAATAGTATCGGAAAGCATCCTGATAGTTGAGTGACGACAGGCTGAGATTGGCCTGGTCCATATAGAAAGTCTCCTTGCCTTCGAGGAGCGTGTTGCCTTTTTCGAAAATGGCCATGGCCATGTCATTCAGGTTTCGGGCTTGCAAGGCATAACCATAGTTTCTGATGGCGTTGGCGTTGTCGGGCAGGTTTTTCTGTATCTCGTTGAATTGCTTTTTGGCTTTGTCGGTTTTGCCTTGCAAGGTGTAGATATAGATGAGGTCGGTGTCGGCTCTGTAGTAATTGGGGTGCTTTTTGGCATACGCTTTCAGCTCCTTTTCGGCTTTGTCGTAGTCTTTTAATTGGATAAGACAATCAATATATTGCTGAAAATGAGATAGTTGTTCTGTTTTTTCGAAGAGTTGAAGGTATAGGTCACGAGCCTTCTCATAGTCTTGGTCACGGTAGGATTGGCTGGCTAACTGCTCGTCGATTTGGATTTGCTCCTTCTGCTGTGCATCCATTCTCTTTCCTTTGGCCTTCGAGTTGGCTTGACCACTCACCTGGAGGATGAAAGCAGCATTAATCAGGAAAATGAAAAACCAGCGTAATCTCATGGCCAAAGTCATTTTTGTTTTTTCAGGGCGTTCAAGTCTTGTTGGCAACTGCTGAAACGGTCTTGGAAATAGCGTACCTGATTGCCTAATTTGTCGACATATTCGGCCTCTTTTTCAATGTAAACCGTTACCAAAGAGTCAGCTATGTAATGGCTTTCGGCATCGGCCTTGAGGCGGTCGAGCTGGAGTAGGGTGGTGTCCATGTCGGCTTGCATCAAAGGCTTGGTGAACTTGAATTGCTCGATATAGGCTTGCACCAATTGTAGTTTTTCGAACGACTTGTCCACTTGTTCGGGGCTTTGGTATTGCAACAAGGAGTCGCAGGTCATGAAATCTTTTTGAAGGGTCACAAACTCCTTGGCTTCGATGTCGTTCAGGGTTTTGGCATCGGCTTGCACTTGTTTTTTCAAGTTGTCGATCTTGTCTATGTTGGTCTCAGGTTTGCTGTTGCAACTGCCCAATGCAAGTCCTGCGCCTAACAAGCCGCAAAGGAGCATCGATTTTGTCATTAATCTCAGATTCATAATAGTTTCTTTTGAATGGAGTGCAAAGATACGCATTTTGGCGGAAACTGGATTTTATGATATAAAAAATCCCGACTATCAGGACGATGGTCGGGATTCGTTTTATGTTGCGAATTGCTTATTCGGTGACTTCGGCTTCGACGGGAAGGATGGAGACGAACGACTTGCCTTCTCTCTTCTTCTTGAATTCGACGATACCATCACATAAAGCATATAATGTGTGGTCTTTGCCCATGCCGACGTTCTTGCCGGGATAGTGCTTCGTGCCGCGCTGACGAACGATGATGTTGCCAGCGATGGCGGCTTGTCCACCGAAAAGTTTCACTCCGAGTCGCTTACTAGCTGACTCACGACCGTTCTCGGAACTACCTACACCTTTTTTGTGTGCCATATCTCTTTAGTTTTTTCGGGTTTTTAATCAATGATGCTTTCAATTTGGATCTTGCTCAGATACTGACGGTGACCGTTAGATGTCTGATATCCTTTTCTTCTCTTCTTCTTGAAAACGATAATCTTGTTGCCTTTGCAGTGCTGCAGCACCGTGGCTTCGACATTGGCGCCGGCTACCGTCGGGGCTCCTACTTTCGTCGAACCTTCGTTTCCAATTAATAATACCTTGTCGAAAGAAACCTTGCTTCCTTCTTCTTCATGCAGTCTGTTGACGAAGATTTGCTGACCCTTCTCAACTTTGAACTGTTGTCCTGCGATTTCTACTATTGCGTACATTTCTAGATATCTTTAAATTAGATACTGACTCTCATTTTTTTTTCGGACTGCAAAAATACAACTTTTTTCAATCGGTCAAGTCTTTCTTTTCTTTTTTCTCAATATTTTTCTCAAAAAAGTCGCCTATTGTTTTGTAATTATTTGAAAAACAATATGCTGCAATTTTGAATTAATTCACCGAAAAGTCCGTTTTCATTAATTACGGCGGTTTGTAGCCTCGTTTTTTGTGGTTTTTAGGGATATTAATAAGGTATTAATGGCGGCTTTGTTGATTATTTGGCGGTTCGTGTTATAAAAATTCGTAATTTTGCAACCTCTTTCGCGACATTCATTAATGGATCAAGATCAAATCAATATCCAAATCGAGAAAATGAAGGCTGGCGACCGCGAGTCGTTCAACCAGGTTTTCCGCCGCTATTATTCCCCAATGGTTCGGTTTTGCATCCGTTATGTCGCCGACTCCGATATCGCTTCCGAGATTGTACAGGATTTGTTCGTCAAACTATGGTCGAATCGCGAGAAGATTTCGTTCAACACCTCTTTCGAGTCCTATATGCTGACCTCGGTGCGCAATTCCGCCCTCACCTATATTAATAAGGAGCGCTCCCATGCAGAAGCGAACCTCCGCATCTACTCAGAAGACTCGGACAGCAACGACCCCTCTGAGACCTTGCAATCCAACAACTTGGAGGAATCGTATCGCCAAATCTTGAAGAGCATGCCAGAGAAACGTCGCGAGGTGTTTCTCGCCAGCCGTTACGATGGCTTGAAATACTCAGAGATTGCTGAAAAACTGGGCATTTCGCAGAAGACGGTTGAGGCTCAGATGAGCGCCGCCATAAAGCAGCTGAAAGACGGTCTGAAGGCGTACCTTTGATCCTTGTTTTGTGACCTCAGGGTCGAAAAAAAAAAGGCAATTTCTGAGTTTGTCTAAGGGCCACAAATTTTTTTCAAAAAAATTCCAAAATATCTCGTTTTTGACTAAGGGTAAAATCAAAGTTATTAGTCATATAGGTGTAAATTTGAAGAAGAACGGTTAGATGAACCCGGTTGACAAAAAATATGAGGATTTGGTCAAGAGCTATCTCAGTGGGCAGCCCGCTCCCGAAGAGGCTCTTGAACTACTTTCTTGGGTCGCCGAGTCGGAAGAAAACCGTGAGTATTTCAAGTCGCAGAAAGATGCCGATGAGGTGTGGAACCTCACCGATTTCGCCATGCCCGACGACGCAGCCCTGGATGTGGACGCGGCCCTTGATGTGGTCAGCGAGAGAATCGAATCCACGAATGAAACCAAGACGGTGGAGATGCCTTGGCTGCGCAGGAATTACAAGTATGTGGCTGGCGTAGCTGCCGCTTTCGTCGTGGCCTTTTTCTTGGGGTTCCTCATCACGAATCATTCAAATTCGACCGTTACGGTAGCATCGAACGAGCAAAACCTCGAAACGCCGATGCTGTTGCCCGATGGAACTTCGGTGACCTTCGATGGCAATGCCGCAATCACCTATCCCAAGCAGTTTGCTAAAACGACTCGCTCCGTTAGCTTTGAAGGCGTGGCCAGTTTCGACGTCGTGGCCAACGAAGAGCAGCCTTTCGTCATCCATTGCGGCCGCATGGACGTGGAAGTGCTGGGCACCTCCTTCCTGCTGAGCGCCGAGCCTTCTGCCGACAAGTATTTCGTTGACCTGTATACCGGCAAGGTGAAGATGACCGCCCTTGACGAAAAAGGAAACGAAACTTCGCAGCTGATTCTCCTCCCCGGCGAGCGTGGCGTCTTTGACCTCGCCCAAGGCGAACTGAAGACGATGACTTATCCCGAGGTGAAAGCCGAAGAGCTGAAGAGCGAGCGCGTGCTCGACTTCAACAACGTCTTCCTCTCCACCATCGTGGAAGCCCTCGAATATGTCTATGAGGTTGACATTGAGCTCGATGAGGCCTATGCATCTCAGAAACTCACCGCCCGTTTCAGCGACCAGGAAAGCATCGACGAGGTGCTCGAAACCATCGCCGCGGTGTTCGATTTCACCCTTACCAAGCAAGACGGCGTCTATCAGATTCACTAATCATTTCCGACCCTTTTCTAAGTTTTTAGGAGAAAATAGGCGTTTTCTCGTTTTTTTGTCGTACTTTAGCCGCCTAATAAGACCTTATCGGAATGATTTTTTACAAATTGATTCTAAATACTGAGAAACAGGCGAATAGGCATCTGGCGCTGCGGCTGCTTCCCGTGCTGTTGCTGTTTCTCCTCTCCTTTGCCGCCCCTCAAAAGGGCTTCTCCCAATCCTTCAACCCCTTGATTTCGTTCTCGGTTGAGTCTTGCTCCTTGGACAAGGCCCTTGAAAAACTGTTTGCGGATTACGAAATTAACGTCGCATTCAGCAAGGCGGAGATGAGCAAAATCCAAATCGAGAAGTATGCCTGCACCTACAAATCGGTGGAGGAGGTGCTGACTGACCTGCTGAAAGGCACCGACTACGGCTTCAAGAAAATCGGCAAGCAGTATGTGATCCGTAAGAATCAAGTGTTGGTGAATGACCCTGTGGCCGTGGTGACACCACCTGCCGAACAACAAATTGTAATGTTCAGACCGGAACCAGGAGTTGTGCCCAGTAAGACTGCTGACACGATTTATATCGTTGATTCAGTGAAGATTATCCGTACTGCGATGCGTCACGACACGACGGTCGTGGTGAAGCGTGAAGTCGTCACGGATACTGTTTATGAGGTGAAATATGAGGGGTGGAAGTTCTTCCGTCCTCATTTCCAGGATACTGGATGGTTCATCAACCCCTCGTTGACTTTGGCAGCACCTTATTTCCGTCATGCCAACGCTGTGCCGGAAATCGAAGACGGCTCCGTCGACATCCTCCCCAGCTCAGGCTTTGCTGTCGGCGTGGACGGCGGCTATAAGTTTAACAGGCTGAGCGTTGGCGCGAGCCTGGCCTACCGCTCGGTGCGCTATCGCTTTTTGATGGAAAAGAGGGAATACTCCGGCGACTATTATGTGAACGACACCCTCGACACCTATTACACCGTGCATCCCGCTGGCGACACGACCTACCAATACGTTTTGGATTCTACCTATGTGCCGCTGACCATCACCAACTACGCCTATCGCGACGTGAATCGTCTCGACTACTTGAATGTCGGCCTGTTCGCTTCGTTCGATTTTGTCAGGATGGAGCATATCAGGGCTTTCGTCAAGGCGGGTCTTTCATTGGATGTCCTCGTCGGTCAAGGCGGCTCCTTTATGGCCGACGCATCGCCCTATCACACCTCCATCGAAAGGGCGCAGGTGAAGCCCGTCCGTTTCTCCTTCTATGGTGGTTTGGGCGCTGCCTTCAAGGTCGCCAATAGCCTTGAGTTGGTTCCCGAAGTGCATTACCGCGTGACTTTCGGCTCGCTCTATCGTGTCGATTATCCTTTTGACCTCAAGATGCGTTCCGTGGATTTCCGTTTGGGACTCATTTATTATTTCTAAGCCATGAAGCCGCTCAGGTCCATAAGATGTCTTCTGCTCCTGCTTTTGCTGATGCAAGGCGTGATGGGTGTGGCGCAGCGTTATGTCCCCATCCAAGGGGTGGTGGATTCGCTGCTGATGTTGCCTAGGCTGGGTGGCGATTCGGCTTATCTGGTGAACGAGTCGTTGACGGTGGTTGAAGGCGGTGACTTGCGCGTGGCTGCCGGCACCAAGATGTATTTTGCACAATCCGCCGCCTTGCGTGTGGATGGCGGAAGGCTCGCTTTGGACGGACAGCAGCATGACTCGATTTATCTCTTGTGCTATGAGTTTTCGCAAGACTGGGCGGGCGTGCAGGTGAAAAACGTCTCCTTGGAGGACTCGATACGGTTCCGTTATGTGGGATTTGTGGGCGCCCTGACGGCCCTGACGGCGACAAACTGCGAGCAAGTCACGGTCAGCCACTGCTCGTTCAACAACTACTATGCGGGCAAAGGCATTGAAATAACGGACTGCACACTATGTCGTGTCGACAGCTGCCTCTTCTCGCAATGCATCTCGGGCATCGAGTTGAAGGCGAGGGCCAGCAATAGCACCGAGAACCACTTCACCCACAATATCTTCGACCAAGGGCAGATCAACATTGAGATTGCCAATGTGGGCTATGGCGTCAAATGCAACGGCAACCATGTCTCTGGTAATTACTTCGAAGGCGCAGCCACGGCCATCAGCTTTGAGACGGTAGGCGGCATCTCCGACCAGGTGGCCGTCAACTTCATTGAAAACAACCTCATCTCCTCTAATCTGCCCGAAAGCGGCGGAGGCTATTCATCGTATGGCGTCAAGGCGGCCATGGACTCATTGGTGATTCGCAACAACTTGTTTTGGCGCAACGACGAAGCCGTCCGCATGATGCGTGTATGCCATCTTTTCTTTAAGCACAACACCTTCTACGAAAACGGAATGGTGCTCTCCAACCTGCTTCCTTCTGGCTCGGCGGTCTTTGAGGGCAACACCATCAGCGAGGCGAAGAACAGGATTGTCAGCTTTCCATCGGGTAGGTCGAGGTTGAATGGCAATAATTTCTTGCATTTTAAGAAAGACGAGATTATGTTCGCCAATCTGTCTTCCGAGGATGTTGATATGCGCGGCAACTATTGGGATGCCGACACAGTGGCCGAAATCGAGTCGATGATCCTTGACAAGCATGACACACCTACGTTGGGCGAAATCATCTACGACGGCTACCTGCCCGAATGCGACACCACAGCTCCCGTCTCGCCTCCGTTTGAGGTGAAGAAGCAGTTTGTGAACAACCATTGGCGGGTCTCGTGGGAAAAGAATCCTGAGAGTGACGTCGACCACTATATGTTGTTTTACGGTAACTTCAACTATTACAAATTCTCCCACCATACGGGCGCCATCTATGGAAACTCCTGCACGCTGACACCTCAGCAGGCGGGAAACAACGTGGCGGTGGTGGCCTGCGACCGTGAGTTTGACCCCTCGGTGTATGCCTCCACGGGGCAGAGTGCCTATGCCTTTGCGTCGTATTATCCCTATGCGGGTCCCGATGCTTCGATATGCGCCCCTACGCCGAGCTATACCCTCGACTCCGCCAATATTCCCTACACCTATAGCGGCTTCGTGTGGCGCACTTCTGGCACAGGTTATTTCAGTGACTCGCTGTCGTTGAGGCCCTCTTACCGTCCTTCCGAGGCCGACTTTGAGGCTGGAGAGGTGATGTTGACTTTGCGCGTCGTCAACAACGGCGTGGTGAAGACGGATGCCATGAAGCTGGTGCTCCACAAAGAGTTGAGTGTGTTTGCCGGTGAAGACTATTTTAGCGGCATGGACTTGCCTATACTGCTCGACCGCGCCGAGGCCTACAATTATGATTCGTTGCGCTGGCGCTCGTTGGGCGATGGACGGTTTGGTGACATCCATACCCTCCATACGATATATTATCTTGGTGAGCAAGATCGGGAGCAGGGCTTTGTGGATTTGGTGTTGGAAGCCTGGTCGGTGTGTGGCCATGTCTCCAGTAGGGTGCATTACGACCTGCTTAAGGTGTTTGCCCTCGAAGGGAAGACCTGGCTAAAAGGCGTGGAGCTTCCTAACACGCAGGTGATCGCTGCTTCTATGAGCGACGAGAACCAGTTTATGTCAGGGTTCTACCGTACCGTTTCCGATGCCGAAGGCGCTTTCCGTTTTGTGGCTTTGTTGCCCGACACCTATATCCTGTATGCCTTCCCCGACACGGTGGACATGGAATCCGCCGGATGCTATTATCTAGGCGAATTGCAATGGGGCGAGTCGAACATGATAGAGGTGGACGGCGATGTCTATGATGTGGATATCGAATTGCCGATACGTGAGTCGGGCTTCAGTTGGGGTGAAGGCCGCATCGGGGGTGTTTTTGAGCTACCCGAGACACCTTTCAAGCCCCGTGATTTCTATTGTCAGTCGTGGCTGCGCGAAGGCGAAGCCGACGCATATTGCACCGAGGGCCTCTCGAACGTGGGCATCTTGCTGCTCAACGCCACCAAGCAACGCGTTTTGGGATTTGCCTTGACTGACCATGAAGGCAAGTTCAACTTTAGGAATCTGCCGTTTGGCACTTATTATGTGATGGCCGACTTGCCACGCTATGGCCATGGGATGTGTGAGGAGATCACGCTTTCGCCCGACCAGCCTTCTGCCTTGGACCTGCATCTGTTTATTGATGAGGGTAAGGTGAAGATGAGGCCGCAAGACCTACAGGAGGTAGTGCGAGAAGTCAGCATCTATCCCAATCCTGCTGAAAATGAAATCACCCTTGGCGGCTTGGAGGAACAAGCAGAATATGAGGTCAGCGTTATGAATAGCTTGGGCGCGACCTTGCTGAGCGAACGGAAGATGCAGACCAACCTGTTGGGTGAGTGCGTCATTGCTGTTGACGATTTGCCCGTGGGCGTGTATTTCGTTCGCTTGTCCAACGCTGCCGAAACCTTGATGGTTAAATTTGTTAAACGATAAATAACAGAAAATGAGAAAGTTACTGACGATATTTGCCGCTTTGGTGTTTGCCATGATGTCGTTTCATCAGGCTCAAGGTCAAGCTGTGGTCAGTGGCAGAATACATGAGCAAGACCATGTGACACCCATTGTCGGTGTTTCGGTACTTTTTTCGGGAGTGGACTCCCAAGGTAATACGATCGACTATCAGGCCGTAACAAATGCATCTGGGCGTTTCGAGCGTGTCGTCGACGATGGCGTGTATTGGGTCTCGGCTTTTGCCGAAGGGTATCAACCAACTTCATGGATAGATTCCTTAAGGGTTGATAGCGGTTCCCTTCCCTTCGAATACGATACTTTGGTTGTGGAGTGCGATACGCTGACGGGCATTTGCGACTCTTTGTATTTGGTTTACAACACTCAAACAGGACAATACGACACCTTGTATTATCCCTACCCTGAGATTCCAAACATTAATATGATTTTGCATGAGATTGTGGCCCCCGTACATTATGTCGCGGCAAGGCTTTACTCCGCGAATATGGTGCGTGTCAGCTGGTCACGATATGCCTCGGTGTTGTACGAGGACTTCGAGACGGGCGATTTCAGCAAGGTCAATTGGGACAACATGTCGCCTTACCCTTGGACCATTAGCGACGAAGGTGCCTATGAAGGCAGTTATTGCATGCGGTCGTCCTGTCAAGGCGTGAGTAATGGCATTTCGCAAATCGAAACGGCGGTTTACATTCCTTTTGACGGTGAGATGAGCTTTTATGGCAAAGTTTCGTCGGAAAACAATTGGGATAAAGGTAGTTTCTATTTGGATGGCGTGAAGAAAATGGAGGTCTCGGGCGAGACGGACTGGACGCTTTACGTCTTTGACGTTACTCAAGGCGAGCATGTGTTTCGCTGGATTTACCAAAAGGATAATTCTACGGACGTCGGCGACGACTGCTTCTATGTGGATGCCATCCACTTCGGTCAAGAGGTTGCCGAGGTGGAACGCTCGCTCCGTTATTATGACTTGTACCGCCGGCGTGCCGACCAAGCCCCAGAGCTGTTGGCCTCGCATCTGACGGACACGGTCTACATGGATACCAGGTGGAGCGGCCTGCCGTGGGGAAGGTACAGCTGGGGCGTGACGTGCTACTACGAGGGCAACCGCCCCTTCTCCGATACCACTTGGTCGGTGCTGCTCGACAAGGACATGACGACCACGTTTGAAGCGAATGTCACCACCAATACGGCAATGCCCGCTTCGGGAGCCATGGTGACGCTTTCTTCTCTTGGACATGCCTATCAAGCCGCAGCCGATGCCAACGGACATCTGGTTCTGTCTGACGTGTATCGCGACCAATACGAACTGCGTGTACACCTTGACGGCTATGTGGATTACGTCTCTGAGCTGTCGGTTCTCGAACCGCAGCAGGTCGACGTCGAACTCTTGGAGGCTGTTTATGGCATCGACAGCTTGTATGTATCGTCTACGGGCTTCGCGCTGTGGCAGCTGAGCGATACGCTATACCGTGACTTGCAGTATGTGGAGTTGAGGCTGAATGGCCAAGCAGCAGGCATCGCAACGGGGACTTCGTTCCAGTTTGACGTCAGCGGATTGACGCCTAGCGACACCTGCTGGGCCGAGGTGCGTCCCGTCTATCTCTCCGACTCCTGTGCTTGGCGCTCGACGGAGTGGGTGTATCGCCCCTGCTCCGATTATCAGGGAAGCGTAAATGGCTTACAATGGTCGATCAACAACGACGCGGTGCAGCTTTCGTGGGAGATGCCCGAGGGCGATTCTATCTTAGGTGCTCATCTTTACCGCGATGGCGAGTTCCTCGCATTTGTGGAAGGCAACACCTTCCTCGACCAAACCGTGGTGATGCATGGCGAAGTGACCTACTGCCTGCGTTTGGTGTATTACGGCGCGATGGATGGCGGCTATTATTCCATGTCGTGTGAGGAATGTGCCGTGGCTTCGTTCCCGTTGTTCTGCGACCCGCCGGTGAACTTGGAGGGCGAGAATTATTACCATAGCGAAACGGACTATGGTGCCTTGATTTCGTGGGGCGAGCGCCCTGACCCTGTCCAGAGCTGGCTGTATTACGACAATGGCGTCTACAAACGTTCTTTGGGTGGCGACAACGAGCCGATTATCTTCTGGAGCATCCGCTTCGATGCCGCTGATTTGGAAGACTATGCCGGCACCTCATTGAAGAAGGTCTCGCTCTTCGACGTGGGGGCAGGCACCTATCAGCTGTGGGTATATGTGGGTGGCGAGACGGCGCCGCGCACCTTGGTATGGTCGCAAAACATGACCTTAAGCAATGCCCACGACTGGCATGAGGAAACCATCAATTCTGCCGTTGAAATCCCAGAGGACGAGCCGCTGTGGATTGTCGTAGGCCAGCAAGGCCTGAGCCGTCCGGCTGCCGCTTGTGCCGACCAGGGCAACCCCAACGGGCGTTGGGTCTCGCTCGACGGTGAGCATTGGCTGGATTTGGCCGTCTTCAACATGCACTACACTTGGATGCTGCGCGCGTATGTCTCCAACCGATCGGGGAGGATGCGTCCCTTGGATGCCGAGGGTTATGCCTTGCAGCAATACAACCTCTATCGTGGGTACAACCCCATGGAATATCAGCAGGTGGCGACCATCCCCGCCGTCGAGGGCCAGGCTTTCTATCAATATCGTGATGTGCTGGTGGACGATGACCACGGCGAGTATTATTATCGCCTCACCGCCGTCTATCTCTCCGACGATGACGAGACCTGTGAGTCCGACTTCGCCACGGCCTTGTATGACCCCGATGTGCAGTATGTTTATGTTGACGACAACTGGTCGACGGAGGAAAGAGCAGAGGTCTCGCTGAAACTCTATCCCAATCCTTCCAACGGACAAGTTACCATCGAGCAGGAAGGAATGCAGAAAGTGGTGGTTTACAATGCCTTGGGGCAGTTATTGCTCGACAAAGAAATCGCTGGCGACGTCGTGCAACTGGATTTGTCGGGATTGGGGAATGGCTTGTACTGGGTGCAGGTGATGTCGCAGAGCAGAATGGTGACGCGACGTTTTGTTTTGTCTCGTTGAGCATTGCCCTAAAATCCCTATCTTTGCCGCCTAAAACGGCCCACGATGATTTCAATCCAAAACCTGAGCATGCATTTTACCGGTGAGGACCTCTTCACCGATATCTCCTTCTTGATTCGCGAGAAGGACCGCATCGGTTTGGTGGGCAAAAACGGCGCGGGCAAGACCACGTTGCTGAAGCTCATCTGTGGGTTGGAACAGCCTTCCAAGGGCGATGTCATCATCCCTCAAGGCGTGACTATCGGCTATCTGCCTCAGGAGA
>JAEEGL012058795.1_pt1 | contig 18606 bp, 16 predicted proteins | sample 9134231 | NCBI WGS metagenome assembly JAEEGL01 (sample SAMN16246548, study PRJNA631951) | gut metagenome | biome: gut microbiome; feature: rumen; material: fiber-attached | host: Bos | place: Iran: Karaj | collected 2018-10 | reverse complement strand
CGTCTTCTTCTACATCGCATTTGCCCACGATGGCGAGGCCGTCATAGTCCTTTGCCAGTTCCTCGATGATGGGAGCGAGGCGCTTGCAGGGGCCGCACCAAGTTGCCCAAAAGTCCAGTACGATAGGCTTGCCGGTTGCCACCAAAGCCTCGAAATTGCCAGTGTTGATTACTTGTGCCATCTTAATTTACAATTTAACGATTTACTATTTACAATTTATTTACGATTGAGCAAATTAACCATTTCTTGTTCTCCCCCTTTGGGGAGTTAGAGGGGGCTGTTCAGTTTATGCTGTAGGACAGAGCCTCGCTTGCTTCGATGTCGTCGAGGAACTTCCGTTTCACCTTGATACCCTTGGCTTGGGAGGTCATGTGAAGTTGGTTGTGGGGATTGGTTGCATCGACAAACACCACTTGCAGGGCTGTCTGCCCAGGATTCTCTTCTGCGTAAGATGTCAGCATTTCCACATCGTCCTTGTTCAAAGTGTTTGTGTTTACAGAGACTGTGATGCGCTCTATCACCTTTTCGCTGACATCGGCAAGCCAGTCGATACGTCCGATGCGAAGTTCGTATTCGCCTTGGCGGAAACGGCTTTGCTCTACGCTTCCTGTAATGAGCACAGAGCGGTCGATGCTCAGATAGCCTCCCCATTTCACCCAGTTCTCGCCAAAGAGTGCAATCTCGCCTGTTCCGCTGAAGTCCTCGATTGTGGCAACACCGAAGGGCTTGCCGTTCTTGGTTGTGCCAGAACGAACTGCCGTAACGATACCGCCAAGCCGTACACTCTGGCCTGCAAAGGCTGTGAGGTATTCCATCTCGTTCATCTTCAGGTTGCAGACGTTTTGCAGAATGACATAATATTCATCGAGCGGATGTGCCGAGAGATAGATGCCCACCAGCGAGCGTTCTTTGTTCAGCCGCTCCAGTGTAGTCCATTCTTCTGCCTCTGGAATGGCGGGCTTGTTGAGGTCAATCGTATCCATTCCGAAGAGCGAGAAACGGGCTTCCATCTGTGCTTGCTGGTATTGTGTTCCGTAGCGAATGAGCAGGTCGAGGAACTTGTTGCCCTTGGCATCGTCGGCAATGAATTGTTCGCGGCGAATGCCTTCTGAAATGTTGTCGAGGGCACCACTCAAAGCGAGACATTCCAATCCGTTTCGCTTGATGGCCGAAAGGTTGACGCGTTCCACGAAGTTGTAGATGTCGCGATAAGGCCCGTTCTGTTCCCTCTCTTCCACAATGGCTTGCACGGCTGCTTCTCCCAGCCCCTTGATAGCCATCAGACCATAGCGTATCTGCTGTCGGTCGTTGACGCCGAAGTCGCGATATGACTCGTTGACATCAGGCCCGAGCACTTCAAGCCTCATTGCATGGCATTCTTCCAGAAGCTTTGTCACTTCCTTCACATCGTCCTTGCCTCTTGTCAAGAGGGCTGCCATGAATTCAGCGGGATAGTGCGCTTTCATATAGGCGGTTTGGTAGGCCACCCAAGAGTAGCAGGCTGCGTGCGACTTGTTGAAAGCATATTTGGCGAACTCCTCCCAGTCGTGCCATATCTTCTCCAGAATCTTCGGGTCGTGTCCGTTGCGTGTGCCGCCTTCGATGAACTTGGGCTTCATTTCCTTGATGAGGCTTTCTATCTTCTTGCCCATCGCTTTTCGCAGAGCATCGCTCTCGCCACGGGTAAAGCCAGCCAGCTTGCGCGAAAGCAACATGACCTGTTCCTGATAGACCGTGATGCCGTATGTGTCGCACAGGTATTCTTCGCAGGCATCGAGGTCGTAAGTAATTGGTTCGATGCCGTTCTTTCGTTTAATGAACTGCGGAATGTACTCCATTGGCCCCGGGCGGTAGAGGGCGTTCATGGCGATGAGGTCTTCGAAGACTGTTGGGTGCAGTTCTTTGAGGTACTTTCTCATACCTGCCGACTCGAACTGGAAGGTGCCGATGGTGCGGCCTTCCTGATAAAGCTTGTAGGTCAGCGGGTCGTCGATGGGGATGTTGTCGAGGTCTATGTCTATGCCGCGTGCCTCTTTGACGATACGACAGGCTTCTTTAAGTTGCGAGAGTGTCTTGAGGCCGAGGAAGTCCATCTTGATGAGGCCTGTGCTCTCGATGACGTGGCCGTCGTATTGTGTGACAGCGGTCTTGCGGTCGGGGAAGTCGGGGTCGTCGGCTGTTGAGACAGGAACATGGTTGCTGATTGGGTCGCGACAGATGATGAAGCCGCAGGCATGAATGCCAGTATTGCGTACTGTTCCTTCGAGTTTGAGGGCGTACTTGATGGTGTCGGCCTCTTTTTTGTCCTTTGAGTAGCGTGCTTCCTTCAGTTCGGGTGTAGCGTTGATGTAGTTCTCCAAGGTCGGCTTCTTGCCATCAGGCAGACGGTCTGGCATTGCCTTGCACCAAGCATTTACGGTGGAAAGCGGCACTTTCTCAACGCGTCCAACGTCTTTGAGGCTGCCTTTTGCCATCATTGCGCCGTAGGTGATGATGTGTGCGCAGTTCTCTGCTCCGTACTTGTCCATCACCCATTGCAGCACCTTGCCTCTGCCGTCATCGTCGAAGTCGGTGTCTATATCGGGCAGGGAGATACGGTCGGGATTGAGGAAACGCTCGAACAGAAGGTCGTACTTCAAGGGGTCGAGCCTTGTAATGCCCAAGCAATATGCAACAACAGAACCCGCAGCAGAGCCTCGTCCAGGGCCAACCCAAACGCCAAGCTCATTTCTTGCGCTGTTGATGAAGTCCTGAACGATGAGGAAGTAGCCGGGGAAGCCCATCGTCTTCATGATGTGAAGCTCGAAACGGATGCGGTCATCAACTTCCTTCGAGAGCGGGGTGGGGTAGAGCTTTTCTGCGCCTTCGTAGGCAAGCTTGGCAAGATAGTCGGCTTCGAACTTGATGCGGTAGAGTTTGTCTATGCCGCCCAGCTTTGCAATCTTCTTCTCGCCCTCTTCGCGAGGCAAGGGGTTCTCGCCGTTCTCGTCGCTTGTGAACTCTCGGAACAGGTCTTCTTCGGTGAACTTTTGCCGCCAAAGCTCTTCCGTTCCGAACTCTTCGGGAATGGGGAAGAAGGGCATGATTGGGTTGGACTCCAAGTCGTAGAAATCCACCTTGTCCAGTATCTCGCAAGTGTTCGACAGAGCTTCTGGGAGGTCGCCGAAGATGGCGTTCATCTCTGCCTTTGTCTTGAACCATTCCTGTTTGCTGTAGAGTAAGCGGTTCGGGTCGTCCAAGTCCTTGCCTGTAGAGAGGCAGAGCAGCAGGTCGTGGGCTTCGGCATCGTCCTCGTCGAGGAAATGGGAGTCGTTTGTGCAGACAATCTTGATGCCGTGCTTTCGAGCCAGTTCTATGAGGACGGGGTTGACGCGCTTCTGCACCTCGAAGAATTCGCGATTGGCTTTCTGGTTGGGGTTTGTCACTTCATGGCGCTGCAACTCGATGTAGTAGTCGTCGCCCCAAATGTCGTGGAACCATTTGACGGTCTCTTCTGCTCCAGCCATATCGCCGCGGGCAATCTTCTTAGGCAGTTCGCCGCCAATGCAGGCAGAGCAGATGATGAGGCCCTCGTGGAACTGCTCCAAGTCCTTGTGGTCCGTGCGGGGCTTCATGTAGAAGCCATCCACCCAAGATCTGGAAACAAGCTTGATCAGGTTGTGATAGCCTGTCAGGTTCTTGGCCAGAACAATCAGGTGCCAGCCGCTCTGATTCTCCTTCCCTCCTTCATGCACACTCTTGTCGCCGCCTCGAGCCACATACATCTCGCATCCGAAAATGGGCTTGAAAGGCTCCTGCCCATTCTTCTTCTTCCTGTCCTTGTTCACAGCCTTGCAGTAGTCGTACAGTTCCTTCACGCCGAACATGTTTCCGTGGTCGGTGAGAGCCATTCCGCGCATTCCATCCTTGATGGCTTTATCGACCATGCCTTTGATAGACGATTGTCCGTCGAGCAACGAGTATTGCGAGTGGACGTGTAGGTGTATGAAGTCTTCCATATCTGTTCTTTTTCTTTGCAAAAGTACGAAATTCTTTATAAAAACACAAACAAATGGGTTTCTTTTTTAGAATTATTGTATAGGATGCTTTCGGACTCAACAGCAAACGCACAAACCCTTCCTGCCATAAAGCCATACTCTACTCGATACATTCTTAGACCCATAATTCAAACACATTAAAATTCGATAAATTCTATTTCAGGTTGGCAAAGAGAGCTAATCTCATCCAACTTTTTCCTATATTTTGAGAGTTCTTCTTCCAAACCTTCTGAACTTAAGGAAACCGTTTTACTTAAAGACATGTTCATTAGGTACCTTGCAGCTTTCATACTCAAACACTTTTCTTCATTGAGTCTTCTGACGGCCTCCCCGGGACATTTTGAACTTCTTAGTATTTGAACAAGGTCATTTATCTGAAGACGTCCTTCATCAATATAGAATTTCAGTTCTTTGAGTAGTCTTACATTATTGGCAATTGCGTTGAAGACTTGATTAAAGTTCTCATCAAGAAGTTGAAAGAAATCTATCTTGATTATTTCTGTGGATTCACCACCATTGTTTCTAATTGTTACTTCCATATTATAATTATTATCAAAACATATATATTGTACTATTACTCTGCTGACTGCAGTTGCTCCAGTCTTTCCGCACAAGTCGGCGGAAAGACTTTTTGTGACTGCAAATCAGTCTGATGCGAAGGCGGAAGCGTAGGCGGTCGTTCAGTTCATAGAGCCAGCCGTGATTGGTCTCGAAGCACTCTGCCACATTGCGTTCCATATATTCATACTGCTCGGGAGTGAGTTGCTCACCTGTGCGGAGGTAGAATAGGATGTAGTAATCTATGTGTCCCTGCTGCTGAGGGCGTTCGTGGAGCCAAGTGGAGAAGAGGGTGAGGAATTCTTCGTCTGTCTCGTCCTCCTGTTTGAGTTCCACCGCTTCGAAGCCGTCATTGTCTGCCAGATACTCCACTTCGTCAGGACTGAAGAGGCGCTTGTTCTTGACTTTGAGACTTTCGATGTACTTGCGGAACTCTGTCCTGTTGGTTGCGAGTGTTGTTGTTATCATAATGTTGTTCTTTAGTTATTCCGTTTATAAGTTATCTATTCCCATTGCACGAAGCTTTCTAATAGCTTTTTCTCTGATCTGGCGGACTCTTTCTCGACTCAATCCTAAACTTTCGCCCATCTCTTCGAGCGTCATTTCCGGCTGATTATTGAGGCCGAAGGTTCGTTCGATGATGAATCTCTCTCGTTCGCTGAGTAAACTGAGTGCATGATTTCTTTCTGCCGGGATAGTTTCAACAGACAATCCAGAAGGAGCAACAAGTGAGTCAGGAGAAGAGAGTGTGTCATGTAAATGGCGCGAGGCCTGTCTTTGTTCTTCTGCCAAGGCATGAAGAATCCTTTCGCGAATCCACCAAACCGCGTAGGTAATGAACTTTGAGCCGCGCTTTTCGTCGAACTTCTCGGCAGCCTTAATCAAGCCGACATTGCCTTCGTTGATGAGGTCAGGCAGCGAAAGTCCCTGGTCTTTGTACTGATTGGCCACAGTAACCACGAAGCGAAGGTTGGCTCGCACTAGCCTTTCAAGGGACTCACGGTCGCCTTCGTGAATCTTCTTTGTGAGTTCAAGTTCCTCTTCCGGAGAAAGAAGAGGTTCACGACTAATCTCATTAAGATACTTTTCGAGTGATAGTTGTTTTTCTTTCATCATATATCTATGTTTTTAAGGAGGTTTTTTATTATACCCCTCCATATATATGTCTATTTATACGATGAAAGATGTACAAAAAAGGGCGTTTTTGCCATTAAATATGCAGAAACGCTGCAGAAGCTATAAGAAAATTTATATGATTATCCGCAAAGATACCACCAAAGTCACTCTACGACTATTGCAATATTGATTGGAAAATATTGGTGTCCGCTAAAAATCCAGCCCGTTTTTATAAAACTGTGATTTAGTGCTCCTTATCTTCACTTTTGCATAGTGGGGGCTTGGAACGCCCCAAAGGGGCAAAAAGCTATTAGCCCAGGGCATCGCCCTGGGTAAGGGTCGCGTAGTAGTTTTGCGCCCCGAAAGGGCAAAAGCATTGTGTTTCAGCGCTTTTGCCCTTTCAGGGCGTATTTAACTATTGCGTCACACCCCCAGGGCGATGCCCTGGGCTGATAGCTCTCTGGCCTTTCTTGGACTCTTTAGAGCCAAGGCGCGCTGTTAATGCGCGGAGCAGGCCGAATTTAGCGGACACCAATGATCTCAAACCCTCATTTGGAGGTTTTTTGTGGCGAAACTCCGTCTCAATCCCTACGAAACGGCATCTCTCACAACAGGAAACGAAGCGCAGCAGAAACGATGAGATTTTGACTTAAAATTCTTTGAATTTTACTCTTGCGTTTTAAGGCACTTCTGGGCGCGTTTCTCGGGTTGGGGTGATGCAATATACCCCGAAAGGGCTTGAGGCGATTCTGGGGCGATTTAGGGGGGAAATTCAGGGTGTCCCGTTCTGTTGCCGTCCCAAGAGAAAAAGCAAGGCGCAATATATTTAAAGTTTCGGGAGTTTTAAAAAATGAAGTTAAATAGGGAGTTACGCCAGCAAGCTGGCTGGAAGTAAAGCACTTTGTGCTGGACAATAGTTTTGGATGCAGGCATCGTTGTTGGTATTGTCCATTTTAACTTCAAAGAGCGAAAGCGAGTTAACTTCCATTTTAACTTCCGAAACGTCAGTATATATTATAATCAACTCATGTAATATAAATATAAACAGCCCCTGATGGCTCTTTTTCTAACAAGTTCGTTTTGTTTGTCCCCGCAGCAGAACGGATGGCCTTGTAGGGGAATTGATAATTGATAATTGATAATTGATAATAATTCAAGGCTTTGCCTTGGGCTGTGTGCTTTTGCGCATTCGGGGAATTTATTGTCAATTGTCAATTATCAATTGTCAATTAGCCAAGGCTGCGCCTTGGACTGAGTGGCCTTGTAGAAGAATGAGAGTTATAACGGCTAATATCTATCAGTTCTATCAGTTTCAGTTAGGTTTTTGAGGTTCTGTTTTGTATCAAACTACCCTTATATATACATATAACTAATTAATAATAAGTAATATATATAATAAGGGGAGAAATTTGATACCCCTCGAAAACTAACTGATAGAACTGAAAGTGATAGATTTTTCCAGAGTAAGTTTCATCTAAAAAGCAATAAATCAATGATATACGACATTACAAAACCCGTTGCCCCTCAGATGCCATACCTCCGAAAGGGCACAGATTGCATCAAAATCCTGCTTTATAAGGCCTAAAAGTCGAGCGAAAACCCTTTGTTCCTATGCATTTCCCTCTTTTTGTGCACAAATGGGTGCTTCAAAAAATCAGCAGTTTGAACTCCTTTGGAGGGGTTTTTAGAGTCAAAAGTCAAGAATTAAGAGCTAAGAGTTAAGAATTATAGTGAAAAGTGGGGTAATTTGACGTGTTAAAAGTGGCCACATAACACGTTAAGTTTGCCAACGACACACGTTAAAAGCTTCCCCGACACACGTTAAGTGACCTCCGCCCCCATTGAGGGGCAATGGCGGTACAATTGCGGATAGTCATAAAAATTTACGCTATTCGCTAATTATCGCAAGAACTTGTTATCTCTTTGCACCACAAGAATCCGCTTCTGAGATTGAACCTAAGGAAATTGATTGGCCATCATAAAGCCTGACAACAGGCCATTCATCACAGAACAGTCTTGCAAACTGTTCCGGATTGTCTGTATGGATAGGAATAATGGTCTTTGGCTGAAGCAGACGGAAAAAGTCTCGTAAGTCTCTCATATCAACATGACCACTGGTATGCATATAATCATATTCACCATCCAAAGAGTTGGCTAAGTTCTCATTGTAGGCTTCAGTTCCTTCTTTGACGTAGCCATCCCACATGGATAATACTTTCTGCTTTTCTCCAGGAATCTGTTCAAGAAGATTGTCAAAACGCTCACAGCTCCGAGCGATAAGCACATAACCTTTCTTATCAAGAGATTCTTTAAAAGAGTCAGATACAAAGAATCGATTCTTATCAAACCTATGGTACATCAGTGGCTCTGGCTCATATTTCCCATATTGATACAATGGAGATTTAGTCCATATTGATTTGCTTTTGACAATAACATCCATCATCTGTCTCTGGTAGCCATCGACATAGAAAGGTCGTCCTGCCTTTAAAGCAGCATGATACAAAGAAAATAGTCTGTCAATATTGGTGGATGAGAGATAGACCACTGTGGATTTCTTCTCCTTAAACAGAGACACAAAATCACGTTGAAGTGCAGATTCTCTCTTGCTGGTTGCATTTGGTCGGAGAATATTAGTAGCTTCACATACCACATAATTAACCTTGCCTACATATTGCTCCAGCATCTTAAAAAACTTACTGCTTCTGAATCCATGCAAGCGGAAATCGCCTGTATGATAGGCAGACACGCCATCGGCTTCGATTCTGAATGCGTATGCGTCAAATGCTGAATGATCCACAGTCACAGGCATGATGCTAAAAGGACCAAACGTGAAAACTTTTCCTGCCTTAAAGGTTTGCACTTCTTGCAAGAGCTTTACCATTTCTTTGTGAGCGGGAAATTTGTTCTTTAGGTGGTTAGACAGCACCAATTGTATTTCAAGAGCAACTTCACCCATATATATGGGAAGTGCCTCTGGTAGCTTCGTTATGCTTCCGATGTGGTCACCATGATAGTGTGTTATGAGAAGTACGCTTTTTGAGAGGTCGCCGTGAGTCAATCCCTCGACTTGTAAGTCTCCCGTCTTAGGGCCACCAGGCAGTTCTTCGCCATAATCAACAAACAGCCGCCAACCACTGTGCTCATATTCTGTAACACAACCGCCAATTTGGTCTGTGCCACGATGGATTTTAATCCTCATTTTCTTTTAATAACGGATATTCTTCGTTTTTTAGACATATACATTTCAGATTAGCCTTTTTGCATGCTTCTTTAAACTGATCCATAGAGTTTCCAGCATAAGCCAAACAGAATTCAGGTTTCTCTAAAGGAATTTCTATCTCCCTCAATTCATCTGGGAGAATTCCTAAATGTACTTTCATGTTGAGAACTCCTTGCATTTCCCGAATAAAGCATTCATACCCATTGTTGTTACCAACAGTTGCATTAAACTTATTAACATGGTCATTTACTCCTGATCTTGTTTCTTCATCAAAGATGTTATCATTCGTAATTCCAACAGCATCAAGACCACGTTTAAGTTCAATGACAGCCAACCTAAAGTTTTTCTTTGGCTGAATTGCTATAATATCAAAACGAGGGTGCGTTTGGTATTTCTTGTCTTTTGATTTAAAAGGACAATTTTCTGCGTTAGATACTGAGAATTCAATATCAATAACTACGTAATCTGATTCTTTGGCGTCTTTGTTTACAATAGATATTTTCTGTTGCAACAAACGTTCTTCATGTGTCGCAACACCTTTGAGTGCGTCGCTCCAACCATCCATAACTTTCATAGCTTTCGCAAAATAGTTTTCAGGATGTTTGGCAGTCATAATATAAGCATTACGCAACTCGTTATCTGATGGATTAACACCTAACCCAAACAATTCATTTCTTTTATTCTGTAGGTTTTCAAACACAGTTTTTGCTATTTCCGGTGTCAGACCTTTACAATTCGCATTTCTTCGTTTCAGTTCTTCCCATTTTCCATCTCTAAGAAGTTCCATGTGAGTTCGTGGAATGTTATCATGTTCATTTCTTTTATAGAAATAATTAGAATCAAAATTTAAAACATCAGTTTTAACTTCCAAGATTCTCCCACCTTTATAATATATATGTACGCAATCACTACGAAGATGAACATCAAGCCCATCTTCGGGATTACGTTCATGTTTGCAATTTAAAGCGTTTTTGTTGCAATAGTCTATGATTTCGTGCCATTTGCCGCCCTCTTCTAGATTCTTTAGGATTCTACGTCCTTCATAATCTGCTCTTTTTTGATAACCCATACTCTATTCTATTTTAGAATTATTACTAACTTTTCTATTCTTATCGAAATAATTGTTGTTTGAAATTTAGTCTACACGATATACTCCTATTGCTCTAGCAGCATATCATTCTTATCTTCAATGATGGCATATTCGCTTGCTTAGCCATTCGTCAATCTCGTTTCTTTAGTTCTCTACGTCCATAATACTTTATAGCTAATTGTAACCTATCTTTGATAGTTTCTCTCAACTCTTGCGGCTCCAGAACCTCCACCTTATCTCCCATTGCCAGAAGCTGACTGATAAGGTCTGGCGTTACACAAAGCCTATAGGTAAATTCGGCAAACTCGCCGTGCTTAGAGCGGCCTTCGGATTGGCTTTTGTGCAAAGGAGTAGAGCGAAGGTATTCTGCCTGTACGCCGTAGGCTCGGATCTTGACTTTTGTGACGGGCAAATCGTTATTCACAAAGATGCCGACAACATTGGCGAAGTGCTTCCTGGCATCGAAATCCTTTGGCAGCTCAAAACTCTTCGAAAGAACTTTCAAGGCAAGAATGCGGTCGAGGGCGATGGTACGTAGCCCATTCTTTTCCTTTATATACCCAAGCAGATACCAGCGGCGATTGAAGACCTTCAAGGCATAGGGCTGAATATGAAACTCCTGCAGATGTTCCTCTTGCTCGCTTTCATATCGCTGATAGTCAACGTGCAGTTCAACATTCTTCTGCATGGCCTTTATTACAGCATTTAGAAAAGTTGTACCCAAGGGAATCTCTTCCAGCAAGATTCTGTCCTTCATGGAGTTGAAAGTCACAAAGTCTTGGGGAATGCTATAATTTTGCAGCAGCCACGTTTCTGGCTTTAGCCCACCCAAGACTTCAGGGTTCTTGAGGTAATAGACATTGCCTTTCGACCTGTTACACGCGATCTCTACTCCGAACATTTCTTTGATGGCACTTCGGCAGTCGTGGAAGGTTCGAAGCGACAAACCTCCTTCCTTCGAAGGATTGTCCTTCCAAAGGTGTTTTATCTCCTTGAAGCTCAGTTCCCTTTGGTGCAAAGTGTTCAGGAGCCAAATGTACTTAACGTATGTCTTACTTTTCATGCTATGATAGACGGCAAATTTAGTGCTTTTTTTCTTAATCAGGCAGGGGATAGCATCTTTTTTCTTGTGCTTTGAAGAAAAACGTCTCATTTGTCTTTGTCATATCGAAAAAAAGTGCTAACTTTGAAGCGCAGTATGCAAAAAATATGGGTAAAAGACTAAGAAAACTCAAGAAAATACGCCTTCATCACGAGGGAAAGGACACGCTTCTTTGGAGTGCTATCGTTTTGGTGGTGCTCAATTTCGCCATACTTCACATTTTTGAGGCAAAGATATACTTTGATGTCTGTATTGCGTTGAGTGCCATTCTATATGGCATCCTGCTGAACTTCTTCCAATGCCCCATCCGAACATTCGAGGGCGAGACGGAGGGACTTGTCTTGGCTCCTGCCGACGGAAAGGTGGTTGTGGTGGAAGAGACGGAGGAGAACGAGTATTTCCACGACCGCCGCATCATGGTGAGCATCTTCATGAGCCTCTTCAATGTTCATGCCAACTGGATTCCCGTTGACGGAACGATAAAGCATGTGAGTCACTTCGACGGCAATTTCCACAAGGCATGGCTTCCGAAGGCAAGCGATGAGAACGAGCACAGCCTGGTTGTCATCGAAACGCCCGACGGCACGGAGATACTGGCTCGGCAAGTGGCAGGCGCTATGGCTCGCCGCATCGTCACCTATCCCTCTCCTGGCGAAGACTGCTATGTCGATGAGCATTTGGGCTTCATCAAGTTCGGCTCTCGCGTTGACCTCTACCTCCCTCTCGGAACAGAGGTTTGCGTAAAGCTGCATCAGAAGACAGTCGGCAACGAGACCATCATAGCGAAACTGAGGACCCCCTAACCCCCTTTAGGGGGAATAATATGGAAAGTGATTAAAAGGTAAACGAAAAGATGTCAGACACCAAAAGTAATAAAAGGTGCCCCCTAAAGGGGGTTAGGGGGTCTCTCCCTAATACCCTTACTTGCTGCAACCTCATCTGCGGTTGTATCGCTACGGGTTGTGCCTTCTACGGCAACTACCATTGGGCAGTACACATGATAGTGCTTGGAGCTGTGTTTGACTTCTTCGACGGTATGGTGGCTCGTGCTTTGGGTGTCTCTTCGTCTATCGGGAAGGAGCTTGATTCGCTGGCCGATGTCGTCACCTTCGGCGTTGCGCCCAGCAGCATCCTCTTCTATCTTTTCCACGAGGTGCATTGCCCTGAGTTGCTGATGCCTGTTAAGGGGATTCTGCCCTATACGGCCTTCTTGATGGCGGCTTTCTCGGCCTTGCGGCTTGCGAAGTTCAACCTCGACGAGCGTCAGCACCAGCAGTTCATCGGGCTTCCCACACCTGCCAACGCGCTCTTCTGGGGAAGTCTTGTGCTGGGTCAGCACGCTTTCCTTGTTTCGCTAAAGTTCAACGCCGTCTTCCTTTTCCTCTTCATGCTACTTTTCTGCATGTTGCTGGTATCGGAAGTGCCAATGCTGGCGCTGAAGTTCAAGAATTTCACGTGGGCAGACAACAAGCATCGCTACATCTTCCTCATCGGCTGCCTGCCCCTTTTGCTGCTCGGAGCCTCATCCTTTGCTGCCATTATTGTTTGGTATGTTGTGGCATCGATAGCACTTTCGAAGATATAGACGTGCCTATTTGCCCGAACAGACGTGTCTAGTTGGGCAATTTAACGTGCTTCGTTGGGTAACTTAACGTGCAGCTTGTCTTATTCTTCCTTTGGGGAGAGTTTGGTGGCTTCTTCTATGAACTTCTCTACGTCGAAGAAATGCTTCTCTACGAGGCGAAGGTCTTCGGAGTTCCAATCCCACCACTTCAGGCGCTGCATCTGCGCTCTCTGCTCTTCGCTGAAGCGGTACTTTATAATCTTGATGGGGCAGCCTACGGCAATGGCGTAGGGCGGGATGTCCTTCGAAACGACTGCCCCTGCGCCGATGATGGCTCCGTCGCCGATTGTCACGCCGTCGAGTACGGTCACACCCATACCAATGAAGACATCGTTCCCGATGTGTATCTGCTTGCGTTCCTGTATCTTGTCTTTCTTCGAGAGGGTTGTGCCGTTCTGCTTCATAGTGGAGTAGAACATGGGCGAGGTGCTTACGGCATTTGTGGGGTGAACACCATAGCCGCAGACGAAGTCGGGGCCTATGGAGCAGAACTTCCCGATATCCGTCACGGATATTCTTGAATTCACGGCAATGTAGGTATAATCGCCTATTTTGCAACCATAAAGGTGGTACGGAGGATTAACCTTGCATTTGGGGGATATTCTGCAAGACTTGCTGTCGTTGAAGTAGTAAGTGCCCTGCTCAATTATGTCACCAAGTTCGGGCAGTATTTTCATGAGCCATTTTCTTCTCTTCTTTCGGAAATAAGTTCTCAATCCCATGACGCAAAGGCTTGTTTCTTGCCACAAAGATACGTTAATTTCGTTAAATGGCAGAATAATCCCATAAAAATGTGTGAAAATAGAAGAATAATGTGTATCTTTGGGAAAGATTTCAACAAAAACGATGAAACGCATAGCTGCTTTGACGATGGTTCGCAACGACGATTTCTTCCTGCGGAAGTGGGTGGAATACTATGGTCGTGAACTGGGCAGGGAGAACCTCTACATCTACTACGACGGGGAGGACCAGACCATCGGCGACTTCTGCAAGGGCACCAATGCTTTCGTGCATCCAAAGATAGGATGGCAGGTTGTTGCGGCGGAGAAAGGGCGACTGAAGTTCCTCTCGGAGAAGGCTGCAGAACTCTTTGCCAACGGCTACGACTTGGTCATCGGAGTGGATGCCGACGAGTACATCGTCGTTGACCCGAAACTCGGCTTGAGCCTCAAAGCCTATCTCTCGGAGCAGGACATCGATATCAGCCTGTCTGCTTTGGGACTTGACTTCGGGCAGAAGCTGGGTGAGGAGGGCGACCTCTCGCACGAAGAGCCGTTCCTCTGCCAGCGCCGCTATGCACAGATAGGGTCGCGCTACACCAAACCGTCCATCATTGCCCAGCCTTGTAAGTGGGGGAGTGGATTCCACCGCATCAAAGGGCATAATTTCCACATCGCCAAAGACCTCTTCCTGCTGCACTTCGGCTATGCCGACAAGAAGCTTTTGGAGGACAGGCTACTCAACAGGGAAATGGTGACGCAGGGGCGCGAGAAGCACCTCTATAAGCGTAGCCGCACCATCCGTTACGTTACAGAAAGCAAGGCGCGCGACTTCGACCGGTGGACGCATTTTGCACGTATCTGCCAGACGTGGTGCCGACTTCCATACGCGCTCAACAAGCCTGCAATGTTCGAACTGAGGATAATCGTCGGGCTGCCCGAAAGGTTCAAGATGGTGCTTTAAGTCCCAAAGAAAACCCAGAAAAGCAGGACAAGCAAGGCGAAAAGCAGGCAGGAAGAGAGCCAAATCAGCCTGCGGACTACGCGAAGTCGATGGTTGTTCTTCTCTATCAACGTGCTTAATACGTCTGCCAATTCTTTGGGATAGAATTCCGAAAGGATGCGTTTATGTTCCTCTTCCTTTTGTCTTACGGCATGATAGCTGATGCCATCGCGCAAATAAAGGCATACAGCAATGGGAATATGCTGGAACTTGCATCCCTGTCTGCTTAGTTCGACCCATTTTGCCCAGTCGGAGCAAATGCGATAGGTCTCGTCGTAGGGACTCTGCTTCAACAGGCTTGTGCGGATAAAAGCTGCCTGATGGCAAATGGGACGCATCGCAAACAGATAATAGTCAATAGATTCGGGAGCTGTGCAAACTTTCTTTTGTCCGCATTTCTTCTGCTCAATCCAATCGCCATAAACGACATCAGCATCCGAAGCGCAGGCAAAAACCTGTTCTAAGGTGTCGTCGGCCAGTAGCGTATCGCCCGCATTCAGGAACAGCAGGTATTCGCCTGTGGCTCTGGCGATGCCCTTGTTCTGGGCATTGTATATCCCTTCGTCACGCTCCGAACACCACCAAGCCATTTCTTTCTGATGCTCAAGAATAAAATCCTTTCCACCATCGTCGCTGCCTCCATCCACGACAATCCACTCATAGTTGCTAAACGACTGAGACAAAATGCTTCCTCTGGTCTTCCGAAGGCCTTTGAGGTTGTTGTAGTTTATGGTAATGATGCTGAGCTTTTTCATGTGGCAGGGGTTTGCTTTTGTTTCTTCTGTTTCCTCTCCAGCTTTTCTTCGAATGGGCGGAGGAAATTGTGTTCCCAAGCCCGCCGCTTCGCCTCTGGTGCATCGGCATAGATGCGTTTCCCCGCATCGATGCCTTGTTTCAGGCTCTCTATCTTGTGTGTCTGGTTGGCCGAAAGGATGTAGCTCTTTGGGTTAGGATAGTAGAAGTACAGGGGAAGATTCAATATCGTTGCCCGTCGAATGTGGAGCATCACTTCGCTCCACCACGGGAAGTCCTCGTAGTTGATGCCCTTGATGAATGGGATTCCCCGAATAGCGTAGGTCTTATACATGCATCGCCAGACCTGACAATGCTTCACAGCCCATTGGCGGGGAATGTTCTTCGGGCGGGAATACTCTGTGGCGTAGGCAAAGATGTTGTCCGTTGCCAAGTACGGAGGATTCCTGTAGAACTTGTAGTGCGGCACAGGGTCGCCAAGATGCAGGAAATGCTTGATGAGGCCGAGGGTGCGATAGATGCGGTCGTAGGTGAAGGCGACGAGGTCGGACTCGTCTCTCCTGATTGCCTCTAAGCAGAGTTCCATCAGCTGCGGATGCAAGAAGTCGTCGGCATCAAGAAAGAGCAGGAACTCCCCTCCAATATGCTGCATTCCAGCATTGCGGGCATCGGAAAGCCCTCCGTTCTCTTTGTGCAAGACCTTGAACCTCTGGTCTTTGACAGCATATTCCTCTGCGATTCTTCCGCTGCTGTCGGTGCTTCCATCGTCCACGAGAACAGCTTCCCATTCTTTGTGCGTCTGGCTGAGAATGCTGTCCAAGGCTCTGCGCAGATAAAGCTCTACATTATAAATCGGAACGATAACGCTGACCATGTTTATGCTTCCTTTAGAATACCTTCAACGAACTGTGTGATGCGCGAAAAGACGGTGTCTGTAGCTCTGTCCAACGAGCCGAAACAGATGAAACAAACGCGGCTGTCAGGCTTTGTGACACGGCTCAGCTTCCTTTCCAGTCGCTTTATGCTGGGGCTTGGCATATATTCCATAAGCACTTCGCGAACAGGCTCAATTTGCAGCCGCCCCTCTTTGTTGAGCAGCATATAGACCAATTCGTCGTTACGGAAGTTCTCTCTGCTTCGGAAACGGTTGCGAATGTTCTGCACCAACAGTTCTGGGCGGTGGCTGTAGAATTGTTCCAAAGTGCTTCTGAGCAAGGGGTGGGGTGTGTGCGAAAGTCGGATGAAGTCCCGGCTTCCTCCCACAATTTCAGCAGCATCCATCATTTGCCGAACATGGTTTATGGGGCAGGCAAAGCCGCTGATGCCCTTGAAGAAGTACCTCGTCTTCGTCCATCGGAGAGAAGCCTTGTGTCCGTGGCAACAGACGCATTCCTCTTGCGGAAAGAAGACTTCCCTCGAAACGGGTCGGCAAAGGAGCAAGTCATCGTTGAAGTAAACGAAATGTTCGCTCAGCTCAGGAATCCTCCAAAGCATCGTCTCTATGCTGAGGGAATTGAAAGTGGGCAGGTACTGCTCGTAGCCTTGGAAGATGACTTTGTGGTCAACAATCTCTATGGGAATCTTGCTCTCTACCTTTGGGTCTTGACCATCGGTTACGATAAAGATGCGTCGAACCCAAGGCATGAACTTGTTGATGGAACGGACGCACCAATGTATCTCGCCTCGCTCAGTGTATCGGGTTTCGCCAGCAATGTCCTCAGCTTGCAAGGAAGCATCTTCCTGCATGTATCTTGCTCTATTACTGCTGATTGCAGGGTCGTTGCCATCAACCCAAGTGATGACGGCATCCACATCGAAAACCTTGTCTGCAACACTGTTCATGCCAAATCCCATTTGTACCAGCGATTGTGCGACCAAAGCCAAATGTCTGGTTGTCGGCGGATTGTCTCCTCCAGCATTTGGAAGAAGCGAACAGAGTAGGGGTGATAAAGAGACTTCACCTCCTCTGTTAAGTTAATCTCGCGGAAAGTGAGGCGATAGTGCCCTCGGCTAAGCTTCTCTACATCAAGGTAAACCAACTCGGCATTCACCCTTCCCGCCAGCTCTTCTGCACCAGTGGCATAATATGTCTCTTGGTTCAGGATGGTGACGGTTCCCTTGAGCTTTGTGTCCGGGCGCTGGTCTTGGATGAATCCGCAGAGGAAAGGCTCACCTTCGGCGTGCCATCTGAGCATAGTGCGAACCGTTTGCTTCATTTCAATCTGCTTGGTGTCCCAGCGACTTCGAATTTCATGCATCAGCGAGGCAAAGTACTTGTTCTCGATTTGCTTGTAAATCTCCCCGCTTTTCTTCGGGTTCCTGTAGCGAACACAGACTTCCTGATACCATTCCCAGCAGCCCAAATGTCCGAGAAGCATGAAGACGTTCTTCCCTTCAGACGCGATCCTTTCAGGCAGTTCGCAGTTGAGGATTTCTATGCGTTGGAGCATCTCTTCGTCTGTGATATTCAGGCACTTGAAAGCCTCAACGAAGATGTCGCACAAATTGTGATAGAACTTCTTCTCGATGGCGATGATTTCCTTCAAGCTCTTTTCGGGAAAAGAACAGCGCAGGTTCTCTCTGACAAGGCGACGCCTATACCTTATTATATAATATATGATGGGAAACGCAATGTCGCTGAACAAGTACAGAACGCCCAAGGGCAGCTTAGCAAAAAGCCGCATCAAGTGGTGTTTCTTCTTCGTTCCGTTTTTGTTCATCTTTGTTCCGTTTCGCAGAATCTACCTAATTTACAAGGGCAAAGGTACAAATAAGCCTGCAAAAAGCCAAATTATGCATGACCTTTTTCGGGAGAAAGCACTTTCTGCGAAGTCTTGGGTGGGATTCTTCGTCAATCAGGGACGGGTTTTGTGGACAAAGAGGCGCTATGAAGTGGCAATGGCAGCCTTCAAGAGCGGCCCCTCGAAGTAAATCTCTCCAGCGGCACGCATTTGGTCGATAACTTCCTCCAAAATGTCGGGATTGAAGCCAGAAATGTCAATGTCGTAGGGATTGCAGGGATTCTGCTGAAGTTGGCTAAGAATGTGGGAACGCAATGCAGCATAATTTTCTTTCGGAGGTGTCTGTCCAGAGCGACGGGCACACACATCACAGATGCCGCAATCCTTTTCAGACTCCTCTCCGAAATAGTGCAGAAGCAGACGGCTTCGACAACAGTCGCTATTCTCGTCGATATACTGAAGCATCGCCTCAGCACGCCGTTTGTAGTGCTCTTGGCGTTCTTCATAGACCAGATGCGGAAGAAAGACTTCTTCCTTGTCAACACGGCGGCGGCGGAATGTAATGTGAGGCAAATGCTTGCGTGGAATGAAGGAAATGAGGTGAAGCTGTGACAAGCGCAGGAATATCTGATAGATGTCATCT
>JAEEGL015276339.1_pt1 | contig 18607 bp, 17 predicted proteins | sample 9134231 | NCBI WGS metagenome assembly JAEEGL01 (sample SAMN16246548, study PRJNA631951) | gut metagenome | biome: gut microbiome; feature: rumen; material: fiber-attached | host: Bos | place: Iran: Karaj | collected 2018-10 | reverse complement strand
GACGCCCTGGCTGGCTTATCAGATGGGATGCTTTGCCATAGCGCTGGGTGCGGCGGGCTATTATTTTTGGCATTATATGGATGTCTATGACAGCGCCCGACACAGCCTCTCTTTAATCCATCTGTTGCTCTACATCGGGATGCTTGTTGTGACTTTCTTCATCACATTCTTCATTTCCAATAAAAACGTCGAGGATATCTGTCCCCACTGTGGTTACTTCGCGAAGCATTCAAGGGGCACAAGCCGCAAAACGGGAACCGATGTGTCTTACGGTTCCGAAACGGATACGGTGTATGACGGCACCACCGAGAAGATGATTTATAGCACAAACACGAAGGTGATCACCAAGCACTATCACGACGAACAATACGAAACAAAGACCACAACGACACATTACGAAACGGATCGTAGATGTATGCGTTGTGGTGGCTCGTACACCTCCCATTCCTCATCCTCGTCTACCACGAGGACAAGGGTTGGATGACCTTCGTTTGAAGTGTAGAATCGGATTTTAGTTAATCCAGCTCTTCGTAATCATATCTCACCTTCTCCCCGACCGTCAGCACCAGATAACTCGGGGTGATTTTCCTTTCGTTGAGGTTGTCGGTCATCAGGTACTGCACGCCACCGAACTGACGCTGCTCGCGCATGTGGAAATGGCCCATGACAACCATTTCAACATTGCTGTTGCTCATCAAGTCCATGAAAGCATATTGCTCGTCCTGTGGCAGGTTGGCTGCAGGCGTGGTCGTGTAGTTATACGAAGTGCGGAACAGCCAGTTGTGGCTGATGACAATGCAATGACGGTAGTCCTCGCGATGCAAGAGCTTCTCCTCCAGCCATTCCAGCTGACGCTTGCCATGGGTGCCGTTGCCGGAGTCCAAGAAGATATAAAGGTCTTGATAGCCGCCCACGGTCTTCACCGTCACGGTATAGGTGGAGGTGTGGAAGTACTGCTTGTAGAAAGGCGCGCAGTCGAAATAGACGTCGTGGTTGCCGATGACGGGAAAGCACGGATCGTTTTTGGCTTGCGTCGCGGCGTTGTAACGCATCGCTTCCTCGCTCATCCTGAAGCCTGCCTCGCCGCTCTCGTTGGTCAAGTCGCCGGCATGGATGGCGAAGACGGCCTTCGGGTCGTTGCGTTCGGCAGTGATATACTTGTATAAACGGTCTTCCTCGCTCTGCGGCACGATGCTGTCGCGCTCGGAATAGTGCGAGTCGGAGCAGGAATAGACGCGATACTCGTCAGGGGCGTTCACGATGACGGGTTCGCCGTGCTCATTGTTGTAGTCAAGCCAGTCGGCCACGCGTTCTTCTGTGTCGCTGCGGTTGATGACCATCCCGGCCACATCGAGACGATTGCAGCCTGTGACTAAAACCATGGAGGCGGCGGCTAATAATATTACTTGATGTATCTTCTTCATTTTTTTTGTCAAGAATTAGAGAAATCGGAGATTCAACGTAGTTAATTTAGAGAATATACTGAAGTCTATTTTGGGAATTTGAGATAAAATCGCTTCGCGATTTTAGGGTTTCCAGATGAGGCCGACGTTGCCGAACCAGCCGTTGTATTGCGACGAGAGGTTGAGTACGCCACAGGGATGTAGGCCCACCTCAGCGGTGAGTCTCAGCCCGTTGCCGAAGTCATAGTAGCCGTTCACGCTATAGAAGAACAAGGTGAATCGCTCAATGACGAAGTCCCTGTAGTTCGACACACGGGCGCCCACATTCCAAGGATGCTCCTGGTCGAAGAGGTTGCCCTCCACGCAGAAGGTGACGTTCATCGGCTCGAAAACGGTCTCCATGCCGCCGTTCTTTCGCAGCGGGATGGGTGCCGTGTAGCGGTTGGTCAGACCCAGCTGGAAGTTGAAGTGCCGGTTGCGCCAGCCCAAGTCGAGCACGCCGTTGAACTCCTGCAGGTCATAGTCCGGGAACAGACGATACAGATAGCGATTCTCCAAATACAAGGTGCCACATTCAGCCTGAAGCAAATCGACCTGATATTGCAGGTTGATGGCATGCCGGTTCAAGGTGGTGCCTTGATAACCCAATCCTATGTTGAAGTTCTTGGCCATTCGATAATCACCTATCAAGGCCAAAGAGGCACTGCTGCCCGAGGTGCGCGTGTAGTCGTATTCGCCGTAGGTCCGCAAAGTCCACTGCGCCGAGGCCGTGAACGCCAGCAGCAGCATTGCGGTCATAATTAATAGTTTTTTCATGATTGAATAATTGAGGGCGCAAAGGTAGGAAAAAAAGGGATTGGGTGATTTTCGTTTCTTCCTTTTGGATTAATTCTCTACCTTTGCGCACCTTTTACAAAACAGAACTATTATGAACAAATACCTTAGATTTTCTTTTTTCTTTTTTATCCTTACTTTCTTAAGTATCAGTCTTTCAGCACAATATGGTCCTCAGTTCGACAATCGTGGTTTTGAACAGTGGACCACACGCGAAGCCACCTCCGTCAGCGAGCCAGTGCATTGGCATTCGGGCGGTACGGCAACAGGAACATATTCCAGCTTCTTGTCAAGTCAGGTGGAGGCTTCCACGCATAAACGTCCGGGCTCTTCTGGTATCAAGAGCGTTCGTCTCTTCCCTTCTTCCGTGTTGGGTGTGACCGCTAATGGCAACGTCACCAACGGACGCATCAACGCCGGTAGCATGCAGGCCACAGGCTCCGGCAACTACAGCTATACGCAACGCAGCCAGAACGCATACAACACTCCTATCACCCAGCTTCCCGATTCATTGACGGTTTGGGTGTGTTTCCGTAGCCAAAGCACGACCCACAACGCACAAGTGAAGGCCGTTGTCCACGGTGATGCCGATTTTCAAATCGTCGCCAACGGATCCGTGTCGCCCTCCAATATGCATGTGGCCACGGCAGTGCAAGGGTTCACGCGTACCGCGCCGGCTAACGGAGACTACAACTGGCGCCGCCTGAGCATCCCGTTCAACAACAGCGGCCCGTGCACCGATATCCGATACATCCTGCTGATGGCCACCACCAACGAAACGGCGGGTACGGGTAGCACCAACGACGACCTCTTCCTTGACGACCTGTTGCTCATCTATAACCCCACCCTCAATCTGAGTCAGCTGGCTTCCAACAGCTTCGCGCCTGGCGATGCCCTCACCGTCAACTTCACGCTGAGCGGTACCATGTCGCCCGACAACCTCGTCGCCTCGGCCAACCAGGTCATCGCACAGCTCTCCGACGCCAACGGCAGCTTCAACAGCCCCACCGAGTTGGGACGCGTCACCACCAACACGAGCGGCAGCATCACGGCACAGATCCCCAATGTGGCGGCTGGCAACGGCTATCGCATCCGCGTGATTTCCACCAACTACCCCTTGACTGGAGGTAACATCCAGACAGTTTCCATCGCCCCCGCCACCAGCACTATCACGGTGGCTGCCAACCCGAGCGATGGCGGCACTGTTACCGGCGGAGGTACCTACAACAACGGAGAGAGCTGCACCGTCACGGCCACGGCCAACACGGGCTACACCTTCGTCAACTGGACCGAGAACGGCAGCGCGGTGTCGACCAATGCCAGCTACACCTTCACCGTGGAGGGTGACCGCAGCCTCGTGGCCAACTTCACCCTCAACAGCTATACCGTCGCGGTGTCGGCCAACCCGAGCAATGGAGGCTCTGCCACCGGCGGAGGCACCTTCACCCACGGCCAGAGCTGCACCGTCAACGCCACGGCTAACACAGGCTACACCTTCTCCAACTGGACCGAGAACGGCAGCGTGGTGTCGACCAGCGCCAGCTATACCTTCAACGTAGAAAGCAACCGCACCTTGGTGGCCCACTTCACTGAAAACACCTATACCGTCACCGTCTCGGCCAACCCGAGCAACGGCGGCACTGCCACTGGCGGCGGCACCTTCACCCATGGTCAGAGCTGCACCGTCAACGCCACGGCCAACACGGGCTATACCTTCACCAACTGGACCGAGAACGGCAGCGTGGTGTCGACCGATGCCAGTTACACCTTCACGGTGAGCAGCAACCGCACCTTGGTGGCCCACTTCACCATCAACAGCTATACCATCAACGCCACCGCCGACCCGAGCAATGGCGGCACGGTGAACGGCGCGGGCACCTATACCCATGGCCAGAGCTGCACCCTGACGGCCACAGCCAGCACAGGATACACCTTCACCAACTGGACCGAGAACGGCAACGTGGTGTCGACGAACGCCAGTTATTCCTTCACCGTGGAGGGCGACCACACCTTGGTGGCCCACTTCACCATCAACAGCTATACCATCACCGCCACCGCCGATCCGACCAATGGCGGCCAAATCAATGGCGCCGGCACTTATACCTACGGACAGAGCTGCACCCTAACCGTTTTGCCGACCCTCGGTTACACTTTCATTAATTGGACCGAAAACGGCACACAAGTCTCGTCGCAGGCGTCCTACACCTTCACCGTCACGGGCAACCGCGACCTCGTGGCACATCTCTCCTCGCAAAGCTACATCATCACCGCCACCGCCGACCCGGCAGAAGGCGGCGTGGTCACCGGCAGCGGAGGCTACGACTATGGCGATGAATGCACGCTGACGGCCACGGCCAACGAGGGTTACACCTTCGTCAACTGGACCAAGGACGGCACTGAGGTGACGACGGAAAACACCTACACCTTCACGGTGACCGAGTCGGAGACCTATGTGGCCCACTTCACCATTAACACCTACGAGATTGGTGCCACTGCCGACCCGAGCGAAGGCGGCATGGTGACAGGTGCTGGCAGCTATGAATACGGCACCTCCTGCACTTTGACGGCTACCGCCAACGAAAACTATGAGTTCATCAACTGGACGAAAGACGGCATCGAGGTTTCCACCGAAGCCACCTACACCTTTATCGTGACGGCCTCGGCCGACTATGTGGCGCATTTCAGCTACGATGACGACGTGGAAGAACACAGAGCAGCCTGCCAGCTCTTCCCCAACCCTGTCACCTCGACGTTGAGCATCACGACGGAAAAAGCCATGAAGTGCATTCGTGTGTACGACGTCAACGGTCGTCTTGTCAAGGAACAAGATGCGGCCGACACGCATGCCGAACTTGACTTGTCAGGATTCAACGCGGGGACCTATCTGCTGCAAGTGGACTACGGCGACAGCCGAAGCGTGCATCGGATCATGAAAGCCGAATAAAACGAAATCGCGACGAGGTGCTTCCCCGCCGCGATTTTCTTTTTCTGACATTGTGTCGTTTACAGCCGCTCGTTCACTACGTCCCAGTCGATGATCTGCCACAAGGCGTTCAGATGGTCGGGACGGCGGTTCTGGTAGTCGATGTAATAGGCATGCTCCCACACGTCGAAGGTCAACAAGGGCCTCAGGCCGCGTTGCACGGGATTGCCGGCGTTGGTTTCCTGCGAGATCTGGAGCTTGCCGTCCTTGTCGACGGAGAGCCACACCCATCCTGAGCCGAACAAGGTGGCGCCTTTCTTCGTGAACTCTTCTTTGAACTGCTCGAACGAGCCGAACTGTTCGTCGATCCACTGGGCGATGACACCTGTGGGCTTGTTGTCGTCCTTAGGGGCACGGAACTGGGTGAAATACAGGTTGTGGTTGAGAATCTGGCCTGCGTTGTTGAAAATGCCGCCATTGGCCTTCTTCACGATGTCCTCCAAAGGCATCTCTTCGTATTCCGTGCCTTCGATGAGGCCGTTGAGGTTGTTGACGTATGCGTTCAAGTGCTTGCCGTGGTGGAAGCCCAACGTCTCTTTGCTGATGACGGGTTCCAAGGCGTTTGCCTCGTAGGGCAGAGTAATGAGTTCGTATTTCATAGTGTTACCTTTTTGTTGTTCGTGCTGCAAATATAAGAAAAAAAGGGATTTCGTTTCCGAAACCCCACTTTTTTTCATTGGTTCATGTACATCTGGAAGAGCGGCGAGTTGGGCTCACTCTTCAGGCGCTTCAGCGCACGGTCGCGGATCTGACGGGTGCGCTCACGCGAGATGTTGAGCTTCATGGCGATCTCTTCCAGCGAATACTCGCGCGAGGTGCCCAAGCCGAAGTACATGCAGATGATGGTGCGTTCCTTCTCGTTGAGCATGTCGAGCGAATGACGGATGGCGTTGCTGGTCGACTCCTGCTCCACCGCGCTGTCGGTCCTCACCTCGTCGTCGGCGACAAAGACATCCAAGAAGTTGGCGTCGTCTTCATCGTCAAGCGGGGCGTCGGTCGACACGGTGCGTGAGTTGAGGTTCAGCAGCTGCTCCACCTTGTCTTCGGTCATGCCGATCTCGTCAGCAATCTCCTTCATCGTGGGACGGCGTTCCAGCTTCTGCTCCAGCAGGGCTGCAGCCTTCTTCACCTTGGCCAAGGCGCCCACCTGGTTCATGGGCAGACGGATGACACGCGCCTGCTCGGCCACGGCCTGCAGGATGCTCTGACGGATCCACCACACGGCATACGAGATGAACTTGAAGCCGCGAGTCTCGTCGAAACGCTGGGCCGCCTTCACCAAGCCGAGGTTACCCTCGTCGATAAGGTCCTGAAGGCTCAGTCCCTGGTTCTGGTACTGCTTGGCCACCGACACGACGAATCGCAGGTTGGCCCTGACCAATTTGTCCAACGCGGCCTGGTCGCCAGCCTTGATGCGCTGTGCCAACTCGACTTCCTCATCGGTGGTCAGCAACGCTTCCTTCGCAATGTCGGCGAGGTACTTGTCCAAAGTCCCGGCGTTGCGGTTGGTGATTTGCTTTGAAATTTTCAGTTGTCTCATTTTTTCAAATCTTTTTAATTGTTTTTATAATTGTTTAGAATAAGCTCTCTCATCCCTGTCTCCTCCACGTGATTTTCGCATAATCTTCCGGTTTTGGGAGAGACGACTTTGGTGCCGTCTCACCCAAATCCAAAGGTATTTTATTATCAAAAATCGTACCGAAAACCTTAATTTTCAGTATAAAATATGGGTCGATTCCAACGATTAATAGTAGAACGAACCCGGCATGCCATTGGGGAAGACGCCTTCGATGGTGGTGCGGCGTGTGCGCGACTTCAGCGCCTTCTCGAGGTCGGCCTTGCTGTTGACGGCATAGCCGTTCACTTTGGTGATGACGAAGTCGATCGGGACACCCGAATTCATGAAACGTCCTTGACGGATCTCAACGATCTTCAGGCCGTTCTTGACGTCGAGGCGGCTCTTCTCGTCCTTGCCGATAGGCTGCAGCATCAGGCCGAACTCCGCGTTGTAGAAACTGTCGCCACTCCTGACCACGTCGACGTTGCCGGCCTCGTTGAGCAGTGTCAGCTCATAGCTGTGATGGCTGCCCTTGCGGTTGGCTTCCACGGTCACCTTGTCACCAGGACGGTATTGGCGGATGTTCTCCATCAGCTGGGTGACGGTGTTCACCTTCTTGCCGTTGATAGCCGTGATCACGTCGCCCTTCTCGATGCCTGCCAGTTTTGCAGCGCCGCCTTCGGTGACTTCAGCGACATACACGCCCTCGATGTCTTCCAGGCCTTCCTTCTGGGCCAGATCTTGGGTCAGCTCGACGGGATAGATGCCGATGTAGCCGCGTTGCGTCTCGCCATACAGCAGCAGGTCGTCGACCACCTTGCGGACGATGTTGGACGGGATGGCGAAGGAATAGCCCTCGTAGGAACCCGTATGCGAGGCGATGGCCGCATTGACGCCAATCAGCTCGCCCTTGGTGTTGACCAAGGCGCCACCACTGTTGCCAGGATTGATGGCGGCATCAGTCTGGATGAACGACTCCACCGAGGTACCTTCGCCCAAGATGCTGAGGTTACGTGCCTTGGCGCTCACGATGCCCGCCGTGACGGTTGAGGTCAAGTTGAAGGGATTACCCACTGCCAGCACCCATTCGCCGATGCGCACGTTATCGGAGTCGCCGAAGGTAAGGAATGTCAGGTCGGAGGCTTCCACCTTGATGAGTGCCAGGTCGGTAGTGGGGTCGGTACCGATGATAGTGGCGGTCTTCTTCACCTTGTTATTAAAGGTGACCTCCACCTCGTCGGCGCCCTCCACGACGTGGTTGTTGGTGACGATATAGCCGTCGGGGGTAAGCACCACACCCGAACCGTAGGCCACCATGGTGTTGCTGCGGCTCTGTCCAGGATAGCCATAAATCTGTCCGAGCAAGGCGCCGAAGAAGTCCTCGTAGGTGTTGCTCTGTTTCACCACTTTGGTCATGATATGCACCACGGCGTCAACACTGCGCTCGGCGGCGTCAACGAAGTCGGGGGTGTTTTCGGAGGGGACGAAAGCCGTGCGCTGCACAGTAGCCTGCTGGGCCTGTTCGATTTGCGAAACAGGCTGCTGTTGCTCTTCAGTGGAAGCCGGGTTCTCCTCCTCGGCAGGTTTCATCTTATTGATCAGATTGTCGCACGATGTCGCCATCAGCATGGCGGCGAGCATCAACATCAAACTCACTTTTCTCATCATATTTCGTTTTTAAGATTTCTTTTTCCGTTTATAGTGTCATTAATGCGGTTTTTCAACCTTTATTGCACTAAAAAGCGTATTTTTGTCGAAAATTTCTGCGGCAAAAGGTCATCAAATTATATGCCAACACCCGCATGACACAGAGTTTTTCAACGACTTTGACAAGATGTTCATAAAGAATGACATAATAGCATTGCGTCCTGCCGAGCCCGCCGATGCCGAACGCATCTACCGCTGGGAGAACGACCGCGACAACTGGCGCGTGAGCGGCACCCGTGCCCCCTACTCGCTCTTCCAGATCGAGCAGTTCCTCCTCGGCAACAACGACCTGCAAGCCCAGAAACAGCTCCGCCTGATGATCGACCTGACGGCCAACGGCGAGACCATCGGCTGCATCGACATCTTCGACTACGATGCCTACAACCAACGCGCCGGCTTAGGCATCCTCATCGACAAAAAACATCGCCAATTGGGTTATGCCAAGGCAACGTTGGCTTTGTGCATCGACTATCTCTTCAAGGATGTCATGCTCCATCAGGTACATTGCTCCATCGACGAAACCAACATCGAGAGCCAACAACTCTTTGTCGGACAAGGCTTTGATCTGTGCGGCAGAAGAAAGGATTGGATCAAAACGGCGGATGGGTATTTGGATGTGTTGGAGTATCAACGAATAAACTAGAAACACTATGGTCAAAATAGAAACCAAGCTCCCCGATGAGAAGAAATCCCGCAAGAGCGGCAGCAAAAAAAACGGCAAACGCACCAAGCGCACCGTCATCCTCGTGCTCTTTATCCTATTGATCTTTGCCGCCGCCTTCGGTTACTGGGGCTTCAGAACCGTCATGTCGCCCAACGTGCAGACCGTCGACGGCAACCCGGTGGATCTCTACATCCCTACGGGATCCGACTACGAACAAGTGAAGACGCTCTTGGCCAAAACGAACTGCATCGTCAACGAGAAGAGCTTCGACTGGGTGGCACTAAAGAAAGAGCTTCCCGCCAATGTCCATCCCGGACATTACGTGCTGAAAGACGGCATGACCAACAACCAACTCGTCAACATGCTGCGCGGCGGGCTGCAGACACCCGTGAAGGTCACCTTCAACAACATCCGCGACGTCGACCAACTGGCAGGCCGCATCGCCAAGCAGATCGAGGCCGACTCCGCCTCCCTCTCGCAACGGCTACACAACACAGACTATATCGGTCAATTAGGCTTCAACAGCCGCACCATCCCAGCCCTCTTCCTGCCCGATACCTATGAGTTCTACTGGAACACCGACGACGAGGGCTTCGTCAACCGTATGTTTCAGGAATACAACAAGTTCTGGAACGAGGAACGCAAGCAACAAGCGCAAGCCAAAGGCCTGACACCCATACAAGTGAGCACCCTGGCCTCCATCGTCAACAAGGAAACCAACATGAGCGACGAGATGCCGCGCGTGGCAGGTGTCTATCTCAACCGCCTGAAGAACAACTGGCTCCTGCAAGCCGACCCCACCCTTATCTTCGCTTGGAACGACTACACCATCAAGCGGGTGCTCGACCGCCACAAGGAAATAGAATCACCTTACAACACCTATAAATATGCCGGCTTACCGCCCGGACCCATCTGCATCCCCTCCATCACGGCAGTGAAAAGCGTGCTCAACGCCGAAGACCATCATTATTTCTTCTTCTGCGCCAAAGAGGACTTCTCGGGCTACCACAACTTCGCCAAGACCCTCAGCGAGCACAACCACAACGCCGCCCGATACCAACAAGCATTGAATCAAAGAGGAATTAAATAATCTAAGGTCCCTGAGCCCGTCGAAGGGCCGACCGAAAAAGACGGTGCTTCGACAGGCTCAGCAACCTGCATTAACTGAACAAATAACAACTGACCAACATGAAAGCATTCAAAGCATACGACATTAGAGGCGAATGGGGCCCCGACCTTAACGAAGCCATCGCCTACCGCATCGGCTACTTCCTGCCCGATGTGCTCGACACCGACACCTATCTCGTGGGACGCGACATGCGTCTGTCCTCCCCCGCCCTCTTCGACGCCCTCACCCGTGGCCTCACCGACCGCGGCAAAGATGTCGACTTCATCGGCCTTAGCACCACACCATTGGTCTATTGGGCCACAGCCAAATACGGCTACGGCGCCTCCATTCAAATCACGGCATCGCACAACCCGAAGCACCACAACGGCCTCAAGATCTCGGCCAAGAACGCCCTCCCTGTGGGCTACGACACCGGTCTTAACCGCCTCGAAGCCTTGGTGGAAAGCGACAAGGCTACCATGCCCTACGCCGTGAGAGGACAAATCAGGGAGAAAAACGTCTACGCCGACTACATGGCCTTCCAGCAGCAGTTCGTGGGGCCACACGACAACCTCAACATCGCGGTGGACTGCAGCAACGGCATGTCATCTATCTTCGTCCACGAGCTTGTGGGCAAAGCCCATTACATCAACGACAAGTTGGACGGCAACTTCCCCAACCACGAGCCCAACCCGCTGGAAGCCAACGCACAAGAACAGATCAAGGCCTTGGTGCTGAAAGAGAAATGCGACATCGGACTGCTCTTCGACGGCGACGCCGACCGCATCACCTTCATCGACGAGAAGGGACGCTTCATCAGCCCCGACCTCATCATTGCCTTCTTAGGCGATTACTTCATCGGCGAGCAGAAACAGAAAGGCATCGTGCTGCAGGACATCCGCAGCTCGCGGGCCATCCAGGAATACCTCGACCGCTACCATGCCAAGGTGGAGACCTGGCGCGTGGGCCGCGCCTACGCTGCGCTGAAGCTCCGCGAGCTGGACGGCTGCTATGGCGGCGAGCTGGCCGGACACTACTACTTCCGCGACTTCTACTACTCCGACTCGGCACTGCTGGCCGCCTCCATCGTGCTGCGCCTCTTGGCCGAACGCAAGAAAGAAGGCCAGACCATGAGCCAGATCATCGACGAGATCACGCCTTATTCCAACAGCGGCGAGATCAACTTCAAGATCGAGAAGAAACAAGAGGCCATGGATGCGGTCAAAGAGCATTTCACCTCTATCGAGAAGCCCGAGCGTTTCCTCGACTTCGACGGCTACCGCCTCGACTACCCAGACTGGTGGCTCAACATCAGGCCCTCCAACACCGAGCCTTACCTCCGCTTCCTCTGCGAAGCCAAGAGCGAGGCCAAACTGAAGGACATCATCGCCACCGTGACGGAAATCGTCAAAAGTGTAGAATAGACGAAGAGACCACCGCATTGAGGTATCGGCTGATGAAGCACAGACTCTTGGCATTCCTTCTCGTGATGGCGTTTGTCCCCTTGTGGGCACAACAGCCCAACGACTCCGCCCTCATCAGGCGCAACGTCAAAATCGTCGCTTGCACCGATGCCGCCATCTATGCCGGCACCATGGTGGGGTTGAACCAGCTGTGGTTCAAAGACTGCCAATGGGTAGGCATGCACACCATCAACGACAACGGCGACTGGCTCCAGATGGACAAGCTATGCCATGCCACCACCTCCTACCACACCTGTGTGTTTGGCGACGAGACCATGCGCCTGGCGGGTCTGGACACAAAACGGTCTGCCCTCTTCGGCGGCGCGTTTTCGCTGCTCTTCATGACCTCCATCGAGCTCATGGATGCCGGCTATGAAGATTGGGGCTTCTCGTGGGGCGACATGGGCGCCGACGTGGGCGGCATCGCGCTCTACACCTCCCAACAACTGCTGTGGGATGAGCAGCGCATCAGCCTGAAATACTCGTTCCATCCCACCGAATATGCCCAATACAACCCCGAAGAGCTGGGCCACAACCTGATCAGCCAGTCGTTGAAAGACTACAACGGCATCACCCTCTGGGCCGCTTTCAACGTCAAGGAGCTGTTCATGGACGACGACAGCGGCTTCCCCGAATGGCTCACCGTCGACTTCGGCTATGGAGCCAAAGGCATGGTGGCGCCCCAGCCCACCGCCGACTTCGACCGCGTAAGGCAATTCTATCTCGCGCCTGGTGTCGACTTAGCCAAATTGCCCGTCCAAAACCGCTACCTCAAAGCCGTGCTGCGTGCCTTGAGCTTCATCAAGTTGCCCACACCCGCCTTGGAATACAACGCCACCGACAAAATCGTATGGCATTGGCTCTATTTCTGAAAAAAGCCGTACCTTTGCAGAAAATAGTCACCGAAATGAAGAAACTAGCATTGATATTGACCGCCGTGATCGCATTCTTCCTGATGAGTTGCGAGAACCCCAACAAATCGCGGGCCTACATGGACGAAGGCTCCAAGCAGCTGCTGCGCTACAGCAACTACGACGAAGCCGAGAGACTGCTCACCAAGGCCATCCGATTCGACAAGACAAACTACGAGGCCTTCTATTATCGTGGCTGCGCCCGCATCAACACACAGAAATACCAAGGTGCCATCGCTGACTTTGAAGACGCCATCGCCTTGAAGCCCGACTATGCCGACGCCTATTTCAACCTCGGCAAGACCTATTACCTGATGCACAACGAAGACAAAGCCTGCGAATACTACAAGCTGGCCGACCAATATGGTCGTCCCAACTTGGAGGATTATTTGAGAAGATGTAACTAGTTTTAATATAGAAACCGACCGCTTATGTCATTCCCTCGGGAATCTATAAGTGGTCGGTTTTGTATTAATATACAAACTCGCCGAAGGTCTCTTCCAAGATGACGTCGCCGTCTTCGTTGTAGGTCTTCCACGTTCCCGACTTCTTCCCCTTGGTGTATTGTCCCTCTTCCTTCAGGGCCGTGCTGGGGTAATAACTCTTCGTGGGGCCTTCAAGCAGGCCTTCGTGGTATTGGCATTCCATCATCAGCACGCCGGTATCGGAATACTTCTTGCAGAGGCCTTCGGGCTGACCATTGACATATTGTATCTCCTCGGCCAGCACCCCGTTGTTGGGGTTGTAGAGCCTCGAAGCGCCATGCACCTTGCCGTCTTTGTTCTCCTCCACCAGGCGGAGCTGGCCCGAGTTGGCGTCGTAATACTTCCACTCGCCGTCCTTCTTCTGGTTGACGTAATAGCCCGTCGCGATCAAACGGCCATTGGGGGCAAAGGTCTTGTTCAGCGCCTTCTCGCCCGACTTGTCGAACTCGTTAGTGGCCTTCAGGCGACCCTGCTCGTCGTAATAGCGGAAAGTGCCCTTGCACTTATCGTTCTTGAACTGGCCCTCATAACGCATCTGCCCGTTGGGATAGAAGTCGCGCCACTGGCCCTGGCGGCGTCCTTTCGCGTCGGTCCTGTTGAAATCCTGGGCCACAGCGACCACCGCAAGCATCAGCGCAGCAAGGAGTATGCAATATCTTTTCATGATTATTTCGGTTTTGACGGTGCAAATTTAAGGAAATAACTTATTTTTGCGCCAATTATTGTATGGCAGAATATTCATCCATATTGCTGGAAAATGCGGTGGAGGCACTCTCGAAGCTGCCGGGCGTCGGAAAAAAGACGGCCCTGCGTCTGGCGTTGCATCTGCTCAACGAAGACACGCTTGAGACCGAACAACTCGCCGACGCGCTGCTGAAGATGAAGCACAACATCATGCTGTGTGAGCGGTGCTTCAACATCAGCGACACCAAGGTGTGCTCCATCTGCGGCAATCCCCGCCGCGACGAGAACACGCTCTGCGTGGTGGCCGACATGCGCGACGTGCTCGCCATCGAGCGGACCGCTTCCTACAACGGCCTCTATCACGTTTTGGGCGGTGTCATCAGCCCCATCGAAGGCATCTCGCCCAACGACTTGAAGATTGCACAGCTGGTGCAGCGCACCCAAAATGAAGACATCAAGGAGATTATTCTGGCCCTGCCTGCCACCATCGAGGGCGACACGACCAATTTCTTCATCTTCAGGCAGCTGAACGACTTCAAAGGAAAGATCTCGGTGATATCAAAAGGCATCGCCGTGGGAGACGCTTTGGAATACGTGGACGAGGTGACGTTGGGACGGTCGATACAAAACAGGATACCGTTCAACCAGAAATGATCTTTCTTTTTGAGACGCGATAAATCGGCGTCTCTACAAGGTTTCGTCAAACAAATCCAATTGGTTCTCGGTGAGATACAATTCTTGCGGCACTTCATACTCGTAGGCCGTGATGAAACGCGCTATGTTCTTCTTGATCAATTTGATGGGCGTTGTCCTACGGGCTTTGCAATAGTTGCGCAACGAGCGATACTGGCCCTTCGACAACTTGAAGGTGATCGCGTGATACTGGTAGTTGCGGCGCCTGCGTTTCTTGTTTTGTGCCATAACACATTGATTTGATGGCACGAAATAACGAAATAAAAACGTGATATCCAAACAATCACGAAAGTTTTTCTTTTGCCTTCACAAAAACAGCTGTGTCACACGACATAAAAATGCGAAGCGCCGGTCCACCCAACGCTTCGCCTTTCATTATTTGAACCTACTCGTTTAGAAGCAGAAACCAATGCGGCCCAAAACCATGATGGGAGTAACCTCACCATACTCAAGGTATTCTGTTTCGTTTAACGGATAAGCGTTCCCGTCAACCATCTTCGTTGTACGACTGCCCTCCACTTGTCTTGCTCCAAGATGATAAAAACTGCATCCAACTACCAAATTCTTGGCCACTTCAATACCAGCACCTGCTTGATAGGCAAAACTGAAGGCTTTGTCATAACTTGTGGTGACCTTGTACTTTCCATGAATGGCTGAAACGTGAGAATCAAAAGTAGTTTCCATATCCGTAATCAAGCCAAGGTTCCCACCTGCCCCTGCTTCCACATAAATGCCAAAATTAGGATTGAGATAATACCGGTAGTTAATGCCTAACATAGCAGGAACATTAATGTATTTGGGAGTGGAATTGAATGAGAAATTCTCTAATTCGCTCCCAAAACCATCATACCATAGTTTGCCATTACGATACGCAGTTTTCAGATCAGAATTTGGACCATTGTAAAAACCGTCGACGGAAAGCATGACACCGAGGCCTTTAACGCCCACGTTAAAATACCACTTGAGACCTGCGTTGAAACCAATACCTGCGCCAGCATCGGACTCACCGTACTGGGTCAATGCGAACTCGTTGAAACCATTGAATTCCCCGAAATCACCCATCGGGAAAGAAGCTCCCAAAAACATGGCGCCACGGGTCTGCGCCATAGCCTGACTGCCCATGACCATCAAAAGGGCCAAGGCGAACACTTTTGCTAATTTCTTCATCTTTCTATAATTTTAAAGATTAGAATTCCGTTTATTTTAAAACGCGGCAAAATTACGAAAACTTTCGTATCTTTGCGTTCAAAATCGGACAAAATATGCTTCAAGGACTCAAACGCTTCAAGGAGAAACACCCTTTCACGGCTTTGATGCTGATAGCCATCGCAGTACGCATCCTCGTCGTGGCCTTCGCCCAAGGCTACGGCTCAAACCATGAAGTGCAGCACACCACCCTCTTCCTCGGCTTCGTCGACAAGATTAAGGAAGTATTTGGTATCGGGCAAACGGTGTCGGCCAAGCTGATTAGCCGCTCGCTCTATGCCTTGGTGTCGTTGTTTACCGTTTCCATGGTCTATCGTATCTGCGACCTGTTTTCCAACAAACGGAACGCCTGGCTTTTGGCCTTGATCCCCACCTTCAGCATCGTCATGCCGTCGTTTGGCATCATCGAGAATGCCAGCGCCTTCTTGGGCCTGCCCCTCCTCCTCTACGGTGCCAATGTGGTGCTGCGCCAAGAGGTGCTAAGGCAAAACAACCTCACGGAGAAGACCCATCGCACCTCGTTCTTGATTGCCGGCCTCATGTTGGGATTGGGTATCTGCGTTTGGTACGAAAGCATCTTCATCGTCCTCAGCATCCTCCTCATCCTCTTCATCAGACGCAACCCCAAGGGTGCCCTGGTGACGTTGGCAGGCATCGTCATTTCGATCGTGGCCGTGGGCCTTTTGCTTTGGGCGCTTAATGTCAATCCGTTGAAATATATTCAGATATGACCAAAGAAGAAGCCCGCCTTCGCATCGCCGCTTTGAGCGAAGAACTGGAGCAACACAACTATAACTATTACATCCTCGCCAAGCCCACCATCAGCGACTACGAGTTCGACATGAAACTCGAGGAGCTGGCGCGTCTGGAGAAGGAGTACCCCGAGTTCCTCTCCCCGACCTCTCCCACCCAACGCGTGGGCGGAGGCATCACCAAAGAATTCCAAAGCGTCAAACACCAATACCCGATGCTGTCGCTGGCCAACAGCTACAGCCGCGAGGAGATCGCTGACTTCATCAGCCGTATTAAGAAGACCATCGACGGTGAAGTGGAGTTTTGCTGCGAGCTGAAGTTCGACGGACTCAGCATCAGCCTGCAATATGAAAACGGCGTGCTCGTCCGCGCCGTGACCCGTGGCGACGGTGCCCAAGGCGACGACGTGACCACCAATGTGCGCACCATACGCACTGTGCCGCTCAAACTGCACGGCGACTTCCCAGACTTCTTCGAAATGCGCGGCGAGATCGTGATGCCCTTCGAGAGTTTCAACCGCCTCAACAAAAGCCGCGCCGAGGCTGGCGAAGATCTCTTCGCCAACCCCCGTAACGCCGCCGCCGGAACACTGAAGCTGCAAGACTCCAAAGAGGTGGCTCGCCGCCGCTTGGATAACTATTGCTACTATATGATGATGGACGGCTTGGAGGACCGTTACCAGACGCATTACCAAAGCCTGCAAGCCGCCAAGAAATGGGGCTTCAACATCTCCAACTTCATGGCACTCTGCAAGACCATCGATGACATCTTCGAGTTCATCGACTATTGGGATGTGAAACGCCACGAACTGCCCTTCGCAATCGACGGCATTGTGCTGAAAGTCAACAGTTATGCACAACAGCAGGCCTTGGGCTTCACGGCAAAGTCGCCGAAATGGGCCATCGCCTATAAGTTCAAGGCTGAGGAAGTGGAGACCGAACTGCAAAGCGTCGACTTCCAAGTGGGCCGTCACGGCACCATCACTCCGGTGGCCAACCTCGCCCCTGTGCAGCTGGCAGGCACCACCGTGAAACGCGCTACCCTCAACAACGAGGACTTCATCCGCCAGTTCGACCTGCACTATGGCGACACCGTCACCGTGGTGAAAGGCGGCGAGATCATCCCGAAGATCATCGGCGTCAACCTCAACAAACGCCAGGCAGGTGCCCAACCTGTGGAGTTCGTCAAGACCTGTCCCATCTGCGGCACGCCACTCATCCAAAACGAAGGCGAGGCGGCATGGTATTGCCCCAACAGTTCGGGTTGTTCGCCACAGATACGAGGCCGCATCGAGCATTTCATCGGGCGCAAGGCCATGAACATCGAGAGCCTCGGCGAAGGCAAGGTGGAACTGCTCTATGAGGAAGGCCTCGTGCGCAATGTCGCGGACCTCTACGACCTTACCTATGACAAACTCTTCGGATTGGAAAAGGTCATCACCATCGAAGACGAGTTTAGCCTATTGCCCATCGCCACACGCAAGGTCAGTTTCAAGGAGAAGACCGCACAGAACATACTGGATGCCCTCGAGAAGTCAAAGTCGGTGCCGTTTGAGCGGGTGCTGTTTGCCCTGGGCATCAAGTTCGTGGGCGAGTCGGTGGCCAAGGTGCTAGCCAAAGCCCTGCACGACATCGACCACATCATCGGCGCCAGCGTCGAGGAGATGACCGAGATCAACGAGATCGGCGAGAAGATAGCCCTATCCGTGAGAACCTACTTCGACGACGAGCGCAACATCGACATCGTCAACCGACTCAAACAAGCCGGCCTTCAGTTTGCCATGGCCGAACAAGCCGCCTCCGACAAGGAACAGTTGCTGGCAGGCAAGACGTTCGTGGTGAGCGGCGTGTTTGCCCACTACTCGCGCGATGGCATCAAGGAGACCATCGAAGCCTACGGCGGCAAGAACGTGGGCAGCATCTCGTCAAAGACCGACTATGTGCTGGCTGGCGAAAAAATGGGTCCCGAGAAACGCAAGAAAGCCGAGTCGTTGGGTATCCCCATCATCACCGAGGCTGAATTTGAGGCGATGATTGGAGTGAAACGGGAAAACGAAGAAACAGGATTGTTGTTTTGATAAAAATGTTACTTTTGCAGCACAATTAAACACGGCCCCTGAGCCCGTCGAAGGGCCGCACAAATACGAATCATAAAT
>JAEEGL011345000.1_pt1 | contig 18607 bp, 15 predicted proteins | sample 9134231 | NCBI WGS metagenome assembly JAEEGL01 (sample SAMN16246548, study PRJNA631951) | gut metagenome | biome: gut microbiome; feature: rumen; material: fiber-attached | host: Bos | place: Iran: Karaj | collected 2018-10 | reverse complement strand
GGTGATTTGAATCACACTCTCTTATTCTTTTTTGTAGTGGGAACAAAGATTGAAATGGCGACCTCATGATTATGAATCATACGCTCTAACCAGCTGAGCTATCCCGCCGAAAGATTGGAGTGCAAAGGTAAACGAAATTTCGAATAACCCAAAATTATTCTCTGATGACCTTTACTTCGCCCCCTGATCCGAGTTTGATGATTTGGGACGAACGGCCGGTAGAGGTTTCTTCCAGGGAGGGTTCTACTATATGCTCCACCCCGTCCAGGATGGCAGCGTTGATTTCGGCAAAGCAAGAGGGGGTTTCTTCTCCGGAAATGTTGGCGCTTGTGGAAACCACCGGCTTGCCCAGGCGACGGATCATCTCTACGCAGAATTCGTTCCGGGGAATACGGATGGCCACGCTGCCGTCATCAGCAATCACCTTGGCGGAGAGACCTGTCCCTTCCGGATAGATGATGGTCATCGGTTTGTCGTTTACCTCGAGCAGGTCGACCGCTATCTGTGGAATCTGCCTGACATATTTGCAAAGCATATCAGGATCGCTCACCAGCACAATCACCGATTTGCTGTCAGAGCGCTGTTTGAGGTTGAAGATGCGCTGGACGGCATCGTCGCGGGTAGCGTCGCATCCGATGCCCCATACGGTATCAGTAGGGTAAAGGATGATATCGCCTGAAGCAAGTGCCTTGACGGCAGCCTCGACTTCGTATTTGATCTCGTCGTTCATATCTTTCAGAAATAAATCAGCGTACTTACAGGATAGTGGTCGGAATAGGGAACCCTGGTTATGTGGGTGCGGTCGCAGGACACGTCGGTGGGGGGGAGGATATAATCTATGCGCAGCAGGGGCCAGAGCAGAGAATACGTGGCACCGAAGCCGTTGCCGCCGTCTGCAAAACTGTCCTTGTGGTGAGAAGACAGCCGGTGATATGTATAAGACATAGGAGTGTCGTTGAAATCTCCGCACACCATAGTGGGCAAGGTGCTGGCCTTGATATGGTCGTGTATCGCCCCGACCTGCTCGCTTCGCTGGATATTGCTGTTTGCCAGGCGCTCGTGTACACTCTTGACTTCGTCGGTAAACTGACCTTTCTTGGCCATCCGCCTTATTATGTTGGTAAACGACAATCCGTTGCTTTGCAAGTGGCAGTTGTACACGCGCACGGTGGCGTCGTTGATGCGCACGTCGCTCCACAGGCACAGATTATGGCTCTCCTTGAATGGAATCGCCCCCTTGCCAACTATCGGATAGCGGCTGAAGGTAATGTTGCCGTAGAAGTCGCCTTTTGAGCCGAAGAAGTAGTGACAGCGGTAGGGGAGGTATTTGAGTATGTGCTTTACTGTAACGGTGTCGGGGGTGTAGAATTCCTGCAGGCACAGCACGTCAGGGGCTTCCCGTGAGACAAATTCGCACACTTTGGCTAGCGCCTGTTCCCTGTTCATCCCCTTTGCGGCGGCTTCGAAGCGCCCTACGTTGTAGCTCATCACCTTGACCTCGTCGCCGGCCACGCTCTTCTCCTCGCCGCCAAACTTGACAAACAAATCGGCAAAGAAAAGGGTGGGGAGCGCCGCCAGCAGGCTGATGACCAGGTAGCGTTTCATCCGGATAAGGCCGATGATAAGCAGCACCCCGTTCAGCAGGAATATGGGAATATAATAGAGCCCGAAGAAATAAGGCACCGACATAAATGCAGGGTCGATGAATATGGACAGATACGAGATGCACAGCGCCGCCGCACAGATAATGACCAGGATGCGGAATGCTATCTGACCTGCGGAGAGACCGCGCTCGGTCTTTTTCTTATACCAGGTTTTATTGCGCTTCGGCTTTTCGCTTTTGGGATAATGAATCTTTGCCATACTAGTCGCTGTATAGTCTGCCCCGTTTTTTCCAGTAAAGAATCAGTATCAGGCCGAACACCATACCTCCCAGATGGGCGAAGTGGGCGATATTGCCGCCAAGTCCGGTGAGCCCGGTGACAAGTTCTATGGCGCCGAAGATAATTACGAACCACTTTGCGGTAAGCCTCACCGGGGGGAACAGCAGCTGCAGCTCGGTATTGGGCCAGAGCATTCCGAATCCCAGGAGGACGCCGTAGATGGCGCCTGATGCGCCCACCGTGGGCGTCATCATCGCTCTCTGGGCGGCGGCTGTATTTCCCGCTCCCATAAAGTGCGATATCTGCAGCCCCACGACCAGATTGTGGCACAATGCAGCTCCGAGACCCGTCACAAAATAGAACAGCAGGAATTTCTTGCTTCCCCACGTACGCTCCAGTTGCGTGCCGAATATCATCAGGGTGTACATATTGAAGAACAGGTGCCAGAACCCGCCGTGCATAAACATATGGGTGACCGGCTGCCAAGGCTTGAACAGCGGCGACTGGAAGGCGAACAGGGAGAACATCGAGTACATCCTGTCGCCGATGAGCATAGTGAAAACCAGCACGATGACATTGATGACGATAATCGTCCGTGTCACCTGCGGTATTGAGTAGAAAAACCTCTGCAAGCCTGAACCGTTCATAATCTCTTTTCCAAATCTTCTGTTGAAACAATGGCGATGCACCTAGTTGCAAGGTCGGTGCCATAAGTGGCCCGCAGCATCAGTACATCGTTTGCCAGCATCTGCGCCTGAACCGGGTTGAGGTTGTGCGAGAGCTTGTCTGCGGCTGCTTTTGCAAGGGTATGGGCATAGGGCTGAATGTTCTCGCCCCCGATTTCCAGGTCAAGGGAAGCTGCCAAATTGTCCATGACCTCCTTGAGCGCCTCCTCTTCGGTGGGAAAACCGTCGGGCACTGCATAGACGATGACGGTGCTGTCGCCGAAATCGCGCAGGTCAAAACCAAGTTGTGAGATGCGGTCGATATTCTCCAGTATGACGGAATACACCCTGGCGGGCAGCACAACCTGCTGGGGATAAAGCGACCGCTGCGATATGAACTTTTCCTGTGAGAGGAATTCGAAATACTTGTGATAGAGAATGGCCTCCTGTGCCTTCTTGATATTTATCACGGCCAGTCCCTCCCTGACGGGCGCAAGAATCAGCCGGTTGCCCAGAACTATGACATCGGTGCCAGGTATGTTCTCTTCTGCCAGGGAATGCCCGTATCCTGCCGTCGGTGTTGTGTACAGGCCACTCTCGTGCCGGCCTTCTTCGAACTGCCCGAAAAGTGGGGAATAGTCCATCCTGGGTGGACGGACATAACCTCCGCCGTTTCCGCTGCTTTGCGAACCGCCTCCCGAAGAGGGAGCCATTACGGGAAAATCGAGCACCTCGCCAGATTCGAAATCGATAGAAGGGGCGAAGGCCCCGCGGCCCAGGGCCTCTTTCACGCTGGCCATCAGTATCTCGAAAATGATGTGTTCTTCGGTAAACTTGACCTCGGTTTTCTGGGGGTGGATATTCACGTCCACCTCGGTGGGGTCGCACTCCAGAAAGATGAAATACGACGGGATGTACCCTTCCCGCACCAGGTTCTCATAGGGCTTGCATACAGCCTTGTGCAGATAGGGACTGCGGAAGTATCGCCCGTTGACAAAGAAATACTGGTTGCCGGGGGTCTTGCGGGCATCGGTGGGGCTTCCGATGAAGCCGGAAACCTTAACGATGTCGGTGTCGGTGGCCACATCCATAAGTTCGCCGGCCAGGTCGCGTCCGCACAGGTCACTGATGCGTTGCTTGAGGTTTGCGGCGGGGCGGATGGAGTAAATGTCGCGGCCGTTGTGCTTAAGCGAAAACGCCTTGCCCGGATGGGAGAGGGCGACCCTGATGAACTCCTGTTCTATGTGGCGCATCTCCGCAGCATCGGATTTGAGGAATTTGCGCCTGGCCGGAACATTATAAAACAGGTTGCTTACGGCGATATTGCATCCGCGGGGGGCGGCGACAGGAGTAGAAGAGAGGATGCGGGAGTCTGCAGCCTCTACCCTGATGCCGGTGGCGTCCTCTTCCCGCCTGGTCTTGAGGGTTATCTGGGCTACTGCCGCAATCGAGGCGAGGGCTTCTCCGCGGAATCCGTAGGTAAGTATCTTTTCCAGATCTTCGGCAGAAGAAATCTTGCTGGTGGCGTGACGTTCGAAGCATAGCCTGGCGTCTTCCTCGCCCATACCGCAGCCGTCGTCGATAACTTGTATCAAGGTTCTTCCGGCATCGAGAATGCTCACCGACACGGTGGTGGCTCCGGCGTCGATGCTGTTTTCCATCAACTCCTTGACAACGGAAGCGGGGCGGCCGACGACCTCGCCCGCCGCAATCAAGTTCGCTATGTTGCCCGGAAGGATCCTTATCATCTGAAAAGTTGAACCAGTCCCTGGCTCAGGTAATATGCCACGGCAATGGCGGCGATTATGGTCACTGCGGTCACTATGGTCCTCAGGGGGCTGGAGGTCTTGCTCTCCCTGGTCGAGTTACCCTGGCGGTAGGCGCTACGGATGTACTGCCCGGGGACATAGGCCCCGGAGCGGGACTCCTCCTGCCGTCTGTCGGCTTCCATCACCTCTTGAACCTCGCCGTATGTGGCGACATCCTTCAAATCTTCGGCCGCCTGTCTGGCAGAGACTTTGTCGTCACCAGGATATTCCTTGCCGTATTTGGCATAAAGGTCCTTCAACCGCTCCTTGCGCTCGTCATAATAGCGGGGTGTATAGTTGAACACTTTGTGCTTGGGTCTGGGGAAAAAAGTAATGGCCATAGCGGTTGTTGTATTATCCAAACAAAGGTAATAAATTTGTCGTATGAATTGTGACTTTAGAATAGGAAACGGGTATGACGTCCATCGTCTGGCAGAGGGGTTGACTCTCACGCTGGGCGGAGTCCGCATCCCGCATACAAAAGGGTGTGTGGCACATTCCGACGGTGACGTAGTTATTCACGCGCTGTGCGATGCGCTGCTGGGGGCGTTGGCCCTGGGTGACATAGGCCGCCATTTCCCCGATACCAGCGAAGAATTCAGGGACATCGACAGTAAAATCCTTTTGAGCCGTACTTGCGCAATGGTGCGTGAGCGCGGTTATTCCCTGGTAAATGCAGATATGACCCTGCTGCTTCAGGCACCGAAAATAGCGCCTTATGTAGACGAGATGCGCGATGTCCTGGCCCAGGTGATGGGCGTCTCTGCAGATGCTGTTTCGATAAAGGCCACTACCGGCGAGCGGCTTGGTTTCGTGGGCAGGGAAGAGGGCGTGGAAGCATACGCCACAGTGCTCCTTTGCAAAGACTGATTACTTTTCTTCTGACTCGGCGAATCTCAATCCGATTGTGTCCTGGGCCTCGGCGCTGTGCTCGGGGTCGTTGTTGCCGGAGAACTTGTTTTCTACGTCGGTGCGCATAATTATCGGCTGCGGTTCGTCGTCGTCGTTTCCGTCACCGTCGTCTTCCTCGTCGTCATCATCGGGCAGTTCAATCTGGCGGTAGCGTTTCTGTCGTCGCTCCCAGCGTTCACGGGCATATTGCTGCATATCTGACACCTCGTCCATCTCGTCTATTATTTCCAACCCGAAAATGGTCTCAATGATGTCCTCCAGAGTGATGATGCCGGTAAAGCAGCCGTATTCGTCTATGATGAGGCCGATCTGCTCCTTGTTCTTCAGAAGCTGCTCCCAGATGTCGCTGATGGCAATCTCCTCGTTGAAGAGGGTGATGTCGCGTTTTATGTCGCCGAGGCGGACCTTGAACTGGTCGTTGGCAAGTTTCTCCAGGGCTTCGGTGCGGAGCACATAGCCTGTAATGTATTCGGGACTGTCGGCATAAACCGGGATGCGCGAGTGATGGTTGAAAGCGGGATCTTTATAGAACTGCGCCAGCGTCATCTTCTCCGGTGCGATGGCCGCGACCACGCGCGGCGTCATCACATCGAACGCCTTGATGTTGTCCAGCTTGATGATATTCTGGATAATCTTGTTTTCGCTTTTCTCGAAGACACCCTCTTCCTCGCCGATGTTTGCCATGGCAGAAACCTCTTCGCGGCTAACTGTCTGCTCATCTTCGTCGTTACCCACGATACGGGTAATCCACTCGGCAACTATGACAAGCGGATAAGTTATCACTATCAGCACGCTTATGGCACGGGCGGTGAAGCCGGTCAGATGCCGCCAGTAGGTGGCGCCGAGAGTCTTCGGGATGATTTCGGAAAACACCAGTATCATCACCGTCATCACGGCGGATACCAGCCCCACTACCGTACTCCCGAATAATTTGGCCGCCAGGCCGCCGATGATGGTGGCCCCCATAGTATTGGCAATGGTGTTCAGTACCAGGATGGATGCCAGGGGACGGTCGATGTCGGTTTTATACTTCTTTAGCAGCGCTGCCCCCTTGCTTCCGTTCTCCTCTTTCATCGAGAGGTAAGAGAGGGGAGTGGACATCAGCACCGCTTCCAGCACAGAGCATAGGAACGAAGCCAGGATAGTGACTAAAATGGTAAGGATAAAGGCGGTCATCGTGTTTGGCTAAAGATTATTCCAGACTCCATTCGCTGCCGTCCTTGGTGTCCTTGACTTTGATGCCGAGTTTTGCCAGGGCATCGCGCAGGGCGTCGCACTTGGCCCAGTCCTTCTGGGCGCGGGCCATCTGGCGTTCCTCAAGTATGATGTCCATCAGGCCGCCTATCGTGTCGCTTCCGACTCCTTCTTCCTGCTCGTCTTCAAGCCCGAGGATATCCTGTGTGACATCTTTGAAAATCTTCTGCAGAAGGACCTTCTCTGCCGTGCATATCTGCTGCGACTTGTCCTTTACACGGTTTACGATGTTTACCGCTTCGAATATGTGTGAGAGGGCGACGGGGGTATTGAGGTCATCGCAAAGGGAATCGTAGATATCCTCGTACAACCCGGAGATGCCGGCATCGGAAGGTGTCGGGGAGGTGGCTTCTATCCGGGCAGCATCGCGTACTGCCTGGAAAAGCTTTTTGAGTCCCTTTTCGGCGGCCTGAAGCGCTTCGTTGCTGAAGTCCAGGGTGCTGCGGTAATGGGCTTGAAGTATGAAGAATCGTATAGTCATCGGGCTGTAAGCCTTCTGGAGCAGGGGATGCCTGCCGGTGAAAAGCTCGTCCAGCGTGATGAAATTGCCGTATGATTTACCCATCTTCTTGCCGTTGATGGTAATCATATTGTTGTGGATCCAGTAACGGACGCCGCCGCGCCCGCGAGCCGCGGTGTTCTGGGCCAGTTCGCACTCGTGGTGGGGGAAGAGCAGGTCCATGCCGCCGCCGTGGATGTCAAACTCCTCGCCAAGATACTTGGCGCTCATTGCAGAGCACTCCAGATGCCATCCGGGGAAACCTTCGCTCCAGGGAGACGGCCAGTGCATAATGTGCTCCGGGGCTGCCTTTTTCCAGAGGGCGAAGTCGTAGGGCGAATGTTTGTCGCCCTGGCCGTCCAGCTCTCGGGTGTTGGAAATCATTTGGTCTATCTCACGTCCCGAGAGTACCCCGTATTTATAGTCGCGGTTATACTTGGCCACATCGAAATAGACGCTGCCGTTGCTGATGTATGCGTAACCGTTGTCAAGGATCTTCTGTACCAGGGCGATCTGCTCTATGATATGGCCTGAAGCGCGGGGCTCTATGGAGGGAGGATTGACTCCCAACTTTTTCATAGCCTCTTCGTAGCGGATGGTGTAGTATTGCACTACCTCCATAGGCTCCAATTGCTCGAGACGGGCTTTCTTGGCAATCTTGTCCTCCCCCTCATCGGCGTCGTTCTCGAGATGACCCACATCTGTGATGTTGCGCACATAACGCACCTTGTAACCCAAATTGCGCATGAGCCGCACCAACACGTCGTAGGTTATTCCGGGACGGGCGTGCCCCAGGTGCGCGTCGCCATAAACCGTAGGTCCGCAGACATAAATCCCCACGTGCCCTTCGTGTATGGGCTTGAAAAGTTCTTTAAGGCGTGAAGATGTGTTGTAGAGGTAAATGGCACGTGACATAATTTGTGTTTGCTGTTAACAAACCACAAATGTAGCTGGTTTTTATCAAAAGACAAAACCGCTATCTGTACCCTACGGGAGCCGGCCCCTGGCTCTGTTCTTCTCTGCAAATGTCGATATGGCTGGCGTTTATCTCGGAAAAGTATTTGTCTTCTCCTTCGGGCCCGGTATATTTCGAATTGCGGATCCGTCCGTATACGTGCACCATAACTCCTTTTTTGATATCGTCGAAAGCGGGTACCGAACGACCCTGCCAGGCCGCAACATTGTGCCAGGTGGTTTCTTCGTGCAGTCCGCCGCCACGGTCCTTGAAAAGTTCGTTGGTGGCCACTGGAAACCTTGCGATGCGGGACGAACCGGCATTGGTGATTCTCGGTTCGGCGCCGACCCTCCCCAGAATCTCTACGCGGTTGATGGTATTTGTCTCCATAAAATGAAAGTTTAAATAATTAAACAATACAGACTCACGCTGTGCAAAGAAATGCCGCCTTGCAGCCAAAAACCATAATATAAACGGTTATAAACGTTTCTGGACGGCTTTCCTGTGCTGGACGAATCCAGAAACGGAAATAAAACGGAAAGAATTGCGAAAAGAAGTCCCTTCTCCTTACCCGTGCTGGTAAATTTGCTGAAAAAGGAGAGATGGATATGGAGAGAAGATGTGCGGAGTGCGGAGCTCCCCTGACGGGCCGTCCTGACAAACGGTTCTGTTGTGACGATTGCCGTACTGCCTTTCACAACCGCCGCTATCACGATGCCGGCAAAGGAGCTGTAGAGGTAAATCGGATATTGCGGCTGAACCGCCGTATACTGGCGGCGGTGCATTCGTCCGGGATCCGGAGCATACCGTTGAGTGACAGCCGAATGAGAGGGTATGACCCGAGATACTTCACCGCGATGGAGAAGGCTCCGCTGCGAAGGCCGGTCTATCACTGCTACGAGTACAGTTTCATTATCCGGTCCGGCAGGCTGTATTTAAGACAGATTTCTTAAATTAGCGCATCAATAGAGATGATTATGCGCAAAACATTCACCACTTTTTTAATCCTTACGTTAATTGTAATGACAACTTCTTGTAATACCGACAAGGATAATCCACTGCTGGTGGCTTCTGCAAATCCTTACGGCGCCCCGGCGTTCGACAAAATCCAGACGAAGCACTATATCCCGGCTTTTGAAAAGGCGATAGCTCTGGCCAGGGAGGAGATAGACGCCATTTGCCAGAATCCGGATTGTCCCACATTTGAGAATACCGTGGAAGCTCTTGAGCGATCCGGCGAAGCACTCTCTCTGGTTTCGGGCATTTTCTTTAACCTGCTGGAAGCAGACAGCGACGAAGAGATGCGCGCCATAGCAGAGGAAGTGAGCCCGAAACTGACCGAATTCAGTATGTACGTCCAGCTCAACCGCGAACTGTTCGCACGTGTCAAAGCAGTATATGATACAAAAGACAGCCTGAATCTCAATCAAGAGCAGTCCCGCCTGTTGGAAGAGAGGTACAAGTCGTTTGTCCGCAACGGGGCCAATTTGCCCGAGGATGCCCGCAGTGCATACGCAACGGCACAGGAGCAGTTGCAGTTGGCGACCCTCAAGTTTGGGGAGAACGCCCTGAACGCAACCAACGCATATATCTTGCACATCACAGACTCATTGGATATGTCGGGTATTCCCGACTATGCCGCTGCCGCTGCAAAGGAAGAGGCCGTTACCCGCGGCCTTGACGGCTGGGTGTTCACCCTGCAGGCCCCAAGTTACAGCGCTTTTATGAGTTACGGCGGCAACCGTGCCCAACGGGAGCAGCTCTGGCTTGCATATAATACCAGGGCTCTGGGCGGTGAATTTGATAACGGAGAAGCGATCCGCAAGATTGTTTCCCTGCGGGAAGAGACAGCTCGGATGCTCGGCTATAAATCCTATGCCTGCTATGCACTGGAAGAGCGTATGGCCCGTAACCCCGAAGCGGTGAACGCCTTTCTGGCAGATTTGATGGCCAAGACCAGGCCGTTTGCCATCAAGGAGGTCGCCCAACTTAACGAGTATGCGGCATCCAAAGGTTTCAATGATAATATAATGCCCTGGGATTTCTCTTATTGGAGCCGCAGGATGCGGGAAGAGAATTATTCTATCACCACCGAACTTCTGAAGCCTTATTTTGAACTCGGCAGCGTACGTACCGCCGTATTCAACCTGGCGAACACCCTCTACGGCATCACGCTTTCAAGGCGCGAGGATATCCCTGGCTATCATCCCGATGTGGAGGTATATGAGGTGAAAGACGGTGACCGTTTCCTGGGGCTGCTCTATATGGATTTCTTCCCCCGTGCCAGCAAGCGTTCCGGAGCTTGGATGACGAATTTCCGCGAACAGAGCATCGCTGACGACGGGGAAAAACGTCCCTTTGTTTCGCTTGTGACCAATTTTACCAAGCCGGTTGGCGATACTCCGTCATTGCTCACTTTCGACGAGGTTACTACTCTGCTGCACGAGTTCGGACACTGTCTGCACTCTTTGCTTTCCGAAGGCACTTACGCCAGCCTGACCGGCACCAATGTCGCCCGCGACTTTGTGGAACTGCCGTCCCAGATAATGGAAAACTGGGCCTATGAAAGCGAGTTCCTGTCATCTTTCGCAAAGCACTATCGGACAGGAGAGGTTATTCCCCAGGAATATATAGACCGCATAATAGCCTCTAAGAACCATATGGCAGGCTATGCGAGTGTTCGCCAGTTGCAATTCGGGCTGCTTGATATGGCTTGGCACAGCGGTGAGCCGCTGCCCGAGACAGATGTGGATAAATTCGAGGCCTCAGTCCTTATCCCCACGGCCGTCGTTCCCGTGATTGATTCCACAGCTATGTCAACCTCTTTCACGCACATCTTTTCGGGAGGATATTCTGCCGGTTACTATTCATACAAGTGGGCGGAGGTCCTTGCTGCAGATGCTTTCGCCTATTTCAAACAGACCGGCATTTTCAACAGGGAGACCGCTGCGTCTTTCCGCAGCCAGATCCTTTCAAGGGGCGATATCGAGGATGCAGACGTGCTCTACCGTAACTGGCGCGGGCGCGACCCCGACCCGGAAGCTTTGCTGGAAAGTGACGGTCTTGTGTCACGGAAGGGCGACGGAAGATAGGCTATTGAAGCCAGACAGCAGGGTTCTGCTTGGCGGAGCCCTTCCAAATCTGGAAGTGGAGCTGCGAAGTATCTTCTCCGGTAGTCTCAAGCGAGCCTAGAAGCTCGCCTGCCTTTACTTTCTGACCTGATTTTACGGTGACCTTGCCCAATTTACAGTAGAAAGTGAAATACTCCCCGTGCTGTACCAGCACGCAGTGTCCATAGCCGGGCATTATCATAATCTGCTTGACGACCCCCTCGAAGGCGCAGCGCACGTCACTCCCTTTTTTTGCGGTGATGGTGACGCCGTTGTTTTCAGGCAAGGTGATATTCTTGTACAAGGGGTGTTTCTGGACACCGAACTGCTCTGTGATGACCCCCTGCACCGGCCAGGGTATTTTTCCTTTGTTTTGCTCGAATTTGCCCGAAACAGTATAGTCTATCTTGTCTTTTTTAGAAAGTTCTTTGCCGACGGCCTTTTTGACTTCGCTGTTCAATTTGGCCATCTCCTTGCGTTTGCGCTCCAGTTCGGACTTGTATTTCTTCTTGTCTTTGGCCAGGGTGTTGACCATCGACTGGGTTTTCTTCTCTTCGTTTTTCAGGGCGGTGTATTCCTCTTCCCGCTCACGTTTCAGTCTGCCGGCTTCGTTGTACATTCTGGTCAGTGTATCCTTTTCTCCGGCAAGCTGCTCCCTGGCAAGGATTATTTGCCGGGATTCTGCGTTCAATGTGGCCGACAGATTTTTCAGATACGAAAAACGGCGATACCCCTGGCCCGGGTTTTCGCTGGAGAGCAGATACATCAGCCAGACCCTGTTGTCCCGGTTCTTGTAGGTGTTGTAAACCAGAGAGGCATAGTATTTCTCCAGGGTGTCGAGCTGCGCCTGAAGGGAGGCTATCTCCCGGTCTTTCTGATATATTTGTCCCTGCAGGTCGTTTATGGCCCTGTCGGACTCCTCAACGAGTTTTTTCCGGTTGGCACTCTTTTTCTGAATCAGCAGCAGTTGGTTGTACGATTCCTTGTGCCTGGAGGTGGCGGTTTTCAGCTCTTTGTCTATAAAGTGGATTTCCTCTTTAAGGCGGTCGATGTCGGACTTTTTCCCTGTCGTACCCTGAGCGGCTGCCGCGATAGTGCAGAAAAGAAAGACGGCGACGGCCGGGACTATGGTACAGAAGGGTTTCATTCTCCGAGTTTTTCTGCCTGGGCCGAATATACGGAGGCAAGTTCGTCGCCCAGCGCCTGGAGCACCGTGGCGTAGTGGCGAAGTATCACGCCGCTCTCCTTTCCGCCGTAGATCATAGCGTGTTTAAAGTGCGCTTTGGCCTCCAGGTCCATCCCCATCAGGTGTAGGATCCAGGCGTAGGTGTCCAGATAAGTGGCGTTGTCGGGTTCTTTTTCTATGGTTTTCCGGCTCATTTCCAGGGCTTTGCGCAAATCTTTAGGCACTTTTTTCACGGGAGTGGGATAGCGCTCGCTTATGTAGTATGCATAATTGTTGAGCACAGGTACATACTCTGGATTGATCTTGAGGGCCTTGTCATAATATGAAAAGGCGGTTTTCTGGTCTCCCTTCAAGTGAAACAGATCTCCCAGTGCGCTGTATAGGCTAAGTTGCAGGTCACCGCCGTCGGGAGCGAGAGAAAGGGCGCTGGTGTAGTCTTCTATGGCAGAGTCGGTCTCGCCTAACTGCCAGAAACTCATTCCGCGGAGTTGCAATAAATCTATGTTGCCGGGGAACCTTTGCAGAGCGACCGTGGCGGCGGAGGTGACGGCGGCATAATCGCCGCTATAGTACAGCATCAGCGGATATGTGAAGTTGAGATGGAGACTCTCGGGATAATGGTCGGCATTGCTCTTTGCAAGCGCAATCGCGTCGTCTGTCTGCCCCTTCTGGTACAGATAGGTGCTTGTGATGGAGCAGATTGACGAATCGGCGGGAGCCGATGCGTAAAGGGTCATCATCATGGTGTCAACCTGCGGGGCGAACGTATATACGAACTGCTGCTGGTTCAGTACCTCTGCCATATACTGAGCCTTGGCTGAGGGCAGTATTTCGGGATTGGCCAGGAAGGGGGTGATGTTTTCAAAATAGAGGTCGTATTGCCCTAAGGCACGGTGGATGTGTGCCTTGCCGTAAAGCGCTTCGGAGTCGTCGGGATTGACGGCAAGGGCTTCGTCATAAAAGCGCAGGGCCTCTTCGTTGTTGAAGGCTGCCGCGTTGTACTGGGCAAGGTAGCACGCCGCGCGGGGCGAACGTGTACGGTAGAAATAGTCCAGCATAAAGTCATACGCCTCACGGCGTTTGTTCTGGGCGAGGAGCAGGTCGGTGCGGATGGTTGCAAGGGCATCTGACGGCCCCACTTTGCTCTCTACCTTTTCAATTGCCTCCATGGCCTTGTCATATTGCTTGGAAGCGGCATAGACACCGATCAGGTCGGAATGGAGCGTGGTTTTGCCCGGATGTTCTGCCAGCAGTTGTTCCAGAATGACGGCGGCTTCGGCGTTTTTGTCCCTCGCCATAAGATTGTGGGCAAGGGCATACTTGTACCAGTAGTTGTGAGGGTCCAGCTCCACGGCCTTCTGCAGCATTTGGCCGGAGGCGGTGCTGTCGCGAAGCATAGTGCTCAGGTAGTAGTATGCTGCATCATTGTCCGGCTCGGCTGCAACGACTTTTTTCATTTGTACGTAGGCGCCTTTCACGTCGTTGGCATAATAAAGGCGGAGTGCCTCCAGAAAGGCTTCTGACTGGGCTCTTGCCGCGGGCGCGGAAATGGTGAGTACCAGTGCCGCCACCAGGAAATATCGTAAATTCTTCATCACTTGCTCTAATACTTTTGCTTTACGCGGGTCATTACATCGTCCAGGGTGTCTGACATACCCGTGTCAAAGGTGTCACGTGAACTGCGGGAATTACATAGTATGACCCCGTTTACGCCGTTGTTCCCGCGTACCCAGAGTGTGGCGGATCCGGAGAGGCTTCCGGTGTGCCAGGCAGCCCAGTTGGACCAGCCGTTGTGGCCGATCCACCAGCCCAGGCCATACCCACCCTTGCCCGTAGAGGTATAGTTGGTGTACATTTTATCCAGCCAGGAACTGTCCAGGATGCCGGGGGTATCGCTCCCGTAGTCTATGGCCAGCAGAATCCGGGCCATATCTGCGGCAGAAGCGATTACCGCACCGCAGGCAGAGGCGACCTCCATATTGTTGTCGTAGGGATAGGCGCCGTCCTGGGAATAGAATATGCACTCGTTGGAACGACGCTTGCTTTTCAGGGTGTTTGACAGCCAGATGTCATTTGCGCCTGCGAGTGCCGCCACTTCCCTCAGGTACGTTTCGTAGCTCTTGCCGGAGACCTGTTCGATGACCTGCCCGAGTATGCAGTATCCCAGATTGTAGTATGAATAATATGTCCCGGGGCTGTATGACAGCTGGACGTTCCCCAGTATATATTCGACACGCTTCTGCAAACTCTTGCCGGCAAAACGGCTGTCACCGGTAAATACGGGATCGGTTCCGGTGGTATAGTTTGTCCATCCAGGCCGATGGGTAAGCAGGTCGATGACCCGGATGTCGTCGGCTCCGGGGACGTGCTTGCCTGGATAGAGGCTGGCCAGCGGACCGCCGGGGGCGAATACCTTCTCCTCAAGGTTGAGTTTCCCCTCCTGGCAAAGCCTGAGTATGCAGACTGCCGTAAGGGTTTTACTGACGCTGGCCAGGCGGAAGAGGTGCTCCTGGCTACAAAGCACCGGGTTGTCCGCCTCGGCTTCTGCAAGGCCGTAGCCGGCGGTATAGACGATCTGACCGTGATTGGTGACGGCAAGACTCACGGCGGGGATATTGTAGGCCGACATAAAATCATATACAGTGCCGTCGATATAACTGTCTCCCTGACGGGCGATGACCAGATAATCGGTAGTGTGCTCTCCGTCTTCAGCTGTCACGGTCAGGGATTCGCAGGCGGTGAAGTCCACAGGAGTCCTGCCACCTGTAATATCTATACTTCCGGCGCGTATCCTGGACTTTTTACTGACTTCGTAAGAACCGGTCATATTCGTCATATCCGCACCGTCCGGAAAAGTTATCATAAGCAGTCTGCAACCGCGGATTGCCCTGGGGGTGACGGTCAGGGTCTCAGTAAGTGACGGGTTAGACGAAGAAAAGAAGCGTACTGCGGTCAGTTCGCACTCAGTGGATTTGGGCCCGGAGGGTCTGCCTGCCTGTGTGACCGTGATTATTCTGGATATGTCACCAGAGGCGATGGTAACCTCACCTGAGCGGGAAGTTTCACCCGTATTCTCGCCGCAGGTGACGGTCATAGTCACAATTTCGTCCGAACCGCTGCCGGCCTCGGGACTTACGCTGATCCACCCTTCGCCGGATGATGCAGTCCAACCGGCGGCGCTGATGAAAGTAACTGGGCTGCTGCCGGAATCTTCTCCAAGGCTGATGCCGGACGGCCCGATGATGCTGATGGCAGGCTCCGGTACGTCAGGCCCGGGTTCCGGAACAGGTTCCGGCTTGCATTGCCACAGAAGCATACAGACAGAAAGCAAAAAGAAAAATTCCAGCTTTTTCATCACTTACAAAAATACAATTTTTTTTGGAAAACATACATTGCATTTCCAAATACGTAAATATTTGATAATCCGTGCGTTTTGTGGGTTGAAACGCGGCGGTTGGCAACGTATATTTGTCCAAAAACGACTGGTATGATTTGCAAGACTTATGCCGCGGCCTGCATCGGTTTGCAGGTGGTGGCGGTAACGGTAGAGACCGATATGTCGCAGGGGGTGGGCATCTATATCGTGGGAATGCCCGATATTGCAGTGAAGGAGAGTCTGATGCGGGTCACCACCGCCCTGCGCAGCTACGGCTACTCGATTCCCGGGAAGCGGATAGTTATAAACCTGGCGCCGGCAGACATCCGTAAAGAGGGGTCATCGTTCGACTTGGCGATTGCGGTGGCGTTGCTATGTGCGATGGAGGTACTACCACCCGTAAGGCTTCCTGAATTCATCATAATGGGGGAGCTGGCGCTGGACGGCAAAGTGCGTGACATATATGGCGCCCTGCCGGTTGCGGACAGTTGCAGGGACCTGGGCTTCAAGAGGTTCATATTCCCGCACGACTCTGCGATGGAGGCGGTGGATATTGACGGTGCCACCATCTATGGAGTGCGCACTCTGGCCGACGTGATTGCTATATTGAGCGGCACTGGGGAAAGCGAATCCCTGGTGTTGCGGCGCACCGGAGGCGAAGTGTTCACCCCTGAGGCAGCGGGCGATTTCAAGGATGTGAAGGGACAGTTGCAGGCGCGGCGGGGACTGGAAATCGCAGCAGCCGGAGGACACAACCTGATACTTATCGGCAACCCCGGCTGCGGGAAGACGATGATGGCAGGCTGTCTGCCGTCTATACTGCCGCCGATGACCAAAGAAGAGTCGGTCCAGACCAGCAAGATATACTCGGTGGCGGGCAAATCCATAGGACGCAGCGGGCTGCTTCGCGAGCGGCCGTTCCGGTCGCCGCACAACAGCGCCAGCATAGTGTCGATGCTGGGCGGCGGGACTATGGCTATGCCCGGGGAGATCTCCCTGGCCCACAACGGGGTGCTCTATTTGGATGAAATCACCCTTTTCAGCCGCTCTATGCTCGATCTTTTGCGGCAGCCGATAGAAGACGGCAAGATTGTGATTTCGCGGGTGCGCTACCGGGTGGAATATCCGTGCGAATTTATGTTCGTTGCCTCGATGAACCCCTGTCCGTGTGGATATTATGGAGATCCGTTGCACCGTTGTAAATGTTCTGAAAGGGAAATAGCACACTATCTTTCGCGGGTGTCCGGCCCGTTGATGGACAGAATAGATATGCATATATATGTCGAGAGAGTCCCGTCGGGCCTGCTGGTATCAGAAACCGAGGCGGAGCCCAGCAGTGCCATAGCTGCCAGGGTGGCAAAGGCCCGGGCCGTCCAGCAGGCGAGGTTTGCCGCAGACGGTATCTTTACAAATGCCGCGATGAACGCCGAGATGATAACCCGCTACTGTCGTCTGGATTCTTCCCAGTCGGAATTCCTGGATAAGATTATTGACAAACTGGGCATATCTGCCCGCGCCTACAGCCGTATTCTGAAACTCTCCCGCACCATTGCCGATTTGGCGGGATTGGAACAAATAAGCCGGGAATGCATTGCAGAAGCCCTGCAATACCGCAACCTCGACCGTTTCGCGTGGTAAAAGCTACTGCAGGGGAATCCAGACCTTCATCTTGCCCGCTTCGCGGTTGTCCCAGGCGTAATAGGGAATAAGCTTGAGCGGTTGGCCGACGGCGATGGCATTCAGCGTTACGACGCCTCTCAACAAGCCGGGTTCCCAAACCTCGTCGAAGCGGGTGCTGCTTTCCAGGCGGATGTCATCGTAGGAGGGATTGTCAATCTCTTCCATACAATATACCAGCGGGCCGCGCTGTACGGCGCGAAGGCCTTCGTCTTCCTTGACACGTTCATCGGCGGCGACGATCTCGGCCGACATATCCATAGAGAACGAAACGGTGTCGCCGTTTCGCCAGCGGCGTTCAATCACGGCGTAGCCTTTGTCGATTTCGGGCGCGATGCTCTCACCGTTTACCTTGAACGACCAGGCCTTGCACCACCCCGGTACCCTCAGGCGCAACTGTGTGGTTACGGGCAGCGAAGTGCCGACGGTGAGCGTCACGTCACCCTTCCAGGGATAGTCGGTCTTCTGGGCCAATGTAAGGCTTCTGCTGCCGTATTTCACCTTGGCGAGACCGCCGATGTACAGGTTTACGTATATGGCATCTTTGGCAACGCCGTAGATATAATTGCCTATTGAAGGAAGGAAGCGGCAGATCTGACTGGGGCAGCAGGCGCAACCATACCAGGCCTGGCGGTGATGGGTCCCCAGGGACTCCAGGGGATTCACATAAAAGAAACGGTCTCCCGCCAGCGAAATGCCGGCAACGGCACCGTTGTACAGCGACCGCTCCAGCACGTCTACATATTTGGAATCACCGGTAAACTGGTTCATGCGCCAGTTCCAGAGCACCATACCCACCGAAGCGCACGTCTCACAGTAGGCGGTCAGGTTTGGAAGGCTGTAATCGGTGGTGAAGCCCTCGTTTTTGCTGCTCTGGCCGATTCCGCCCGTGACATACATATTGCGGAGCACGGCATCGTCCCAAAGACTGTCCAGAGCAGCCATGTAGCCCTGGTCGCCCGTATAGGCAGCCACATCGGCCATACCGCAGTAAAGATACATAGCCCGCACCGCGTGCCCGGCGATACTGGTCATCTCGCGTACCGGCTTATCATCCTGATAGTAAGATTCCTGTCTCCACTTGACCCAGGTGCCGAAGCCGTGGCCGCGCTCATCAATCAGCCATTCGGCAAAATCGAGGTACTTCTTCTCGCCCGTGACCTCGTAGAGTTTGACCAGCGCCAGCTCTATCTCCTCGTGGCCGGGAACCCAGTCACGTTTGCCCGGGCCGAACACTGTCATCATATGGTCCGCCATCTTTATGGCCACATCCAGCAGTTTG
>JAEEGL010203415.1_pt1 | contig 18607 bp, 9 predicted proteins | sample 9134231 | NCBI WGS metagenome assembly JAEEGL01 (sample SAMN16246548, study PRJNA631951) | gut metagenome | biome: gut microbiome; feature: rumen; material: fiber-attached | host: Bos | place: Iran: Karaj | collected 2018-10 | reverse complement strand
TAACATGACAACAATTAAGCTTTGCGGCCTCACACGAGAGGCAGATATTCAAAAGGCAAATGAATTAAAGCCAGAGTATATAGGTTTTGTTTTCTATGAGAAGAGCCGACGCAATGTTACAAGACAGCAGGCAAAGAAACTCAAAAGCATGCTTAATCCAGAGATTAAGGCGGTGGGAGTTTTTGTAGACGCCCCAGCGAAAGAGGTTGAGGAGCTTTTTGAGGAAAAGATTATTGATGTGGCACAGCTTCACGGGCATGAGGATGAAAACTACATCAAAGAACTTATGGACAACAATATTCCTGTAATCAAGACCTTCAAGGTAGATGCGCCAGAACAGGTTAAGGCAGCGGAAAAGTCAGCGGCCGACATGATAATGTTTGATGCGGGAAACGGTGAGGGCAAAGCCCTTAATTGGAAGCTTCTTGAAGATGTTGAGAGGCCTTTCATCCTTGCAGGTGGTCTCAATCAAGAGAACGTAGCCGAGGCTATAGAAGCAGCAAAGCCTTATGGTGTTGATGTTAGCTCAGGCATCGAAACCGACAAGCTTAAGGATGGACATAAAATGAAAGAATTCGTAAATGCGGTAAGAGAGGATAAACCAGTGACTAAGAGTAAAGGAAGATTCGGAGTTCACGGCGGACAGTACATTCCAGAAACATTGATGAACGCTGTAGAAGAACTTGAAGAGGCATACAATCATTACAAGAATGATCCAGAGTTCAATAGAGAGCTCCAAACTTTATTAGATGAATATGCAAATCGTCCTAGTCTTTTATACTATGCTAAAAAAATGACAGAGGATTTGGGAGGCGCCAAGATTTATCTCAAGAGAGAGGATTTAAATCATACTGGTGCCCACAAGATTAACAACGTACTAGGTCAAGCGCTTCTTGCCAAAAAGATGGGTAAGACAAGACTTATTGCAGAAACAGGTGCAGGTCAGCACGGTGTGGCGACAGCAACAGCTGCAGCACTTCTTGATATGGAATGTGTTATTTTCATGGGCGAGGAGGACACCAAGCGTCAGGCTCTTAATGTATATAGGATGAAGCTTTTAGGTGCAGATGTAGTGCCGGTTACAAGCGGTACCAAGACACTTAAGGATGCTGTTTCAGAGTGCATGAGAGAATGGACAACAAGAATCGATGACACACATTATTGCCTTGGTTCTGTAATGGGACCTCATCCATTTCCTACTATCGTTCGTGATTTCCAATCATTTATTTCAAAGGAATCTAGACAGCAAATATTAGATAAAGAAGGCAGACTTCCAGATGCAGTTATTGCTTGCGTAGGCGGCGGAAGTAATGCTATCGGAAGCTTCTATCACTACATAGGTGATGAAGGTGTTCGCCTAATCGGATGTGAGGCTGCAGGTCGAGGCATCGATACATTTGAGACAGCAGCAACAGTCAACGTTGGTAAGGTTGGTATTTTCCACGGCATGAAGTCATATTTCTGTCAGGATGAATACGGACAGATAGCACCAGTATATTCAATCTCTGCTGGTCTTGACTACCCTGGTGTAGGTCCAGAGCATGCTTACCTTCACGATATTGGACGTGCTGAATATGTGCCAATCACAGATGATGAGGCAGTTGAGGCATTTGAATATATCGCTAGAACAGAAGGCATAATCGCAGCCATTGAATCTAGTCATGCTATAGCATATGCAATGAAGCTTGCTCCAACAATGAGCAAGGATCAAATCATCGTTGTTACAGTATCCGGTAGAGGTGACAAGGATTGCGCTGCTATCGCTCGTTATAGAGGGGAGGATATCCATGAGTAAGATTACAAAAGCATTTGAAAACAAAAAGGCCTTTATTCCATTTATTACATGTGGAGATCCAGACCTTGAAACTAGTAAAGAAATTATCAAATCACTTGCGGCTAACGGGGCTGATTTGATTGAGCTTGGTATTCCTTTTTCAGATCCAACTGCAGAGGGACCAGTTATTATGGCTGCTAATATCAGAGCACTTAAAAATAAAGTGACAACAGACCATGTATTTGACATGGTTCAAGAAGTGAGTACTCAGGTTGATGTGCCACTTGTATTTATGACATATGCAAATGTTGTTTATTCATATGGCATCGAAAGATTCTTTGGAAAGTGTCAGGAGACTGGCATCTGTGGAATCATCCTGCCAGATGTTCCTTTTGAGGAAAAGGCAGAATTCGAAGATGTAGCCGCAAAGTACGGAGTAGAGTTTATCTCTATGATTGCTCCTACATCAGAGGACAGAATCGATATGATTTCTGCTGATGCCCACGGCTTTATCTATATCGTATCAAGCCTTGGTGTTACAGGAACTAGAAGCGAGCTTAACGGCAACATCAAATCATTGGTTGACAGAGTTCGCAAGAATACCGACATCCCAACAGCTGTTGGCTTTGGTATCTCTACACCGGAGCAGGCTGCTGAAATGGCAAACATATCCGATGGTGCCATCTGTGGCTCTGCCATCGTTAGAGTTATTGAAGAATATGGTAAGGACGCGCCAAAGCATGTTGGTGAGTTCGTAAAGACAATGAAAGAGGCTTATTATGTTTCCTAGTTTAGAAGAAGTACTTGAAATAGCTAAAACAGGGGACTATAAGCGTATCCCTGTGGCAATAGAAATGTTGTCAGATGGCTTTACACCAATCGAGGTTGTTAGAATTCTCAAATCTGCAAGCCATCAGTGTTATCTGTTGGAGAGCGCAAGTCAAACAGAGACATGGGGAAGATATTCATTTTTGGGATTTAACCCAAAGCTAGAGGTGACATGCCAGGATGGCTTGTTATCCATCAAAGAAAACACAGATTCAGGCAAGGTCTTGGTAGAGGAGCGTAAGGTTGCCCATCCAGGTCAGGCCCTTAGAAAGATTCTGGATGACTACAAGAGCCCAAGACTAGAGGGGCTACCTACCTTTACTGGTGGTTTAGTAGGATACTTTTCTTACGACTACATCAAGTACAGCGAGCCAAAGCTCAACCTTGGAAATCACGGAGAGGATGATTTCAAGGATATGGACTTGATGTTGTTTGACGATGTTATTGCTTTTGATAATTTCAAACAAAAGATTTTCCTTATTACAGGTGTGCAGGTTTTAGATGCCGCTCAGTCATACAACGCGGCAAAGGCTAGACTTGAATACATCAAGAACTTATTAAAGACAGGTGATAAGCTGGAGTTTGCACCATTGAAGCTTCAATCTGAGATTACTCCAAAGTTTACCAAAGAAGAGTATGGTCAGATGGTTACCAAGGGAAAGAACTACATTAAGGAAGGAGACATCTTCCAGGTGGTACTTTCTAATCCTTTGAGTGCCAAGGCAGAGGGAAGCTTGTTTGACACATATCGTTTGCTCCGTGCAAGTAATCCATCGCCTTACATGTTTTATTTTTCTAGTGATGACATCGAAATCGCAGGTGCATCACCAGAGACACTTGTAAAAGTTGAGCAGAAAAAGGTTAGCACATTCCCACTTGCTGGAACTCGCCCTCGTGGCAAGGACAGAGCAGAGGATGAGGCTCTTGAAAAGGAATTACTTGCTGACGAAAAGGAGCGTGCTGAGCACAACATGCTTGTGGATTTAGGCCGCAACGATATTGGGAAAATCAGCAAGCTTGGTTCTGTTTACGTTGAAAAGTACATGGGCATAGAGCGCTATTCTCATGTTATGCATATTGGTTCTACAGTTGTTGGAGAGCTTGCAGACGACAAAGATGTTATCGATGCAGTTGATTCTATCCTTCCTGCTGGAACGTTATCTGGTGCACCTAAATTTAGAGCGTGCCAGATTATCGACGAGCTAGAACAAAGCAAGCGTGGTATCTACGGTGGCGCTCTTGGGTACATTGATTTTACAGGTAACTTAGATGTATGCATCGCCATTAGACTTGTTTATAAAAAGGCCGGTGTGATTTGCATTCGCTCTGGGGCTGGAATAGTTTATGACTCTGTTCCAGAAAAGGAAGCGGAGGAATGCATCAACAAAGCAAAGGCAGTAGTTAATGCCGTTAAGACTGCAGAGGGAGGCTTGGAATGATTTTACTTATAGATAATTACGATAGCTTCTCCTACAATTTGTTTCAGTTTGTTGGGGAGATATCATCAGATATCAAGGTTGTCAGAAATGATGAACTTACAATAGAAGATATTGAAAAACTTGCACCTACTCACATCATTATCTCGCCAGGTCCTGGTCGACCAGCAGATGCAGGGATTTGCGAAAAAGTAATAGAGCATTTCGCAGGTCGCATACCAATCCTTGGTGTGTGCTTGGGGCATCAGGCAATCTGTGAAACCTTCGGTGCAACAATAACCTATGCTAAAGAGCTGATGCACGGCAAGCAGTCAGATGTAGAAATCGATAACAGCTGCATCATATTTGACGGGTTGCCAGAGACAATAAAGGTTGCTCGCTATCATTCTTTGGCTGCAGAAGAAAAAACCTTGCCAGATTCTTTAAAGGTTATTGCCACTGCAGACGATGGAGAAGTCATGGCAGTAAAGCACGTAGATTACCATATTTACGGGCTTCAGTTCCATCCAGAATCAATTTTGACACCAGATGGAAAGACCATGCTAAACAATTTTATGAAAAAAATTTCACTTTAGTGTGAAAAAGTGCTTGCATTATTTTAGATATCATTGTATAGTACTACACAGGACAAAGGCGTCTAAACAAATTCCCATATTGGGAGTTTGTTTAGGCGTCTTTTCGTATTTTTGGAAGGAGTTAGAACATGGATAATCAGCAACAGGGCTTATATAGCCCCCAATTCGAGCACGATAATTGTGGTATAGGAGCAGTTGTTTCTATTAAGGGAATCAAAACTCATGGGACAGTATCAGATGCTTTAAAGATAGTTGAGAATCTTGAGCATAGAGCAGGTAAGGATGCCCTTGGAGAAACTGGTGACGGTGTTGGTATTTTGCTTCAGATATCACATAAGTTTTTCTCAAAGGTAACAAAGAAACTCGGTATCAAAATTGGCGGTGAAAGAGACTACGGTGTTGGTATGTTTTTCTTCCCAGCTGAAGAGCTGAAAAGAAAACAGGCAATGAAGATGTTTGAAATCATCGTTGAAAAAGAAAACTTGGAGTTTTTAGGTTGGAGACAGGTTCCAATCAAGCCAGAGATTCTTGGTAAAGCGGCAGTTGAGTGTATGCCATATATTTGCCAGGCATTCATCAAGCGCCCGGCGGACACACCGAAGGGATTGGATTTCGACAGAAAGCTTTATGTTGCACGCCGCGTGTTCGAGCAGACAGCTGAGGATACTTACGTTGCATCACTTTCAAGTAGAACAATCGTCTACAAGGGAATGTTCTTGGTTAACCAGCTTAGACTTTTCTTTGAAGACTTACACGACGAGGATTACGAGTCAGCTATTGCAACAGTTCACTCAAGATTCTCTACCAATACAAATCCTTCATGGGAGCGTGCCCATCCAAATCGCTTCATTGTACACAACGGTGAGATTAACACAATCAAGGGTAATGCGGACAAGATGCTCTCTCGTGAGGAGACAATGGTTTCTCAGGTGCTTGAGCCTGAAATGTCAAAGATTACTCCAGTGTGCAATCAGGCAGGTTCGGATTCAGCCATGCTTGATAACGCTCTTGAGTTCCTAGTAATGAATGGCATGCCACTTCCACTTGCTGTTATGATTACAATCCCAGAACCATGGGTTAAGAATAAGGCAATGGATCAGGCAAGAAGAGATTTCTATCAGTACTACTCAACAATGATGGAGCCATGGGATGGTCCTGCATCAATCCTATTCTCAGACGGCGATATCATGGGTGCTGTTTTAGATAGAAACGGTCTTAGACCTTCAAGATACTACATAACAGATGACGACAGACTCATCCTTTCTTCTGAGGTTGGTGTACTTGAGGTTGAGGAGAGCAAGATCAAGGTTAAGGATAGATTAAAGCCAGGCAAGATGCTTCTTGTAGATACAGTTCAGGGTCGTTTGATTGACGACGATGAGCTCAAGGCTACATACGCTGGCAGACAGCCTTACGGTCAGTGGCTTGATGCAAATCTTACCACTCTTTCTGATATCAAGATTCCTAACGAATCAGTTCCTAAATACACCAAGGAAGAGCGCGACAGATTACAGAAGGCATTTGGCTATTCATACGAAGAGATAAAGGATTCTATTCTTCCAATGGCTTTAAATGGTGGCGAGAACACAGGAGCAATGGGTATCGATGTGCCTATCGCAGTTCTCTCAGATCATCATCAGCCATTATTCAATTACTTTAAGCAATTGTTTGCGCAGGTAACCAATCCACCAATCGATTCTATTCGTGAGGAGATAGTTACTGCAACTACAATATATCTTGGAACAGCCGGCAACGTCCTAGAGGAAAAGGAAGCAAACTGTAACATGCTTCAAATCAACAATCCTATCCTTACCGTTACCGATGTGATGAAGATCAAATCTATGAAGGTTCCTGGTCTTCGAGCAGAGACAGTTCCAATTACATACTACAAAAATACTTCATTAGAAAAGGCTATAGAGCATTTATATGTAGAGGTAGATAGAGTTTACCGTGAGGGTGCCAACATCATCATCCTTTCAGATAGAGGTGTCGATGAAAACCACGTGGCAATTCCATCACTTCTTGCAGTTGCTGCTGTTCAGCATCATTTGGTACAGACCAAAAAGAGAACAAGCCTTTCAGTTATTCTTGAGTCAGGTGAGCCAAGAGAAGTACATCATTTTGCGACATTGCTCGGTTACGGTGCTTCAGCAATCAATCCTTATCTTGCACAAGAGACTATCGGTGAGTTGATCGAAAGAGGTCAGCTTAAAAAGGACGAGCATGCAGCTATTGACGCATACAACGAGGCAGTGATTACAGGTATCATCAAGATTGCATCAAAAATGGGTATTTCTACTGTTCAGTCATATCAAGGTGCCAAGATTTTCGAGGCAATCGGTATCAGCTCTGATGTAATCGACAAGTACTTCACTGGTACAATCAGCCGTATAGGCGGTATTGATATCGACGATATCCAGGCTGACGTGGAGATGCAGCACAGCAAGGCCTTTGATCCACTTGGACTTTCAGTTGACGATACACTTGATTCTAGAGGTCAGCACAAGATGCGCTCTGGAGCTGAGGAGCACATGTACAATCCAGCTACAATTCATCTTCTTCAGCTTTCTACAAGAACAGGTGATTACAACACATTTAAGGAATATACAAGCTTAGTTACTAAAGAGGACGAAATCAGAAATCTTCGAGGATTAATCGATTTCAAATATCCTAAAAAAGGCATTAGTATCGACGAGGTTGAGTCTGTAGATTCAATCGTTCAGAGATTTAAAACAGGTGCTATGAGTTATGGCTCTATCTCAAAGGAAGCTCACGAGACAATGGCTATCGCTATGAACATGCTTCATGGTAAGTCAAACTCTGGTGAAGGCGGAGAGGAAGAAGAGCGTTTCACAGTTGGCAAAGATGGATTAAATAGATGTTCTGCAATCAAGCAGGTTGCATCAGGTAGATTTGGTGTTACTAGCAAGTATCTTGTTAGCGCCAAGGAAATTCAAATCAAGATGGCTCAGGGCGCTAAGCCAGGCGAAGGTGGACATCTTCCTGGCAAGAAGGTATACCCTTGGATTGCAAAGACTCGTCTTTCAACACCAGGTGTATCTCTTATTTCACCACCACCTCATCACGACATTTATTCAATCGAGGATTTGGCTGAGCTCATCTACGATTTAAAGAATGCCAACAAAGATGCACGTATCTCTGTAAAGCTCGTTTCAGAAGCTGGCGTTGGTACTGTTGCATCAGGTGTTGCAAAAGCAGGCGCTCAGGTAATCCTTATCTCAGGATATGATGGTGGTACCGGTGCAGCTCCAAAGTCATCAATTCACAATGCAGGTTTACCATGGGAGCTTGGTCTTGCCGAAGCGCATCAGACTCTTGCCATGAACGGATTGCGTAACAAGGTAGTAATCGAGACAGACGGTAAGCTTATGAGCGGTAGAGATGTCGCTATTGCATGTGCACTTGGTGCTGAGGAGTTTGGTTTTGCAACAGCTCCACTTGTAACTATGGGCTGCGTAATGATGAGAGTATGTAATCTCGATACATGCCCTGTAGGTATAGCAACTCAAAACCCTGAGCTTAGAAAGCGTTTTGCTGGTAAGCCTGAATACGTTGTAAACTTCATGCGCTTTATTGCACAGGAGCTTCGCGAATACATGGCTTTACTTGGATGCAAGACAGTAGACGAGCTCTGCGGTCGTTACGACTTACTCAAGCTCAAGGATGCGGATGCATCTAAGCGCTATAGCAAGGTTGATCTATCAGCTGTAGTGTCTAATCCAAATCCTTATGAGAAGATTGTATATAACAAGAAGAATGTTTTCGATTTCGAACTTCAAAAGACTATCGATGAAAAGGTACTTTTGAAGAAGCTTAAATCTGCAATCGAAAAGGGTGAAAAGGGTCAGGTTGATACTCACGTTTCAAACATCAACCGTTCACTGGGAACCTTACTCGGTGCAGAGCTTACAAGACGTTTTGGAGAATCTCTTGAAGAGGATTCTTATGTTATCAATTGCCAAGGTGCAGGTGGCCAGTCATTTGGTGCGTTTGTACCAAAGGGACTTACACTTCGCTTAGAGGGCGATTCCAATGACTACTTTGGTAAGGGATTGTCTGGTGGTAAGCTTGTTGTTTACCCATCAGCTAAGGCAACCTACAAGCAGGATGAGAATATCATCGTCGGTAACGTTGCTTTATACGGTGCAACCTCTGGTAAGGCATTTATAAACGGTGTTGCAGGTGAAAGATTTGCCGTTAGAAATTCAGGCGCTACAGCAGTCGTAGAGGGCTGCGGTGACCACGGTCTCGAGTACATGACTGGTGGTAGAGTTGTGGTGCTTGGTACTACAGGCAAGAACTTTGCGGCTGGTATGTCTGGCGGTATCGCATACGTCTTAGACGAGGATGCAACACTATACAAGAGACTTAACAAGTCTATGGTAAGTCTCGAGTCTGTCACAGATAAGTACGATGTCCTTGAGCTTAAGGGAATCATTGCAGAGCATGTAGCTGCAACAGGTTCAGTAAAGGGCAAAGAGGTATATGACAACTTTAGTGAATATTTGCCTAAATTTAAGCGTATTGTGCCATTTGATTACAAGAAGATGATGCAGACAATTGTCCAAATGGAGGAGAAGGGTCTTTCATCAGAGCAGGCACAAATCGAAGCATTTAATGCACTTAATAAGTAGGAGGAGTTGCAATGGGAAAGCCAACAGGATTTTTAGAATATGAACGTGTAGAGGCTAGTGCAACTAGTCCTCTCGAAAGAATAAAGAACTTTAATGAATTTCATCAGCCACTTAGCCGTGAAGAGCAGCAGCGTCAAAGCGCGCGCTGCATGGATTGTGGCGTGCCATTTTGCCAGTCAGGAATGACTATTAAGGGAATGACATCAGGTTGTCCTCTTAACAACCTTATCCCTGAGTGGAATGAGCTTGTGTATCAAGGAAACTATGATATGGCATACGCAAGACTTCATAAGACCAGTAATTTTCCAGAGTTTACTTGTAGAGTCTGCCCAGGACTCTGCGAGAAGGCTTGTACATGCGGTCTCAACGGAGATGCTGTAAGCACAAAGGAAAACGAAAAGGCGATAATCGAATACGCATATGCCAATGGATTGGCAGACGCCAAGCCACCAGTACAGCGCACCGGTAAGACTGTTGCTGTAATCGGTTCAGGACCTTCAGGTCTTGCAGTGGCTGACCAGCTCAACAAGAGGGGTCACAAGGTTACTGTATACGAGCGCAATGACAACGTAGGTGGATTGCTTCGTTATGGTATCCCAAATATGAAGCTTGAAAAGCAGATTATCGACCGCAAGGTCAAAATCATGGAAGAGGAGGGAGTTAGCTTTACAGTTAATGCCAATGTAGGTGTTGATGTAAAGGCTAAAGACCTTGTTTCTAAATTTGATGCTGTAGTTTTGTGCTGCGGTTCATCAAATCCACGTGATATAGACGCAGTAGGCAGAAAGGATGCCAAGGGTATCTACTTTGCTGTAGACTTTTTGACATCCACAACAAAATGCCTCTGGGCTAATGATATGCAGCTTGTAGATGGTCAGTACATCTCTGCCAAGGGCAAGGATGTTATCATCATCGGTGGCGGTGACACAGGAAACGACTGTGTTGGTACAGCCATCCGTCATGGCTGCAAATCCGTGACACAGCTTGAGATGATGCCTAAGGCACCAGATACTCGTGCTGAGTCTAATCCATGGCCTCAGTGGCCACTTGTGTGCAAGACAGACTATGGTCAGGAGGAGGCTATTGCCAAATTCGGTCATGATCCACGTGTGTACACAACAACGGTTAAGGAATTTAAGACAGATAAAAAGGGCGAGTTAAAATCTGTTGTTCTTGTTTCTCTTGAGTCTAAGGTAGACAAAAAGTCTGGAAGAAGAATGATGGTCCCTGTTGAAGGCACAGAAAAGGAAGTGCCTTGCCAGCTTTGCCTTATAGCTGCAGGTTTCTTGGGCTCAGAAAAATATGTTGTAGATGCATTTTCTGTAGATGTTGATGGACGTACAAATGTTGCCTCAGTTTCACCAAGCAGCTTTGCAACAAAGGCTAAGAAGGTATTTACTGCAGGTGATATGCACACAGGACAATCCTTAGTTGTAAAGGCTATTAGACAAGGCCGCGACTGCGCTCGCGAGGTGGATGAATTCTTGATGGGATATAGCAATCTTTAAAAAAATTTAAAAAAGTAGTTGACATTTTCATTTTAAAGAATTATCATCTTAGACAATTAAAAAATTGATTCGACAAAGGCGTCGGAAATGAAACATACAAGTTTCGTTTTCGGCGCCTTTTTTGTTACATAGGAAATTACTTGTCAATCTCCTATAAAGCAAAATTTATTAAAAAACTGGGAAGGAAAAAGATATGTGTTCAATAATGGCTTTGAGCAAATGCCACATGGATATGAAAGATTTTGAAGAGGCATTTGCTAAGACGGTATCGCGAGGACCTGATATGCAAAAGGTTATTACAATCAGCGAATCGGTCCTTGGATTTCAAAGATTATCAATTATGGGTTTGACAGAAACAGGAATGCAGCCCTTTGAGTTAGACGGAAATTATGTTATCTGCAACGGTGAGCTGTACGGCTTCAAACCAGTTAGAGACGAGCTTAAAGCGGATGGATACAAATTCCTAAGCGACAGCGATTGCGAAATAATCTTGCCAATGTATCGCAAATACGGGTTGAAAATGTTTGAAAAGCTTGATGCGGAATTTGCAATGGTTATCTACGACAAAGAGATAGATGATTTGGTGGCAGCAAGAGATCCAATCGGAATCAGACCTTTGTTCTACGGATATGACAGTGAAGGTTCGATAATGTTTGCTTCAGAGGCAAAAAACTTGGTAGGACTTACCGATGAAGTAAAACCATTCCCACCTGGACATTACTACTACAAAGGAATGTTTGTTAGCTACAGAGACTTATCTGTTAGACAGCCATACAGCAAAGACGGCGTAGAGGAAGCGGCAGCCAAAATCAAAGAGCTTTTGGTTGCAGGTGTTGAGAAAAGACTTGATGCTGATGCACCGGTTGGTTTTCTACTTTCAGGTGGACTTGATTCATCACTTGTATGTGCCATAGCAAACAAGATGTTGGATAAGCCAATCGAAACATTCGCAATCGGAATGAATGAGGATGCAATCGATTTGAAGTACGCCAAGGAAGTTGCAGATTACATCGGTTCAAATCATCACGAAATCATTATCAACAAGGACATAGTTCTTGAATCGTTAGAGGAAGTTGTTGCAGCTCTTGGAACATACGACATTACAACAATAAGAGCTAGCATGGGAATGTATTTGATTTGTAAAGGAATCAAAAAGCAATTTCCAGAAATAAGAGTTCTTCTAACTGGGGAGATTTCAGATGAAATATTTGGATACAAATATACAGACTTTGCACCAAACGCTGAAGAGTTCCAAAAGGAAGCAGAAAAGCGACTTAGAGAGCTTTACATGTACGATGTGCTAAGAGCTGACAGATGTATCTCAGTTCACTCAATGGAAGCGAGAGTTCCTTTCGGAGATTTGGATTTTGTGGATTATGTAATGAGCATCAATCCTGAGATCAAAATGAATAAATACAACAAAGGTAAATACTTACTTAGACATGCATTTGAGGGAGATGACTACTTGCCATACGACATACTGTTTAGAGAAAAGGCAGCCTTTTCTGATGCGGTAGGACACTCAATGGTTTATTACCTTAAGGAATATGCAAATAAGCTATATTCCGATGAGGATTTAGCAAATGCAAAACGCAAATACGAATATAGAGCACCATTCACAAAGGAATCTCTTCTCTATAGAGATTTGTTTGAAAAATATTATCCTGGCCAGGCACCGATGATTGTAGACTTCTGGATGCCAAATAAAAGCTGGGAGGGATGCGATGTTGATGACCCATCCGCACGAGTTCTTTCAAACTACGGAGCTAGCGGAATCTAAAGCCTTCCCCTTGGGGGGGGAAGGTGGTTCGAAGAACCGGATGAGGGGAAACCTAATATCAATTATGAAATGAAAATCACAAGGAGGATTAATTTTTATGAGCAAGGTAACAGAAATTTTTGGAAGCATGGTATTTAATGATGAGACAATGAAAGAACGTCTCCCTAAAGATGCTTACAAAGCCCTTAAAAATACAGTAGAGGAGGGACGTCCACTTGATAGAGAGTTAGCAAATGTAATCGCTCATGCTATGAAGGAATGGGCAATCGAGCTTGGTGCAACACACTTCACTCATTGGTTCCAACCAATGACAGGTGTTACAGCTGAAAAGCATGATTCTTTCATCCAACCAGAGGAAGGTGGAAAGGTTATCATGACTTTCTCAGGAAAAGAGCTAATCAAGGGTGAGCCTGATGCGTCTTCTTTCCCTTCAGGTGGTCTTAGAGCAACCTTTGAGGCTAGAGGATATACAGCATGGGATCCAACAAGCTATGTATTCATCAAGGATGGTACACTTTGTATCCCAACAGCATTCTGTTCATATTCAGGTGAAGCACTTGATAAGAAAACTCCATTGCTTCGTTCAATGGAAGCGCTTGACAAGCAGGCAGTTAGAATTCTTAAGCTCTTCGGTCACGATGATATTAAACGTGTTATCACAACAGTTGGACCAGAGCAAGAATATTTCCTTATAGACGAAGAGATGTACAACAAGCGTCCTGATTTAATTTACACAGGCCGTACATTATTTGGAGCTAAGCCTCCAAAGGGACAGGAACTTGATGATCACTATTTTGGAACAATCAAACCAAGAGTTTCTGCCTTCATGAAAGAGTTAGACGAGGAGTTGTGGAAGCTGGGAGTGCTTGCAAAGACAAAGCACAACGAAGTGGCTCCAGCTCAGCATGAGTTGGCACCAGTGTTCTCAACCACTAATATAGCAACTGACCACAATCAATTAACCATGGAAATGATGAAGGTCGTTGCCAAGAGACATGGCATGACATGTTTGTTACATGAGAAGCCTTTTGCAGGTGTAAACGGCTCGGGCAAGCACAACAACTGGTCTATTTCAACAGATACAGGAGTAAACCTTCTTGAACCTGGAGCAACTCCTTCCCAAAACGTCCAGTTTTTATTGTTCCTAACTGCAGTTATTAAGGCTGTAGATGATTATCAGGAATTGCTCCGAGTATCTGTTGCTTCTGCTGGAAATGATCACAGACTTGGTGCAAACGAGGCACCACCAGCAATCATCTCTATGTTCATTGGTGATGAGCTTGAAGCAATCGTAGAGTCAATCATCGATGGCAAGGATTATCACGATGTTAAGAAAAAGAAGATGAGTCTTGGTACATCAGTTGTTCCAAGTATCTCACAAGATACAACAGATAGAAACAGAACATCACCATTTGCTTTTACAGGTAACAAATTTGAGTTCCGCTCACTTGGTTCATCTGCATCAATTTCAGGACCAAATATTATTTTAAATACAATCGTAGCGGAAATACTTGAGCAGTTTGCTACAAAGCTTGAAAAAGCTAAGGATTTCGACAAGGCAGTAAATGAGCTTATTAAAAAAGAGCTTACAGCTCACAAGAGAATCATCTTCAATGGCAACGGCTATGCACCTGAATGGGTTGAAGAGGCAAAGAAGAGAGGCCTTGCAAACCTTGTATCAACAGTTGATGCTCTACCAGCATTCGTTGCCAAGAAGGCTATAGATGTATTCTCTAAGCATAACGTATTTACGGAGCAAGAGCTTTACAGTAGATATGATATTCAGCTTGAGAATTACTATAAGGCAATTGATATCGAGGCGCTTACACTTGATTCAATGGTTAAGAAGGATATCATGGCCGCAGCTAATGATTATCAATTTACTCTTGCTGAAACTCTTAACGCAAAGGCAGCAACAGGTCTTAAGGTTGATTCTACAGTCGAGAAGAAACGATTAGAAAGTGCTTCAAAGCTTACAGCTTCTATGGACAAGCGTCTCGCGAAGCTTGAGAAAGACATTGAAAAGGCTAAAGACCTTACAGATACATATGATTTGGCTAAGTTCCACCACGATGTAATCTTCGCAGATATGAACGAGGTTCGTGAGGTTGTGGATGAACTTGAGACAGTAGTTCCAAGTGACATTTGGCCATATCCAACTTATGGAGAGATTCTTTATTCAGTGAAATAAAGATATTCCCTCATCCGACGCCTTCGGCGCCACCTTCCCCCAAAGGGGAAGGCAGATAAGGGGGAAGTTTTTAAAAATAATATACTTTGTACAAAGGCGTACATGAATTAGATTAGATCTAGTTTATGTGCGCTTTATTACTTTCTAAGAAATCTCATTTCATAGAAAGCAATATACGAGCTTTGCTCGAAGAAGGAGGAAATTTTTTATGGAAGAATATTCAAGCTTATTATTTGGAGTGTGGTTCCTGATTGGAGCTGCGCTGGTTTTCTGGATGCAAGCAGGCTTTGCAATGGTCGAGGCAGGTTTCACCAGAGCTAAAAATACAGGTAATATCATTATGAAAAACCTTATGGATTTTTGTATTGGTACTGTTACATTTAGTTTGTTAGGTTTTGGTTTGATGTTAGGTGAAGATACATTGTTTGGTCTTGTAGGTATGCCTACACTTGGTGTTTTCACTGATTATGCGAACTTCGATTGGAGCAATTTTGTATTTAACCTTGTGTTCTGCGCGACAACAGCAACAATCGTAAGTGGTGCTATGGCTGAGCGTACAAAATTCGTCAGCTACTGTGTATATTCAGGTATCATTTCACTTGTCATTTACCCTATCGAAGCTCACTGGATTTGGGGTGGCGGCTGGTTAGCACAGCTTGGTTTCCACGATTTCGCTGGTTCATGTGCAATCCACATGGTTGGTGGTATTTGTGCTCTTATTGGTGCAAAAATCCTTGGACCTCGTATTGGTAAGTTTAGCCGTGACAGTAAGGGTAAGGTTACAAAAGTAAATGCTTTCCCAGGTCACAACATCGCACTTGGTGCACTTGGTGTATTCATTCTTTGGTTAGGTTGGTATGGATTCAATGGTGCAGCTGCAACATCACTTGATCAGTTGGCATCAATCTTTGTTACAACAACAATAGCCCCAGCAGTTGCTACATGTACAACAATGTTATTTACATGGCTTAAATTTGGTAAGCCAGATGTTTCAATGTCTTTGAACGCATCACTTGCTGGTCTTGTAGCAATCACAGCTCCATGTGATGTTGCTGATGCTTTGGGTGCAACAATTATTGGTATAGTTGCAGGTTTCCTTGTAGTATTTGGTGTTTGGCTTTTAGATTACAAGCTACATGTTGATGACCCAGTTGGTGCGGTTGCAGTTCACATGATGAATGGTATTTGGGGAACAATAGCAGTTGGTTTATTTGCAACAAAGACAGCTCCAGACAGTGAGCTTGTAGGTTTATTCTACGGTGGTGGCTTCCACCTTCTTGGACTTCAGTTATTAGGTGTAGTTTCAGTAGGAGCTTGGGCAGCAGTTACAATCACAATTGCATTTACGGCAATTAAGGCAACAATAGGTCTTCGTGCAACAGCAGAAGAGGAAATCGTTGGTCTTGATAAGACAGAGCATGGTCTTCCATCTGCATACTCAGGATTCAACATGCTTGAGGATGACTTTGATACAGATGAGCTTGATGAAGAGACATCTAACCTTATCACTGAAACTCTTGAGGCTGCTGGAATGGCTTCAATGGATGAGGCAGTTGAGGTTGAATACGCTCCATCACAGATTAAGGATACAGGCAGACCTCGTATGACCAAGCTTGAAATCCTTTGTAAGGAACGTAACCTTGAGAAGCTTAAAAATGCTCTTATGAAGCTTGGTATCACTGGTATGACAGTTTCTCACGTAATGGGATGTGGTGTTCAGAAGGGTGCTCCTGAGTACTACAGAGGTGTTGCTTTAGAGCCATCACTTCTTCCAAAAATTAGAGTGGACGTTGTCGTTTGCAAGGTTCCAGTTAAGGCTGTTATCGATACAGCTAAGAAGGTTCTTTACACTGGCCACATCGGTGACGGAAAGATTTTCGTTTACGATGTAGAGCAGGTTGTTAAGATCCGTACAGGCGAAGAAGATTTCGCAGCTTTACAGGATGTAGAGTAATAGAATAATAAAAAGATTGATAGTCTAAATCTCGACGGAAGTTGAGGTTTAGACTTTTTTTTGTGAAAAATGGAAAAAAATGGAGGAGTTTTATTGAATATAGAATAGAAGAGATTATTAAGATTTGAATAATAAAGTAAGAAAGGGATTAAAATGAGATATATTGCAGATAGATTGGACAAAGTTATAGAAGCGTTCGGCAAATTGGCAGCTATAAGTGGAGAAAGAGGAGAGGTATATGAAAAAGCAATTAAATTGTTTGACGATTATTTCAATGATGAAGATTTAGGCAATGAAATTGAGTATTATAGGAATAATTTGAATGATATATATTTTGGAGCGATTAATTGGGAAAAAAACTTAAAAAAAATTAAAGAAGATTACTTTTATTCAGAGGGGACTGAAGATACATTAAATAAGGCAGAGAACAGATTAAATGAAGCAAATGAAGCTCTAAAATATTATTCTAAAAAGTGGGAAGAAAGTAAAGATTTTATTAAAGCAAAGACGGTTAAAGATTATCCTGAAGCAAGCATAGTTGTTAATGAGTCAGTCTCTAATTCTAATGAAATTAAAGATGAACTTAAATCAATAAAATATAACCTTAACGTAATAATACAGACAAGTAAAAAGTTAATTAAAAGAGTTGAGAGCCAGAAGGAGAAGCATGTTGCATCCAAACAATCGATAGAACCCAAAATTCACGTAAGTAATATGTGGATGGGAAATGATATTTTGTATAGTTATCGTGAAAAAATTAGAAAGTTAGATAACACAAGAAAAGAGTTGATGGCAAATATAGATGCATGTGGAATAATTCAAAATAGAATATCTGAAACGGTTATTAAAACATTGTTTATAGATTCATGTAATAATTTTATTAAAAATCAAGATAAACGTTTAAAAGAAGCAAATGTCGAAATTAATGATAGCTTATATATAAAAAAAACTGAACAACTTAAAAATTTGAAAAGTATTTCCAAAGAAATGAAAAGGATATATGCGGATGATGAATATGTTAATTATAAATCATCAAAGATTCCTGACAGAAAAGAAAAACTTAATGGTGCATTATGTACAAAAATAGCGGCTATAGATGAGTTTATTTCAAATATTAGCAGGTCATATAATATAAATAAATTGCCACAACTTAGCGATAATCTCGAATTATTGGCGAGAGAAAAAAATTTTTTAGAAAAACTAAAGCAAAAATTATCTCATTTGGATGAATTAGGGCCTTCTTTTATGAACATTGATAATAAAATTGATGAAATAGCTGCAAAAAGGATTTATAGTGAGGGAAGGATAATTATTTTAATGAACGAGACTAGAAATATCATTAATAATCCGTCACCTAATAATAGAATTAGATAATGATGAATGTTATATTAGATTCTAGTAAAAATGGTAGCTTGGAAAGGATTCTATGTTAACAAAAAGATTATTAGTAATTATAATTTTAACCGTATTTACGTTTTCTCTAATTTCATGTGGGAAGAATACAGCGCAGGATTCAGATAAGGATATATCTAATCCAAGAATCATAATTCAAAATCAAGATGTAGAGTTAAACTATGACGGTGAGATAGTGGCTTCGGGTTGTTATTCCAAGATGAAATTATCTGATGAGGTGCAGGCTAAGTATCCGAAATTGAAACCAGTCATTGATAGATTTAATAATGATTGGAAAAAAGATTTTGAAGAAAACATACCTACTGATTCTCTTACAGCGGGCGATTTGAAGATGATGGCGGAAGAAGCCAGTGGAATGCAATCAGGTGAATTATACTATGACATAGCCGCGAGTGTACCCAGATTTGATGAGCACCTCTTTATTGTAAAGTATGATTTGTCATATGATATGGGCGGACCCCATGGGTATCTTTTCACCTACGCTTCTGCGTAT
>JAEEGL014811611.1_pt1 | contig 18608 bp, 17 predicted proteins | sample 9134231 | NCBI WGS metagenome assembly JAEEGL01 (sample SAMN16246548, study PRJNA631951) | gut metagenome | biome: gut microbiome; feature: rumen; material: fiber-attached | host: Bos | place: Iran: Karaj | collected 2018-10 | reverse complement strand
GCTCCAGCTTCTTCACTTGATAGTTTTATTGTAGTGGTTTTCCTATCCAATAGTCTGCTACTTCTTTTTGTTGACGTCACTGTTCCATAATCGAAAGAAATAGATTCAGAACGAGTACCCTTATCATCTATGAGATAGAATTAATCAATCTGCTTGTTCCTTTCTGTTTTCTTAATTCTACCCGACTTATCAACTTCCCACACATCTTTTCCCTCCTGATCCACCAGATTCACCGGATCCCCCGCACAATAGACATACGGGTTAATCCCATAATACTTTTCCGCCATCGGATCATAGGTGTTCCAGCGGACGAGCTTCGCGTCGTACATCCTCGCTCCGAAGTCGAGATACGGGAGCGTTGAGCCGACGACGGTCGTCTGGTCTTCCTTGCCGGAGAACTTCTGGCGGTTGGTTGCGAGGGTCGCGTAACTGGTACCGAATGTCGTGCGGGTTCCGAAGGGGTAATAGTCGTTGCGTTCCACGACTGAGCCGGAAGCGTTCACGATGGTCCGGACGCTTCCCAAATGATCCCAGATTGTGTAGTAGGGCGTCATGGCAGTACCGTTCTTCAAAAATCGTGCAGTACCGTCGGCGCTTGCTTCGGCACTCTCAAGGGCATAGGTTGTGTTGATCAGCATACCACCCCCTTCCGCATGATACAAAGAACAACACGAAAAGAAGATAATAAAACCTCATAATAATTTCATTTCGTATTTTGCCGAGGGAAAGTGGAGAATCCATCCAACTTTTGGGGGTCACCTCAGTGAAGGGGACGGTCATCGTGCCGCCGGTCATAGCGTGCAGGAAAGGGTTGGCCGTTGTTATCGGAGGCGCTTACAATTTAAAACTCCCTTTTGGGCATGTTGTTTTTAGGATTCTTTTTATTATAAATTACAACAATAGTATCACCAACTGTAAACTTCTCTATTTGGGGATAATAATGTCCACTACCTTGATACTCTCTATTATTATCATAAAAAACATAACTGAAATAATCTGTGTATCGTATAGTGTAAAAATGGTCAATCACGATAGCTTCTGTACATTCTGCATTCTTAACCAAAGACTGGTTTTTAATATAGCCTCCTATTTCAAAAATGAATACTATTGAAAAACAAACAATAATAGTAATAGCATATAAACTGATATCCTTTTTTTTCATTGCTCTAAAAACGATTAAGATTTACCTTGTTTACACGCGTAGCATCAACGGGTTGACAAGAGGGATCATATGCCGGATTTGAATTGTTTTTGTAAGAATTCGGAATAATTGTATTTACCGCTTCTTTTGAAGATCCTTCCATAAGACCTCCTGAATAAATAGCAACACCTTTTGTAATTAATTGTAAATATTTATTATTAGCAATTTCTCGTGCTTGTTTCAATGACGTTTTGGCTTCCTTTGTAAGTGTAGCAGCTGCTTTTGAACCTAAATCAGCGTCAATAGCCTTCGTAAAGCCTGACGTAAAATCATTGATTACTTTCTCTCCACCAGGTAAAGCATTGGCCGCTACATCAATGGCTACTTTTGCGTTGGGCTTCTTATTCCCGACAATACCGCCAACTGATTGGATATCCCCCTCCATATTGATATCGAAAAGTACATCAGTTGCAATTACCGAGGCAGAAACAACTTTTGCTGTTGTAGACATTCCTGGAATAGCTAAAGCAGAAGTAACAAAAGATGCTCCCACGCTTGTATAATCAATATTTGATACAGCTTGTCCAAAACTCAGTCCAGCAGCCCTTGAAACGGTAATCTGTGCGCCAGCGTCTGCTACAGCACCAACTAATCCTTTTAGCAAAGCATAAACAACGGGATGTCCTCCCTCTATATCCACCAGATTCACCGGATCCCCATTGCAATAGACGTACGGATTGATTCCGTAGTACTTTTCCGCCATGGGGTCATAGGTGTTCCACCTTACGAGTTTCGCGTCATACATCCTCGCGCCGAAGTCGAGGTACGGGATCGTGGATCCGGCGACGGTCGTCTGATCTTCCTTGCCGGAGAATTTCAGGCGGTTGCTTGACAACGTGGCGTAGCTAGTTCCGAACGTCGTGCGGCTTCCGAAGGGGTAGTAGTCGTTGCGCTCGACGACGGTGCCGGAGGCGTTGACAATCGTTCTTACGCTTCCCAGATGATCCCTTATTGTGTAATACGGCGTCATGGCAGTACCGTTCTTCAAAAATCGTGCAGTGCCGTCGGCGCTTGCTTCGGCACTCTCCAGGGCATAGGTTGTGTTGCCGCCGCTGACGGTCACGGCATAGGTCAGGTCGCCGGCGTAGATCACGCCGCTTCCGCTTGCGTCTTCCACGCGGTATTTCGTTCCGTCGGCGAGCCAGTGGTAGGTGGCCATCGGAGTGTTTCCGCTGGTCACGGTCTCGGGAAGGTTCAGGAGGTTGTAGGTGAACGTCAGGTTCGCCCTTCCGTCGGCCGTCGTGTTGCCATTGGTCTCGTGTGTGAACGAAGCACTCAGCATCGAGCCGCTGTCCTTCCCATATGAGGCGTTGTTATGCCCGGTAGGGGCGCCTATCCGTCTCCGTCCGGGCGGCTTTTCTCATAAATTGTATTGATACGCTCGAACCAGCGACAGTAAGCAATTTGAGTTATACCGATATACTCGCTCCATTCCGTGCACATGTTTAGTTGATGTATCCATCATTCTTTTTCGTTGAAGTGAATCTAATCGTTTTCCATCAAAACAAGCGTTTTTAATACCATCGATTTGACGAATTGACCCTTGAAAACATAGATAGATCTCACAATCCTTATATGGTAGGGATCCAACATATATATAATCATCTGACAAGACCTCTCCCAAATCATCGGAAAGAAGAAATCGAATGAGCGTGTCCTTTTGCGATTTAAAACAAAATATACCGAGATAATCTAATGAAGCCTTTTCATCGAATAACTGGCGATTCTCTAGAAAGGAGTCTAAAGAATCCTTTATATCTTGCCGCGCAAACGATTGACATCCCATAACTCCGCCTTCAATGTGCGCCCTATATGGCCGACAGGACAGACAGACAAAAGCCATAATAAACAAAAGTACAAACTTATTCATCGCTATCGATTGTTTAATGTGCCAAAGAAAAACCTCCTATAATCGTTTCCAATATTCCTTATATATCTTGGTTTCTCAAATTCAACATTATACAATCTCTGGGTTTTCGGGAAATACACATAATTATAAATGCGCGCATCCATATGATTTCTAACATTATTCCAATTTTCAAAACAAAACTGAGAGTACAGAATTTGAAATACGAAAAAACTACAAATCCTTTTTACGGAACCAGTCTTTGTCCTCGCCACATGGCCTCCATATTTCAAAATCCTTCCCTTTAATAAAAATACGCTCGTCGGTTACCTTAACGCTGAGCAAATGGTTGTTCGTGATAAAGAGAGAGATTTGACAGAAAACCGTATAGTCTGTATTGGGATAGAGACGATCCCAATCGCCCGACTGCTTCAATTCATTGAGAGATAAATAATACTTTGAATCATTTATGGAGGAGTGGGACAATACTGTTATGGTGTCTTTTTTCATAAAAATGATTTTGTCAAGCGTATCCTCATTGTGATGACACGCAAGATAATAATTAGCACCTTCGCGATAGGAAACACTCCAATCCTGCCAATTCTCAAAAGGGTAAGATCCATAGTCAGCGATCAATTGACGCTCACTATAGGGTAGCTGTTGTCCTTTTACCCCACAACTCGTACAAAAAATAAATAATATAAATGATATGATAATCAGTATTGAACTATTTGTTTTCATTTTGCCAATGGTAACCGACAGATATTGAAAATTGATCATCTTTAGAATCAAGAGTCCATTTGGTTGAGGGGTCGAGAAAAAAGTTGTAATAATGTGCCCCTATCTTTGCTATTGACAGTGGGACGCCTAATGCGCTTGCACTTGCTCCCCATAAAAAATTTCCGTAATTATAACCATTATGTGCAATAGCCCCTTCTCCCTTTGTCTGAGTAATATATAAATCATCAGGGTCGATATAATACTCTTCACTTCCCGTGAAGTCTAACTTTCCGCCCGTTAGTTTATTTGCGACGCTTTCATTTTTTAAATATCGTATTCCTGCTATTAGTCCGTGATTATCTTCATTGTACGCTCCGGATTGTTTTATAATATTTGAAATATCTTCATTTGATACGATATGAACTCGTGTATTATTGGTGATTGACGAAGGGTCATTGTCAGGATCCGCAAATGTGGCTTCAATTGTTTCCTCATTGTTAATGACAATAAGTTTATGGGGCTCATTCGGGACGGGGACTCTTTCCTTATAACGACCTTTTTCAAAAATAAAATTATCCATAAATAGTCCTCGTTTGTCCACCATATTCACCGGATCCCCATTGCAATAGACATACGGATTGATCCCGTAGTACTTTTCCGCCATGGGGTCATAGGTGTTCCATCTTACGAGCTTCGCGTCGTACATCCTCGCTCCGAAGTCGAGGTAGGGGAGCGTGGAGCCGGCGACGGCCGTCTGGTCTTCCTTGCCGGAGAACTTCTGGCGGTTGCTCGCGAGTGTCGGATAGCTGGTCCCGAACGTCGTCCGGCTTCCGAAGGGATAGTAGTCGTTGCGCTCGACGACGGTGCCGGAGGCGTTGACAATCGTTCTTACGCTTCCGATATGGTCCCGTATCGTGTAGTAGGGCGTCATGGCAGTACCGTTCTTCAAAAATCGTGCAGTACCGTCGGCGCTTGCTTCCGCACTTTCCAAGGCATAGGTCGGGGTTCCTCCGCTGACGGTCACGGCATAGGTCAGGTCGTCGGCATAGATCACACCGTTGCCGCTTGCGTCTTCCACGCGGAATTTCGTTCCGTCAGCGAGCCAGTGATAGGTGACCGTCTGGATGTTTCCGCTGGTCACGGTCTCGGGGAGGTTCAGGAGGTTGTAGGTGAACGTCAGGTTCGCCCGGCCGTCGGCCGTCGTGTTGCCGTTGCCGTCGTGAGTAAACGAAGCGTTGATGTTCGAGCCGTCGTCCTTTCCGCTCACGCCGGTCAGCAGCGGGCCGCTGTAGGTATATGAGTAGTCGTCCTGCGCAGTCGATGCACTGGAGCCGTAGCGCTTGAGCGTCAGCAGTGCTCCGTTCCGGTTGTAGGTCAGGTTCCGCTCAGTATAGGCCGCCGAGCCCGAAGTGCCGGAGGTGCCCGTGAAGCGTGTCGTCGTCATCAGCCGTCCTGCCGCATCGTAGGTGAAGCCGTAGGTGTTGGCCGTCGAATATCCCTGCTGCGTCATCACCTCCGACAGGCCTCCGGCGTACCTTGCCGCCGTTCCCCTCGTCGGGCTTTCATAGCGGAGGGTCTCCTCGAAGAGCGTTGTTGATCCTTTCTTTGCCGTGCGCGTCAGCAGCTGGCTGTGGATGTCGTAGGTGTTGGTGACGATGCCTGCGGCGCCTGTCGCGGTGAGCGTGTCGCACTTGTGGCGGCCCAAGACATCGTAACCATGACGAACCGCCGCCGTTTTCATTCCCAGTATCGCACTCTCCCTCAGGAGACGGCTTCGGCTATCGAAAAATGCTGTGCGGTCCAAAGTGCTTGTGGCCCCTCCCAGTGTCCCCGATACTGACCGTCGATCCTCGCTCCCGACATAGTCATAGCGCAGGCTTGTCCGGAGCGTTCCGCTCAGCGGACCGGTCTCCACCTGCTGCCGCAGCCGGCCTTGCCTGTCGTAGTAATATGCCCTCAGTACATACCGTACCGTGCTTGATGCGATTGTCGAGAGGTCCGCCAATTTCTCATACAGCAGTCGACCTCCGTTCATCGTGGCGGTATCGTCGGGAGCCACGATGGAATTGGACGGTGGTGCAAAGGCCGGAGCCCCCGCAGGCCTGGTGTCGTAACTCCGCTCCAAAAGCAGGATATTCGACACCTGCGTATAGACGCCCGCCGGATTCGCGCTGGATGCGAAGGCATTCTTCAGACCAGAGAAGGAGAAGACGTTGCTTCCCGTCAGGTATTGTCGGATCTCTTCCCCAAAGGGGTTATACTTCGACAATACCCACTTTCCTGCCGTACGCAGATTGCCGTCCTGACGGGCGACGAGCCTGCCGGCAGGATCATACACGAAATACTCGACGGCACGTCCTGGCTGCCTTCTCTCCGTCAGGCGTCCCAGTCCGTCGTAGGTGTAGCGATAGCAATGGTTTGCCGCATTGGTCGCGTCGATCGTCCACGACGTGCTGCTTGTGAGCAGGGCGCTTCCTTCCGGCGTCACCACCCAGGTCACACGGCCGGCGCCGTCGTACACGTAGTACGTATCCGCCGTCTGGCTGGAAGGAAGGTTCCTTCGTTCCAGCACGGTACATCCCCTGTTGTCGGTGAACGTCTGCACCGTGATGCCGTCCTCATCGACGGCCGTCACGCAGTGAAGGCTTCCCGCGGGATAGTATCCGCTGACGGTGAGCGTCGCCGAGGTCGCTCCTTCTTTTACCTTCCAGACTGAACCGGCGGCGTTCGTACTGTAGGACACCTCGGCATCGTGACTGCCGGATGCGTAGGTCGAGCCGGGGCGGCGCGTAGCTGTCACACGGTTCAGTGCCGAAGGCTCATAGGCGCGTACGGCATAGGCCGCCGCCCCCTCGGAAGCGTTGTACTGACCGGTGTACCAAGTCTGCTGTGCCGTGAAGGGATTTGATACATTCGACAGCCCCGTGGAAGAAACGAAGGGCAGGTACGTCCGGGCATCATCGCGGCGCACGTTGTCGTAATAGACAGGCGTGACGAGACTCCCGCCCGTAGGTGAAGCATCTGCTTGAATCGTTTGTACCGGATAACCCAGTCCATCGTAGTAGGTAATGTCGCGCATCACGGACGTGCCGAGGCTGTCGCGGAGCGAACGGCGAAGGATCCAGTTCTCACCACCGTCAAGAACTTCTCCGGTGGAAGTCACCGCTATGCCTGCCCGCAGCAGCAGCGACTGCCCTTTGTACGAAGCGCGGATGCGCCAGGTGCCCGCAGGCGATGAGGGTACCGTGAACGACAGGGGGCTGCCGTTGCCCGTCTGTGTGCTGGCAACTGTCCCGTCAGGCGCAAGCAGGCTGTATGATACCAGGTGCTGGGAAGATGCCAGCGTGATCACGTTGTTCGTAAGCGTATAGTCCTGCTGGAGAATCTCTCCACCGGAGGGGACGAAGAAGGTCAGCGTGTCGCCGTCGCTATTGACGAAATACGTGCAGTTGCGTATGGCGGCCCCGAGGTTCGGGCCCCAGGTCAGCGTTAGGCCGTTTGCGCCGAGGGCGACCTGCACCGTGCCGTCCCACTCCGATGACTGTCCGCTGCTATAAGCCGACAGGATCGTCGTCAGTTGGGAGAGGCTCGACGAAGTGTTGCGCGTGAACGGGACGCTAAGTGTACCGCCGTTGGGATCGAGATTGTAGGAGGCCGTAGAAAACGTATGGGAATAGCCGTAGAACGCCAGGTAACTGACCGCGACGCTGCCGTTCATTTCCACCAAAGAGGGATAGTCGGACTGTGCCGTATACGTTCCGGCACGGGTATCGGTGAACGAAAGGGCGCTGTTCGTACCCGGAACGGGATCGGAGCATGTGGTAATGTTCCCTTGCGTACGGCACAACTGGTATGTGGCGAAGTCATCTGATCCGGAGAGCCGGAAGTTCACGGTCTGCCCGTGCCAGATCGTGCTCGTGGAGGGGCTTGTCTTGGTCAGGGTATACACTGCGGAGCCCTGCACGTCCTGTGTCAGGGTTACGGAACCGGAAGATGCCGTGACATCGATTTCGCGGTATCCTTCCGTGTTGGCGGCAACCGTCAATGTCAGTTTCCCCTCGTAGTTTCCGTAAGTGTAGGTGACGGCGATTTCGGTGATGACGTCGCTGCAGCCTGCATTCTCGACGGCCTGCAGTACGAGTGCGCGGAGCGTGCTGGCCGAAGGACCGCCGTTGTAAAAGCCGAATTCGATCTCGACGTCTTCGCCGGCGGGCACAACCGGAATCTCGCCGCTGGTTGAGAAGTAGTCGATGCTCGTCTGTACTTCATATTGCGCATGGAGCGGAACTGCGCCCAGCAGCAGGCTAAAAGCAAGGGCAACAGCTTTTGCCATTAGGGTATGAACAAAGGACATCTTCATTTCGTCATCGGGTTACTGTGTTGTAATGGTACTGCTGCAGTATGCCGGCGTCATCTTCACGGACGGTGATCAGGCGGTCATTGTCATCGTACGTGTACCAGAAAGTATGGCCTGCAGGGTTGGTCATCCGCTTCGGAAGACCGTAGCGCTGATAGTCGAAGTCCGTGACGCGGGCCTGGGTCAGGCCGCTGCGCAGGCGTGCCGCCGCCGCGGCCGTATTCGTAATGTCGACGGCAGGTGACTGGGCAAGGCACGACTCGACCTGCTGACGGGTCGCGTTCTCTATGATGATGGAGACACCGTGCTCGCAGTTCCATACATAGCTGGTGGAAATGTCATCCGCATCGGTCTGTTGGATGATGTTCCCCGCATTGTCATACAGGTAAGTGCTCTCGGTTACCCATATGCCTACACTTTCCCAGCGGCGGACTTCAGAAACGGCATAAAACGCGCTGTCCAGAAGGTTCGCATGAAAAGCATAGAAGTATCTCACTGCCGCCGTGGTATCCCACGACGAAGAGCCGCTCCGGCGCCGCAACTGAACCTCCGTTACGGGATAGGACACGAAATTACGGTCCGTCATCGCCGCGAGGGTGGTGTCGGACGGATAATCCTGCGGAAACGTGCGCGTGGTGCGCAAAGAATCCCCGTCGGAGGTCCTGCTCCGCTCATCGATTACCTGACCGCGGCTATTGTAAGTATAGCACGTTACCGACGTCACGGAGTCCTGGTCGTAGTAAGTAGAAGTGGTCCGGGACATGGCTCGTGCCATTCCGGCATACCGTCTCACACGGGCATAGGCTTCTCCGACGTTGGTAAATGCTGACCGGTACTCTGGTTCCGACAGGTCGTATGAGAGGGTGACGGTCTGCAGGGGAGATGAACTGACGGAAGCATATTCCGCAGTCTTGAGCGGTAACCCCCGAAAATGCTGGAGACTGGACCGAGGCTCCAGGATCCTGTTTACATATCGAAGATTGACTATGTCCGATACGGTGTCGATCATGTTACTGCCGGGGCCATCAGAAAGACGATGCATCCGCGTGTAAATGTCAGTCATCTCATCGGGACGCTCCGTCCAGCTGGTGAAAGTATGAACGGTTTTGGATCCGTCAAGTCTCGTTTCCGTCACGGACGGATATTCCAGCATGACGGATCCCGGACGCAGGATAGTGCCCGTGGTTGCATAGTACACATCTACCTAATCGTAATAGCTGGGAGAAGAACCGTAGATTCTTCCACTATAACGTATCTTGTGTCTGGGATATGAGAGCAGGCGCCCGGGATCGTAACTAAATAACCTTGCGTCGGTTACAGTGCCGTCGGTGTCACGGTTCTCGATCTCCATGATCCGGACACCCGGACCGACTCCGGTTTCCGGGATGTCTCGCAGATGATAGTCGTTGGCCCGCCGCTTGTCCACGATCTTCTCATAGCGGTTTGCAGCATAAGAAAAATGTGTGCTGCCGCCTGTGGGATAATAAACCGCTGACATCAGCCCGAGGCGAACCGCCAGCGTATCGGGCAGCTTGCATGAATTGGTCGGTTCGCTTTCAATGTAATCAGGACCGGAAGAGTCCTCACTCACGCGTGACCAATCTACGGTTTGTTGGCTACACGCACTCTCTCCCGTCTGGTTTAGATAACCCCAATGGTCCGTCGCCACCGTCCAGAACGGGGGAAAATATCCCTCGGTCAGCCCCTCGTAAGTCATTCGCCAGGATCCCACGCCGTCGGTATGGATCTCAGTCAAGAACGGATAGGGGTTGCCCCTGCTGTTCCACGAATAGGAAAGGTGCGTGATGACTTTGTCACAGGTAATGGATTCAAGCATCCTCGTAGCATAAATAGGTCTCAAATCATTAAGCCCGGCTCCATTCAGAAACTTCCCGCTTTGCAGGGAATCCTTTTCGCTATAATAGAACTGGACGGCGGTATTCCCGTCAACGATAATCTTTTCAAGCGGGGCGTAGGTCGAATTGACGCTCGTGCCGAAAAGGTTGGGATTCAAGGAACCGGATGAGCTGAACACCCAGCGGTCCGGTGAAAAATTCTGCACGGAACGGTTGGGATCGTCATTTTTGATCAAATAAGAAAAAGACAGCACTCGTCCACCGGGCGAGATAATCTTGTTGAGCCGCCACGCGATGATCGTCCCTTTCTTTGCTCCGGGTTCTTTGCCCAGCCATAGACGGTCCAGATAAGCATCGTCACTCTCAATGGAACCGAACACATAACGATACCCGTCTCCTGTAATAATGGTAATTTGGGAACGTTTCCCTCCATAGCCACAGGGGGCATTGACCTTCTCGACATGATAAGTACCGCAGGCATCCCCCGTATCAAACACGGCGAAAGTCCCGTCATCCCTGCGATAGAAACTGCCGCTGTGCCCGGGCATCCGGAAATGATAGATATCAGAAGATGCATCGTAGTAATGGCCACTTATTGCATATGCGACAGTAAGCGCATCATCTGGTTTATCGTTATTTGTCAGCAATTGTCCGCAAATGACTCCACCTGTAACCAGCGAACTGAAAGGAATGTCGTCGAAGGGTTCGATGTCAGCATATAACGTTTGACCGGAATAAGTGTATAACGTAAATGACCTCTGCCTCCCCTCTGCGTCCATTTCTCCTTCATCAGCGGCTCCCACCACTTCCCGGGTAATCATTCCGCCGCAGGATAACATCCAGCCCAGGCCAGGCTCCGCCGCCTGTTCGTTCGGCCGCATCCCGTTGTAATTGTATTCAAGTGAAACCGGGACTGTGAAGTCCTTGTCCTTGTATTCCCCGATCGGTATCGACACTGTCACGCGGCCCGTATAGAGATTCACTCCATGATCGCCGTAGTGCGTCATCTCCGCTGCTTGCGGCGTCGCAGGCTGCGGGCTTCTCCCCAATGTCAACTGAGCATGAAGAGGAGACGCCAGCGACAAGACTATCAAGAACATCAGAAACTTTTCCATAATAGACTGATTTGTTGTACAAAAATGCGTGTTTTTGCCAGTGTTTTAATCGCGCAAAGAAGCCTCTTCAGTCCGATTGCGCGACGAAAACTTCATGGCTTATTATCAATCTGATGTTTTCGGATTGTTCGATTGCACCTCCATCTAACGTACCTGAGTAATGTGGCCATATTGCAGTATTAGGCCCCTCAGGCGCAATCGAATCATTAAAAACAAGCTGAAAATCTTCATATTATGAGAAAATTGCCGCGCAATCGGACTGAAAGAGGCTTCTTTTGGGTTTGAAATGCGGACAAAATGCTGCATTTTTGTATATTAAATCTTACGACCATGAAAAAGTATATGATTCTCTTGACAGTCTTGATGCTGTCCGCTTTTACGATGAATGCTACAACTCCGGTCTACGACGGTGAAGAGGGTGATCCGGAGGTTATAGATTTGGGGCAACAGCATAATGGAGAAGATCCGACAGGTATACAAACCTTGGGAATTACGGCGTATAAAACGGGGACATCTATTGTTATTACTTTTATTAATTATTCAGGCTATGCCAATGCTTCGGCCTTGGGATTGTCAGGGAATGTCTTTTCTGGCCAACAATACATATCTAGAACAGGACTCATTATATTAGACATTTCCAGTCTTCCGCAGGGTAATTATTCTCTCTTTGTTCAGGCCGGCAATTTGTATTGTGGATCGTTTACGATTTAATGCTGGTCTTTCTGTACATGGGTTATTCTGTCTGATTATTATCGGATTCTGTTTTGGGTGCAGCAAAGGCGAAGATACGACCGATAAACAACTGACTGTCGCAGACACTCTTTTGCGGGAGGACCCGGTTGCTTCCTATAAGATTCTAGACAAGATTGATCCCTCTCACTTTCAAAAGCGGGAGAAGGCATATTATGGTCTATTGTTGACCATCGCACAGCATAAAAACCATATTCCCTTTTCCAATGATTCCCTGATTGGAGAATCAAGGAAATGGTATGAGAAGCATGGGGATTACCATAATCGTGCACGTGCGTTCTTTTATAATGGGCTAGTCCTTCACAAGTTGACAACTGACGAAGAGAGGGCTTGTCTTTATATGCGAGAAGCACTAGAGGTCATGGAAGAATACAAGGAGGCTCGGGATGATCGGTTAAAAGCACTGATTTGTTTCTATCTTGGCCAAGTCAATGACCGAAGTGCGTTCAATTTGGACGAAGCTATCACATATTATCAGGCGGCTGTTGATTTAGAGAAAAGCCTTGAAAATGAAAAGAATCTGATTTCAAATTATAGCAGCTTGCTTGTCTGCCTTGTTAAACATGGCCAAACCGATAAGGCAAGTACTGTTTTGTCGGATCTGGACGAAGCATTGGCCTCCTTCCCCAAAGTAAGGCTTGAAAAGACAAACAATGCAAAGGCGCTATACTATTTATATTCTGAAAAGAATTTGGATAGTGCCCGTTTCTATGCTTTAAGATGGAATCCATCACGGGAAGATCTCGGACCCAAAAACCATTTGTTGGCTGAATTATGCCGAGCAGAGGGTCACATTGACAGCGCCGTTTTCTACGAGACGCATGCGCTGGTACACCGCCGGGAAACAGACACATTGTTATATCACGTTCATTTCGGCATCCTCGCCGATCTATACGATCAGCTAGGTAACGCCGATTCAACGGCGCATTATGCCCAGTTGGCATACAAGGCGCTGCACGACAGCTTTGAACAGAAGACTGAGAAACGGATCCTGGAACTGGAAAAACAGTATGACGTGGCTTCAAGGGAGGCGGCACTGGAGCGGGAACGGCGGGTAAGGAATGTTGCGTTGCTCTTGCTTGCTTTTGCGCTGATGGTTGCCGCGTTGTTGTTCTGGCAGTGGCGGCTGATGCGCAGGAATGAGGCGTTGCGGCAGCGGGAGGCCCTGAAAGATGCCGTCGCCAAGTCGATAGTCAATGCGGTAGTAGCGACGTATTCCGGCATCAACAAGCGGCTGGGGGTTATCCATAATCTTCCGGAGAAGGAAAGGCAGGATGCCTTGAACAGCTTCATTCAGGAAAACAAGACGAATGTTTCCAGGAATCTGTTAGCTGCCTTGGAAACGAATTACAATGATTTGCCGGAGGATGTACGACAGGTGGATGCGTTACTGGACGGTGCGCAACAGCGGGCGGTCTTCATCCTGACGGAGATGGGATTCGGGCCCGGGGAGATCGGCAAGATGCTGGGCATTTCCAGCAGCCAGGTCCGTACGGTCAAAAAGGCGGTCCGCGATCGCATCGTGGAGTCCGACCTGACCCGTCATCGAAGTATCTGTCAGTTACAAGTCATGCAAGTGGGAACGCCTGTCAGGAAGAAAGAATAAGAAGAGATGCCCGGTCAAGCCGGGCATGACGCACATCTTCTTGACATTGATGATGTAGAAGAACAAGATCAGGATTGCAATAGATATACGGATTAATCCCGTAGTACTTCTCTGCCATCGGATCGTAGGTGCTCCATCTTACCAGCTTCGCGTCATACATCCTGGCTCCGAAGTCAAGGTACGGAAGTGTGGAACTGCCGATCGTGCTCTGATCTTCCTTGCCGGAGAACTTCTGGCGGTTGGTTGCGAGGGTCGCGTAACTGGAGCCGAACGTCGTGCGGGTTCCGAAGGGGTAGTAGTCGTTGCGCTCGACGACGGAGCCGGAGGCGTTGACGATGGTCCGGACGCTGCCAAGATGGTCACGGATGGTGTAGTACGGCGTCATAGTCGTTCCGTTCTTCAAAAATCGTGCAGTGCCGTCGACGCTTGCTTCCGCACTTTCCAAGGCATAGGTCGGGGTTCCTCCGCTGACTGTCACGGCATATGTCAGGTCGCCGGCGGGGCGGGCACTCTCTCGAACCGTTCAGCCATAGAAACCGGCCCTATTCCTGGTCGAATCCCTTTCTACACACCATCCAGCCAGGCAACACAGGAGCCGCCTTGGCCGGATTAGCGATGTCTCAGCTTGACCGGGTATCTTACGCAGCGGTCTGGGTAATTTGAAGATGGCCGACGCCTGCCATCGTATATCCCCGGTTGTCGCCGTAATCTTTGTAATACGTCAAATCGTAAATGCGGCAGCCGAAAAGGCGGGACTTGTCCGTATCATTCGCCAAAAAAGAGAATGTGTAACGAACGGTGTAATCATCGACCTGCTCCCGGCTTTTGAGAGAAACAAAAGGAAACAGCTCCTCTATTGTCTTTCCCTCGCAGTCCGGACCAAAATAGAAATATTCGTTCTTCCGTTTGTGCCAGGTTGTCGGAGAAGGTCTGCACTATGATGTCGTCCCTTCTTTTATCTTACAGTCGGAGAAGGCAGCGTTTGTTCCGTAGGTGACCGAGGCATCGTGCGCTCCCGACGCATTGACCTATCCGGGCCTCTTCGTCGCCGTCACGCGGCTGAGGGCCGACGGCTCGTAGGTGCACACGGCAAAGGAGGCGGCCACATTGGAGGCGTTGTACTAGCCGTTGTATCAGGGCTGTTGGGCTGAGAAGGGACTTGCCATTTTCAACAGGCCGACGGTTGAGACGAAGGGAAGATGGAGCTGTCATCGTCGCGGCTTACGTTGTCATAATAAACGGGCATGATGAAACTGCCTCCTGTTGGCGAAGCGTCCGCCTGTATAGACTGAACGGGATAGCCCAGTCTATCATACCGACTCGACGAGGAAAGAGAAGAGGAAGCGCCGGTCCTTTAATCTTCTCTCATTCCCACTCGCTCCCCGACCTGCATAACCAGCAGTTGACGGATATCGGGGGAATAACTTATTGCTGATTCATTGATTTGCTCACGAATGGTTTTCTTCACGGTACGAACCTGGCTGCTCGAGGTGCCTAGCAGGCCAGAGATTTCCGAAGGGTAGAACCCCATTTCGGTAAGGACAAACACCGCCTTTTGCTGGGCGCTGTCCATGACCAATTCGGGCAAATCGGAATAATTCTCTTCCAAAGCCGCTATTAGATTGGTTGAAGAATTGTTCCGGTTTTCGATAATGAGTCGTTCCAACGCCGCCTGCCGCTGTTTCTCCGGAAGATTATGGATGACAGACAATTTGTTGTTAATACCGGCATAGGTAGCAACGACCGCTTTCACCATAGACTGGGCGATGGCGTCTTTAATCCGCTCCTGATTGGCAAGGGCCAGATTTCTCCGGGTCAACAGAAGAATGGCAACCAGCAGGCCCACCGCGATGAACGTGAAGAAAAGACTCAACCATAATAATCTACGCTCACTTTTCGCCTTGTCGAGTTCGGCTTGTTTTTCCGACAGGTCATACTGCTTCTCCAACTCCAGGATCCGTTTTTCTGTCTTTTGCTGAAAACTGTCGTGAGGCGCCTGATAGGCCAACTGGGCATAATGCGCTATTGAATCGGCGTTGCCCAGATTCTCATAAAGATCGGCCAGATTGAGAAAATAAACGTGATAGCTTAACGTATCGGCCGAGCGACGCAATGAATAACAGTTTTTCATACTCAATCGCATTATTATAGTCCCCCCGTTCAAGGCTGATGGTTGCGAGCATATTGAATTTGGCAGATCTATCGGGTGTGGTAGGACTCCACATCATACAATAATGATATGCATTATCCAGATTATTATCTTGCTGAAGATAATTAAATGGCTTTGACATTGAACACATTTTCCAGATGGAGATCGGTACTCTTAGAAATTGTGCTATCAATCTCATATAGAACCGTTCTTGCCAGATTATCATTAATCTTCGTCAGACAAACAAGCAAGTCGCAATAATCAAGAATCAAATTTCTGGGGTTTTCTAGTTTCTCTTCTGCCGCAATTGCCTCTTTGTAATAGTGTACATCTTCATAATCATTAAAACTGGCTTTATGAATCTTCCCTAAAATACGCAAATAATAAAGCATCCAGTTTAACATCATTTATGGCGTGTTTTTTCAAAATAGCTGCGGCTTCTTGCATATATGTCAGGGCGTCAACATTATTCGACGAGAGTTTGTATAAAACAAGCCCGTGATAGAAACTGGATCTTGCTTGATTATGGTGATTGTCGGAATTCTTATAATACTCGTATGCAATTGAGTGAGCAACAGATAATAGTAAGCGCCATCCTGTTTACTAAGAGATTCAGGATCAATCATCAATAGCGAGTCCAATACGGTTCCCTGCTTTTCTGCCATGATTAGGTCAAAATAAGCTAACCGATCCCTTTCGGATTTTGAAAACTGATTACACCCACACACCACTCCAAATAATAAGAGTAATGTGAGAGAATAATAGAGAAGCGATAAAAAAGGAGGTCTCAATTGTTATTTATTGAAAGTACCTGAATACAAGGAATCAGCAAAAACGGTAAGTGAATACATTCCCGCAGGAAGTGATGAAATATCAATATAAACATATCCCGTTCCCACGATAGATTGTTGTCCTGAAACAGCAAAACCTCCTAAGCCTGAAACAACGGCCGAGGCGTTCCATGAATAATTGGAAAAATAAATAATAACTTGAAAATCAGTTTTATATGCATGTATATAACAATGGTTAAATGACGTGGGTTCTTCTCTGTTTTGTTGATTTTTCAGCTCTATTTCTTCAGGATTATCGCCATTTCTGGCAGGGATAAAAGCATTTGATAAAGTGATAATCATCAGCAGAGTCGCACAAAGAGAGAAAAGTTTTTTCATATCAATTAGTTTTATATAGAAAATTGCCATTAGTTACTCGTTTTTCAAACGCTTATCCTAATTCACCCGGTTCGATTGCGCCGCAAATAATAGTTAGTATCCTATCATTCAGTACTTTCAGTATCATCCGGTTGCGCTGCCGATTATATTGACCTTTGCGTGGGCCAAGCATACAGTCCCCTGAAATAAGCGCAATTGGTTGAGCCTAATACGTTGATTATCAACAACATATATGCGCAATCGGTTTTCCGGGTATTGCTTTCCTAATTATTATAACAGATCTTTGTAAAAATCTATAACAAAACTATTCATATGCGACATCCTCACTTATTTCCGCTCATTATTGCCGTTGGTCTCCTACTCGGATCCTGTGGAACCTACGAAAAGGATGATTTTGAAACCGAAGATACTTCCTTCTCGAAAGGAATTACCCTTTTACCTACTCGACAAACAATCTCAGCTGACGAGGCTGTCCTTGTTGCCCAGCTATTCAATTCAAACGATAACACATTATTAACGAAAGCCAGTAATCGCATTGTTTCAAGCACACAAACGCTTGAATCATCAGACGGCGAACCATTGATGCATATCATCAATTATGAAAAAGAAGGGGGTTATGTAGTTGTTTCTGCTACGACCAACTATGTTCCTGTATTGGCTTTTTCTGAAAAAGGAAACTTGATTCTTGATGAAAAGAGTCCAGCGGTCTTTTACCTTAAAGAAATCGGGAAAGACGTCTCCTACTATAAAGAGCAACCCGATGATAGTGTGAAAACCTACCGCAAGATGTGGAAATCTTATGAATCTTCGGTCCAACCGGATTATCCGCAGATAAAAAGCGGTGATATTACCTCATTGGTGAGTAGTTATATGAATCAATGGTATGCAGCAGGATATGATTACTATACTCTTTCAAACGCTCAAACTCAAATTCCTTCCAACATCTACAGTTCTTTCGTTTCAATAGCAGAAAGAGAAGCGAATCCGGATTTTGATTATATGGATTTTTCTTTTGTGACAATAGGGTATACCTACGTATCTTCAACGACGTATGGCCCCCTTATTGGTTCTTCTTGGAGTCAACACTATCCTTTTGCGTCTTCAACCGATGATCCATGCGGTTGTGGCGCTACAGCAATCGGGCAGATCATGTATTATTACAGTTCCCCTGAAGGAGACTGGGATTGGGATAATATCTATGCATCTTCCGGGACTGAAGACACCCGCTTACTCATACACTATATCAAATCACAAATCTCACCTCTTGGCGGATATAGCTCTATACTTATTTTTAATTCAGGCTTTTTGTCTCAAGCCGGTTTTTCCCATAGTCTCATCTCTCATAGCAATAACAGAGTCTCCTCATCTATTATGAATGGTATGCCCGTCTATATGTCGGGAGAAGTCAATAACAACTTCTTTGAAAGACATTCTTGGGTTTGCGAAGGATATCAATCTCCAGCATTCATGATTTCAAATTACACATTGTGGGTTATAGATATTGATCCGTATCCTTCTTATGATTATACTTCCGTCGCTGGTGATAATACTACCACAACATTACAACCCGGCTACTATTATATGAATTGGGGTTGGGGAGGATCATATAATGGGTGGTTCTTATCGGACGATGTGAGTCCTCATTCCGGTCTGGATTTATCAACGAATCGTTATGATCTCGTCGATATAGCTCCTTCTAATTAATGTGATTAAGACGCAACATTATTCTGTTGAATGCATCAGATAATAAATCATAAAAGCCCATTCTATGAAACCCAAGTTCCTGTTATTTTGCTGCTTGTCGCTGTTGTTTTTAGCCGGCTGTGAATCAGATCCTGT